>Ga0075011_10000805_pt1 | contig 16684 bp, 11 predicted proteins | sample TARM_MetaG_T_14_FD_72354 | JGI IMG/M metagenome (GOLD analysis project Ga0075011, IMG submission 72354) | Freshwater microbial communities from Pennsylvania, USA, analyzing microbe dynamics in response to fracking - TARM_MetaG_T_14 | ecosystem: Environmental > Aquatic > Freshwater > River... | reverse complement strand
TGCGAGGGGTCAAAAAAGTTGATAGCCCGGCGACGTTCCAGTATTTCTTCGAAATTCATATTGATACCCTCCGTGTTGGGTGTCGGGTGGAGTGAGCTTGCATCAGTATATACACTGACGGTAAAAAGAAAAGGCCGTCGTGAACAACGGCCTTTTCTTTGTCGGAATGGAATATGGCGTTAAGGCATCATCGGGGCCATGGGCAATCCCTCGTCGATGTCCAGGCCGCAGATAAGGTTGGCGTTCATCAGCGCTTGGCCGGATGCACCTCGGCAGAGGTTGTCGATGGCCGACAGGATGATCAACCGGCCGGTTCGCGGGTCGACCACCAGGCCGATGTCGCAGAAGACCGTGCCACGCACGAACCGGGTTTCGGGCAGCTGGCCCTGGGGCAGGACGCGTACCAGGGGCTTGTCCGCATAAAATTCGGTGTAGGTCTTGTGTATGGCGTCGATGTCATTCTCGCCCTTGAGCCGGGTATAGATGGTCGACAAAATGCCCCGGTCGATGGGCAGCAGGTGGGTGTTGAACGAGACCGTGATTTGGGTTCCGGCCAGCTTGGAAATCTCCTGCTCGATCTCCGGGGTGTGCCGGTGTGAAGGCAGGCCGTAAGCTCTGAAGGAATCCGCCACCTCGCAGAACAGGTTGCCCACCTTGGCCCCGCGCCCCGCGCCCGAGGCCCCGGACTTGGCGTCGATGACGATGTTGTCCGTCTCCACCAGCCCGGCTTCAAGGGCCGGAGCCAGGCCGAGAATGCTCGAAGTCGGGTAGCAGCCCGGGTTGGCGATGAGCCGTGCGCCCATGATCTGGTCCAGATACAGCTCGGGCAGGCCGTATACCGCTTCGCCCAGCAGGTCGGCGCGGGTGTGCTCCACCTGGTACCAAGCCTCGTAGACGGCCTTGTCGTTGATGCGGAAGTCGGCGGACAGGTCCACGACCTTGACGCCCGCCTCGATCAGATCGGCTGCGATCTCCATGGCGGTCTTGTGCGGAACGGCCAGAAAGACCACGTCGCATTCATCGGCCAGATCGGCGGCGTCGGGCTGGGTGATGGTGAGTTCGCCCAGGGGCAGCCGATTAAGGAAGGGATAGATTTCAGCGAGCTTCTTGCCCGCTTCGGACCGGGAGGTGGCCCGGACCAGCTCCATGGAGGAGTGGTGAACCATGAGCCGAGCCAGTTCCATGCCGGTGTAGCCGGTGACGCCCACCAGCCCGGCCTTGATGATCTGAGACATTGTCGTTCCCGCTATTTTGTCTTGTTAACGTAGGCCATCCGAAGGTTGTACACGAGATCGCACAAGAGCTTTTTCTCGTCATCCTCCAGGCCGTTGTCGAATTTCTGCTTGAGCATGCCGAGCACGTCGATGGTGTGCTTGGCCAAGTCCTTGTTGAAGGCGACCTTGCCCGTGCTCGGATCGGCGTCCTCGCCCAGGGCGACCATGGCCGAGGACGACAAGGAATAGATGAAGGTGGTGAAGTTGATGCCCAGGGGGATGCCCTTCATGGGGTTTTCTCTGCAGTTGTTCTCGCCCATTTTCCTCTCCGTGCTGATTGAATGCGATTGTGACTGACCGATAAGTACGGTCTGGCCGGGCCGGAGTCAATAAGCAGGGCACCGGTTTGATCGTGCCGGGGCGTCGCAAGTGCTCGCATTCTGTGAAATAACTAATATACATGTTGGCGTAAAAATAGTAAGGTCGGTCCAATTGTGCATGATGATGAGGGGTTTTTCACAACAACATAATGCAAGGTCTTTTGAGATGGTAAACTCTGTTTTTCGTCCTGCGTTTGTCTGGGGTGCCGTTTTGCTCTTTTCCTTGGCTCTGGCCGGATGCTCCGGCGATGACAATAAGGCTGAGCAGGCCGCTCCCCCGCAAGCGGTTCCCACGAAGGTGGTCAAGGCCGAGACCCGTGACATGCCCAATTGGGGCGAGTGGGTCGGTCAGATCAGCGCTCACGAGACCGTGGAGGTCCGGGCGCGCGTGGCCGGATTCCTGATCAAGAGGAATTTCGAGGAGGGCCGGGCCGTCAAGAAGGGCGACCTGCTCTTCGCCATTGATCCGAAACCGTTCGAAGAGGACCTGAAACAGGCCCAGTCCGGCCTGGAGTATAATCAGGCCCTGTACAATAAGGCGGCCAAGGACCTGAAGCGGTTCAAGGAGCTCTTTGAAGAGGGCGTGGTCAGCCGCGACGAATTCGAGAGCTACCAGACCCAGGCGGCCACCTACAAGGCGCAGCTGGCCGACAACAGGGCCAAGGTGCAGAACGCCAAGATCCAGCTCGGTTACACCAATATCTACTCGCCCATCGACGGCGTCATCGGCCGGGTTCAGGTGGATGTGGGCAACCTGGTGGGCCAGGGCGAGAACACCCTGTTGGCGACCATCTCCACCATGGATCCGGTTTATGTCAGCTTCAGCATCAACGAGGGCGACTACATCCGGGCCATGCGCGATGAGAAGGCCCGCCAGTCCGGCGAGCGGCCCATTCGACTGGTCCTGGCCGACGGCGGCGAATACAATCAGCCCGGCCGCTTCGACATGGTCGATCCCACCGTGGACTCACAGACCGGAACGCTCGGTATCCGCGTGCTTTTCCCCAATCCCGACAACCTGCTCAAGCCCGGGCAGTACGCCAAGGTCCGGGTGCGCGTCTCCAACCACCAGAACGCGGTGGTCATCCCGGTCACGGCGGTCATGGACGTCCAGGGCATGAAGTCCGTGTACCTGGTCGGCGAAGACGGAACCATCAAGAATCAGCCGGTCAAGCTCGGTACCCAGTCCATGGATCTGGCCGTGGTCACCGAGGGCGTCAAGGCCGGGGACATGCTCCTGTCCGAAGGCATCAATCGGGTCAAGCCGGGGATGAAGATCAAACCGGTGGTGGTGCCCATGGACGCGGGCTCCACACAGCCCGCCGCCACGGGTGATGACGGGGCCACGCCTGCACCGTCATCCGGTTCTTCGGACCAGAAAGCGTCTGCGGACGCCGCCCCGGACGCTTCCGGCGCAAAAAACGGAGCGGAGTAGCCCATGTTCGTCCGTTTCTTCATCGATCGGCCCATCTTCGCCTCGGTGATGGCCATCATCATCCTGCTGGTGGGTGTGCTTTCCCTGTTCGCTCTGCCCATCGCCCAGTATCCGCAGATCTCGCCGCCTTCGGTCAGCGTCAAGGCCACCTACACCGGCGCCGACGCCGCCACCGTGGAGCAGTCCGTGGCCGCGCCCATCGAGGAGCAAGTCAACGGCGCCCAGGACATGATGTACATGAAGTCCATCTCGGCCAACGACGGCTCCCTGAGCCTGACCGTGACCTTCGAGCTGGGCCGTGACCTGGAACTGGCCACCGTGGATGTGCAGAATCGAGTCAATCTGGCCACTCCTCAGCTGCCCCAGGAAGTTCGCAACACCGGCATCTCCGTGCGCAAGCAGTCGCCGGAGTTCGTGCTCATCGTCTCCCTGACCTCGGACAAGCCGGAGTACGATACCCTTTTTCTGAACAACTACGGCAAGATCAACCTCTACGACGCGCTTCGGCGTATCGAGGGCGTCGGCGATGTGAACATGTTCGGCGACCTGGACTACGGCATGCGCCTGTGGCTCGATCCGGACCGCCTGGCCTCCTATGACCTGACGGTCAGCGACGTTATCAACGCCGTGGAGGAGCAGAACACCCAGGCCCCGGCGGGGCAGATCGGCCTTCCGCCTTCGCCCAAGGACCAGCAGTTCCAGATGACCCTGCGCGTCAAAGGGCGGCTGGCCGATCCCGACGAGTTCGGCAACATCATTCTCAAGGCCGAGGCCGACGGATCCGTTGTTCGTATCAGGGACGTCGCCCGCGTGGAGCTGGGGGCCAAGAACTACTTCACCTTCGCCCGCCTGAACGGTCAGCCCAACGCCTCCATGCTCATCTACCAACTGCCCGGTTCCAACGCGCTGGACGTGGCCAAGCAGGTGCGCGCGACCATGGAGGACCTGTCCCGGTACTTCCCGGAGGGCGTCAAGTATTCCATACCCTACGACACCACCCGGTTCGTCAACTCGTCCATCGACGAGGTCATGTCCACTCTGTACGAGGCGTTGATCCTTGTCTTCCTGGTGGTCTTCATCTTTCTACAGAACTGGCGTACGACCATCATTCCAATGGTCTGCGTGCCGGTCTCCCTGATCGGTACCTTCGCTCTGTTCCCCGTGCTCGGGTTCTCCATCAACACCCTGACCCTGTTCGGCCTGGTGCTGGCCATCGGCATCGTGGTCGATGACGCCATCGTGGTGGTGGAGGCGACACAGCGCAACATCGACGAAGAGGGCATGTCGCCCAAGGACGCCACCAAGAAGGCCATGAGCGAGGTCACCGGCCCGGTCATCGCCAGTACATTGGTGCTCATCGCGGTGTTCATCCCGGTTGCCTTCATGGGCGGCATCACCGGCCAGCTGTACAAGCAGTTCGCCCTTACCCTGTCCGTGTCCGTGGCCATCTCGTCGATCAACGCCCTGACTCTGTCGCCCGCCCTGTCGGCTTTGATCCTGCGGCCGTACACGCCCATCCGGGGGCCGCTCGGCTGGTTCTTCGGCAAGTTCAACACGATCTTCGACTGGGTCACCCAGCGGTACAACAAGGCTGTGGCGGCCATGGTCAGGCGCGCTTTCATGGGCGTGCTCGTGGTGGCCGTACTTGTTGTGGGCTGCGGCGGGCTGTTCTCCATCCTGCCGTCCAGCTTCGTGCCGGACGAAGACCAGGGCTACTTTATCATCAATGTATCTCTGCCAGAGGGCGCTTCGCTGGAGCGGTCCAACACGGTCATGAAAAAGGTCGAGGCCTATCTCAAAGACGCGCCTGGCGTGCACAACTACGTCGTGCTCGGCGGATTCAACCTGCTGACCGGGGCGTACTCCTCGTACACCTCGGCGGTCTTCGTGGTCCTGAACGACTGGTCCGAGCGCAAGACGCCGGACCTGGCGCTTGCCTCCATCATGGGCAAGGCGCAAAAGGCGTTCTGGGGTATCCAGGAGGCGGTGGTCATGGCCTTTTCGCCGCCGTCCATCCCGGGCCTGTCCTCCACCGGCGGTCTGCAGTTCGAGCTGCAGGACCGCTCGGGCAACTCCGTGGCTGAGTTGGCCGCCGTGACCAAGCAGTACATCGCCGCTGCGTCCAAACGGCCGGAGATCACCAACCTGTTCACGACATTCAGCGACAGCGTGCCGCAATACTTCGTGGAGATTGACCGCGACAAGGCAAAGAAGCTCGGTGTGCCCATCTCCGATGTGTTCAAGACGTTGCAGACCTATCTCGGCGGCTACTACATCAACGACTTCAACAAGTACGGACGCACCTACCGGGTCATGGCCCAGGCCGAATCCCAGTTCCGCACCCGGCTTGAGGACCTGGACCGGTTCTACATGCGTTCCAACACCGGCCAGATGGTCCCGCTGTCGACCCTGAGCAAATCAAAGCGTATCACCGGCCCTGAGTACATTCAGCGCTACAACGTGTTCCGCACAGTGGAGATCAACGCGGCCACCCCGGCCGGGTACAGCTCGGGCCAGACCATTGCCGCCATGGAAGACGTGGCCAAGCAGAGTCTGCCCGACGGCTACGGCTACGACTGGACGGCCATCGCCTACCAGGAGAAGAGCGCCGGTGGGCAGGTCGGAATGATATTCGGTCTGGCCATCGTCATGGTCTTCCTGGTTCTGGCCGCGCAGTACGAGAGCTGGACCACACCGTTCGCGGTCATTCTGTGCGTGCCGCTCGGCATCTTCGGGGCCATGTCGGCCCAGTGGTTGCGCGGGCTGGACAACAATGTCTACGCTCAGGTCGGTTTGATCATGCTCATCGGCCTGGCGGCCAAGAACGCGATCCTGATCGTGGAGTACGCCAAGGACAAGCACGACGCGGGTATGTCCATCCTGGATGCCGCCAAGGAGGCCGCTTCCCTGCGCTTCCGGCCTATCCTGATGACCTCGTTCGCCTTCATCCTCGGGGTCATTCCCCTGGTCTGGGCCTCGGGCGCCGGGTCGGCCAGCCGCCATGCGCTGGGGACCTCGGTCTTCGGCGGCATGATCGCGGCCACGCTCTTCGGCGTGCTCGTGGTCCCCGCGCTCTACACCGCCATCCAGGGAGCGGGCTCGTGGGTAGGGCGGGTTTTGCGCAAACAGGGTGTAGCCAACAACAAAGAAAAATAGCATAGCATTTATAGGCTGATACGAGAAAATGACCGCCCTTGGGCGGTCATTTTCGTTTTTTGAGGCAATTACTATTGTAAAAGCCCGTATCCTGTTGACTGGAAAAAAGAATCTGCTACCGTCACAGCATGAGAGGATATAACTTGCGAATAATATTCAGTAGGGCCGGAAAATGGCTGTCGGGTTTGTGCCTGGCCTGCGTCCTGCTGACCTCCCTTACCCCGGTGTCGTTCGCCGCCGAACCTCTGCGCGTTGTCTATCCGGACTATTGGCCCTTTTTCACCAGGACCGGCGAAGGGTACATGACCGGATTTTTTTTCGAGATCGTCAGCGAGGCCCTGGGGCGCATGGGCGTCAGTTCCAAGTGGCAGGCCTATCCGTGGAGCCGGTGTCAGGCCCTGGTCCGCTCCGGCGATGCCGACGCCATGATCACGGTGCCCACGGCCGAGCGGCTGGTCTACGCTGCCACTCACGCCGACCCGTTCTACTTGAAGCGGCTCAAGGTATTCACCACCGTTGGCCACCCCAAGCTGGCGCAGATCAGGACTATCCGCTCCGTCGACGACATCTTCCGGATGGGGCTGGTGGTGGTCACCTACCACGGCAACGGCTGGAACGATAAGTACCTCCGCTCCCGGGGCGTCAAGACCTATGAATCGCCGCTGCTCAAGAACGTCTGGCTCATGCTGGCTAATCACCGGGGGGATATCGCCATTGAGTGGCCCATGGCCGCATGGCCCTTGATCCGTGAGGGCGGGGTGGAGAACCGCATAGTGGAGACGGACGTCTCGCTCGAGGCCATGCCGTTTCATCTGCTCGTCCACCGCGACTGCCGCTATGCCTCACGCCTGCCCGAGTTCAACGAGACTATCAAACGGATGCGGGCGGAAGGGCGGATTGAAGCCATCCTCGCGAAGTACGAGGGAAAATAATAGCGGCTATCAGGCCCCTCTTTTTTTTGCACAGCGCAAAAGGCTGTTCTATAAAACATTTACACATGATAATATATCCTATATACAAAAGCGACACCATAACAAGGGAGGCTTCATGTATAGGTATTACGTCAACAAGAACGCCCAGCCCACGGGCGAGCATGAGGTTCACACGAGCCTGTGCGGCTACAAGCCCCTGCCGGAGAACAGCATCTACCTCGGCGAATATCCGTCCTGCCAGGCCGCCATCATCAAGGCCCGGGAGTATTATGAGGAGGTGGATGGGTGTTATTTCTGTTGTCGGGAGTGCCATAACCGCTGAGGTGAGAAGGAAAAGGCCCGCTTGAGCGGGCCTTTAGCGTTGGAAAAGATAAAGGCAAAGAGAGAAATAGAGCCGTCGCTGGCGCTCCTCCAATTTTTTTGTAGCCCTCCCCCGCAATCATGCGGCGTTGCCGCATACCTGCCCTGCGGGCAGGCGCACTTCGTGCGGACTGGGGTTCCCTTCGGGCTCGGCGATGGTTCTTTCTTTTGAGGGCCCAAAAGAAAGAACCAAAGAAAAGGGCCTGGAGGGGCGCACCGCCTTCCTCGTCAGCCCAAGAATCTGATCGGACCGGCTCCGCTCCCGATCCAGTCGTCCGCTCCGCTCCCTCCCAGGATCGAAGAGCCGCTCCGCCGCTCCGTCAGCTTCTAGGGTTGGCGAGGAGATGGCTGGACTTAAAGCATAATCGCGTTAGCTAGTCTCTCTCCAGTGAGTCTTTATAAATATGTGTCACTTCATAAAACCGCGTTGTATTGTTTGCGCTAAACCCACGTCTTGCCATGAAATAAAAAAAACCAGCCTTAGTATCTGTCTCACCTTGGTCATGTAACCGCGTGTAAATGTCTAGGCTTTCTGAAAGTGTTGCTACATTTACATATGTTCCCTTTTTAATATGAAAGGGAATAGTTCTTTGCTCATCTTCTATATATATTCTGCCTTTCCTTGTGTTTGCACTATATAGAGAGACTCTTCCATAGTACATTTCAGAATCTGATGATATTTTCGTTTTACGGAGATTGTCGTACGTATCGCCAGATAAATGGATAGATGGTGTATCTGATATGTCATTTAGCGGGGTGATGTTTAAAGAAATTGATGCATTTGTTTTATATATTGGCCTGTGCATATCCTTCAAGGATCCTTCGCATTTGTCAGAAATAGACTCTAGCTTGGATTTCTTTATTTCCCGTTTTAGAGACTCATGTTGTAGGTAAGATTTGTATAGTGGTTCGTTTAAATCTACATGAAATCCCAATGTTGTCTTCACTACATAATCATATGCAGAATACATGATGTGGCCAACAATAGTGTTGTTGGGTTGCATGAGAATGCCTGTGACCGCTGCAGCCTGGATAGCTACTAATATTTTTTGTTTAAATGATCCTGGCTCAGCAGGAAAAGCATATATACTAGCCCCTTTAAGGGCTGGCGCATGGGTAATAATTTCATCATTTAACAGATAATGTGCTGTGAGTGCTAAAGTGCGATGAAATCCTTCGAGGGATCTAGAAAGGTCATATAAGTCAATTTGGTGATAATCGGTAATGCCACCTTTGAAAGACAAGCCTAACTCTAGTGTAAACCCATCGATAGTCATGAGCGCCCCTTATTTAAGTGTGCTTAAGTAAAGAACGATCAGCGGGGAAAGTCAACTGGTTGAAGATATCGGTGACTAAACGAATTGGAGGGCTAATGCGCTTCCGCCCAATTCTTCCCCACACCCATATCCACCTTGAGCGGGACGTCCAGTTTGGCGACGTTCTGCATGATCTCCATTAAGCGCGCGCCCGCTGCCTCAATATTGGCTTCGGGGGCTTCGATGATCAGTTCGTCGTGGACCTGGAGGATGAGGCGGGCTTCGAGCTCCTTGAGGGGCTTGTCCTTGTGGGCCTGGACCATGGCCATCTTGATGATGTCCGCGGCAGAGCCCTGGATGACCGTGTTGACGGCCTGGCGGCGGGCCTGGGACGAGAGCTGGTTGTTGCGGGAGTGGATCTCGGGCAGCAGGCGGCGGCGTCCGGCCAGGGTGGTCACGAAGCCGTGCTTGAGCGCGTCCTCCACGATGGTGTCGTAGTAGGCCTTGAGCGTGGCCATCTTCTCGAAGTATTTTTCCGTGAACTCCTGGGCCTCGGTCTGCTTGATCTTCAGCTCGCGGGCCAGTTTCTGCACGCCCATGCCGTAGATCAGGCCGAAGTTGATGGTCTTGGCCCCGCGCCGCTCGTTGCCGGTCACGTCCGCTATGTCCTTTTCATGGATCAGCGCTGCCGTGCGCGCGTGGATGTCCTCGTCGTGCTTGAAAGCGTCGATCAGCGCCGGGTCCTTGGAGAAGTGGGCCAGGACGCGCAGCTCCACCTGCGAGTAGTCCGCCGCGGCGAGCAGGTGGCCGTCCTGCGCGTTGAAGCAGGCGCGCATCCTCGGACCGTGCACCCCCCGGATGGGGATGTTCTGCAAATTCGGCTGCGAGCTGGACAGCCTGCCCGTGGCCGTGGCCAGCTGGTTGAAATGCGTGTGCAGACGGCCGTCTTCCCCGACCATCTTGGGCAGAGGCTCCAGGTAGGTGGAGCGCAGCTTTTCGAGCATGCGGAATTCGAGGACCGCTTCCACGATGGGATGCTGGTCGCGGATTTTCTCCAGCACCTGGTTGGCCGTGGAGCGCAGTCCGGTGGAGGTCTTGGACCCGGCCTTGATGCCGAGTTGGTCGAACAAGACCACGGCCAGCTGCTGGCTGGAGCGGATGTTGAACTCCTCGCCCGCGTGCTTGATGATCGTCCGGGTCAGCTCGTCGAGCTGGCCGTTCACGTCATCCAGAAATTCCTGGAACGCCGTGTTGTCGATGGCGATGCCCGCCCGCTCCATGCCGACCAGCACTGGGATAAGCGGGATTTCCAGCTCGCGCATGAGCTTGTTCAGGTGTGCGCCCTCCACCTGGCCCCGGACCGACGTCATGTAGGCCAGGGCGGCCAGCCCCTGGGATTGCGGATGCAGCTCTCGCGCCGCGTCCGCGAATTCGGTCCGTCCGTCCTGGAACATCGACTGTCTGAGCCGCGTCCAGGTGTAGTTGCGCGCCTCGGGGTCAAGCAGATAGGCGGCCAGGCTGAGGTCGAACCACTGGCTCGACAGGATGTGGCCCCACGCCTTGTCCGCGCGCAGCAGGTCCTGCACGCTCGGCGTGGCGATGACCGAGGCGTGCTCGACCTTGCGCACCAGTTCCTGGGCAGGGCCGGTATAGCGGTACTCCTGCCCGTTCACGCCGACGAAAAACGCCTCGTCCTCAAAGGTCAGGCCCACGTCCTCGCCGCCGAGGTCGGGCAGGTCGTCCACAGTCTCGGCCACGTTCACGTCCATGGGGTCCTCGGCTTTCTCATTGGCCGGGGCGGGGTCGCCGAACAGTGAGAGCTGCATGCCCTCTTTGGCGGGAGCGGCCTTGGCAGGAGCCGCCTTCGGAGCCGGGGCGACCGGCGCGTTGCCCGCGTCCTTGGGCAGAATCCGCTGCAATCCGCGCAGCTCGTATTCCTCGAAAAATGCGTCCAGGGCGGCCAGGTCCGGCTGTTGACGCCGAAAGAAATCAACTTCCTGGTCGCAGCTGTCGGTCTTCATGCGCGTCAGCTCGCGGAAGGTGAAGATGTTGTCCAGCTCGGGCTCGACCTTGGCGCGCAGCTTCTCGGGCACCTTGTCCAGGTTGTCGCGCACATCCTCCAGCGTGGGGCCGGTGGCGGCGAACAGCTTGCGCGCGGTCACCGGGCCGACGCCGGGTATGCCCGGAATATTGTCCGCCGAGTCGCCGATCACGGCCTGGAAGTCCGGCCATGTCACTGGCTCCATGTTTTCGGCCTCGCGGAAGGAATCAAGCGTGTGGATGGTTTCCTTGCGCCCCATCTGGCTGACCATGACCACTTGGTTGTCCAGGCACTGCTTGATGTCCTTGTCCGACGCCAGGATGATCACCGGCCTGTCCGCCTTGTACAGCCCGGCCAGCGAGCAGATGCAGTCGTCCGCTTCCACGCCTTCGGAGATCAGCAGCTTGACGCCGAGTAGTTCCACCCCCCGGCGCACGGGCTCCACCTGGTCGACCAGGGGCTCGGGCATGGACGGGCGGTTGGCCTTGTACTGGTCGTACAGCGCGTTGCGGAAGGTCGGTCCCTTGCCGTCCATGAGAAAGCCCACATGGCTCGGGTTCTCATCCTTGAGCAGGTTCATGAGCACGCGCATGACCGTGTTGATGGCATTGGTCGGGAACCCGTCCGAGCGGGACAGGTCGGCGCGGGCGTAGAAGGCGCGGTAGAGCAGGGCGGTCCCGTCGATGAGGTAGATCGGGTCCTTATCGAATTTGAGGCGTTCTTTTAACGACATAGATATGTGGGGTGGTGGTTAGATTCTGTGGATGGAGGATTTGCGGCCGTGTCCAAGTCGTTTCAGCATGAAGATTTCCGGGTCAACGCCTTCCAGTTCGGTCAGCTCCACTTCGGCGCGAGCGGCCTGTTTGTGCCCGCCGGCAGAGCCGAGCCCGTTCATGAGCTTCTGGGCCATGTTGCCCATGTCGCGGCGCAGGCCGTCGCCCCGGAAGATGCAGACCAGCTTGTCGTCCGCCGTTCCCGAGACCACCACCCAGGCCACGTTGTGCACCCGGGTGAAGAAATCGGCCACGATGACCAGGATATCCGGGTTGTCCACGTTGCCGCAGTGGGCGAACAGCCCGTGGCCGATGCGCCGCAGGTTGTAGAAGGCGCGCGAGAAATAGCGCATCCAGTCCAGGTGGAATTCGCTGCGGCTGATGCGGTTCATCAGCTTGGAGTCCGCAAACTTGCTCAGGTACTTGAAGGCGGACATGTCCGCATCGATGAACTCGCGCTCGAACGTCTTGGTGTCGCAGCGGATGCCGTACATGAGCGCCGTGGCCAGCAGTTTGGCCGGGCGGATATTCATGTTGTACAGGTATTCGGTCATCATGGTGCAGACCGCGCCGTACTTGGGCCGGATGTCCACGAAATCGGCCTGGACCGGGTTGTCCTGCTGGATCGGGTGGTGGTCGATGACCACCGAGAAATCAAAGGGCTTGAACTCGGGGTTGTGGTGCGGCTGTGAATCCACCAGGGCGAATTTGTCGTATTGTGCCGCGAGGTTCGGGATGAGCTTTTGGGTGGGAATCCGGCAGTAGCGGATCATGGACAGGTTGTCCGGCCGCTTGATCTCGTTGATCTGCGCTATGGCCGCGGCGTTCACGCGCCGGGTCATGATCCGTTTCAGGGCCTGAGCCGAGCCTAAGGCGTCCGGGTCGGCATTGATGAGGATCAGCCAGTTGTCTTCCTTTTTGAACAGGCTGAGCAGTTGCTCGCCCTGTTCGTCAAGTTGTCGAAATAGTGCCACTTACTATCCCTGTTTCAGGGTTAACGGTAGCCCGGCCGCCACCAGGAATGCCTGGTCGGCCCGCACGGCGACAGCTTGGTTGAGCGCGCCGAGGCTCCGTACGAAGGCCCGGACCGCGCTGCCTGCCGGCAGTGGCCCAAGCCCAGTCTCACAGGAGACAAGTATCAAATCCGTGGAGCCCCAGTTGTCGAGAACTTCTAGTAATTCCTCGACCTTAGCCAGCTCGCATCCGGCCTCGCGACAGGCGAATAACCAATAGTCAAGGCTATCCACCAGCACGACCGGAAAGGCCAATTTAGCCTTTTGAAGGCTTTGAGGCAACCCCTCGGCGACTTCCGCCACTTCGATATTGGGTCCTCTGCTTTGGCGGTGAAGCCGGATCTGTTCGCGAAATTCCATGTCCCGGGCCTTGCCTGTGGCCACGAACAGCCCTGGATTGGCCGATTGGGCCAGTAAATTCAGCGCGAAATCGGATTTCCCGGATTTATTGCCTCCGAGTACCAATGTGATCATTTTTCTGCCCTCCACTTGGCGAGCCACTCGCCCAGGAGGTCCAGGGAGTCGAACAGCTCCTCTTGGCGGAAGACCTCCAGAGTTACGGTGAAGTCAAATGCCCGTTCGAGCATGGACTTGAGCAGGACCTGGCCCACTGGGTCCAGGTCGCGCAGAGGGTGGTGGCGCATGTTTCGCTCGGCCCCGTACACGTGGAGCATACGCACCCGCTCCCACAGGCCGTGCAGCTTGAGCACGTCGCGCTGGTCGTAAGCCTGTATGTGCCCGATGTCCAGGCAGGCCGAGTAGCCGCCTTCCACGACCTCGTCCCAGACCGGGGTCAGGCTGCACTGGCCCACGTTCTCGATCAGGAAGCGTGCCGGGTCCACGCCCTTGTCACGCAGCTTCGCCGCCAGAGGCAGGAGCATGTCCGGCGCATCCGGCGGATGGAGCACGTACGCCTTGGGCGAGACCAGGGCGATCTTGTCCAGCAGCCCGTCAATCTTTTGCCAGGCGGCCTCGAATCCCGCCTGCCACGGCAGGTCCAGGGGCATATGCACGTGCCAGGAGCAGGGCAGATCCGCAAGGTGCGCGGGCAGGTCCTCGTCCGTATAGGCCAGGCAGGCCTCGGTTTCGAAGAAAAGGATCGCGATTTCAGGAAAATAATCGGCCAGGAATTTGCTGTTCTCGGCCAGCCCCGCGGGCAGCACCGCTGAGGGCGCGGCCAGGTGAAAGGGGAAGCGGATGCCCCATTTTTCCTCCACACGGGTGACGGAAAGGGAGGCGGAGTGCGCACTTTTTACCCGGTCATGGTCTTTGGAGACCTGGGAACCGGTCGGTTTCGTTGACATAGGGTCTCGGGGCATGGCTATTGCAAAGAATCGCTCAGTGTGACGAACGATTTGCCGAGGTTCTGGATATGATCAGGTTTCGGAATTATTTCCAACATAAGTTCAATCCCCTGCACATCTTCTGCCGGTTGCGCCGATTCGGCATGCCCCGGTCCGCGGCCCGCAATCTTTGCTGGGTCTACGAACGCGGGCTTTACCGCTTTCTTCTTTAATCGAGCAGGCCGAGTTGCTTTTCCTTGGTCACCTTGCGGGCGGCCAAGGTGGACTTGGTCAGGAGTTCTTCAGGAATTTCCCTTAGATAACGCGACCGCGGCAGAGACAGGGTCTTGCCGTAGAGCAGCCGGCTCTGGGCGTGGCTGATATAGAGGTTGCGCCGGGCGCGGGTCATGCCCACGAACATCAGGCGGCGCTCCTCGGCGAACCGCTGACCCCTCCCCGGGGTCAGGGTGACTTTGGCGGTGAGCAGATCCATGCCCGCGAACGGCAGGATGCCCTCTTCGCAGGCGGGCAAGAACACGGCATCGAATTCAAGCCCCTTGGAGGCGTGCAGCGTCATGATCTGGACCTTCTCGGCGGTCCGGCGGACCAGTTCGAGTTCGGTCTGGAGCGACACCCAGTTGACCAGCCCCTGCCAGCCGCCGCGCCGGTCGAACTCCCGCTTGAGCTCCTTGAACTGGCGACTCTCCCAGAAGAACTGATCGAACGGCGGGGTCTCGCTGAGAAAGGCGGCCAACCCCACCGGCCCCTTGGCCAGGATGTGGTCCGGAATCTCGATGGTGTCTTCCACGCCGGACAGGGTCATGCCCAGGAATTGTTCGGCGGCCTTGAGGATGGCGGCCACTCGGGGCTCCTGCCAGAATCCTTCCAGCTCAGGGGTGCTCACCGGAATACCCGCGCGTTTGAGCGCCTTTTCGATGACCGGGATGAGCGCCTTGAAGCGGACCAGCACGGCGATGTCGCCGGGTGCCAGGTCGCCGCTGCCCTCGTTGTCCACAATGGAGTGGCTGGTGGCCCCGATGAGTCCCTTGATCTTGTCACTCATCCAAGTGGCCTCGCGTAGGCCGTCCGGGGCTTCGAACAGGTGCATGGTCGCGTTCATGTCCTTGCGCGCGATCAGGCGCGGGGACTCGGGGAAAAGATGGCCCGCCCCGTCCAGAATGGTCTGGCCCGAGCGGTAGTTGTCGATCAGGGTGACGAGCTCGATGTTCGGCCAGATATCCTTGAGGCGCTCCTCCACGTCGCTCACCGCCCCCCGAAACCCGTAGATGGATTGCTTGGGATCGCCGATGCAGAACAGTCCCTCGCCGGATTGCCCGGCAATGCCCCGGACCACGGCCAGTTGCAGGGGGGTGAGGTCCTGGATCTCATCCACCAGGACGTGGGTGTAGGGCATGTGGAAGGTCGGCGCGCCGCTCTGTTCGAGCATGAATTCCAAAAGGTCGGTGTAGTCCACCAGGTCCCAGTGGTTTTTTTGGTTGCCGTAGCTGATGTGCGCCTCGGCCAAATCGTCGGGCAACTCGGTCAGTTGCTCGCGGGCCAGGATGTACTTGTTCCAGTAATGGTCGAGGTTCTTGCCCGCGAATTCCGGATTGACCTCGGCGAAAAGTTTCTTGGCCGCCGTTTCGGGGACCACGATGGGGGTCTCGGAGTAGGCATGTTTCCAGTAATCGAAGCACAGGGAATGGATCGTCCCGGCCTGGGGCATGTCCGCGTTCTCGCCGCGCAGTGCGTGCAGCCGGTCGCGCATTTCCTGGGCGGCCCGGCGGGTGAAGGTCAGGGCCAGGATGCGCTTGGGGTTGACCCCTTCGTCCATGAGCCGTTCCACTCTGCCCATGAGGGTCTGGGTTTTGCCCGTGCCTGGACCGGCCAGGACGAGCACCGGCCCCGGGCCTGCGTCGATGGCCGCCTGTTGGGCGTCGTTGTAGGCCAGGGGAACGGCCTCGGTCTTGGGACGGGACACGGCCTTGCAGGAGGCGGTCATGCCCGGATCGGGCCTCACGTCGGGCCTGGGGATGTGGATGAGCGTGGCCCCGTTCTTGATCTGGGCACGCTCCTTTTCCGAAAAGACCGAGATGACGCCGAATTCGCCGTCGAACCCGGCCTTGCGGATGACCTGGCCGTCGCGCATGCGGGTGACGCCCTCGGCCAGGTGGCAGGAAAATTGGTTCAGGTCTTCGGCGGGCACCCGCTGGAGGATGTCCAGCTCGTTGCCGAACTCGCGGATGAGCTTCATGTACAGGTGGTTGACCTTCTTGGAGCCCGCCCCCACGCCGAGCACCTCGGAGAGGATCTCCTTGAGCGGGATCATCGAGACGAAACCGGGCGCGCCCGCAGGCTGGACCGGCTCCTCGCGGTCGGCCAGCTCCAGGATGCGGTTGTACACGCCCACGGTCACGGGCTTGCCGCAGACCGGGCAGATGCCGTCCCGGGCGATGGTCTCGTGGGGGTCCATGGACACGCCGCACTTGCGGTGCCCGTCCATGTGGTACTTGCCCTCTTCGGGGAAAAACTCCACGGTGCCGAGAAATTTGTGGCCCAAACCTTCGCCGCGCAGGGCCCGGTAGATGCCCTCATAGGAAATTTCGCCCCGGAACAGGTTGGCCTCGCGACCGAGCTTTTCACCGGAGTGGGCGTCGGAGTTGGAGATCAGCCGGATGCGGTCCAGTTCGGACCAGGTCCAGTTCATTTCGGGGTCGGAGGAAAGACCGGTCTCCATGGCGAATACCTCGTCCGCGTAGTCGCCGAAGCATTCGCGGATGGAGTTGAAGCCGGATTTGGAGCCGAACAGGGAGAACCAGGGGGTCCAGATGTGCGCCGGGA
>Ga0075011_10000801_pt1 | contig 16722 bp, 13 predicted proteins | sample TARM_MetaG_T_14_FD_72354 | JGI IMG/M metagenome (GOLD analysis project Ga0075011, IMG submission 72354) | Freshwater microbial communities from Pennsylvania, USA, analyzing microbe dynamics in response to fracking - TARM_MetaG_T_14 | ecosystem: Environmental > Aquatic > Freshwater > River... | reverse complement strand
CCCCCTGACGGATAAGTTGGTGACAGCCCTGATAGGTCTTCATGGTGGCCGGACCGGGCAGGGCGAAAACGTCGCGGTTCTGGGCCAGGGCGAGATTTGCGGTGATCAGGCTGCCGCTGCCGAGCGCCCCCTCGACTACCAGTACACCTAGAGAAAGCCCGCTGACAATGCGATTGCGGTGGGGAAAATTCATGCTCTCGGGCCTGGTGCCCGGCGGGAACTCGCTGACGATGAGCCCGTGTGCGGCGATCTGTTTCCAGAGGTCGGTGTTGGAGGCAGGATACACCAGATCAAGGCCCGTGCCCAGCACGGCAATGGTTCCACCCACGCCGCGCAGTGCGCCCTGATGCGCGGCGCGATCGATGCCTTGGGCGAATCCGGAGACCACGCAGACACCGGAACGGCTCAAGGACGCGGCAATGCTCTCCGCCATACCCGCGCCGTAGCGCGAGGCATCGCGTGATCCCACCACGGCCACGCACGGCCGGGTCAGAAGGCCCGGATCTCCCAGATGATACAGAAAAAGCGGCGGATCGGGAATTTCGCGCAACGCGACCGGGTATGCAGCGTCGGCCCAAAAGACAGTGCCGAAACCGTAGCCCTTCACCCTGGCTTGCTCCTCTTCGGCCTTTTCCCGCCAGGCGCCGCGCATGAACTCTGCCTGCACCCGCGCCGAAGCCAGGCCGCGCCCGGCCCAGGAAGAAGAGTCCGCCACTGCGGTCAGGGCGCAGCCATAATATGCAAGCAGGCGCTTCCAGGTGCGCGGCCCCAGTCCACGGGTGTGGCGCAGGGACAGGCTGGCACCGAATTCATCCACGGGCCAACACCATCGCGGAGGAGCCGTATTGCCCTTGCAGACGGCTTCGTGCCTGCCGCCCAAGCCGGGAGGCCGGGCTGTCCGGATAGCGGGTTTCCAGCTGTCGCAGATAAACTCCGGCCTGCTCAGGCAGCCCCTGGCGCATGGCCGAATAGGCCAGCTTGAGAAGCGCGTCAGGGCTTTTGGCATGACGGGGATGATCCTGCACGACCTGCGCAAAGTACTTGGCAGCGCGGTCGTAACGGGCCTGGGCGTACCATGTCTCTGCGCTCCAGTAGAGGGCGTTGGGCACAAGCGAATGTCCCGGAAACGCGCTCAAGAACGCGGCGAACTGCTCGCGGGCCAAGGCATACCGTCCGCTCTGGTAACTCTTGAGCGCCCGGGAGTAATCCCCCTCGGGAGACGCCGCCTGCGCCTTCTTTTTAGAGCCCTTTTTGGGACCGGAGCGCTCCTGTGGGCCCGACACGGAAACCGGCTCGGCAAGAGAACCCTTGCCAGGCAAGGCGTCCGACGCATTTTCCGCCGCCACGGCATTGACCGAATCGGACAGGGATGGACGGGAAGCGTTGGAGACGTTGGAGACGGCTGTTAGCAGGGCCTGAGGGGCAGCAACGACCGAAACCGACGCGGCTGGCGCGTCAGACGCGATGAAGATCGGCAGAGCCCGAGTCAGGTTAGATCTGGCCATGCGCACGGACCGATTCACCGGCCGGCGCAGAGCAGACACAGAGGAAGGCGTCTCAGAAGGCCCGGTGACGGTGGAAAATCGGCCGAGCAGGGCCTGCTGACCGCTGCGTATCCGGTCGAACACCTCTGTTTGCAGCGATGTCGGCGAGTCGTGGACACGTTGCGTGATCAAGGGTCCGCTTGCCCAGGCAAGCAGGAAACCCACAAGCATTCCGGCCGCGAAGGCCAGCGTTGATCTCATGTGTCAGCCGCCATTGTCTCCCCCTCAAGGTCGAGGCATAGGAGAGAACCCTTTATTTTTCAAGGGTAACGGCACCTTGCCTCTTGCGCTCTTTTGGGGCAGAAAGCCCCCATTCGGCCACTCCGGCCCGCCCGTAGTCGTACCCACCCAGCAATGCTCACCAGGCCCCCCGGAGCGGATCCTTCAGCCTTAAGCACTTGACTGGATTGATGAAACGACCGGAAATCCGCCTGTAACGACACCTGCGCACGAGGTTCCCATGGAACTCATCCTCCCCCAATGGGCATTTGCCCTGCTGCCCCTGCCCCTGCTCATCGCCGCCCTTTTCTGGGGCGCACCGGCCATTGCCCTGGTCAGCGAACTCATCGGCCTCATCTCCGGAAAACCATTTCCGTCCCGCACTGCCAGGCAGATGTCCCGGCTGGCTCTTGGCGGGCATGTCCTTTTCTGGCTGATCGCCATAGTCTGCGCCGCAGCGCTGACTTCCCAGACGTTCTGGCAGTCAACGTTTGTCGTCGACCATCGCCTGCTGCTCATCGCCTCGGCTGCCCTGCCCCTTTTCGGCAGCCTGGCCCTGGCGGGTTACGATCTGGGATGGAAAATGGCCCGGGAACGCAAGATAGTCCACTTCCTGCTCGGATGCGTGGCCAACCTGCCCATAAAATACGGATACTGGGCCCTGGCGGGACTGGGGCTGCTCCTCTTCCGCAATGTGGACATCGGCTCCCCGGCCTTTCTGCCGCCCTGGGGCTCGGCGCTGTGGCCGCTCATGGCACTCTGGCTGCCCCTGTCCCTGTACCTGGCGGCGGGAGCGGGCCTGTGCTACCTCCTGCTGCGCCGCAGTGCCGATGACTGGGGTCGGGACTACTACCGCTTCGCCGCCCCTTTTCTGGCCAAATGGCACCTGGTCTGCGGCTTTGTTGTCCTTGTGGTGCTGATCTGGCTCTACGCGAGTTTGAAGGGCGTCTTCAACTTGCACCTGCCCCAGATCTATTACGCAGGCATGGCCGCCGTCGCCTGCCTGGGCCTGTCCATGACGCTGGCGCTGCTGGTCGGCACAAGCGAAAACCCCATGCGCCTCAAGGTCTCCATGGTCGCCATGGCAGTCCTGTCTCTGGCGCACGGGAGCCTTTTGCTGGTCGCGATCCTCGAAACCTTCAATCGTTATCTTGGCTGGTCCGTGCCCACGTTCATGCCGGATCTGCTGCGCCTTCTTTGGTAGATGCCCCGGTCTCGAAGACCACATCAATCCGCGTCGGGAGGCGCGTTCTGCTCCAGTTTGACCAGAACGCGGATCGGCTCCTCGATGCCCAGGATCGTTCCAAAATTGAGAAACCGCGCCAAGGCGGCGCTGGTGATGACCTGGCCTTTTTGCATCAGCACAGTGCCCTTGCCGCTCATCACGGGATCGATCAGAACCATGCCTTCACGCAATTCACTTATGGCCAGACACTGCACCTCGCTCCTGCTCCTCCTGTCCAGCGCCTCGCACAAGGCATTGACCACCCTGACATCATAGACTTTCGGCTGCAGGCGCATGCGTTTCAAGGCCTCATCTTCGGAGATTCCGGTAGAGGTCATATCTGTAAAATCCAATGCGGCCTTGAGGATCATCGCGCCCGGGGTAGGCCGATCGGCCAGGGGCAGTTCCTGGCCGGAGACCATCTCGGCCACGCTCTCCAATCTGGGGATATTGCGCAGCAGGTTCCCGGCGATTCCGGGATGCATCAGGAAAATCTGTTCCTCCTCGGCAGAGAGTTTTTCTCCTGAAATCCTCCGCTCCAGGATGTTCGGCGGCAGGGTGATGCAGCCGACCTGGCTGAGCATGGCCGCCAGTTCATACTTCCATGACCCTTCGAGCTTCAGAACCTGCACGATGTCCGAGACCAAGGCCTTGCCCTGCTCTCCCCGGCCAAAAGCCTTGGGGCTGACCAAGGCCAAAAGCTCCGACAAGACCTGGATGCAGCCCCGCAGAGTGTTTTGCAGCAGCTGCCTCTCGGCCGTGACCAGACGGTACTGACCCAGGCCGCGTTTAGGGCGCTGAGCAGCGCGTCCGGGGAGCAGGGTTTGGTCAGAAAACGAAAAATCGCACCCTGATTCACGGCCGCCATGGCCGCATCCAGATCGCCCTGGCCGGTGAGCATGATGCGAATCGTGTCAGGATACCGACTCTTCACCGCGCTCAAGAGTTCCACCCCGCTCATATTCGGCATTTTCAGATCGGAAACGATCACGGCAAAGGGTCCGTTGGCCTCCAATTGCTTCAGTGCCGCCACGGGCCCTTCGGCCGTCTCGATAGTGAAATGCCTGTGCAGAGTGCGTCTGAATGTTTCGAGCACGAATTTCTCGTCATCCACAAAAAGAATTCTTTCGCTCACACACCCTCCATGGCGACCAGCGTGCATGTTTCCGTCACAGACTGACCCGGTCCCGCCCTTGCTCCTTGGCGCGATACAAGGCCTGTTCCACGCGACCAAGCACCTGATCGGGGCTGTCTCCGTGATGATGGCTGGCCACCCCTACGCTGACCGTAGCCGGCGCGCCCTGCTCCAGGACATCAAACGAGCGCATGGAAGCGCAAATCCGAACGCCCATGCGCAAGGCATCTTCCTCGCTTGTCATGGGCAACAGCACGAAAAATTCCTCGCCACCCGCGCGCGCCGCAAGATCCTCTTTGCGGCATGACCGGCTCAATACCGCCGCAAAGGACTGCAAGACCCTGTCCCCCGCTTCATGGCCATGGGTTTCGTTGACCCGCTTGAAGTGGTCAAGATCGGCCATGAGCAGACAAAGCTCCTGCTGATGCCGTTCGGCCAGGGAAATGGACTCCTGCAGGCGCTCCATGAAAGAACGCCGGTTGGCAAGGCCGGTCAGGGAGTCCGTGCGGCTGATGGCCTCGATCCGACTCTTGGCCTCCCCGAGTTCCCGGTTCTTGCGCGACAGCTCGCGGCCGATGTTGACCAGCTCGTTGGTCAGGGAGGACATGGTCTGCATGACCACGTTGTTCGAACCACCTATACGCTCGGCCAGGACAATCATCTCCGAGTCCTGAACGGAACAGCTCACCTTGAACACATCATCACTGCCTCGCAGCTTCAGGATCTGGGGCAGGGGCGGATTATCGGGACCGAACTCGCAAAAATCCGGAATCGTGCCATCCGTGGACCGAAATATCTCTCCCAGATGGCTGCCCAGAGGACGCTCGTCTTTATGCAGAAAACGCATCAAGGCCAGATTGCACTCCGCGATGCGGCCTTTTGCATCGGCCCGGATCACCACAAGACTGTCGGCGTGTTCCAGAAATTCCGCCAGGAAATGCGCCCAGGACATACGTGTGCAAAAATCCATCATTCCTCCCGTGTGCAAAAGCTTCTGGCCGCTTCGATGGCGTCCTTGCAATCCCCGGCAAACGCGTCCGCACCCAGGTCTTGCACCAGCGAGGGGTCGTTGAGCAGAGACTGTCCGCCGATGAGAATCTTTGTCTTTGCCAGGGACGTTTCAGTTCGCACGGCTGTGATGATCCTTTTGACCAAACCAAGGTTGAAGGCCATGGTCAGGGACAGGCAGAGCAGGTCGGGCGGTTCGGCGCGCACAAAGGCCAAAAGATCCTCGCCGGGAAGGTTTGCCCCGAGATATCGCACGTCCCATCCGTCGCTCTCCAGGCAATAGGCGACCATCCAGGCACCTATTTCATGAAATTCGTTGGCGGAGGTGCTGACCACGGCCTTGCCGCGCGACGTTACCTCGGCAAATTCCGCCACAGGGATGGACGCCAGAAGGCGGGACACAATGGCCGAAGCCTGATGCTCCTGGGCCACGCTTATCTCTCCGTTCTCCCAACGTACGCCGATAGTGTACAACGCCGGTTGCAGGACATGAACGAAGAAGTTGGCCATCTCCGATGCGTTCCGAACCATGCGTCTGGTCAAACCCTTACACGACTCGACATCCCCCGTCAGAAGCGCGGCAGTGAGTTCTTCATAGGCCGACCGCCACTTCTCATCCAAAGATGCGATATCTTCGGCCGGCAACAAAGAGAGCTTGATCACGTCCTCGTGCCGGGAGAGCATCCACTCGTAGACGGCAAGTATTTCCGTGCCGTCTTCCGGCATGGCAGCGCGGATGGCGTCCCGCCAGGCCTCAAGCTTCAGAAAAAAATAGGCATGGGCAAAGCCCTGATTATGGTAGGCCCGGTACACCAAGGGCAGTGTTTTGGCCAGAAGACCGTAGCTCCCGAAATGAAACACGCCGGCCATGAAGGCGGCATGGTTGCGATGGTTGGTCAGCATGATTGCCACGGGATTGTCCCCGATGAGGTCGGACAGGCTGTTCAACGCCGTCATGCGTGCGTTGACCGCATCCAAGAGCACGTCTTCCAGCTCCACAAAGTGTCGCGCCGCTTCGGAAGAGACCCGAGGCAGTTTTTCGGCTTGGGCCATCAGTTCAGTCATAAGCCCTCCCTTAAGTGAACGCCTTCGTCCTGACAGCGGAAAACGATTCTAGGGCCGCGAGCACACCCTGTTCTTCCCGCTTCGTTTGGCTTCATACAACGCGTCGTCGGCACGCTTCAAAAGAGCATCCACGTCCTCGCCGTGCGCATGTTCGGCCAGGCCGATGCTGACCGTAAGCCGCAGCCGAATATCTCCATGATCGAAAATCGAATCAGCAAGCCCGGTGACCACGCGCTCCGCCGCCACGGCCCCTGCATCCTGCCCCGTTTCCGGAAAAAGGATGCAAAACTCTTCGCCGCCAAGCCTGCCCACCACGTCCACGGCCCTGCGCATATCCATGATGGTCCCGGCCACGTGCCGCAAAGCCAAGTCCCCGACTCCATGACCATGTACGTCATTGACCTTCTTGAAGTCATCGATGTCGACCATGGCCACGCACAGGCTCTTGCCGTAACGCCGGGAGCGGACCATCTCCGCGCGCACGAGGTCCAGAAAATGCCTGCGGTTGGGCAGGCCGGTCAGCTCGTCCGTGTTTGCCAGCCGCTCCAGACGCAGCTCGGCCAGACGGCGGTCCGTCACGTCGACCATGGCTCCATGCAGGTGAAACAGGCTGCCGTTCTCCAACAGATCGAAGCCGCAGATCAGACTGACGTGCTTCTCCTCGCCCTGCACGGTGCGGATGCGCAGTTCGGTGGTGAAATTCTTTCCGCGGACCTGGGCCGCCTCGAAATTTTCCTTGAAACCGGGTTCATCTTCGGGATGGATATGGTGCATGAACAGATTGAAATCCGGATCGACCTCGTCCGGCTCATACCCGAGGATGCGAAAAAATTCCTCGGACCAACTCTTGTTGCCATTCACGTAGTCCCTTTCGAAGCTGCCGACCTTGGCCAGGCGCTGCGCTTCGGCCAGGCGGCGGGCGCTGTTTGCGATCTCCTCCCGCATCTCTTTGGCCTCGGTGATATCCGTGGCCGTGACCACGGCTCCGGAGATGGAATCGTCGCGCTCGCGATAGGGGTAATAGGTCACGGCATAACAGCGGCTACCCGCATCCATGCTGTCGAACCATCTCTCGAACTGTACGGTCTCGCCGGCGAAGCAACGCTCAAGCCTGGGCTTCACCTGCTTGGCGAAAACATCCTGCCCCATTACTTCGAAGATTTTGTGCCCTTCAATCTCCTCTCGCTTTCTGCCGTGCACACGGAGGTAACTGTCGTTGACCAGCTGATAGATGAAATCCCGGTCGATGATGCTGACCAAGGACGAAGACGAGGCGATGGCCCGCTCGTAGCGGATGAGAACCGCCTCGGCCAGCTTGCGCGACGTGATCTGAACGTGGGAGACTACCGCGCCGTCTATGAACCCGTGAGAGACAAGAGGAGTGACCGTCATCAGGAACCAGCGTTTCTCGCGAGGAGAATGACAGGGATATTCCAGCCGGAAGAAAGGCCGCTCCCCCGCGAGCACTTCCCGAATTCCACCGGCAGCGGCTCGGGCTTCCTCGCAAAAGGCTCCGGTGGAGTTTTCACAGACCTCAATATAATTTTCGCCTTCTATACTGCACGACTTTGCCCCCGAATTCTCCGCCACGAACCGCCGCCAGCTCGCATTGGCGTCGACGATTTGCCCGGCCTGATCCAGCACCGCAATATGTTCGCTCAAGCTGTCGAAAATATCGCGCAGAATTTCAAAGCGGCGCTGCGGCTCGAAGCAGCTGTTCACTGGGAGCTCAAATTCATTTTCTATCATGCTTCAACCCGCCTGCGAGATCATTTTCCAACTCCATATCGACAATCTCACGCCATTGCGCCAGACGATCTCCCCATCCAAAAAATTCCACAATCCAAGTAGATAAGCCCCAACCTCGGCGTGGGCAACTCCAATCTCGAGCCTCGACGAACTGCGCCAGCGGGCAGGACGCGGGCTCTATCGCGCAGGCTCGCATCGGTCACGTGGCAAGCCTGTCCGTCCAGAAGCCGCAGAGCGCCTCTTCCTCGGTACATGCAAAGCGTACGCTGCAGTCCAAACGTCTGCCCGCGATCAGCCGCGCAAGACTCTTCAAAAGCCTGAAATCAAAGGCAAATCCATGCGCCTGGAAATTATTCATGGTCCTCGTCCTGCCCCTTGCCCGCCAAAGGCAACCTCATGATAAAGGTTGTGCCCTCCCCGGTCACGGTTTCAAACTTGATAGTCCCACCGTGATTCTTGACCACCGCGCGCTGAGCGATGAACAATCCCTGGCCGGTGCCCTTGCCCACCGGCTTGGTCGTGAAAAAAGGTTCGAAAACATGCCCCTGCGCATGCTCGGGGATACCGGTGCCCGTGTCCCGCACCCGAACCTCGGCCCACTCGCCCTGCCTGCGCGTGCTGATGCTGATACGACCTTTGGCACCTGTTTTTCCGGCTCCGGCATCGACAATGGCGTGCGCGGCATTGATGACCAGATTCAGGAGCACCTGCCCTATCTCCTGCATGTGACAGGACACGACGGGGAGCCCAGGGTCCAGATCCGTGTTCATCTCCGCCACATATTTCCATTCGTTGCGGGACACGTTGACGGTGTTCTCCACCAGCGTGTTGAGGTTGACGTCCTGTTGCATTTCATGACCCGGGTGGGCGAACTGCTTGACCGAGCCGACAATGGCGGTAATCCGCTCCAGGCCCTGCAGGGTTTCGGAAATAGCGCCCGGCAGTTCGTCAAGATAAAAAGATATCTGACGGTCGAGATCGTGGGCGCGCACCGCCGCGACCTCATCGAGGAGGGCGGGCTTAGCCGCGACCCGGTCAAAGAACTCTTCGTGCCTGGCGAGGGCGGCATGGAGGTGCTCGATGGATTCCTTGATGAACCACATGTTGTTGAGCACATACTGGGTCGGGGTGTTGATCTCGTGGGCAATGCCCGCCGCGAGCTGGCCGATGGCCTCCAATTTCTGAGTCTGCAGCAGCTGGCTTTCCAGGAGCTTGCGCTGGGTGACATCCATGACCAGAAGCCAAAATCCCCGCTCGTCCTCCTGCTGGGCTGAAAAACGCACCGGAGTGACGATGGTGAACGCGTGGGACTCCCGCCTCCTGAAGCGGATATCAAGATGCACTCCGGGTGCCGGGTCAACGCCATAATCCAAAAGCTCTTCAAGGACCTCCGTGTCGTCAGGATGAATCAAGGTGGCCAGAGGCTCTCCCAGCAGATCCTCCCGGGAAACCTCCACCATCTCGCAGAAGTGGTCGTTGCAGTAGATGAGCACGCCCTGGCCATCAATCTGCACCAACCCCTGGCTCATTGTCTCCACGAGGCTTCGGAAACGTTTTTCGCTCTGCGCCAACTCCTCGAGAAACCGGTGCCGCTCGGACACATCCGCAATAAACCCTTCAAAATACTCCACGCGGCCGTCGTTATCACGTACTACCCGCCCATTCAATTCAGCCCAGAAGACCGAGCCGTCCTTGCGCCGCATCCGCACGTCCCTGTTTGCCATCTCTCCGGTGGCCAGACCTTCTTCGAGTATGACCCTTCGGTCTTCGGAGAAGACGTACATCTGGTTGCCGATATCAGTGTAGCACGCCCGCATTTCCTGGGGCGAATCAAAACCGAAGATGCGGGCCATGGCTGGATTGAGGCTCAGGAATTGCCCTTCGGGCGTGCTCTGGAAAATGCCCTCCTGAGCATTTTCAAAAATATTCTTGTACTTTTTCTCGATATTCAGAAGCGTCCCTTGAATGCGCTCCATGACGGTCACGTCGCGGGCCACGAAAACGCTGCCGAAGGGATTTCCGTCCCCATCGCGAAGGACGTTGCGATTGACATGGAATTTGCCCGGCATCTTCTGGAACGAAACGGGAACGCCATCGTCGACACAGCCATCATCGGGAGTCAGACAAAAGGTGCTGCCCAACGCGTCCCGGCACGATTGCCCGATGAGATCCCTGGGCAAGACCCCGAGTTGATCCGCCAGGGCCTTGTTGGCCCGCAGGATGGTCCAGCTGTTGTCGACCAGAAAAACCAGATCCGATATGGTGTCGAAAGTACGCTCCAATTCTTCCTTGGCCCTGGTGACAAGCTCTCTGGTTTGGCGCTCTTGGGTCTTTTCGTACAAGATAAGGGAGAAATCGGCGGCCTTCCCCGACACGTCAGGCTGCGTGCTTAAAACTGCCACGAAATGCCTCTCTCCGAGCGGGCCGGAAAAAGACACTTCGCGCTCCGTGGGCGAATCGCCCGTGCCCAAACCGATACGCACCAACTCCGCCAGCCAGGGAAAAACGTCCGCCACCTGTTTTCCAAACAGCCTTCCGGACGCGTTTTCAGGCTCAATAGCGTAGTATTCCTGACCAGGCTTGGCGTTCGCCTTAACGAGCCTGGCCGCCGCGGAATTGAGATCTTCTATGACACCGGAACTGTCTACAAAAATAACCGGAGCCGTGACGCTTTCGAAAAAAGTCAGGTAGCGATTCTTCTCGTTCGTCATGGCTCGCAGCATGGAGGACATGCCTGTCATGACGGTTTCGTCCTCGGATTGCGCCCACGCGACGCAAAAAGCCGCGCTCATGCGGTCGAAAAAACGCACCACCAGATGCTCCAACCGGTCCCGCTCCGCCCCCGGGGGAATAAACTCGCGCATGCAGTCCTGATAGGTCTGGCGGTAATAAATAAACAGACCCAAAAACATGCCCAGCGATATCCCCCGCTCGCGATGCTTGCGGGCCTGCTCAACGCCGAAACGGGTCACGGGGTCGTGGTTCCAGTCCGTGTCTACCATGATCTTCGCAAAGTCTTCGCCCGTGCTCGAATACGCCGTGGCCAAAGCCTCGGTCAGACCCGCGATGGAGCGCCGCCAAGCTTCCGGAAGAGTCGACGTATAGCGGACATAACCATGCTCCGTGGCATATCCGAGAATCCTCTCCATGAGCCAGGATTGCTTGTCACGAAACAGTCCGACGACAGCATCCATAGGAATCACCTTCCTTGTGCACGTGAAATCCGCCCCAGGCCTTGTGCGCGGGGAAGCAGATGCATGGCAATACGTAGAATTCCAATTTTCTTATTTTTTTCCAATGAGTTACCGATAAATTTGTACATTTATGCAATTTTTACGTTGATCATTGATCAAAGGCAAGTAAAAGAAAAAATCGCTTTGTATTGTGTTTGGCAGTAGTGATCTTAAAGTAAATACTATTCGTATCGGTCTGGATTCGAAAAGCAAAAGAAGCATGAAAAAGAGCCAATCAGAAAATTTGAGCATGCCAGAAACGTCCCGCTTCGATCAGGAGGCACCATGGTGCAGAGCGTAACTAACCGCGAACAATGTGTTCTTTTCATCGATGACGAGCCCTCCGTTTTGGACGGTCTGCGCCGCGCCCTGCACAAGGCCCCCTTTCGCAAGCTTTTCGCCCAGTCCGCCTTCCAGGCGCTGGAGTTGATCGACTCGACACCGGTCGATATCGTGGTCGCCGACGAGCAGATGCCGGGCATGAGCGGCTCGGAATTTCTGTCCATTGTGCGCACGCGCCATCCCGAAACCATACGCATCATCCTCTCCGGGCACGCCAGCATTGATCGGGTCATCGAGGCAATCAATTCCGGCCAGATTCATCGTTTCCTGATCAAGCCCATGGACAGCGAAGTGCTTCTTGAGATCCTGAAACACTACCTCGGCACCCTGCGCCTGCAAGCCACCAAAGAGGCGCTCCTCAACCGCACGGACACGCTTGGCCGTTGGGAGTGGGACATTCTGGGCGGCACCTGCCAGTGGAGCAAGGGCTTTGAACGGCTCATGCATTTCGTCCCGCCCTCTGCCGAGGGCGACTTCACCGGGCTCTTCGGATCGGTGCACCCGAAAGACCGGGGAGCCCTGGTGAGAACCATCCACGACTGCAAGGACAGCGGCCAGACCCGTGAGGCTGAGCACCGCATCCTCCTGCATGACGGAACGGTACGCTGGATCGCCCAGTATATGGATGTGTTTCGCGATGCAGATACGACGTGGCACCTGATCGGCATGTTGCGGGATATTACAGATCAAAAGGAAAAGGAGCTGTTGCAGACTGAGAGGCTGGTCATTCTCCAGAAAACCCTGGACAAAACCGTGGAGGCCCTGGCCCGCATGACGGAGATTCGGGATCCCTACACAGCGGGACACCAGGCCAGGGTGGCCAGACTGTCCGTACTCATCGGCACCGCTCTGGATCTTGATTCACAGCGACTGCTGGGGCTGGAGACAGCGGCCAAGCTCCACGACATCGGCAAGATCTACATACCGGCCGAATTTCTGGCCAAGCCCGGCATACTGCGCGAAGCGGAAATGAATCTGATGAAGTGCCACCCGGAGATCGGGTACCAGATCGTGAAGGACATCCCGTTTGTCATGCCCGTGGCCGACATCATGCTGCAGCACCATGAGCGACTGGACGGCAGCGGATATCCGTCTGGTCTCGAAGCGGACGAGATCGTGCTCGAAGCCCGCATTCTCGGCGTGGCCGACGTATTCGAAGCCATGTCTTCGCACCGGCCCTACCGGCCCAGCCTGGGACAGCAAATATCCCTGAACGAACTGCTCAGCAAAAAGGGAACAGCTTTCGACACCCAGGCTGTTGAGGCCTTGCGGGACATTCTGGAGAGTAAGCCGACTTTGCTTGAAGAACTCCATCGCGAGTTCCCCTAGGGCCAATGTCCGCAATCAACTCAAAGCAGCAGGACTATTCAGGCCTGGTCGAAGTTTTTTGCAGGAAGTTGGTGGCCGTGATTTTTCCACAGGTTCCAAAGGGTGCCCTTGGACCACTGCCCCTGGCCGGAGAGGGTCGGCACACCCTCGGCCTGAAAGATTTCGGTTATGCGGGCAAAAGAAAGGTCCTGGGCGCGCAGGTCCCTGATACGCTCCAAGGCAACGCGTTTTCGGGCGGAGAGGGGACGAGGGGTCGAGGAGTTGGTCCCAATCAGGATCTCATGCGGAGCAGGCTTGGCGATCAGTTCGCCGATCATGGCGGTCAGCCGGTCAAGTTGTTCCTGTTGCCCGGCAACCATGGCCCTCACCTCGGCAAGCTCCGCATGCAAGGCCGCAAGGGAAGCCCTGTCACGCTCGGCATGCCTGGCCAGCGCCTCGTCACGGATGTGGCGGGCCCGCTTCCTGGCTTCCTCGGCGGCCCCGCTCATCGCGCCGCTCCCTGAACGAGGGAGTCCTGCCGTTTCCCGCCAAGACAAGGATCCGGATGCAGGAAGACTGTGAAGATCGTGATGCCGGTCATGCTTCCTCCCCGCCGCTCAAGATGCGGCCCGATCAGACCACGGAACGCCTCAGGGCTGAGGTGTCCACTGCTGGTCGGCCTTGGCAACCCGGATCAGGCTGTCCCGCCCGAGACGCTCTTTCAGGTATTCTTTGAGCAGGACCTTGACCATTTCCTGCCTGCTCATATTCTGCAGATACTCCCCGGAGGCGATCAATTTCTTGAATGGCGAGGACAGCGTCCCGGATTCGCCGATGGCCTCCAGATACGGGGCCACCATCTGGCGGAGCGTATCCGCGTTGCCGGACTTGAGTTCACGGTACATGGCGGCCAGTTCCCCGGCTTCGGGCAGACGGGAGGATTCGAGCACAGCCTTGAAATCCGCCGTGAAGCGTTTGATTCCGTTGATGATATGGCTTTGCTTGACCATGTTGACCTTGGCCCAACCGGCGTTGAGCCATTTGAAGGAACCGACGCGGATGGTGCCGCTGGAGGAGTCGGTCACAAAGACGATAATGGAATGGGCGTTATACATGTAGGAATCGACCCAGCCGAGCCCGGTCTTGTTCAGCCCGGTCTCATCGGAATACAGGTAATTCCAGTCTGTATCGTCGCCGACGACTAAGCCCTTGCGGCCAATGTCCGAAGGTTCGGCCTGGATACCGACGGAAACCAACACCGGCCCAGTAGGGCCTTGAAAAACGGCCACGGCGCGATCCTGGTTATAGGAATAGTATCCCCCGGTGTTGGCGTCGGGGGTGATGATCTCACGCTCCGAACCGCGCACCAACAGCGTCTTGCCCTGTTCCAGGGCCTCGGGAAGAAGCTTCAAGGCGTCCCGGGTGGCCGGGTCCAGCCATTCCTGGTCGCGCACGGACGAAGGCATGGTCACGTAGACGGGAATGTCGGGATTGTAGACATAGTCCACCACGCGCCCCAGGTCACCACGCAGGGTGAAGGCGTAAAAGGCGCCGGAGGCCTTTTCGCGGTCCTGCAGAGCCATGCTGCTCTCGGCCGGGCGGGAAGAGACAAAGGCAATGATTTCCGAAAGCCTCTCGGGGGCGATGTCCGTGTTCGAGGAGGGCAGACCAAGCAGATATTCAAGTTCCGGATACAGGGATTCAGGAATGGACTTCGAGGCGTCGGCGTGGACCGGAACAGCGGTTCCGAAAACAAAAAAACCAAGCAGACAGATAAAGCGCATTAACATGTATAACTTCCGGTTATATGTTCACCGCACGCGGCGGCACGATCGACAACTGGGGCTTCTTAATACCGCAAGACCCGCTTGTGAAGCCCTTTGTCATACACCGGTCGTCAGTTCAAGACCGGATTTTCCGATGCGATGCGCCGGATAGCCCAAGCCCCGCACGGTAGACGCGCCCCCCAGCCCTGGGCTAAGAGGCACTGATGTCGGAATCCACCAGCATGACAACCACTCCATCAATCAGCATGCAGCTCACGCCAGGGCAGCTATGCCTGACCCTGCGCGGAGTTCTGGATCTGCGCACCACGCCGGATGTCTTGGATCAGCTCGCGCAGGTCCAAAAGCCCCTGCCCAAGTTGATCCGCGCAGACCTGAGCGAGGTCACGCGCATGGACGATTGCGGCGCGCTGGTCATATTGCAATTGCGGCGCATGGCTGAAAAACACGACTGCGAACTGGAATTGACACAGATCCCTGGGCATGTGCGCGACCTGCTGGCCTTCCTGCGCGTGGATGACCCGCCGCGTTCGGCCGGAATCAAACGGGCAAGGCCAAACATCATGACGCGTTTCGGCGTGAAGACGATCCAGGTCTGGGACCAGGCTGTGAGCCACGTTTCCTTCGTGGGCGAGGTCACCGTGACCCTCCTGACTCTGCTTCGCCATCCGGGCAGGCTGCGCCTGGGCGACACGATTCTGTACATGCAGCGGGTAGGCGTGGACGCCTTGCCCATTGTCGGCCTGATCAGCTTTCTCCTGGGCCTCATCATGGCCTTCATGTCCGCCGTGCAGTTGCAGCAGTTCGGGGCCAACATCTACGTGGCCTCCCTGGTGGCCCTGGCCATGGTCCGCGAACTGGGACCGATCATGACCGCCATCCTCGTCGCCGGACGCTCGGGTTCTGCCTTTGCCGCAGAGATCGGAACCATGAAGGTCTCCGAGGAAGTGGACGCCCTGGTGACCATGGGTTTTAGGCCCGCCATGTTCCTGGTGGCGCCCAAGATCATCGCCTCCGTGCTGGTGGTGCCGCTCTTGGCCATGTATTCCAACCTGTTCGCAATCGCCGGGGGGTTGCTCATCGGCGTGACCACGCTGGATCTGACCGTCAACGCCTACATGGCCCAAACCATGAGCACGCTGACCATCTTCGACATCAACTGGGGCCTCTTCAAAAGCGCCATCTTCGCCGTGCTCATCGCCACGGTGGGCTGCTTCAAGGGCTACCAGGTGCGCGGAGGCGCGGCCAGCGTGGGACAGGCCACCACATCGGCAGTGGTCACAGGCATCTTTCTGGTCATCCTGGTGGATTCCATTCTGGCCGTAATCTTAAGGTACTGGCGGCCATGAGCAAGGAAACAGTCATTTCCGTGCGCGGGCTGACCATGGGCTTCGGGGAATTGGTCATCATGGAGGCCCTGGACTTCGACATCCGCCGCGGAGAAATTTTCGTCATCCTGGGCGGGAGCGGATGCGGCAAATCCACCCTGCTCAAGCATCTGGTCGGGCTGTACAAGCCCATGGCCGGAAAAATCACCATCGCCGGAATGCCCCTTGAACCCGACAACGAAGACAGCTTCAAGCAGATCCTGGCCCGCATCGGCGTCATGTACCAGGGCGGAGCGCTTTTTTCTTCCATGACCCTGGGCGAAAACGTGGCCTTGCCCATCACGGAATATTCAAAGCTCAAGGGACCGGCCGTGGAGGAACTGGTCAGCCTCAAGCTGCGCCAGGTCGGCCTCGAAGGCTTCGAGCACCATCTGCCGGAGGAGCTTTCCGGAGGCATGAAGAAACGCGCGGCCATCGCACGGGCGCTGGCGCTCAATCCGGAGATTCTTTTTCTGGACGAACCCTCGGCGGGCCTGGACCCCATCAGTTCGGCCGAACTCGACGCCCTCATCCTGCGCCTGAACCGCACCCTGGGCACGACCTTTGTCGTCGTCACCCACGAACTTTCCTCCATTTTCACCATTGCGAAAAGGGTCATCATGCTCGACAAAGAGAGCAAATCCATCATCGCTGATGGCGATCCGCACGAACTCAAAAATGCAAGCAAGCATCCCTTCGTGCACCAATTCTTCAACAGACAGCCGGAAATGGAGAAATAATGG
>Ga0075011_10000796_pt1 | contig 16742 bp, 20 predicted proteins | sample TARM_MetaG_T_14_FD_72354 | JGI IMG/M metagenome (GOLD analysis project Ga0075011, IMG submission 72354) | Freshwater microbial communities from Pennsylvania, USA, analyzing microbe dynamics in response to fracking - TARM_MetaG_T_14 | ecosystem: Environmental > Aquatic > Freshwater > River... | reverse complement strand
TGTGGAATGTGGCTTCGAGGACAACGCCGATGTGGTCGGCGCGATCAATGTGCTAAGGGCGGGACACGCCCGGTTCGCCTGTGAAGTGAGCGGTGAGGTAATGCCGCCAGCAGCAGGAACTCACCGAAGCGACTCAGGGGCGGCTCAATGCCGCGCCTGAGCGCCGTAGGAATCTCCGGCCTTCAGGCCGGGGAGGATGTCAATTGGCCTGACCGTTCAGGTTGCTTAGTCCGGCCGAAGGCACTGAGAGCCTAAACCATGCAGCCCGAGGTGAGTCGGCGCGCAATCGAATACAGCGCTTTGCGTTCGAGCTCCGGATCGGACTCGTGCTGGAAGTCGCGCCATTCCCCCATCACTGCCTCGGCCTCAGGGTGTTTTTGAACTAAGGCCGGCCAGAGATTCCCGCCTGCCTTTACCACTGCGGTGACCGATCTGCCGGTTGCATAGAGAAGGCCCCAGCGCAATGGTAATTCTTCTGGTCGAATAAGCCCCTCAGGGCAAAGGTAGAAGCGGTAAACGCCGATCCCGCCGACGTGACGCTCCGGTTTACGCTGATCGGCCAGGAAGTCCGCTCTACTGACCTTTACCTCGATCATGGCGGAGCAGCTGCTGCGGAACCCCAGTACATCCGGGCGTTCGCGTAGCCCCAGGCTGGTCAGCTCGGTGGCCACCACGCCGAATCCATTCTTCTTCAGCCAGGCGGCCCCTTTTTGCGTCAGCGCAGCGTGCACAGGGGAGACAGCCATCGAATCCAGCCCTCTATCAGTGGGGCAGCATGCTGGAGCCATAAAGAGCATTCCAGGCAAGCAGCGCGGCTGCGGGATCTTCAAGAGCCAGGCTGACCATCTCGGCGGCGCTCTGCCCCGTGCGCCCGCTCACCGCCTGGCCAAGGATGAGCAGCTTGCCCCCTATACCCGTCTGGCTGGCCAAGGTCGCGTACTCGTACTCTTTGGCATGCCCGAAGCTGGCAATTCCGCCGAAGCGCTCAATGAGCATTGCGATGACCTGGTGCTCATGCTCAGGTAGCAGAATGGTCTCACCGTCGAAGAACACCTTGGGCGTCTTGCAGGTCGCCTCCATCGCTTCCATGTACTTCTCCGGCGGGATGGCCACAATGGCAGAAGGGAAAGCTGGGAAGTCGTTGCCGCAGCTGGTCGGTATGTCCTCCGGCCGCGGCGCCGGGCCGCTGAATGGCTGCAGGTGCTCGACCTGACAACGGCTGCAGAAGTACTTGAAGTGGGTAGGGCCAGTAAACATGGAGTGCTCCGGACTACGGCTGAGTGGTCTCGACCAGGGAATAACCCTCGTTCGGCCCGCACAGGATGAATGAGACGCCCCAGTACAGATGGCTCTGGATCAAGCTCTTCTGAACCCGGTACTGCAGGTGGTTGTCCTGTAGGAACTGTGCTGCTCCAGGATGTGAATCAGGAAGCCAGTACTCCGGGCCGAAGCTGGCAAAGCTACTTCTGGCCGTCCGGATCAGACGATCAACCAGCTCCTCTTCTGCGAAGGTGAAGGTGAAGTGGATGTGGTCGTCACCGGCCTGGATCGGCTCTGCGCTTGCCTCAAATGAGGCTCCAATCCCCAGGGCCTCGAAGGTTGAAAGAAGGTTCTTCTGCAGGGATTTCAGTCGGTCTGCCTGGCACATGTGCCTCACCTGTAGCTGGGCGTAATGGGAGTTGCAGTTAGGTTCCCATGGCCGGGGCCAGCATTGAGGCGGGTTTGACCCCGATATGGGGGCAGACTTGGAGCCCCGCCGGCGGCACTTGCAGCGATGATTGCCCTATGCGGCGTGTGGCCGCGCAGGATGGGTCGACCCGGACATGCCAAACTTCGTCGAAACGGATGAGCAGCTACTTGAGTTGCTTGCTGGTGCCGAGCATTTCGGTATCAGCCGTGTTCAGCGCCTAACCGGACTTAACTTTCACAAAGCTGCAGGGCGGGTTGAACTGCTGGCTTCAAAGGGGCTGATCCGCCCTGTTGAAAGTGCGCCTTGGAAGTACTTTGTGGCAGAGATGCTGCCGTGTACCGCGGGTGACAGGGGTTGAGCGCTGGTACCAACTGGCAAGATCGCTGTGGCGTCCTGAAGGTCGTTCAAACAGACCGATACGGGTGCGGGATTGCATGTCTTGCTATGGTCACCGGTACTGCCTACGAGGTTGCGCGGGAGCGCTTCAACGAATATGGCCTCGGTGTTCGCCGCAAAAGTCGGCCTGCCTACTCAACCACGAGCGGCGAAATGGCTGGCGCGATTGCCCGCACCGGCCTGCTGGTACAGCCCAGGCGATGGCGAGGATGGACAGAAATCCATGGTCTGGCGATTCTCAAGGTGCGTGACGACTGGCGCGGAATGAAGGGCAAGTGGCATTGGGTCGTTGCGTTCAGGCACCAGGAGTTCGGCGTAGTCGTTTTCGATCCACACGAAACAGCCCCATGCTTCGAGAAGATGCCTTTTGACGAGCTCTGCATCGACTTCAACTTCTACGAGCCCAAAGGCGAGTGGCTCCAGGTTGAGCAGAGTTTCCCGCTGGAATACAGCGGTACCGCGGGTGGCGCCGTGGAAGATCTAACGTAGCGAATGAGGAGAAGACACTTTGACAGAGCGCACTACCTATCAGCAGAACATGGAGTTCATCGAGAAGACTGTTAAGCGCCTTGAGCAGAACGAAGTCGGCATCGATGAGCTGGAAACCCTGGCTACTGAATTTTCCCAGGCCGTGAAGTTTTGCGGGGATCGAATCACCCGGATCGAGGGCGTGCTGCAGCAGACACTGCAGGGCGAGCGGGCGGGTAGCTGATGACCGCGGCTGAGCAGCCTCAACATCAGACGCTGAGCGGGTATCTCGCCACCTGTGAGGCCGCGATCAAGCGCGTGCTTCCAGAGTCGGCCTGGTGCGTGGCCGAGCTGTCCTCGTTTAGCGTCAAGCCAAACGGCACTGTCTTCATGGACTTGGTTGAGTCTGTGGGCGGGAAAGAGGTGGCCAAAGCGGCTAGCTGCGTCATGTTTGCCAACGTGGCCAAGAGCGTCCTCGCTCAGTGGAAGGCCGTCGCCGGCGGCTTGCCAGAGGCCGGCATGAAGGTGCTGGTCAAGGTGAGGCCTGATTTCTCCACTCAGTACGGTTTCAGGCTTCATGTCGGCGGGATTGACCCCAGCTACACCCTGGGCGACATGCAGGCGAAGATCCAGGAGATCATAGGCCGGCTCAAAGAGCAGCAGCTGTTCGATAAGCAGCGCGTCCTATCTGGACCTTCTGGATTCTGGCGCGTAGGCGTTGTCTCACCTCATGAGGCCGCAGGTTTGGCAGACTTCCGCCAAGACGCGGACAAGCTCGAATCTGCTGCTGTCTGCTCCTTCGAGTACTTCACTGCCACCTTCCAGGGGGAGGTCAGCTCCCAGAGCATTCGCGATGCACTGAGAGCCCTTTACGAGCGCCACCAAGTCGAGCCATTTGACGTTGTCTGCGTGATCCGCGGCGGCGGAGCCAAGACCGATCTTGCCTGGCTGAATGACTTCGAGCTCGCACGATGGCTTTGCAGAATCCCCATTCCGGTCTTCACCGGCATTGGGCACCAGGTGGATGAGACCATCCTGGATCTCGTCGCTCACAGGCGCTTTGATACCCCGTCCAAGGTGATTGGCCACATCAAGGCCACGCTCAGTCACGAGGCTTCCAGTTTCCGATCGGGCGTGGATGCGGTGACCAACCAAATGCTCCGACTTGTGGCGCTTCAGACCCCAGCAGTCGACCGGCTCAATGCACGGTTCGGCGCCGATGCGCAGCGGATGCTTCATGTCCAGCGGACCAGATGTGAGCGTGCAGGCGCCTTGTTCTCCAGGCTGGCTACCAAGAGCGTCGCTGATCACCGTGAATGGCTGCAGTGGGTACCAGAGGCATTCCTGCGCTACTCATCCGCCGGCATTGGTGAAGAGAAAAGGGCCTGCGATCGCGCTGCTAGCGATTTTTCTCGGCTGGTCACGAGAAAGGCTGGGGAAGGACGGGAACGCCTTCGGCGTGCACCTGAGGTGTTCGCAGGACATGCCAGCCGGCTTTGCGCGGCGCAGATTGCGGCGTTGCAGCTGGCCACAACCCAGGTTAGTAGCCGGGCACACGTGATTGTTGAGCGAGAGAAGGCGCGCTTGAACACGGCCGACATGCTCTTCGAGAAGACCAATCCGCTGACGCTGCTAGGCAAGGGATTCGCGCTGGTGCGGGCGCCGGATGGGTCGATCGTTACCAGTGCTGGCCAGGCTCGCGGGGCCGGTTCTCTTGATCTGGCCTTTGCTGATGGCCACGTCGAAGCAACTGTAATCCCTCCGGACTGACTCTCCCAAGCAAGGTCATGTTCTGGCTTCAGGGGCAGGGCATAGTCGAGAAGCCTCTCCAGGCGCATTGAGCGTCTCGCCAAAGCGTCACCCGAACTCTGTCCCGGCGGCTTGCACTTCCTGGCTTCCATCACGCTCTCCCGCAGGGCACCCACACCGAAGGAGGTGTGGGGTGAATGCGGCCAGGGCGTAAGCCCTGCTGGTTTTCAACATTGCCGCACTCTTATCGTGCTGTACGGATGAACAGTGTTTGTTATGATTGTTGCATGATCATCCGCCAGGGCTTCAAATACCGACTGGATACCAGCGAGGCGCAGAGCGCCCGCTTGCGTGTGCTGTGCGGTCACGCCCGGTTCGTTTGGAACCACGCCCTGGCTCAGTGCAATGAGGCGCTGGCCACCGAAGGCCAGTATGTGCCCCGCTACGAAACTATGGCCAAGTGGGTTACTGCCTGGAAGCGCAGCCCAGATACCGAGTGGCTGAAAGACGCCTACACCGACAACCTGCAGCAAAAACTCAAAGACCTCGACACCGCCTGGCAGCGCTTCTTTAAGAAAGTCGCCGACGCCGGCAGGCCGCAATTCAAGAAGAAAGGGCGATGCCGCGACAGCGTGCGCTTCGTCAATTTTGCCAAATACTGCGCCGTGGACGGCAATCGGGTAAAGCTCCCAGCCGGTATCGGTTGGGTCAAGTTCCGCAAGTCCCGCGCCATCCTGGGTGAGGTAAAGAACTGCACCGTAGGCTTCGATGCCGGCCACTGGTTTATCAGTTTCCAGACCGAACGGGAAGTTGATAACCCGCTGCCAAAAGCAACAGGCGCTGTCGGCATCGACATGGGCATTCAGCGCTTCGCCACCCTCTCTGATGGCACCTATTGCGAGCCCCTGAACAGCTTCAAGCGCCACCAGGAACAGCTGGCTAAAGCCCAGCGGCAGATGAGCCGCAAGACCAAATTCAGCAGCAACTGGAAAAAGGCCAAGGCCCGCGTCCAGCGCATCAATCACCGTATCTCCAACGTGCGCCGCGATTACCTGCACAAGGCTTCAACGACCATCAGCAAAAATCACGCGATGGTCTGTATCGAAGACTTGCAGGTCAGCAACATGAGCGCATCTGCTGCCGGTACGGCTGAGCAACCAGGCCGCAATGTGAAAGCCAAGTCCGGCCTTAACAAAGCGATCCTCGACCAGGGATGGTATGAGTTTCGCCGCCAGCTGGATTACAAGCTGGCCTGGAACGGTGGCTGGCTGATTGCAGTACCCGCCCACAACACCAGCCGCACCTGTCCGTGCTGTGGTCACGTCAGCGCAGACAACCGCAAGACACAGGCGCAGTTCCTGTGCGTGCAGTGCGGCTATGTGAACAACGCGGACGTGGTGGGCGCAATCAACGTGCTGCGCCGTGGCGAGGCACACCTGAGCAACGAAGGGCTGGACTTAGCCCGGTTCGCCTGTGAAGTGAACGGTGCGGTAATGCCGTCAGCAGCAGGAACCTGTTAGCCGAGCAATCGGCTAACGCCTGTAAAGGAATCCCCTTCCTGAGCGGACACCGCGAAGGTGGGGGAGGATGTCAAGCGATACAGTAGGCCAGCCGCGGCAGCGTCGTCCTTCACGTACATGACGTTGCAGCCGACGATGGCCACCAGGTACGAGATCGCACCGTCGATAGCTTCCCGCGAGATGGCTGATCGGGTGCTGTACACGTTCCCCTCGATTAGGAAGACCGAGCGGGAGAAGTTGAGCCGCATCTTGCCGGCCTGGTTAAACAGGCGCGAATCAAAAATCGACTGGATGAAGTCCTGGGTGGTCTTTCTTTCAACGGCTATATCGGCGCTGAGGACGTAGTCACCGGTTTCCAGCTCCCCGACCTGCACCTTTGCCCCCATGGCCTTGAGGCGCTCCATAATCCCAGACCGGGATTCGCGCATGTCGGCAAGGATTGTCACGTCAGTTTCGGACATCTACGTTGCTCCGTGCATGCGCTGGGGGCGTGAAGCCTTGATTAGGCTGAGGTGGTAGGGCTGGGCAGCACTGAGGAAAGTGCGAGGTAGGCAGCTGCCCGGCGCCGGCATAGGACTCGTTTTGTTATGCAAGGATTGGGTGCTCGTGCGGGTAGCGCTGAGTATGCATCGAAACAAGCCTTCCGACCTGCTCAGCAAGGTCACTTTCATCCAAGACATCTGGTGAGCCCACCAGCATGGGCTTGAGAATGCGCGTATTGCGAGGAGCAACCCAGTCACAGATCAGGAAATGCAGGCCGCGCACCTGGTTAAGCGGGGGCATGATCTCCCATGTTTTAGTGTGACAGGCATACTCCAGCAGTAACTGGTTAAGGGTTGGAATCGATTCGAGGCGCTCTTCATTACTGCTCAACTTGTCGAAACTGGATATGCAGGATGTCAATGCGTCGACAGGTGAAACCCCTACTTGTCTGGGGCGGGTTGTCGGGTTTGTGCACGCACGATAACCCTCAATGGAGACCTGGGTGATCACGCGGATGCCCCCTGTGGGGCTGATTGAGTACAGCCACAGGGGTACCGTGGTATTGCCTTCGCCGTGCACATGGAAATGGTGGCCGGCGTTCATGAGGGCCTGCTCAAAACGCTTCTGTGCTGCCTTTTGAATATCGTCCAAGGGTCGTAGTCCGTTCAGTGAGGTGGGCGTGTTCGAAGTCATGTCTCACCCTCTCACGCAAACCCAGAATGCAACTACTGGGCGCCGTAGGTCGACCGGCGACTAGGGCGTTAAGAGTCCGGCAACATGTGGATGTCCATGCGACCATTTTCACCCACCCTAATGCAATGCAAGGTTGGAGTGAAGGCCGGCACCTTCCCTTGCATTACAGGGAACTGGGCCATGCTGAAATAGTCGAACTGAATGCTTCTGTCATCTGCAGGCGTCGATCGAGGTTTGGGCCTTAATCCGGGCCTAAATATCCACCCCTTTATCAATGGGTCGGTAGCATTGGCACACATGGTGGTGCCATCTGAGCACCGGCGCCTGGGTCGATATGGAAGGTCCTAAGTGAACGCTCAAACAACAGCTCTACAGCAGAACCCGCCTTTGATTGAGGTGCCGGCACACCAAGTGCTCCAGGGTGCGCCGCGTGAGTACAACAGCCGCGAGGCTGACAAGTTCGTTGTTCGGATGCCCGATGCCCTGCATTCCAAGCTGACTCAGCTTTCCACGTACAATTTTCGCAGCTTGAACTCTGAGGTTCTGGCAGCGATTGAGATGGGCTTGAAGAAGAACCTCCGCACTCAGATCATCTTCAGCCTTCTCAAAGAGTCGCCCTTAGCCGCTGAGGTCGAGGCGGCAGCCAAGGCCGTTGATCTGACCTCCGGCCGGATACGCAAATTCATTCTTCGGCTGCCTGACGACTGGCGTGGGGAAATCACATCCGTCGCGCCGGCCTCGTGCATGAATGCTTGGGTCGTCGATTGCCTTCGCGAGTGGGTCACCACACAGCATCAGATCGAGATGCTGCTTGCTTCCACGAGTCGAGGGGCAGCATAAGCTGCCCCTACGATAATCCAGGTCATTGCGGCAGGGCAGGCCATCCAGTGCTGGTGCCCTGGTCAGCTAGGAAAGAAGTCCCGAATATCCGCGAAGGTCTCGTGCAGGAACGTGCCGGTAAAGGCGAGATTGAGGTCCTGCAGGTTGAGCATCGTGACGTGACTTTGCTCAGGCGGAATTGCTGGATTGCAGAAATAGGGCGTGTCGGCCATGTTGAACATCAGGCGACAGGCCATTGGGCGGGCACTATAGACGCTGCATGAGCCCTTCTTAAGGAAGGAGCAGGGCGTCCGGAAGTAGTGAGCCGTCTCTTCACGAGAATGCCTGGCTGTCACCTTTGCCACCTTCCTCCCACTCGCCTCGGCGAGCATCTGTGCCTCTGTGTGGCTGATCGTTGTGGGGATGTGACAGCAATGACTGCACTTTGCCCTGCAGGCAGCATAAGGCGTGGCTGCCTTACTGAGTTTGTCAGCCACCTTCAGGGCCTTGGCCAGCCGTCCCTTGCTTGAAATCGGCAACTGTAGAGCCGCAAGAAACTCGTCCCGGTAGTCGTGCAGCTGCCCGGTAGCGTTTAGAAGGCTAAGGTTTCTGTCGGCTTGCTGCTCTACCTCTGCAGGTGAGGGTGGGAGCTCGACGGCTGATATCAAAACAGGGGGCTGGGTCATACTGGGCGTTACAGCGGTTTGGGTGAGCGTGCTTCCCTCTGGCAAGGGAAGGGGCAGTAGCCATGGAGGGTAACCGATTTCAGCATGATGCCCTTGACCTTTTGCTGGCGACCTTGAGGTTGTTCGGCGGCGTTAGGCAGGCTGGGCTCGATCCACTGGCATACCGGCGTTCCGGCCACAGTTTGGCAGTTCGGGACGATGGAAACCTGTTGGGTAAACACCTGGGTCGATTGGCCATTTCCCGATTGCTTGCTCGGCTAGGGGGTTGCAGAGCAGCCAGTGGCCAGGGCTGCTGCCATGATGATCTGAGCGAAAGCGATGCAGGACAGGGTTTTCATGCAAGTGATCCTCTGAAGGGCGGAAGGCGTTGCGCCTTGATATGAACAGGCTCGCATGGTTTCCAGGTATGCAAGCGGGCCCAGTCAGCGGTGCTCTGGTCGACCCTTCATGATGTAAAAACCGGCCACATGGGCCGGTCTGTTTCACTTGTGAGCCTGGACTGGCTCAACGATGAGCTTCATCGCTTCAACCCTTGTCACCCTGACCATCTCTCCGGCCTGCACGTCAGGGCCGCTCGCTGGCCAAACTCCGTCGCCGGCGCGGACTCGGCCGTGTCCATTCTTGATCTCCTCGAAGACCTCGAACGTTCGGCCGATGAGCTTCGATTCAGGTGCGTTCAGCGTTTGCTCGGCATTGCGCCGAGGCAGGCGCTTCAGTGCCTGCTTACCGACGATCCCGTTCACAACGGAAAGAATGCCCAAGAGGAACAGCTGAACCTCCCAACCAATCGCTGGCGCAACGGCTATCACCAGGCCCAGCAGGAATGCTGCAATGGCGATCCATAGCAGGATGCCGGTGGCCAGCATCAAGTCGACGATGAACACAGCGACGGCGAAGGAAAACCAGTCCCAACAGGACAGGTGGTTCAAGAAGTCGACCATGGTCAGCCCTTCTTCTGGCCGTCGAATGTGGCGCGGACGATTTCGCCGATGCCGCCCACGGCGCCGATCATCTGGCTGGCTTCCAGCGGCATCATCACCACCTTGCTGTTGTTGGCGGATGCCAGCTTGCCCAGGGCATCGATGTATTTCTGCGCGACGAAATAGTTGACTGCCTGGACGTTACCGGCGGCGATTGCCTCGGACACCATGCGAGTGGCTTCAGCTTCTGCCTGTGCGGCCCGTTCACGAGCCTCGGCTTCGAGGAATGCCGACGCACGCTCACCTTCAGCTTCGAGGATCTGAGCCTGCTTCTTGCCTTCGGCGGTGAGGATTGCTGCCTGGCGCAGGCCTTCCGCTTCCAGGATCTGCGCACGCTTGATTCGCTCAGCCTTCATCTGGCCGGACATGGCAGACATCAAATCTTCCGGCGGAGTAATGTCCTTAATTTCGATGCGCGTGATCTTGATGCCCCACGGTGCTGTGGCCTCGTCCACGGTGCGCAGCAAACGATCGTTGATCGCGTCACGTTGGCCCAGCATGGCATCCAGCTCCATCGAACCCAGTACTGTCCGGATGTTCGTCATGACTAGGTTTCGGATGGCATGGGAGAGGTTGTTTACCTCGTAAGCGGCCTGGGCGGCATTGATGATCTGGAAGAAGGCGATAGCGTCGATCTGTACCGTGGCGTTGTCCGCGGTGATTACTTCCTGGGGCGGGATATCGAGCACGTTCTCCATTACGTTGAGCTTCTGCCCAATGCGGTCCATGAAAGGAACGATGATGTTCAGGCCAGGCTTGAGCGTGGTTGTGTAGCGGCCGAAGCGCTCGACAGTCCACTGGTAGCCCTGAGGGACCACTTTGAAGCCCATGAAGACGATGAAGATCGCCAGGGCTACGAATACGACGATGAAACTTCCAGCTTGCATTGAGTACTGCTCCATACGGTGGTTTCTGTGGGAATTATTGCAAGGCAGTCGATTGAACAACGCTCAATCAGGGCCTAACTGGGGGGCGAACTGCCGGTGCCAGTCGGGTGAATGGCGCTGGTTATGGGGTTACACAACAAAAAACTGCAGGGTCTTCTTCACCTGTACATAGAAGCCAGTTGGCCCAGCGGTGACTGGTCATGCCGAAGAAGTTTTTCCACTCGATAGCACGAGCCCCAGATGAGCCACGCCCAAGGCTGTCGAATGCTCAGCGTCTTCATTGGCGTACCGCCGCAGAAGTTACTTCTGTCGATGCCTGCAGGTCGGAAAGCGGAGCGGTGCTGTCGAGCAGCGCCAAGTCCGAATGGGTGTGGGCGGTACCCGAGAAGTTCAGGCGCTTGTAGAGCTCCTTCAGGAGGTTCTCGTTTGGCTGGTATTCCAGCTCGAAGCACGGGAAGACCACGTTGTTGAAGCGGCGGCGGCGATCACCGATGGATAAATCGCTGTAGCGGATGCCACCAAATACCTGGAGGTCGTCATTCTTGAAGCGGGCGATTGCAGTGATGCGCTGCTGACCATCAATCAGCCAGCCGGACATGGGCATATCACCCTCGTCGTTGTAATTGCGGCCATTCACCACGTAGTGACCGGTCCCCAGACCAAGGAAGATGCCTTCGATAAAGGCCACCTGCTGGCGCTCAGACCACACTGCAGGGCGTTGCCATGGCGGAAGTACCAGATTGAGCAGCTGGCGCTCAGCCTCAACCGTGCGATCTGCGCTGGTGCCTTCCCAGAGCATCTCGATGGAGTAGGTACGCTCAATGCCGCGAAGGATGGGGGCTGGAAGGGTGGCGTAGGCCATTGTGAGCTCCGGGGATTCAGGATTTGATAGGTAGATCCTGCCAGAGCTTTCCAAGATGCAAGCGCCGATTGAGCCCTGCTAACGGTTCGATTGAAAAGGTGCGGAATTGACGCTTGCATCTCTGGAGGTGCCGGTAGTTTGAAGAGGCCTAACACAACAAGGACTCTTCATGAGCGTCATGTCATTTCGGCAGTCTCGCCTGGCTCGCGCCACAGCGGCTGTCACTCTCGTAACCATGTTGACCGGATGTTTGCCGCAGAACCTCAAGGAAGGTGCCGGCAAAGCAATGGACTCGACATCCTCGATCACCCAGAGCGCCGGTGATCTCTTCGCCAGCATCTCTGGCGTAACTGACACGGTATCCGACCTGACGGGCGTCCAGCTGCCCGGCACGACCAAGGGTGGCGAGCTCAGAACGTGGACTACCGAAGACCTTGCAGCGGCGGAAGAAGCTCGCAAGGTGATGTTCGGCGAGCAGCTCGACGACCTCCCGGTCTATGACCCCCTCAAGGCGGGCGAGGCCCAGCGCTACAAGGCGAAGATCGCTGCGGTTGCCGCTAAGTACAAGGGCCGTAAGTCGCTCAATCCGGAAGAGATGAAGGAGGCCTATGAGGCGATTCTGCCGGTCGTTCGCTACCTCGCGAAGAGCCGTGCCTACCAGGAATCGGCCAAGAAAGTGTCGTCCATCACCCGCAACCCGAAGGGCCACGCTTCGATCGTTGTTCCCGCGGGCATGACGATGAACGTTTCGTTGCTGACCTACTGTATCGACCATGGTCTGCCGGCGCCGTGGAGCGGCTCCAAGATGCAGCTCCGCAGCTCCGCACCGTATATGCCGGCAGATCTCCAGCCGCTCTACAAGGACCTGCACGAATACGCCGCGACCCACCCGAACGCTCACTACCTTATGCAGTCCACTGTCTGGTGGCTCCGTGATACCCCCTGCAAGCAGGAGGCTCTTTCGGACAAGCAGAAGGCCATGATCGAGGCTGCCCGCCCGGGCGGCCTGCATGAGCTTCAGTCGTACTGCATGACCCAGAAGGTGAAGGGCTATGCAGTTGAGGCAGCCAAGCGCTTTATCCCAGGCGGAAGCTCCGCGAGCAGCATGCTCTCGGAATACCAACAAGTGATGTCGTCGGTTAATGACTACCAGACTAAGGCCCAGGTCTTCCTTAATAGCGACCTGACCAACCCGAACGATCTCCTCAAGCTTGCGCAGACTTCTGGCCTGACCAACAAGCTCGGCGCGAACAGCCTGCTGTCGGACCCGTCGATCAGAAAGTACGCCCCGCTGATGCAGCAGTCCGGTCTGATCAAGGCCATGATTCCGCACAGCGATGAGGACAAGGCAATTGCCACATCCCTCTCTGTGATGGAGGAGCTTGGTCGCCAGCTCGGTGAGCAGCAGGGTGCTGATCGCGGCAGTCTGGCCAACTACTCGAAGCTGCCCAACGGTCTCTACGTTGAGGCCAAAACGAACGGTGGCGCCAGCCACGCGTACGTCAAAATCCGGAACACTGGTACTGAAGACCAAGTGTTTGATGGCAGCGAGTTCGTACTGACCACGGTTGATGACCGTGAGGCCGGACATTCGAACTATCGACCCACCCAGCGCCTGAGCATCGGGCCGATGGTTCCGGAGAGCATTGGTCCGAACGAGAGTGATGCCAAGCGGCGCTATACCCCTGGAAACGACAAGGCCGCTATGGACGCCCTGAACGGCGCCAAGGACCTCGAAGCTACTTTGGAAGGGGAGGAGGACCCTCAGGCTAAAGAGCAGTGTGCAGAGCGCGAGAAGGCCTCTCCTGGCAATGGCTCTCTGAGCTTTGGCGACTTCGGCCTCGGGATCATCCGCGATGTGGTGCAGGCAGTTCCTTTTGTCGGGACGGCGGCCTACGCATACAGTGCCTTAACTGGAAAAGACTGGCTGACCGGTTCCAACCTACCTCCCACAGACCATGCAATTGCAATTTTTTCAGCCCTTATTCCCGGGGCTGCACTGGCCAAAGGGCTTATAGCTGGAGCCAAGATGGGGAAAATGCTTGCCGTGGGGAAAGAAGCCTATGATGCTGCAGGAAAGGTTACCGTTGGCCGAGCTTCAGGGCTGAAAGCTTTTGAAGGCAGCGTTGCTTTCGTCGGTGATGATGGCTGTACCGCCTGGGGGGCTGGCAACTCAGCATTGGCTAATTTTATGTGTAGCGGGAGAAAGACAACTACCGCAAGTTGCATCGCATATCAGGGTTTAGCGTCTGCGGTCGGTAACGCTCCTCAGGTTCGGCTGAATACCATGCTTGAGCCACGAGTCGGCCTGGCTGAGAACTGGACGCCGGCGTTCATCGAAACAGCCAAAGGCTGGTTCAAGTAAAACTGAACGATCTGGACCGAATTAGGGGGCAAGCCCCATGGTCATCGAGCAGAGAAGTAGGTCAATGCCATGAGGAGGGCGATCACCCCCCAGGACGCAAATCCGAAGAGGCCCTCTGCGACGATACTCACGTTGTCCATGATCAAATCTCCAGGCGGCCCATGATACCAGGCCATGCGAGCAGGGAAGGCTCGCATTCTAAACCGCGAAGGCATCCTCAATCTGTGGGTTGAGCCAGAAGCCACTTCGACCCCTGAATAGCTCGGCGCCGGTGCGGATGTACTGCAGCATCAGTTCCCCGGACATCCAGGTTCGGCCGAGTTGTTCGGCTGCGAGCGATGTCATGTTTCGGCCTGCCCAGGGGTCAACCACCATGTCTCCTTCCTCTGTCAGGAAGCGGATCAGGAACTCCGGGATCGAGTAGGGCATTGGTGCACCGTGGGCCGGTAGCCCAAGTGCGGCTGAGATGCGCCGGTGCTCCAGTCCGTATGCGCAACGGTGGCCGCGGGAAATCACATTCTTTGGGATCGTGCCTGCAGTCTGGTTGCTGAAGCTTCCCGGCTTCAGCCGGTAGGCACCATCGCCGTAGATTGCCGTGCGTTGTTCACCGCCGGCGGCTAGCAATTGCTGGTGCTTAGAGGTGTGCGGCTGAAGGACTCTATTGTTGTTCGCCTTGCACTTGAGGGGGTTCTTGGCCAGCCAAAGAACGGGTTCCCAGGCCACATTCAGCTGTTGCCGGGTTCGGCTGGCCCACTGGATAGGACCTGGTGCCTTGGAGCGGTTTTCCCAGACCAGGCGATCCATCAGGTGAAGCCCAAAGCGATCGCACAGCTCAAGGGTGAGGCGCTCAACATAGGTCGAGCGAGCAGGGGACTGATGGAGGAAAATGTCCTGCGATACGTTCAGGACCAGGGAAGCTTCTTCTGACATCGTCTCGATGATCGGCTCAAGTGTCGAGCAGAGGTAGTCAACAATCTCCCGCTCCTCGTAGGTGCCATAAGCCCTTCCCCGCTTAATGGGGAACGGAGGCGACGAAAAGCACAGAGTCACTGGGACGTTGAGTCTCTTGAAAATGTCCCCGCTTGGGCCCCAGATGGCCATGCCTAGATCGGTGCGAAAGCCGAGCATCTTGACCCCGGGCTTCGCTGCATTCAGGCCGCGCTTTTCGCTCTGGGTCAGCTGCCACACGCCGCGCTCTCCTTCGCAGCGCTCGATGATCCCTAGGTGCTTGAGGGTCTGCTGCGCCCAGCGAACGGCCCTACGGGCGAGGCTGTGGTGCTCTCCGCTGGTGCCAACAGGGCTCGTGATGGCCATGGCCTCTGCAGAAACGCCGAGCTTGCTGCTGATCAGGTTGTACAGCTTGGCATTGGTGAGGGGCGTATCTGCGTGGCTTCGGTAGAGACTCGCGATCTCTTCAACCGCAAACAACTCGCCTTGGCCGGGGGCGCTAATTTTCCTTTTCAGGTTGGTAGGGCTCATGCGTGGCTTCTCTGTCTGTTGGGTAGGGCACCTCGTGCCTTGCTAAACACAGCATTCCACGTGCGCCAGAACTGCAACTCAGGCGTTCATGCCATGTCCTTGCATACCCTCAGAGTCGTGTGACGATGAGCCATCAATCACGAGGACCCAGCTATGACCCCGGACCAAACCGCCCTCAAGCTCGCACGCAGGACCGCGGCGGGTAGCAGCCTGAACTTTGACGGCATTCTTGTGGACGCCTTCGTCATGCGCAGTGCTGTTGGATTTGTCCATGATGCGGACGGTGTCCGCTCCGGCTCATGGCTCCACACGGAGCAGGTCGTGCATGTGGGGTCGACGCTGAATTACGACTTCGTCGAGACGGCTGACGAAAAGCGATTTCTCATCCTCTCCCACGAGAACGATGCTGCTATGGCATCTCTGGCGCATGTCCGACGGCACATCGAGCTGAATCCCGACTACTACGGCCCCAAGCGCTGGAGCATTCGGCACTGAGATCACCAGGGTCAGTGTGTGGGGACCCTGCGAAACCGAACGAGACACCTCGCAGAAGTTACTTCTGCACACTAAAAGGCCCGCAGAAGCGGGCCTTTGTCGTTGATGGTGTTTACGTCGCCTTGCGGTCTTGGACAAAGCTTGCCACCCGGCTGCAGTCACGGTGATAGAGGCGTGCCAGTTCCTGCTGAGCCTGTTTCAGGCCGCTGCGCTTATGCTTCATGACCAGCTTCGCCTGCAGGTCCAGTACCTCGGGCGAATGGAAAAGGGGCTCCACGTCAAGAACACCGATTGCACCTGGAGTGGGTTCTTCATCCGTATTCATCTCGACGTGATTGTGATTCGCTCCAACCACCTGCAGGCCAAGCTTCTCGAATATCTCAACCTTCTCGATGGGGCACGAGAGGCCGATATGCGGGTAAGCCTTACGTACCTCATCCATCAGAGCTCGCGCCACACCTTGACGGCGGGCATGTTGTGCCACCGCGATGTAGGTGACGCCGCAGGCGTCTGCCGAGCCCCGTAGCGGCAGGTAGTGAACAAAGCCTACCACCTCCGCCGGCGAGCAGTCGGACATGGCCACGATCAGCTCCGATCGGGCCTCGGCCTGAGGATCCATGCTCTTCAAGTAAACGCCCATCTCTGCAGTCAGTGTTACTTCATAGATTGGGTAGAGCGCGTTGCTCGGGGGGATGCCAGACATGCTGAGGGAGCTGGTGTTTTCGATGGTCAGCGCCTGTACCTGGTCGGTGATGTGATGGTGGGGGGGGGGAGGTGTAGCGAACTGTCTTGCACATGTCGGTGCCTTCGTTGCCGTAAAGCACCTTTCTCCCATGGATCCTCAAACATGCAAGCGTAAGCCGTGGGCGGTCTGCCCCTCTAAATAAACAAGACTCAAGTGGAACTATAACCCTAACTGCTTCCGATCCTGATACTGGCGATACGCATGCTTTCGGAGTGGCAACTGGGCCATCTGTTGGTTCTGCTTCAGTGAGTGGGAACATTCTTACCTATACGCCGCCCGCGAACTGGAATGGCACAACGTCTTTTTCCGTGAACGACTGTGACACCAAGAGGCTTGGGCTTTCCCCGGCCTTTTTTGTGGCTTACTATGTAAGGATTGATCGCTAATAGCCGCATAGGATGATAGATGCCCAAGGCGATAGTTTT
>Ga0075011_10000793_pt1 | contig 16761 bp, 15 predicted proteins | sample TARM_MetaG_T_14_FD_72354 | JGI IMG/M metagenome (GOLD analysis project Ga0075011, IMG submission 72354) | Freshwater microbial communities from Pennsylvania, USA, analyzing microbe dynamics in response to fracking - TARM_MetaG_T_14 | ecosystem: Environmental > Aquatic > Freshwater > River... | reverse complement strand
GCGGGCGGTCCCCCTCCCCATTGCATGGGGAGGACTGGGGAGGGTCACTTTCCCCACTTCTTTTGTGACTTGCCGAAGCGGGTCTTGCGGGTGCCGGGTTTGCCTTCGTTGCTGCGGCCCACGATGGGGGCTTTGTGTTCGCCTTCGGGGAGGCCCAGTTCGGTCGCTTCGAGGCGGCGGATCTCGTCGCGCAGCCGGCCTGCTTCCTCGAATTCGAGGTCGGCGGCAGCCGCGCGCATGCGCTTTTCGAGGTCTTCGATATGGCTGCGCAAGTTGTGGCCGACGAGGTTGTTGGTGGTGTCGTCGTCCAGATCGACCAGCACCCCGTCGCGGCTGGCGGTATCGGCGATGATGTCGGCGATCTGGCGCTTGATCGTGGCGGGGGTGATGCCGTGTTCGACGTTGTAGGCCTGCTGCTTTTCGCGGCGACGGTCGGTTTCGGCGATGGCGCGTTCCATCGAGCCGGTCATGCGGTCGGCATAGAGGATCACGCGCCCGTCCACGTTGCGCGCGGCGCGGCCGATGGTCTGGATCAGCGAGGTTTCCGAGCGCAGGAACCCTTCCTTGTCGGCGTCGAGAATGCAGACAAGGCCGCATTCGGGGATGTCGAGCCCCTCGCGCAGCAGGTTGATCCCCACCAGCACGTCGTAGACGCCAAGGCGAAGATCGCGGATCAGTTCGATGCGTTCGAGCGTCTCGACATCCGAATGCATGTAGCGCACGCGCAGGCCCGCCTCGTGCATGAATTCGGTGAGGTCTTCGGCCATGCGCTTGGTCAGCGTGGTGACCAGCGTGCGATAGCCTTGCGCGGCGGCCTCGCGGCAGGCGGCGATGCAGTCCTGCACCTGGTCCTCGGTCGGGCGGATCAGCACGGGCGGGTCGATCAGCCCGGTCGGGCGGATGACCTGTTCGGCAAAGACGCCGCCCGACTGTTCCATTTCCCAGTGGCCGGGCGTGGCCGAGACGGCAAAGGTCTGCGGGCGCATCGCATCCCACTCGTTGAAGCGCAGCGGGCGGTTGTCGATGCAACTGGGCAGGCGGAAGCCATATTCGGCCAGCGTCATCTTGCGGCGATGGTCGCCGCGCGCCATCGCGCCGATCTGGGGGATCGTCTGGTGGCTTTCATCGACGAACAGCAGCGCGTTGTCGGGCAGGTATTCGAACAGGGTTGGCGGCGGTTCGCCGGGCATGCGCCCGGTCAGGAAGCGCGAATAGTTCTCGATCCCCGCGCAGGAGCCGGTGGCGGCCATCATTTCGAGGTCGAAGTGCGTGCGCTGCTCCAGCCGCTGGGCTTCGAGCAGCTTGCCCTCGGCGTTGAGTTCCTTCAGCCGCTCGGCCAACTCGAACTTGATCGCCTCGCGCGCCTGCATCAGCGTCGGGCCGGGGGTGACGTGGTGTGAATTGGCATAGACACGCACGTTTTGCAGGCGCGTGCCCGCCTTGCCGGTCAGCGGATCGAACTCGGCGATTTCCTCGATCTCGTCGCCAAAGAAGGTGACGCGCCAGGCCGTGTCTTCATAGTGCGAGGGGAAGATTTCGAGGTTGTCGCCCCGCACGCGGAAGGTGCCACGCTGGAACGCGTGGTCGTTGCGCTTGTATTGCAGGGCGACCAGCTTGCGCACGATCTCGCCCTGGTCGACGCTCTCCCCCACCTTGAGGTCGAAGACCATCGCCGAATAGGTCTCGACCGAGCCGATGCCATAGAGGCACGAGACCGAGGCGACGATGATCACGTCGTCGCGTTCGAGCAGCGCGCGCGTGGCCGAGTGGCGCATCCGGTCGATCGCCTCGTTCACCGAGCTTTCCTTCTCGATGTAGGTATCGGACCGGGGCACATAGGCTTCGGGCTGGTAATAGTCGTAATACGAGACGAAATATTCGACCGCGTTCTCGGGGAAGAAGCTTTTCATCTCGCCATAGAGCTGGGCGGCGAGGATCTTGTTGGGCGCGAGGATCAGCGCCGGGCGCTGCAATTCCTCGATCACCTTGGCCATCGTGAAGGTCTTGCCCGAGCCGGTGACGCCGAGCAGCACCTGCGTTTTCTCGTTCTCCTGCGCGCCTGCCACGAGGGCGGCGATCGCGGTCGGCTGGTCGCCCGCCGGGTGATAGTCGGACACCACCCTGAACGGGCGGCCCGGCTCCAGCTTTTCGGGGCGCACGGGCTTGTGGGGAACGAAGGTGCCCGAGGTGTCGGGTTCTTCGAGACCCCGGCGGATGATGATTTCGGCCATGGGCAACATATGGGGAACATTGCCCGGCGATGCAATCGGCCCCTGCAAATGCCGCCCCCTGCACATGACAGCGAGGGTTCAGGTGTCATGTGACAGTTTTGTGAACCCCGGCGACTTTATTGGCATTGTGGCTGGCGGGGCTTCATAGGTGGCAGGATGAAACCGATGGTCTGGCACTCTTCTCTGGCATCTCTTGCCCCGCGCCGTGGTTGGCAGCAGTTCGGGCAGCAGCTTGAAACGCTGGGCACCGAACTGGCGCGGCGGCGGGCGCTGGCCTTTGCGCCGCGTCCGCGCGGTGTGCACGGGCCAGCCTGGCCGCGCCTGCTGGGTGAACTGGGCACGCCGATCGAGCATTGGCAGGCTTCCCGCCAATCTGATCTACACCAGTCTGATCTGCAACCGGCGGCGCCAGAGCGGCCCGCAGGGTCGCGCGCGGTCATGCTGCTGCCCGGTTTTGGCACGCATCCGGTGCGGATGAAGCCTCTGGCCCAGGCGCTCGAAGCGGCCGGGCACCGGGTGAGCGACTGGGGGCTGGGCTTCAATTTCGGGCCGAGCGAGGACCGTTTTGCCCGGCTGGCCGAGCGGGTCGAGGTCATGGCCCGGCGCGAGGGCGAGCCGCTGGTGCTGGTGGGGTGGAGCCTGGGCGGGCTGTTCGCGCGCCAGTTGGCCAAGGCCGTGCCCGAACAGGTCGGGCTGGTCATCACCATGGGCACGCCCTTTTCGGGCGACCGGCGCGCCAACAATGCTTGGCGGGCCTATCAACTGGTGGCCGGGCACAGTGTCGACGAGGCGCCGATGGGCGAGGATCTGGCCGTCAAACCGCCGGTGCCCACGGTGGCGCTGTGGAGCCCGCGCGACGGGTTCATCGCCCCGCGCTGTGCCGCCGGATGGCCGGGCGAGCGCGATCTGGCGGTGGCGCTGCGGTGCACGCATCTGGGCTTTGCCGCCCATCCGCAAGTGGCGCGCACGCTGGTGGATCTGATCGCACAGCATTGAGCGGGCATGGGGTAGCCGTACTTAATAACTGATTTACCGTCATTTTGCGCCGGGGGCTGTTCCGAATCCGGATCTCGTGGCGCGCCCGTCGGGGAAGCCCTTCCGCAAGCCGGAATCACCTAGAGGAACAATTGTTTCGCAACTGCGGCATCCACGCTTGCGGTGGGGCCGATCGTGTGCAAGCAATAGGCCAGACGGGAGGTTCTGCATGACAAAATCCTCGCTCTCGTCCTATGACGAGATGCTTGAAGCCGATGGCTCCACGCGTGCCGCTTACAGCGGCTATTGCGAGTGGCTCAAAGAACAGCCACCCGAATTGTTGCGGCGGAAATCAGGGGAGGCCGAGGCCTTTTTCCGCAAGACCGGTATCACCTTCAATGTGTACGGCAGCGAGGACGCCGAAGAGCGTCTGATTCCTTTCGACATGGTTCCCCGGATCATCAGCGCGGCGCAATGGCGGCGGCTGTCCAAGGGCATCGAACAGCGCGTGCGCGCGCTCAACGCCTTCCTCCACGATCTCTATCACCGTCAGGAAATCGTGCGGGCCGGGCGCCTGCCCGAGCGGGTGCTCAAGGGCAATTCGGCCTTCCTGCCGCAGATGGCCGGGTTCACCCCGCCCGGCGGGGTCTATACCCATATCGTGGGGATCGACCTCGTGCGCACGGGCGAGGACGAGTTCATGGTTCTCGAAGACAATGCCCGCACGCCTTCGGGCGTGTCGTACATGCTCGAAAACCGCGAAACCATGATGGCGATGTTCCCCGAGCTGTTCACCAAGGTCCGCGTGCGCGAGGTGTCGGACTATCCGCGCCGCCTTGCGCGCAGCCTTGCCGCCTGCGCGCCGCCTGCGGCCAGCGGGCACAAGCCGGTGGTCGCCGTGCTCACGCCCGGCACCTTCAACAGCGCCTATTACGAACACGCGTTCCTGGCCGACCAGATGGGGGCCGAACTGGTCGAGGGCAGCGACCTGCGGGTCGAGAACGGGCGCGTGGCCATGCGCACCACGCGTGGCTGGCAGGCGATTGACGTGCTCTATCGCCGGGTCGACGATGACTATCTCGATCCGCTCACCTTCAAGCCCGAAAGCGTGCTGGGCGTGTCGGGGATCATGGATGTCTATCGCGCGGGCGGGATCACCATCGCCAATGCGCCGGGCACGGGCATTGCCGATGACAAGGCGATCTACAGCTTCATGCCCGAGATCGTCGAGTTCTACACCGGCGAGAAGCCGATTCTGGCCAATGTGCCGACCTGGCGCTGCTCGGAGGCCGACAGCCTGGCCTATGTGCTCGACAATCTGGCCGATCTGGTGGTCAAGGAAGTCCACGGCTCGGGTGGCTATGGCATGCTGATCGGGCCGACTTCGTCGCGCCGCGAGATCGCCATGTTCGCCGAAAAACTGCGCGCCAACCCCGATAACTACATCGCGCAGCCCACGCTCTCGCTGTCGACCGTGCCGATCTTCACCAAGGCCGGGCTGGCCCCGCGCCATGTCGACTTGCGGCCCTTCGTGCTGGTCTCGCCCCAGGGGATCGACATCACGCCGGGCGGATTGACGCGCGTGGCGCTCAAGAAGGGGTCGCTGGTGGTCAATTCCTCGCAGGGCGGGGGCACCAAGGACAGCTGGGTTCTGGACGACTGAGCCGGAAGGGAAAGACAACACGATGCTCGGACGTTCCGCAAATGGCACTTTCTGGCTGTTCCGCTATCTCGAAAGGGCCGAAAATACCGCGCGCCTGATCGAGGCGGGTTTCCGCATGGCGCTGACCCGCGATGCCTCCGACGCCAGCGACGAATGGCGCTCGGTCATCGTCACGATGGGGCAGCAGGCGGCCTATGAGGCCAAGTTCGGTGCCGATTATGCCGGCACCAATGTATTCAACTTCGTGCTGCGCGACCGCGACAACCCCGGCAATGTGCTGAGCATCGTGGAGCAGGCGCGCCACAATGCCCGCATGGTGCGCACCGGGATCACGCGCGAGGTGTGGGAAGCGGTCAACGAAAGCTGGATGATCCTCAAGGAGGAGCTGGCCCACCCCGTTGCCGAAACGCGGCTGGGCACCGTGCTCGACATCATCCGCCGCCAGTCTGCGCTGGTGCGCGGGGCGATGGAAGGCACGATGCTGCGCAACGAGATCTACTATTTCGCGCGCGCAGGTTGCTTCATCGAGCGGGCGGACAACACCGCTCGGCTGCTCGACGTGAAGTACTATGTCCTGCTGCCCTCGGTCTCGTATGTGGGGTCGAGCCTCGACAATGTGCAGTGGGAGAACGTCCTGCGCGCGGTGGCCGGGGATCGCGCCTATCGCTGGCTCAATGCCGGGCGGATGGACGCGCGCGGGATCGCCGAGTTCCTCATGCTCGATTCGCGTTTTCCGCGCGGGCTGGCCTTTTGCTACACCCAGTTGCACGATTGCCTCGATCGGCTGGGTGCCGAATATGGCGAGCGACTGGAGACCCACGCCATCGTCGCGCAGACCCATGAATGGCTCAATGCCCAGACCATCGAGACGGTGTTCGAGCAGGGCCTGCACCAGACGATCAGCCAGTTCATCGCCCGCAACAACCATCTCGCGCAGCAGATCCAGCGCGATTACCGCTTCGTCGAATAAGGAAAGAGGGGAGCTTCGCCATGCGCCTCGCGATCAGCCATACCACGCGCTACACTTTTTCCGGGCCGGTCGCCCATGGGCTTCAGCGTCTGCGCCTGACCCCGCTCTCGTGGGGCGGGCAAAGCGTGGAATCCTGGGCGATCGATCTGGAGGGCGCCCGCCACGAGGCATCCTACGACGACGAGAACGGCAACCATGTGACGCTGATCTCGTTCGTGCCGGGCGTGCGCGAGGTGGTCATTGCCTGCAAGGGCGTGGTCCTCACGGCGGACAATGCCGGGATCGTGGGCAAGCAGCGCGGGCACCTGCCCTTGTGGCATTTCACCGAACAGACGCGCCTCACGCGCGGGGGCGCGCGGATGAAGGCACTGGTTGCGGCGTTGCAGGAAGGGCTTGCGGCGGGCGAGGATACGCTGGCGCGGCTTCACGCCCTTTCGGATCGCGTGCGCGAGGCGGTCGTCTATGAACCGGGCCATACCGATGTGGCCAGCACCGCCGAGCAGGTGCTCGAAGCCGGGCGCGGGGTCTGCCAGGACCAGGCCCATGTCTTCATCGGCGCGGCGCGGATGCTGGGTATCCCCGCGCGTTATGCCAGCGGCTACCTGATGATGGACGACCGGGTTGAACAGGACGCCAGCCATGCCTGGGCCGAGGCCTATGTCGCCGGGCTGGGCTGGGTGGGCTTCGACGTGGCCAATGCGATCTGCCCGGATGCGCGCTATGTCCATCTGGCGACCGGAAGCGACTATACCGCCGCCGCGCCGATCACCGGCATCGGCTATGGCGCGCGCGACGAGGCGATGGAGGTTTCGCTCGCGGTGGAGCAGCAGCGCGTCGAACAGTAAGGCCACCGGGATGGTGCCGCGTCTCGATTGGAGACAACGGCAGCGGAACCGCTTGCGGTCCCCGGCCATCGGCGGCATGAGCCTGTGTTCACATCTGCACATGTGCGGGTCCCTGTCGGTCAGGCGTTTGAAGTGCCTGCCGGGTGAGGGGTGTCGCCCAGGCAGGGCCGGGCAGGAACAGACGGTACAGGAACAGACGATGACGTATTGCGTGGGGATGATGCTCGACAAGGGGCTTGTCCTGATGAGCGACACCCGCACCAATTCGGGCGTCGACAACATTTCGGTGTTCCGCAAGATGTTCACCTGGTCGGTGCCGGGCGAACGCATCATCACGATCATGACCGCGGGCAATCTGGCCACGACCCAGTCGGTGATCAGCCAGCTGGAGGAGCGCAACAAGGCGCCTGACGAGCGCCGCCCGTCGGTTCTCGAAGAGGCCACGATGTTCCAGGTGGCCACCCATGTCGGCAACCTCTTGCGCACGGTGATCGAGCGGCGCCAGTCGGGGCCGGTTCAGGGCGAGGGCGCGCGCTTTACCGCCACGATGATCGTGGCCGGCCAGATCAGGGGCGGCGAACCGCGCCTGTTCATGATCTATCCCGAAGGCAATTTCATCGAGGCCAGCTTCGACACCCCGTTTTTCCAGATCGGTGAAACCAAGTACGGGCGCCCGATCCTGTTGCGCGGCTATGACAAGGGGCTCGATTTCGAGCAGGCGATCAAGCTGCTGATGGTCTCGTTCGATTCGACCGTGGCGGCCAACCTGTCGGTGGGCCTGCCGTTCGACCTGATGGTGATCGAGCGCGACACGTTCGCGCCGCTTCACCAGCGCCGGATTCGCGCCGACGATCCCTATTTCAAGGCGATTTCCTCAGGTTGGAGCGAGGCGTTGCGCAATGCCTTTCACCAGTTGCCCGACTATTCGTTTGAGTGAGGGCCTGTCTGCGCGTGAATGCTACGTAATAATACTGCGCACATTCTTCTAGATGTGCTGGCTGATCGGTCAATCATGTTTGCAAATATTTGAAACACACCCTGTCTTCATGCTGATTGCATGGGACAAGAACCAACACATATCGATGAACTCCGTCTGAATTATCGGCTCCGGTTCGGAGCCGAAATCCCTAAGGGAATTGGGGGTGTCACCCCGGTGGAACCTGCCGGAAGTGTTCAGAACGAAGCTTTCGCGCATGGCGCGGCAAGGGGCGAGAGTGGTTACTTCAACCCTATGGTCGAACGTGTCACACTCCACATCCTCGATAGCGACTCCGCCCGCCGGGCCCAGCTCGCTCGTCTCGCCTTTGCCGCCGGGCATCATGCCGAGATCTACGGCACGACGGAGGAACTGCTGGCCCATGCACCCGGCACCGGCCTGCTGCTCGCGCATGATGAACCACCGGGGGAGGGGGTTCCCGCGCTGATCGGCGCGATGATGCGGGCCGGGCACTGGCTCCCCGTCATTGCCATTGGCGATGCGCCCGATACCTGGGCCGTGGTCCGCACGATCAAGGCTGGCGCGCTCGATTATCTGGCCATTCCCACCCAGATCGCTCCGCTCAACGATGCCATTGCCCGCGCTTCGCAGGAGGCCGAATCGCACCGCGTCCAGCGCGCCCGCGCTGCCGAGGCCCGGCAGCGAATCGCCCGTCTCTCGCTGCGCGAACGCGAGGTGCTCGACCGCCTCGCCGAAGGGTGCAGCAACAAGGCCATCGCCCGCGACCTCGACATCAGCCCGCGCACCGTGGAAATCCACCGGATGAAGATGATGGGCAAGCTCGGCGCCCGCCATGCCGCCGAGGCCGTGCGCCTGCGGATCGAGGCCACCGGGCTGGGGGATGCGGCCTGAAAAGGCGCCGTTTGGGGTGGTCCTGAATTTCAGGCCGGTTTCTGGCGGGAGCCTTCTGCGAAACACTGTCCTCAGCGGCAGAATGGCCGGCTGGAGCCTACTTCCAGATGCAGGTGGTCGCGGTGGGCCGCGTTGTAATCGGGGCTCAGGACCGTGCCGAATCGCTTGCAGGCGCTTTCGCGCACCGTGCGCAGGAAGGCGCGCACTTGCGGGTCATTATCGCGCCAGTCGCGCAGAATCGTGATTCGCCGCCCGTCGGCCAGCAGAAATCCGGAAACATCGATGGCATTGGCCGTGGCATGGGCCGAGCGATGGCCGGTGCCGGCCACGTTGCGGCAGTTGTAGCTGCCCATCGTCTCGATCTTGACCAGCGGGCTGCCCATGATCTGCTGTGCCGCGCGGTCGACACCAAAGCGTGCCCAGCCTTGTAGCGAACTGGCCAGCTGGCAGGTGACCGGGCCGGCATTGGCGAGGCCCAGTTGCGCGCGGTCGCTGCGCAGATAGGCCAGCCGCACACTGCCCAGCGTGCTGCACCCCGCGCCATAGGACTGGTCGGGAACGCGGGTATAGCCGATGGCGTCGCGGCGCAGGCTGACCATGCAGGCGCGCGTGGCGGCGGCGCTGGGCAGGGGTTGAACCACCGGGCGCGAGACCATCCGCGCCGGGCGGCGGTGCGTGGCCTGCGGGGCATCGACGCAACCGGCAAGTGTCACCACCGGAAGCATGGCCCAGGCAAGAAATTTCCGATGTGCCATGGGGATGAAACCTGCGCGATGTTTGGTTACCCGGTGGTAAATGGAAAGCCCGCAAAGGCGCGATGCGTGGTTTTTTGCGACGAACCGCTGCGCCGCCCGCTGTACGGCCCATCATGCAGCCATCACCCAGCCTATCACTCAGCATAGTGCAAAAGGTCGATTGACAAGCCATCAGCTGAGCTTATGAACGCCATCGGGCCACGCGGTCCCAACGCCGCGCGTGCTCTCTGTGAGGAGAGTTTTACATGACTGTTGGTATTCCCGCCGCCAAGCCGGCGCGTCCCTTCTTTTCCTCGGGTCCGTGCGCCAAGCCGCCGGGCTACGCCCCCGAAAAACTCGCCACTGTCTCGCTCGGCCGCTCGCACCGCGCCAAGATCGGCAAGGCTCGCCTTCAGCTTGCCATCGACCTGATGCGCGAAGTGCTCCAGCTGCCCGACACGCACCGCATCGGCATCGTGCCCGGTTCGGACACCGGCGCTTTCGAAATGGCGATGTGGACGATGCTGGGCGCCCGCGGCGTGACCACGCTGGCCTGGGAAAGCTTTGGTGAAGGCTGGGTGACCGACGCGGTCAAGCAGCTCAAGCTCGAACCGACCGTCATGCGTGCCGATTACGGCCAGCTTCCCGACCTCGACAAGGTCGATTTCGCCGACGACGTGCTGTTCACCTGGAACGGCACCACCAGCGGCGTGCGCGTTCCCGATGGCGAGTGGATCCCTGACAATCGCGAAGGCCTGACCTTTGCCGATGCGACCAGCGCCGTCTTCGCCTACGACATTCCGTGGGACAAGATCGACGTTGCCACGTTCTCGTGGCAGAAGGTTCTGGGCGGCGAAGGCGCTCATGGCGTGCTCATCCTCGGCCCCCGTGCGGTCGAACGCCTCGAAACCTACACCCCGTCCTGGCCGCTCCCCAAGGTGTTCCGCCTGATGGCCAAGGGCAAGCTTGCCGAAGGCATCTTCAAGGGTGAAACCATCAACACCCCCTCGATGCTGGCCGTCGAAGACGCGATCTTCGCGCTCGAATGGGCCAAGTCGGTCGGTGGCCTCGAAGGTCTCAAGGCGCGCTCCAACGCCAACGCCCATGCGCTCGACAAGATCGTGGCCGAGCGTTCGTGGCTGGGCCACCTCGCGGTCGACAGCGGCACCCGCTCGAAGACCTCGGTCTGCCTGACCGTCGAAGGCGCGGACGCCGACTTCATCAAGAAGTTTGCCGCCCTCCTCGAAAAGGAAGACGCCGCCTACGACATCGCGGGCTATCGCGATGCGCCCGCTGGCCTGCGCATCTGGTGCGGCGCCACGGTCGACACGGCGGATATCGAGGCGCTCGGCCCCTGGCTCGACTGGGCCTATGCCCAGCTGACCGCCAAGGCCGAAGCCTGATCCTGCAGACAAGTCCCGCTGTCCGTCCTGCGGACGGATAGCGGGAGCTGCCATACACCATCCTTCTTCTTTCCCGTTTTTCCCGTGGCCGCGTCGTTGCGCGTGCCGCTGCGCCCCCTTGTGTCCGGGGGTATGGAGCCAAGACCATGACCAAGCCCAAGGTTCTGATTTCCGACAAGATGGATCCCAACGCCGCCCGCATCTTCCAGGAGCGCGGCTGCGACGTGGACGTGATCACCGGCAAGACCCCGGAAGAACTCAAGGCGATCATCGGCCAGTACGATGGCCTCGCCATCCGTTCGTCGACCAAGGTGACCAAGGAAATCCTTGAAGCGGCCACCAACCTCAAGGTCGTCGGTCGCGCCGGCATCGGCGTTGACAATGTCGACATCCCGGCAGCCTCGGCCAAGGGCGTGGTGGTGATGAACACCCCGTTCGGCAACTCGATCACCACTGCCGAACACGCCATCGCGCTGATGTTCGCGCTTGCCCGCCAGCTGCCCGAGGCCGACGCCTCGACCCAGGCCGGCAAGTGGGAAAAGAACCGCTTCATGGGCGTGGAAGTGACCGGCAAGACGCTCGGCCTGATCGGCGCGGGCAACATCGGCTCGATCGTTGCCAGCCGCGCGCTGGGCCTGCGCATGAAGGTCGTGGCGTTCGATCCCTTCCTGACGCCCGAGCGCGCCGTGGAAATGGGCGTTGAAAAGGCCGACCTCGACACGCTGCTCGCCAAGGCCGACTTCATCACCCTCCACACCCCGCTGACCGACCAGACCCGCAACATCCTCTCGGCGGAAAACCTCGCCAAGACCAAGAAGGGCGTGCGCATTGTCAACTGTGCGCGTGGCGGCCTGATCGACGAGAAGGCGCTCAAGGACCTGCTCGACTCGGGCCACATCGCGGGCGCCGCGCTCGACGTGTTCGAAACCGAACCGGCCAAGGAAAGCCCGCTGTTCGGCACCCCCAACTTCATCTGCACCCCGCACCTGGGTGCCTCGACCACCGAAGCACAGGTCAACGTTGCGCTTCAGGTTGCCGAGCAGATGGCCGACTTCCTCGTGACCGGCGGCGTGACCAACGCGCTCAACATGCCCTCGCTCTCGGCTGAGGAAGCCCCCAAGCTCAAGCCCTACATGGCGTTGGCCGAAAAGCTGGGCACCCTGGTCGGCCAGCTGGCCCATGACAACCTGACCAAGATCGCCATCGAGGTCGAAGGTGCTGCCGCCCAGCTCAACCAGAAGCCGATCACCGCGGCGGTCCTGACCGGCGTGATGAAGCAGTATTCGGACACCGTGAACATGGTCAACGCGCCGTTCCTGGCCAAGGAACGCGGCCTTGACGTGCGCGAAGTGCGCCATGACCGCGAAGGCGAATACCGCACGCTGGTCCGCGTGACCGTCAGCACCAGCCAGGGCGACCGTTCGGTGGCCGGCACGCTGTTCGGCAATGGCCAGCCGCGTCTGGTCGAGATCTTCGGCATCGGCATCGAGGCCGACCTCGACGGCGACATGCTCTACATCGTCAACACCGACGCGCCCGGCTTCATCGGTTCGATCGGCACCCTGCTGGGCCAGTCGGGCATCAACATCGGCACGTTCCACCTCGGTCGCCGCGAAGCCGGTGGCGAGGCCGTGCTGCTGCTCTCGGTCGACAGCCCGGTCAGCGAGGCGGTGCTGGCTTCCGCGCGCGAAATTCCCGGCGTGCGCGTGATCAAGGCCCTCAAGTTCTGATCTTGCCGGCCTTTTGATCTTGCCGGTCTCTCGGGGGCGGCCCGTTGGGGGGCTGCCCGTTGAAGACTGTTGAGGGAGGGGCGGTTCCGCGCATGCGCGGGGCCGCCCCTTTTCTTGCATTCATGCCCGGTGCGGCTATGGCCCGGCCATGCGCACGCTGGACAATATCCTGAGCGACCGGGGCTCGAAATACGCGGTGTCGGGCGCGCCGTGTACGAGCGTGGAGGAAGCCCGCGCGCTGGTTGCCGCGCTCAAGACCAACAAGAAGTTTGCGCGTGCCACGCACAATTCCTGGGGGCTGCGGTGTGCTGCCGGGCCCGTCAAGAACGACGATGGCGAGAGCGGGGCGGGCATGATCATCCTGCGCATGCTCGAACGCGAGGGGGTGGACGACCACCTCGTCGTCGTCACCCGCTGGTATGGCGGCAAGCATCTGGGCGGAGACCGTTTTCGCCATGTCCAGGATGCGGTTCGGGCCTATCTCGACAGCAGGCCCTGAGGGGACGGGCAGGCCGGAATGTCACACTTTGGGCGACTTGCGTCCAATTTCGCTGCACTGCAAAAAACCGAGGCGCGCGGGCATGTCTGCCGTGGTATGAGGCTTCGGGAATCGCCTGTTCTTCCACGTGCCTGTCGGCCCGTGTGACCATGCCGATCCGCGTTTGCGAGGCCTTTGATGTTCTGCATTACCTCTGATCCCGCCGCCAGCTTTGGCGAAGCCCGTGCCCAGGTTACGGCGCAGGCCAGCCGGATGATCCGGTTGTGGAGCGAACAGGCTCTTTTGTGCAGCGAGGCGGCGGGCGTGATTGCCGCGCGCCTGATGATGATCGCCGCGGGCGATCCGCGCGTGGGCGATGAAAGCGGGCGCATGGTGGCCGAAAAGGTCGAGGCGCTGGGCGAAGTCTGGTGGCATCTGGCCGATGCGAACTGGCAGGCGGCCTGGGGCACCCGTGCGTTCCCCGGGGCCGAGCAGCAGGCCACGCGGGTCGTGCGGCTCTATCGCCGCAAGGTGCGCTCCAACCTGCGCCGTCTCTCGCACGGGAATCGCGGGCGGATCAGACCCGTTTCCGGGCGGCCTTGATCAGCATCGAGCCGGTCGTTCCACAGAGTGCGAGGGCCAGGATCAGGCCCACGCCAGCCCCCCATTCGGCCCCGGTGCGCCCGGCAATCAGGCCTCCGGCGATCAAGCCGAGGATGGGAAAGACGAGCAGGGCGAGACAACCGACGACAACCATGACCTTTGCTCTGGCGCGCGCCGGGTGAACCGGGGCTGAGCGAACAGGGGGGCGAACAGGGGGCGAACCAGGGCGATTCTGGCCCGAAGAAGGTATGGTCTGCGCGGTTTCCCCCTGTCCCCCCGCGCCTATTGCCGCTAAAGGCCCGGCCCATGGACACCAGCGATCCCGATCTCCTGCCAGAAGGCCTCGAAGACCGTCTCCCGCGCGCGGCGGCCACCGCCACGCGTGTCATGCGCACGATCCATGGCGTGATGGAGGGCCATGGCTACGACCGCGTGCTGCCCCCGATGATCGAGTTCGAACGCTCGCTCGCCAGCCGCATGGCCGGGATCAGCTCGCGCCGGATGTTCCGCTTCGTCGATCCGCAGTCGCTGCGGATGATGGCCCTGCGCAGCGACATCACGCCGCAGATCGGCCGTATCGCGGGCACCCGGCTGGCCAGCGCGCCGCGTCCGCTGCGCCTGTGCTATGCGGGGCAGGTGGTCACGATCAAGGGCGCCGGGCTCGATCCGGCGCGTGAAAAGCTTCAGTGCGGGGCCGAACTGATCGGCGTCGACAACGTGGCCGCCGCCGCCGAAGTAGTGGCCGTTGCTATCGAGGCGCTTCAGGCAGCGGGCGCGCGCGGGGTGAGCGTCGATTTCACGCTGCCCGATCTGGTCGATACGCTGGCCGAAAAGGCCCTGCCGCTGGCGCCGGGCCAGATCGACGCGGTGCGCCGCGAGCTCGATACCAAGGATGCGGGCGGCCTCGTCGAGGCGGGCGGGGAGGCCTATGTCCCGCTGCTCTATGCAACCGGCGATTTCGATACCGCCATCGAGAAGCTCGCGGCGATCGACGCGGGCGGGGTTCTGGCGGGCCGTATCGACGCCCTGCGCGCGATTGCCGCGCGTCTGGGCGGGCGGGCGCGGCTCACGCTCGATCCGGCCGAGCGCCATGGCTTCGAATATCAGTCGTGGTTCGGTTTCATGCTCTATGCCGAAGGCGTGCGCGGGGCGCTGGGCCGGGGCGGCACCTATCGCATCGCCGTTCCCGGTGGCATGGAACACGGCGAAGTGGCCACCGGCTTCTCGCTCTATCCCGATGCCCTGATCGACCTTCTGGCGGGCAGCGAACCCGCGCCCGACAAGCTGTTCCTGCCGCTCGGCCACGATGTGCAGGCCGCCGAACGCCTGCGTGCGATCGGCTGGCGCACGGTGGCCGCGCTGAGCGAGGCGGACGAGGCCGCAACGCTCGGATGCAGCCATGTGCTGGGTGCCGATGGCCCAGAGGCGCTCTGAGCGGCGCTCTGAGCGCCTAGAATCTGGCCCTCGCGGCTTGACTTTACGGTGGCGCTCCCCCTAGGGCGCCACCCGCACCTCGGGCGCCCGTGCGCGTCCATCTGACCATCCACTACGCCGAGTCCTGTCGAAGGGCGTTGTCTGGATCCACCTGGCAGGGTGGAGGAGTGTATCTATGGCCAATGTAACCGTGATCGGCGCCCAGTGGGGCGATGAAGGCAAAGGCAAGATCGTCGACTGGCTCGCCAGCCGGGCCGACGCGGTCGTGCGTTTTCAGGGCGGGCACAATGCCGGCCACACCCTCGTCGTGGGCGAGCAGGTCTACAAGCTCTCGCTGCTGCCCTCGGGCATCGTCACCGGCACGCTGTCGATCATCGGCAATGGCGTGGTGCTCGATCCCTGGGCGCTCAAGGCCGAAATCGAGAAGCTTTCGGGCCAGGGCGTGGAAATCAACGCCGACAATTTCGCGATTGCCGACAATTGCCCGCTGATCCTGCCCATGCACCGCGACCTCGATGGCTTGCGCGAAACCGCCGCTGGCGCTGGCAAGATCGGCACGACCGGTCGCGGCATCGGCCCGGCCTATGAAGACAAGGTTGGCCGCCGCGCGATCCGCGTGTGCGATCTGGCCCACCTCGACGCGCTCGACGCCCAGCTCGACCGCCTGTGTGCCCACCACGACGCGCTGCGCGCCGGTTTCGGCCAGCCGCCGGTCGACCGCGAGGCGATGCTCGCCGAACTGCGCGAAATCGCGCCTTTCGTGCTTCAGTTCGCCCAGCCGGTGTGGAAGCGCCTGAACGCCGTGCGCAAGGCCGGCGCGCGCATCCTGTTCGAAGGCGCGCAGGGCGTCCTGCTCGACGTCGACCACGGGACGTATCCGTTCGTCACTTCGTCGAACACGGTTTCGGGCACGGCGGCCTCGGGTTCGGGCCTCGGCCCGGCCGCGACCGGCTTCGTGCTGGGCATCGTCAAGGCCTATACCACGCGCGTCGGCTCGGGCCCGTTCCCGACCGAACTGGAAGACGAAGTGGGCCAGCGCCTTGGCGAACGCGGCCATGAATTCGGCACCGTCACGGGGCGCAAGCGCCGCTGCGGCTGGTTCGACGCCGTGCTCACCCGCCAGTCCTGCGCCATTTCGGGCGTGACCGGCATCGCGCTGACCAAGCTCGACGTGCTCGACGGCTTCGACAAGGTGAAGATCTGCATCGGCTACCGCCTCAACGGCAAGGTGATCGACTACTTCCCCAGCCACGCTGCCGACCAGGCCGCGGTCGAGCCGATCTACGAGGAAATGGACGGCTGGCAGGGCACCACCGCCGGTGCGCGCTCGTGGGCCGATCTGCCCGCCCAGGCGATCAAGTACATCCAGCGCGTGCAGGAACTGATCGAGACCCCGGTGGCGCTCGTCAGCACCTCGCCCGAGCGTGAAGATACCATCCTCGTGCGCGATCCCTTCGTGGACTGATCGCGGCAGGACAGGCTTGCTTGCAAGGCGGCGGCGGCGCTTCTGGCGCTGCCGCCGCTTTTGTTTGTTGTCTGTGAACCGAGAGCCGGGCGGCTTTCCCGGCGTGCCGACCGATCTCCTCCGAAATCGAGTAAATATGCGAGCGCTCTGGCGGGGTAGGACCAAAACGCACCGATCCTTGATCCAGAATCGAAGTATCTGGCGTTGACCTGATCCTGATTTGTTCCGCAAGTGTTCGCATACGCGATTTTACGGAGTGTGGGGACAATGGGGCAGTCTGCGGCACGTTTCGATTTTGGTCAGGCCAATTCCTTGATTTCAGGCCCTGTGTCGGGCGGCGGTTCGTCGTCTCGGGCCCTTGAGGGCGCATGGGGGCAGGAC
>Ga0075011_10000792_pt1 | contig 16761 bp, 14 predicted proteins | sample TARM_MetaG_T_14_FD_72354 | JGI IMG/M metagenome (GOLD analysis project Ga0075011, IMG submission 72354) | Freshwater microbial communities from Pennsylvania, USA, analyzing microbe dynamics in response to fracking - TARM_MetaG_T_14 | ecosystem: Environmental > Aquatic > Freshwater > River... | reverse complement strand
TTTTACCAAAACCAAAACCAGAAGGAAATGAAATAATTAATTTTTCTTTTAGTATCTTTAATTGATTCGAAACTGTTTTTTGAACGGAAAAAATAAAGTCATCTACAGAATCTTTTTCTGCAGAAAAGTTTATAAATTTATTATCGATACTGTCCTGAAGTTCGAGAAGTCCTATTTCCCAATAGTTTTCATCGTACTTTTTGAAAAAAGCATCAAGCTGCTCCTCAAGTTTCTTTTTCTTAGTACGTTTTAAACCATCTCTTTTCTTCAATAAGTCATAGGCATATTGGTGTCTTGCTCTAGCTTCAATAAATTGATCTGAGAGATCACCTCTTTCATTAAAAAAATCAGCTGCAATTTGAATGAAAAAATTTTCTAAAATGGATTTAAATTGCTTATACGCTTTATTCTCAATGAATCCTTCTCGACCTGCTTTTTCTTGAAGGCCGTAGTTGTCTGCTTTCGATATAGAGATTGCACCAAGCATTCGTCGGTAAGAGAAAAACGCCTCTTTGGCACTTTTACTACGTCTTTGTTCTATATGGAGAAAGTCAAAGTCTGAATCGCCATATGGGAGAACTCGTATACCATCTCGATATAAATAAAGGCCTCCGATTTTATTTGTTTTACTGTAAATATCTCTCCACAACTCATTAGGTAGTCTGGATTCTCTAGCGGTACCCATTATTACAGCTAACTTAATTGAGAATGGGCCACACAAAATAGGTTTATTTAACCCCTGAGGCCAAGAAACAACATGCTCACTTCTCTCTTTTCCATAAATTTCTACTGACCCAATAAATTGACCAAACTCATTGAACTCACCCTTGATATGGTGGTCTGACTGTTCGAACTCTGAAGGTGTAAAAAAAATGGATTCACTTATGCGATCAACTATATGGCCATCTATCGTATGATCTCTAAATCTTGCAATAACTGGCGGTTCATTAGTTTTATCCATCGTATTTGTAAAGCCAAGTAACAACTTTTCTAACCGAGAAGCTTGATCTGTAGCTTTAGCTTCCTTATCACCCTCTATTTCATCATTAAGTATTGGGTTTACCGGAGATATAATAAAGTGAGTACCAAAACCATCTTCATCTAAATATAATTTTCGTTCTTTAACTGATTCATTATTTACTATTAACTGAGAGTCAATAGTTGCATCTAATCTTTTTAAATTCGTGTACCAAAGGTCTGGGTTGAAATCAAACGATTCAATTTCACTAATAACGTTATCAATTTTATCTTGAGATATTTTGTGGGATAAAGAGAATACATTTTCCTTCGCTTGAGAAAGCAAAATCAAAAATTGAGCATTAGTTATCATTTCCCCATCACTAATTTCGATTAATGGTATTTCAATATCACTAAGGTCAAGAGCTGGTAAGGAAAATAAAGTCCAATTAATAAAACTGACTACTAAATTAGATAAAGTACCATTTCTTTTAGCTCTGGTTAAAACTAGAACTTGAGGGCCTATAGCCGCTATAGAAAGACGACCTATTCCCTTTTCTCCCATGATGGGGCGAGTTTTTTTTGTAGAATTAATTTCAGGTTGGACAATGCTATTTTCATCGACCAATTTGCTATCTGTACCTATAGTTAGCCAACGTTCTTCAAACTCATCCTTTGTCATACCTAAACCATCATCACGCAGTATCAACAAATTCTTTTTACGAATATAATCAACTTCTACATTATCAGCATATGCATCATGAGCATTCTTAAATAATTCACTTAAAGCTGTTGGAATGCCTGCAATTTGTTGTCTTCCAAGCATATCTAATGCACGAGCTTTTGTTTTTATTTTTGCCATTAAATTGATCCATCCTGAATTTTATTAAAATGATTAATAATTGCAACACCGAAATGTCTTGCCAATTCACAAGGAACCGCATTGCCAATTTGTTTTGACATCGAGCAAATTGTTCCGTGGAAAATATAGTCATTAGGGAAAGTTTGAATACTTGCTGCTTCCCTAAGACTTATGGCTCTATTTTGCTTAATGTCGGGGTGTCCGAATCTTCCATTAGAATAACTATGACATTTAGTTGTCAATGTAGGTGATGGTTTATTCCATGACATTCGACCATAAGTGTCTGAATGACCTAAGTAATTTTGATGGCATTTATTAATAAGATAAATTGGCCAGTTACGCCTATCCCCCCCCTCTGGAGTTGATTTAATTCGTTCCAGATTGGTCGAATTTAAACCAGAACATCTATGAATAGGATCTTGGCTATAAGTTTCTCCCGCCTGAATAGAGGGAAACATGGATATTGCATCTCTAACTGTCCTATACGGAACATTATTAATTCCATGTGTTTTATGTGGCTCTTCTATTTTGCCTAATCGACTCGCAAGCAACACAAGTCGCTTTCTCTTTTGTGGAACACCGTACTCTTCAGACTTAGCTATAAACTGTAAATAATGGTACCCGCTCTCATTTAAGAATGACAAAAACCGACAGAATGGCCCTTCAACATTAGGATCAACATTTTGTATACCAGGTACATTTTCTAACATTATGTACTCTGGATGAAGTGCTGTGATAAATTTGTGGGTTTCATCTAATAAAGTTTTGCGAATATCTTCGTTAGATTTATTTTTATTTTGATTTGAAAATGGTTGGCATGGGGCACAAGTGCTTATCAATAAAGCTGAATCATGAATGTTTGGAACTTTGTGAAGAACATCTTCAACGGTTACGTTTCTGATGTCATCTACAATAAACTCAGAGTTTGGAAAGTTTGCTTTATAAGTCGCAGCGGCATCGCGATCAAAATCAATACCGAGCGCAATTTCAAGGCCCGCCAATTCGAGTCCTTTACTCGCACCACCGCAGCCGCTAAAAAAATCAATTACTCTCAATACATTAACCCCTAAACTTTAATTGTTGCATCATAACAATTACAAGATCTGGAGTCACTCATGAACTTTCTAATATCGATTATGTGCAGTTTCTACTATACATCTGTTATTCCGCACCTAAATAACGATTAAAATTCATCTTAAAAGAGCAGAAAAGTTGGACACTCACTTTTTTTATTTAAAAAGCAATGCGGCTACGGAAATTTCCGTACGTTTTTCTTGTTTGCTCAATGACTTTAGCAAGTGAAATCGTGGAGCGACAAATTTGTCAAGAACAAACTTGAACATTGGAGCTTACGACAATGGCCTGAAAGGCGCAGCGAAAGGTTGGACACTCACTTTTTTTATTTAAAAAGCAATGCGGCTACGGAAATTTCCGTGCAAACAAATGTAGACAGCCAAATCTTTCAGCAAAAACGCTATATTATTAAAATCGCAATCAACCGCCAAAAATAATCTGATATTTAAGCGTCAGCTTGTAAAAAACGTATTTTTTGTTATTCCGCTTGATTATTAAACGGATTTTAAAGAAGTTAAGCGTCCGCTCGCCTTGGCAAGAGCCAATTAGAAAAGCAGTGCCATTCGGGTCTTTAATCTTGATATTATTTGGCTTATTCGAGAATAATGTCATCCTTGAAATAAGTTGATTGATGGTCATCCGCATCAGATTCTATTAATAATCTTCCCTGCCAACGATTAATCAAACGACCACTTTGGCAAAGTAATTATTACTCAACTATAGTTTTGGCAATAAGTTTATCTGTTAACAGAGGAGTTTGTTATGTCTAAACACCACACTTATAAAAAACTAGAAATGGTTGGCTCATCTAAAATCAGTATCGAAGATGCCATCAACAACGCCCTTGATGAATGTCATAAGACAGTTAAAAACATGGATTGGTTTGAAGTCGTTGAAACGCGGGGTCATATTATTGATGGCAAAGTAGGTTACTTTCAGGTGACGATTAAAATAGGTTTTAGGATAGAGAACAGTTAATCAGGGTGCCGGTTTGATCTGTAATTCAAATGAGCATAGTAAGATTAAGCGGCCTTTTTGCTTTGAATAAGCAATACCCGGTACATTGTTTCCTCGTTTATTTCATTTTAACATTTTGGCAAAACGCGAATGTGAGCCGGGAATTCTATACTTCTTTATTGGATTTATAGTATTCATGGCATTCAGCTTCTCTGCCCCTGACCACCCGTTTACCAAGCAGGGGACCATGTATTTCGGTTACCACTGTCTGCTGGCCCTCTTGATGGTGATCATCATAAAAATATATTATTACCCAGTCAAAAATATGATTGAGTTTATGCGCACGTTCGCTATTTGAATATACGACTGTAAAATGCCAGTGTTCGCGGCTTGTGTGCAATATGGGCAGCCAAGCCTTATTCTCAGCGTTAAATCTTTTCGGCGTAATAAAGGGCAGTTTGCCGGCATTCGCCTTGGCACGGTATTCGCCATCCAGTTTTAACAACAGGCTGATGGGGATAATGCTTGACTGCTGCGTCTCTCTGAATTGTTGTCGGCGTTCGCCAAAATGTTTTAACAGCCATGCGTCAATGGCCTCCTTACGCTTAACACCCAGACCTTTTACCTGATCGAGCTGACCAGTACGACTGGCATTTTCCAGTGATTCCAGGGTGTCGACATGCAAGCTGTCATGAAGGCGCTGTGCCAGCGCTCGGCCGATAGTGGGTATGGATTGAAATAATCCGACGGGATCAGATTCACCTTTTAGTTTTTCCAGCCGAGTCATACGACCTGTGGCGACATATTCATAAATTGACTGCGCAATCCCTGAGCCAATAGTGGGCAGCTCAATGAGCCCTGTCATACCCTTGGCCTGCACAAGCTCCTCAACATCCTCTGTCAGCTTGTCTAGGGTATTAGCGGCATTAAAATAAGCCAGGTAACGGAAGGGATTAGCACGCTGTGCTTTTAGTAAAACAGCTATTTCGCGTAGTTTTTCGCCTATTTCATGATTAAAAGCTGTCATCTCTCCCTCCAGTCAGATAATTATCCGCAACTACAGAAAGAATAAGCGCTCTTTTTGATTGCAACAAGCTGCACACTGCACACATATGACTGCTTATTTTATAAGTTGTAATGAGGGCGTTTGCGGGTTGGCTTTATAAGGCTTAGTTTTTTCAAGGTGAACAGCCAATATTAATCTTTAGTTGTTCGAGGTATGATCCTCCCTTTAATTTAATGATTTAAAGAAGATAAGGTATGGATCTCCTGCCTGTTCTTTGTCAGGAAACCTAATGACAGCTGATTTTATTGGTATTGATTTTGGCACAAGTAATTGTGCCGTAGCAGCTTGGCTTAATAACAAACCCACACTGATTGTTGTAGATCAAAATAGTGAGAACCCGTTTAAAATTCGCTCTGCAATCTATTTGCCGCATAATGAATCGGGTGCCGTGAGTAATAATGCAACAGCGAATGAGCAAACCTTAAATGAGATGTTAAATTCTGGTGAGATCTTGTTTGGTGAACAAGGTTTTAACGCCTTTTTATTAACGCCGGATGAGGGGCGATATGTTAACAGCCCAAAGAATTTTCTTGGTGCTAAAATTCCAAAACGTTTATTAGATAACTTTGAAATTCTGGTCATTCGCTTTCTATCTTATCTTAAGCTATGTGCTGAAAAACAGTTACACACCACTATTAATAAAGCGGTTATCGCACGCCCGGTCAACTACCACTCCACCATGGGGGAATTAGGAAACCAACAAGCTGAAGCATTAATGTTACGCGCAGCAAGCAAAGCGGGTTTTGTACAGGTTGAATTTATTCATGAGCCACTTGCTGCTGCTTATCACTTTGAACAACAAATTAACAAACCAACTAAAGCTATGATAGTCGATTTAGGCGGTGGTACCTCGGATGTTACTTTTTGTTTATTAAGTAAAGAGAAAGCGGATAAATTTGAGCGGGATGATGATATTTATGCCACTAAGGGGATCCGTCAAGGCGGCATTGTCAGTGACAAATATTTAGCAAGCGGCATGGTTTCACCGCTTTTGGGGCGGGGAGGTCGCACAGCAGATGGCCGTGCAATCCCAAATATGTTGTATATTGGTGCTTATGCCATCGACAATATGCCCGAGATGAGTGATTTTTATTCACCTGCCCGTACTAAATTGATCACTGAATATATCTTTGAAAGTGAAGACCCACTACCCTTTCTGCGCTTACAGAATATACAAAAGAAAAGGCTTACTCATCAATTGATGCATGCCATTGAGCTGGCAAAGATTAATTTAAGTGATCAACAACAAACAGATCTGCCGTTAACTTTTATAGAAAAATCATTAAATGTGACAATCAAACGTGAGCAAGTCGCACAAACCATGACAAACTGGTTAGAAAAAATGTTTGTAATGATTGACTGCGCAGTTGATGAGGCCCAGCTGCAACCGGAAATTATCTATTTAACCGGTGGCATGGGGTTATCACCACTGGTGCAACAAGCTGTTAAAGCGCGTTATCCGGGGGTGGAAATCACTGTTGCCGATGCCTTTAGTTCAGTAGTTTTGGGCGCGCTATTAAAAGCTAAACGCCTATTTTCTTAAAGTTACGTGTTGTTCAGCGCTGCGCCTGTCATTTTACTAAGGAAAGGTTGGACAACCAATACGACTACATTTTTATTGAAATGAACGACTGCTTTAGCAGGAGAAAACAGCTGCGAAATATCAGTTCAATCATTAAAAAAAATCCGATGAATTTGTCATCGGATTCTGATTTTAGTTTTACTGCCTGATTAACGCTCACTGAGCGTTTTTTGTTAAGGTTAAAAATTAAAAGATAATCTCTTTTAATTTTGGATCTTTGCGATCCAGATAATGGGTTGAATGGATACGGCGCACTGTACGTGACTTGCCGCGTACTAACAGGGTTTCTGTTGTTGCCAGGCGGCCATTGATTGCAACACCGTCCACTAAATCTCCCTTAGTAATACCTGTCGCAGAGAAGATAACATTGTCATTTTTCACTAAGTCTTCAAGTTTTAAAACTTTGTTAACTTCAATACCCGCAGCTTTACAGCGTGCAATCTCTTCCTCACCGATACGAATATTCTCTTCCGTCGGGCCTTTAACCATTGGACGGGGAATTAATCGAGCCTGCATATTACCGTCTAATGCACGGACTACAGCGGCTGAAATAACACCTTCTGGTGCGCCGCCAATGCAGTAAAGTACATCTACCTGGTTATCCGGCATGCAGGCAAGTACTGAAATAGCCACATCACCATCAGGAATAGCAAAAACACGTACTCCCAGCCCCTGCATCTCTTTAATAACACGGTCATGACGCGGTTTGGCAAGTGTGGCAACCGTTAATTCAGACAAAGGTTTACCTAATGCAACCGCAACCGCTTTTAGGTTTTGCTCTAAAGAAAGCTCTAAATCAATGGCATTTTTTGCATTAGGGCCAACAATCAATTTTTCCATATACATATCAGGGGCACGTAAAAAACTCCCTTTTTCACCCACAGCAAGTACCGCTAAGGCGTTTGATTGCCCCATAGCTGTCATGCGCGTGCCTTCAATGGGATCAACAGCGATATCTACCGCATCTCCCTTGCCTGTACCCACGTGCTCACCGATATAGAGCATAGGCGCTTCATCTATTTCCCCTTCACCGATAACGATTTCACCGTCAATATCAATTTGATTGAAAATTAATCGCATCGCTTCGACTGCAGCGCCATCGGCCGTATTTTTATCGCCTCTTCCTAACCATTTATAACCCGCTAATGCAGCGGCTTCCGTTACTCGAGAAAATTCTATTGCTAATTCGCGTCTCATTTTTGAGCTCCCAATTCGAAATACTATTTTATGCCAAGCCTTATAAAATGCAGATGGCTTGGCTATATATTAAAATTCTATGCTAACTCTACGCCTCAATTATAGAAGCTATAAACTAAAAATTATCTGTTTTTATAACATTATTATGACGTTAGCGTTACCGTTCTAACAGCTTCTGTGAATTTGACCATGGCTTTTTTGATTTGTTCGCTAGGAATATTTAATGCGGGCGCAAAACGGATAACATTGACCCCCGCAATTAACACTAATACGCCTTGCTCGGCGCTTGCTAATAAAAATTCTTTGGCGCGGCCGTGATACTGCTCAGTTAACGCGGCACCCAATAACAGTCCGGCGCCACGTATCTCGCTAAAAACTGAAAACTCGTTGTTGATTTCAGTTAATAACTCACGGAATAATGCTTCCTTCTCTTTTACCCCCTGTAATATCTCAGGCGTATTGATTAAATCAAATGCTTTATTGGCGACGGCACAAGCCAGAGGGTTACCACCGAACGTTGTGCCATGTGTACCTGGTGTAAGACTACTGGCAAACTTTGTCAGGGTTAGCATAGCGGCAATAGGAAAGCCTGCTCCCAATGATTTTGCTGATGTTAACACATCCGGTGTTACACCTAATCCCATATAAGCAAATAACTCGCCAGTACGCCCCATCCCGGTTTGCACTTCATCAAAAATCATCAGTGCATTGTGTTTATCACATAAAGCACGTACGCCTCGCGCAAATTCTTTATCAATAAGCCGCACACCACCCTCACCTTGTAATGGCTCTAAAATAACCGCACAGGTTTTGTCAGAAATGGCTTTTTCTAATGCCTCTAAATTATTATATTCAAGGTGTGTGATATCTGAAGGTTTCGGTCCAAAACCATCAGAGTAACTTGCTTGTCCGCCCACAGTAACAGTAAAAAAAGTACGTCCATGAAAGCCCTGATAAAATGCGATAATTTCACTTTTATCCTGTGAATAGTTATCAAAAGCAAAACGACGCGCAAGTTTTAATGCCGCCTCATTGGCTTCCGCCCCGGAATTGGCAAAAAACACTTTTTCAGCAAATGTATTTGCCACCAACTTTTGCGCTAACATCAATGCCGGTTCATTGGTGAATATATTGCTGACATGCCATATTTTTTTAGCTTGTTCAGTGAGCGCCTCAACGAGCTCGGGATGCGCATGGCCAAGTGCATTTACGGCGATCCCGCCGGTTAAATCTATATATTCATTATTTTCCTGATCCCAAACTCGCGATCCCTCACCGCGCACAGGGATCATATTTAAAGGCGCATAGTTTGGCACCATAACTTGATCAAAAAGCGGACGAGTGATTTGTGTGTTTGACATAAGAGAATCCTTTAACGATGTTAAATACAAATAGGTAGATTAGAAATCTGAAGCCACTAATATACGCACTTATTTTTCTAAACCAATACCTTGCGCAAGAAAATTATGCAACAATTTTAAACCCTGTTCAGACATAATACTTTCAGGATGAAACTGCACCCCCTCCACGGCCATTGTTTTGTGGCGAATGGCCATTATCTCATTGCTTTTAACAACAGTTGCAGAGACAGCAAAACACTCTGGGAGGCTCGCGGGTTCAATCACCAGGCTATGATAGCGGGTAATATTCAAAGGGTTATTTAAGCCCGTAAAAACCCCTTTACCATCGTGTTCGATCAGTGAGTTTTTGCCGTGCATCACTTTATTTGCACGCACCACTTGTGCGCCAAAGACTTGGCCTATACTTTGATGGCCTAAACAGACCCCCAGCAAGGGGATTTGTCCGGCAAAACGCTCTATCGCCGCCAGCGAAATACCCGCTTCATTGGGCGTGCATGGGCCGGGGGAGATAACCAGATAATCAGGATTTAAATCAGCAATTTCCTGCAAGCTGATTTGATCATTTCTTTTTACAATAACCTCTTGTTTTAATTCACAAAAATATTGGACTAGGTTATATGTAAAAGAGTCGTAATTATCAATCATCAAAAGCATAAAGGGTCTAACCTATCTATTAAGCTGCAAAGCGTCATTTTAACATCAGCACACAGAGTAACGTAATTATTTTAACAGGAGCATATATGAACAGGACAAAAGTACTCATAACAGGCTCTTCGGGTCTAATTGGCAGCGCATTAGTGCCGTTTTTGCAGGCGCAAGGTTTTATGGTTGGGCGTTTACTGCGCAGCGCGCAGGATACACAGCCATTCTGGGATATAGCTAATAAATCGTTGCATTTAAAGGAATTTATTAAACCCGATATAATCATAAATTTAGCAGGCGAAAGCATCGCAAGCGGACGCTGGAGCAAGCAAAAAAAACAGCAGCTTATAGACAGTCGAATTTTACCCACCAAGTTACTGGTAGAGCACTTTCAAAAAACGCCTCCTAAGCTGCTGATTAACGCCTCCGCTATCGGTTTTTACGGTAACAGGGGGCAACAACAATTAGATGAAAGCGCTGCAGCAGGTGATGATTTCGTCAGCCAGCTAGCTTTGCAATGGGAGCAAAGCAGCCAGGCTATTAAAGAGGCGGGCACGCGCCTGGTTAACCTGCGCACAGGGATCGTCATCAGCAAAAATGGCGGCGCGCTGGCAAAGATGTTACCTGCCTTTAAATTGGGCTTAGGAGGAAAGATTGGCTCAGGCAAACAGATAATGAGCTGGATTGATATCAATGATCTGCTTGCGGCTATTGTGTTTATTATCAACAATCAAAAAATAGCCGGTCCGGTCAATATGGTTTCACCTAACGCAGTTTCAAATCAAGAGTTTACCCGGTTACTGGCAAAGCAGTTACAGCGCCCTGCGCTGCTGCCTTTACCGGAATTTTTAGTTAAATTATTGTTTGCCCAAATGGGTGAAGAGTTACTGCTTGCCAGCACGAATGTTTTTCCGAAAAAATTAATTGATGCGGGGTTTAAATTTGAGTATGCAACACTGGAAAAGAGTTTTTTGCAGCAGTTAGGCTAGTGTAGCGATCGAAGGGCTATGTAAAACAGAAAAGGAAAGGGCAGCCGAAGCTGCCCTAAGTTTAGTCACTCTATCTAAATCCGTGATAGTTGATGCTCCCTGCTGTATATCCTTTTGACTAATGCCCATCCAGGCGTTCACTTCCCATTCCGTTGGGGTACATCCTTTTTACATCCCTATTAGATAAACATCCTGCTTATCAATCATCTCCCTTTCCTTAGGAGGTGTCCATCTTCTGTCATCCTGACTTAATAATAACAATTCCAGTTATTACTAACCTTCAATCCGCGAAGGTGATCCGTAACTACATCCCTTAGTTTGTTCCTTTATCATCCTGATATATAAAGCAATCCAGCTCTATAAGCTCTTATTCTAAGAGTGTCCCTGCATCTTCCTGAATTGATAAACTATCCTAGTTTATCTTTACAACATCCTGTTGCTGTCCTGCATCGATAACTGATTGTTTTACTTCCTGTAAAACATTATTCATCCCTGCGAAACAGATAATACGCGTTTACAAAACAAAGAAGGTAAAAAAACTGCGGAAATTTTCAAAGAAAGAAGAACAATAAATACAAAACACTTTGTTATCAAATAGTTACCAAGGAAAAACGTTATAAAAACAATAAAGTCAGCGGTTAATAACAGCAATCACCCCGGTTTGTAATGGTCGATCTCTTACAAGGTGAATTTTAAACAAAAAAATCCCAGCAAATAAGCTGGGATTTTCTTTTAAATCAGGCAGTACGCTTTAGAATTCGTAACGCGCAGCAAAGGTAACTTCATCTTCTTTACCTTCAACCTGGTCAGCAATATATTCACCAACAATGCGGAAGTTTTTATTAAATTTGTAAGCACCACCAAAAGTCATACGCTCAACAGTGTAATCATCCTGGCCATCGACATCTTTCATCAGGTAGCGGCCAACAACAGAGAATTTACCAAATTTATAAGCCAGTGAACTTTCCACTGCAAAACTATCTTCGCTATTATCTGTAGATGTCATATCTGCAATAATAGCTGCTGTTAATGCATTAAGCGTATATTGAGCGCCAAGTAAAACGGTATCTGTATCAACATCATCTTTTGTTTCAATACCGTATGTTGCACCTAAGTCCAAACCAAAAGCAAAGGCATAAACAGCGCCGACACCGTAACCTGATTTATCTTTTCCATCTTGGTTACTTTCTAGTTGCACATGTGCGCCCAGTGTTAATGCGTCAATATAGGTGCCTTCAAATTTCAATACATTTGACTCGCGACCAAATTCATTAAGCGCAGCATTTCCTGTGATATTAGAAGCACCTGTATCTGTCCAGTCAGCAACTAACTCATCTGTTGCATATTGACGACCAAAAGTGATCGTTCCCCAGTCAGCTTGAGTACCTGCATATGCCAAACGTGTTTTAGTTGTATCTTGCTTTTCACTATCTGCGATAGCCCACTGCATTTCCAGCTCAGAAATACCTTTTAGACTTTCAGTTAACTGTGATTTTGTTTTAAAGCCCAAGCGGAAGTAAGTATCTGAACTACCGTTGCTTTCATCATCAATATTATTTTCCTGGTTTACATAACCAGCATAAATGCGCCCTTTAAGATCGACCTGGTGAGCGTCGTCTTTATATACAGTTACGCCAGCTTGCGCACCAGAAACAAAGCTTGTTAATACTGCTGCTGCTAATAATGTCTTTTTCATAGTTCGTCCATATTTAGTGAGTTAAAGTATTTAGTTGTTCAGCTCTGTGGCTGTTTACGAAATGAAGATTAACTTTTCACTGTTACATGTTTGTGACAAACAGGAAGTAATATTGAAAAAAACTAAAAAGTTCATTTTTAGAGAGAAAAATATGCAGATAGTTATATTTATTCTGTTATCTGTATAATAAACAGACAAAAGCCGCTGTAAAAGCGGCTTTTTATTTAAAAAGGGAGAAGTTGTTTTCTATTTACCGATACAGAAACTGGAAAATATCCGCCCCAGCAGATCATCTGAGCTGAATTCTCCGGTTATTTCACTGAGATACTGCTGCGTTAAGCGCAGCTCTTCGGCGAGCAGCTCACCCGCTTTAAACTCTTCAAGCTGAATTTTACCCTCAAGAAGATGTCTTTGTGCGTTATCAATCGCTTCTAAATGACGGCGACGCGCCATAAATCCACCTTCGCTATTACTTTTATAACCCATCACATCTTTCAGGTGCTCTTTTAAAGCATCAACACCTAAACCTGTTTTAGCTGAGATAGGATATACCGGATAGTTTTCTTGAGCGCCTGCAGATAACACCTCCCCCGTTAAGTCCGCTTTATTACGGACAACCGTCAAGCCAATATCAGCAGGCAACCTGTCGATAAAATCAGGCCATATTTCACGCGGATCCTGCGCATTCGTCGTGGTGGCATCAAGCATAAAAAGGACGCGATCGGCACTTTTTATTTCATCCCAGGCGCGTTCAATACCAATTTTTTCAACTTCATCAGCACTTTCACGCAATCCTGCAGTATCAATAATATGCAGCGGCATGCCATCAATATGGATATGCTCACGCATTACATCACGTGTGGTTCCGGCAATATCGGTAACAATGGCGCGCTCGATACCAACCAGGTTATTTAACAAACTCGATTTACCGGCATTGGGCCGCCCGGCTATCACCACTTTCATCCCTTCGCGTAAAATAGCCCCTTGCTTGGCCTGCTTTTGTACTGCATCTAAATTATCAATAATCTGATATAAATCTCTACCTATTTTGCCATCACTTAAAAAATCGACCTCTTCTTCGGGGAAATCAATGGATGCTTCGACATAAATACGTAAATGAATCAGGCTTTCAACCAACTGATAAATTTTCTCAGAGAACTCACCTTGCAGAGAGTGCAGGGCACTTTTAGCAGCCTGTTCTGAAGTGGCTTCAATAAGGTCGGCAATCGCTTCTGCCTGCGCCAAATCGAGCTTATCATTCATAAAGGCGCGTTCAGAGAACTCCCCCGGGTTGGCTGTGCGGATATTTTTGATGGTTAAAATTGCTTTAATAAGCATATCCATCACCACCGGACCACCGTGGCCCTGAAGCTCGAGAACATCTTCGCCGGTAAAAGAGTTCGGCGCCTTAAACAGCAGGGCTATCCCTTGATCCAGCACCTCTTTATTTTGGTCCTTAAAAGGTAAGTATTCGGCATAACGAACTTTAGGTACTTTACCTAAAATTACTTTTGCTACCGCTTCTACATCTGGCCCTGAAACACGAATAATACCGACACCACCGCGACCAGGCGCGGTAGCTTGAGCAACAATTGTATCGCTAGCTTTGATCATGCTTTGTTCCTATCTCTTTAACCTATAAAAAAGGCGGCTTAAATAAGCCGCCTTTTATTTTAACGCTGCATTACCGGCAAAGCTATTTCTTATCGCTTAAGCCCTGTTTTTCAAAGCTGCGGTAGATCAGTGTTTGCTGAATTAAGGTAACTATATTGCTCATTAACCAATATAAAACCAAACCAGCCGGGAACATAACAAAGAAAGCGGTGAATATGACCGGCATAAATTTCATCACTTTTTGCTGCATCGGATCCTGCACTGTTGTTGGCGACATTTTCTGAATAAAGAACATGCTCACCCCCATTAATATTGGCAGAATGTAGAAGGGGTCCTGCACAGAAAGATCTTGAATCCACAATATAAACGGCGCATGGCGTAATTCAACTGACTCCATCAATGACCAGTACAATGCAATAAAGATAGGCATCTGCAGCAAGATAGGGAAACAGCCGCCCAGCGGGTTAACTTTCTCTTTTTTATAGAGCTCCATCATAGCTTTTGATACTTTTTGACGGTCTTCACCGAAACGTTCACGTAGCGCCTGAATTTTAGGCTGTAGTAAACGCATTTTTGCCATTGATGTGTATTGCGCTTTGGTAAGCGGGTAAAGCGCACCTTTTACCGTAAAGGTAATAAGGATGATCGCAAGTCCCCAGTTGCCTACAATGCCCTGGAAGAAAAGCAGCAGTTTGAACAGAGGTTGAGCAAGAAACCATAACCAACCATAATCAACCGTCAGATCAAGATGAGTTGCTGTTTTAGCCATTTCTTTTTGTAATTTTGGACCAACCCAGAGTTTTACCTGCATTTCGGCAACGCTATTTGCATCAACCGTTTTAGCTGGTGCTTTAAAGCCGATATTGGCATATCTGCTATTTTCTGAGATCGAACTATAAAGTTCGTTTTCTTCTGTCGGGGATGGGATCCACGCGGAAACAAAATAGTGTTGCAGCATAGCAACCCAACCACCTTGCGTTCTTTGCTTCAATGGCGCATCTTGCATATCATCAAAGTTGTATTTGCTGTAACGCGTGTCTGAGCTTGAGAAAGCACCACCACGATAGACCGGCATCATCATATTGCCGCCAGTCTCTTTGATTGTTTCTTTCAGCTGACCGTATAGCTGTACGTTTAATGCACTATCGCTATTGTTTTCGATCTGGTAAGAAACATTGACCACATATTCGCCACGTTTAAGGGTAAAGGTTTTAATAAAGACATTACCTTTATCATCCACAAAGCGCAGGGCAGTAGCTACTTCAGATTGACCGTCAGCCAATATTGCATCGCGATTGCCAGCGCTGTAAAGAGGACGTCCCTTTTTACTGGAATCCGGACCGTCTCCGATTAAACCGCTTTGTGCGATATAAGTGAAGCTTTTGCTGTTATCCAGTAAACGAAAAGGAGTTGGTGAATGAAGCTCTTCATCGTATGCCAGTAAATCGGCAGATATCACATCGCCACCAGTTAAAGAGATAACCAGGCGCAGCTGGTCATTTTCTAAAGTAACGGACTGACCAGAAGCCTGATCAGCAGGAATTTTACTGTTGCCCGCTGTTTCTGATGAAACAGGAACATCGGCACTAAAATTACTGCTTGACGGTACTGAGGAGGTGTTTTTCGTATCCTCTGTGGTTTGCGCTTGCACAACTGGTTGAGGGGTGTGATCAACAACCCATGCTTGATAAAGCAAAAAGCTAACAAACAGTAGTGCGAGTAAAAGTAAATTGCGTTGGGATTCCATAGCGTTTTTTAATCTCTTTTATTTAGGTTTATTTTTATTAGCACAACAAGCAGGTACAGGATCGTAGCCACCTTCACTTAAAGGTTGGCATTTTATAAGACGCGAGCCCGCTAGCCAACATCCTTTTACTATTCCATGTAATTTTATCGCTTGGATCGCATATTGAGAACAAGTTGGCGTAAAACGACAACGCGGACCAATCATTGGGCTAATGAATATCTGGTAACCCCGAATTAATTTAATAATTAACCATTGCAACGTTGCACTAATTTTCGCCATAATTTATCCAAAATTTTATTAATTTCTTGATTTGATAAATCAGCAATACCCGCTTTTGCAATAACAACAATATCAATTGCTGGGAGTTGGTGTTGTTGAAGGCGGAACTGTTCTCTTACAATGCGACGAATACGATTACGCCCAACAGCACGTTTAATATGCTTTTTAGGAATAGCCATTCCTATGCGGGGGTGATCTAAGTTATTTTTTCGGGCAAGAAGAGTAAGGTGCGGTGAAACTGCTGGAATAGCATTTTTAAATACGGGTTGAAAATCATCGGGAGTCAACAGACGTAACTCCCGAGAAAACGAATAATTCACCACGTCTGGTAGATTATGCGCTTAAGCTTGCACGGCCTTTAGCACGACGACGAGCTAGTACTGCGCGACCATTTTTAGTCGCCATACGAGTTCGAAAACCGTGTGAACGCTTACGCTTAATGTTGCTTGGTTGAAAAGTACGTTTCATGCTCTTTTCCACTAATAGTTAAGTACTGTACAGTAGCTAATGTTTTTAGCTCATTATTGGTAAATCACTCACTGAGTAAATCACAAATAATAAAGAAAAAGAGTTAGCCGATTAAAAAGAGAGCGAATTCTATGTATTGATCGACCAAAAGTCAATCAGAGATGCTTCTTTCGGCAGATTAAATTATTATATTAAAAAAGATGAACTTGAAATAATGCAAATTTAAACTGCGATCCAGACTCAAAAGCCAGGGTGTGAGGATTATATAGA
>Ga0075011_10000790_pt1 | contig 16771 bp, 15 predicted proteins | sample TARM_MetaG_T_14_FD_72354 | JGI IMG/M metagenome (GOLD analysis project Ga0075011, IMG submission 72354) | Freshwater microbial communities from Pennsylvania, USA, analyzing microbe dynamics in response to fracking - TARM_MetaG_T_14 | ecosystem: Environmental > Aquatic > Freshwater > River... | reverse complement strand
TCCGCACGCCGTTCTCCGCCCTTCAGGTAACTGACCTCAACAGCCAGAAACCTAGGCAGAGAGCGGCGTGCCCTCGTCAACGGCTCGCCAGAACACCCACGGAAGCGTCAGGAGAGCCGCACTTCCACGCCTCGCTCGAGCGCTACCTGCGCGCCCACCACGGTGCGGCCGGCTGGTGGTCCGCGCGGGCCGCGATGCTGCTCGGCGCGGCCGTGCGCGCCGCGCTCCCCGGCGAGCGCGGCGTCGTCGCCCGGCGCCGCGTCGCGCTGCTCGGCCGGCCGGCGGTGCGCGCGTGATCCCCACCGACCCCCTGGTGCTCGCCGGCCTCGGCGCGCTGGTCGTGCTGGTGCTCGGCCTGACCCTGCGCGAGCCGATGACGATCCCCGTCGCCGCGATCCCGCTGCTCGTCGTGGTCCAGCGCGTGGGCGGCGGCGGCGTCGACCTCTCGCTGAGCGACTTCGTCCTCTTCGGCGCGTTCTGGGTGGCCGTGCTGCTCGGGCCGCGGCCGTTCTCCGCCCCGGTCCGGGCGCTGCTGTGGCTCTCGGCCGTCTACCAGCTCGCCACGCTGTTCACGGTCGTCGGCAACCCCTACGCCGCCAACACCGTGGAGTGGTTCCACGCCTGGCTCTCGGTGGGCGGCGCCGTCGTCGTCGGCTGGGCGGTGGGGCGGGCCGGGTACGGGCGGCTCGCGCTCACCCTCTTCCTCGGGCTGTCCACGGCGATCGCCGTGATCACGTGCGGCACCGCGCTCCTCCAGCTCGCGCGCGGGGACACCGGCCCCGTCTACCTGACCTTCCCCTACGACATGCACAAGAACTTCGTGGGCAACGTGCTCGGGTTCGCGGCCGGGGTCGCGTACGTCCGGCCTCCGTGGCTGCGCTGGCCGCCCCTGTGGACGCACGCCGCGTTCTGGCTGTGCGCGCTCGGAGTCGTCGCCTCGCAGGCCCGGCAGGCCCTCGTGGGGCTCGGCGTCGTCGTCGTCGCCGTGGCGCTGCGACGCTCCTCCGGGGTGCGGCACAGCCGCTGGATCCTGCTCGCCGTGCTGCCCGCCGGCTGGTACGTGATCACGCTCGTGCGCTCGCAGCTCACCTCGGGGGCGAGCCACAACTCCGCCCAGCAGCGCCTCGACTGGTACCAGCAGGCAGTCTCCGTCTGGCAGGGCCACGAGTGGCTCGGCGTCGGGCTGCGCTGGTGGACCACCGGCCGCACCCCGTACGCGTTCCAGCCGCCCAACGCCGAGCTGGAGGTGCTCACGTCGGCCGGGCTGCTGGGCCTGCTCGGCTTCCTGCTGCTGATGGCGGGCGCCATGGTGGTGCTGTGGCGCGTCGACCCCGCGTACGGGACGCTCGGCCTGGCCCTCGTCGCCATGCGGTTCACGCAGGGGCAGTTCGACCTCTTCTGGGTGTCCGTCCAGGTCAGCGTGCCGTTCGCGCTGGCCGCGGTGGGACTGGGGGCGCTCGCTCGCCGGGAGCACGTCGATTCCCCCGCCGTGCTGCCTCCCGGACGCCGGTCCCGGTCCGCGCGCCGCCGCGCCGCCGAGGACGGACGCCCCGTCCCGGTCACCGCCGTGGGCCGCCATCGTGCCCTGACCGGCAGCGGGGTGGCCCCGTGATGCGGGTCGTGCAGGTGGCCGCCACGATCGGCCCGGGCACCGGCGTCGGCGGCGTCGCCCACCACCTCGAGGCCGCGTTCACCCGGGCCGGCGTGGAGACGAGCCGCCACACGCTGCGCGAGGCCGCCCCCGGCTGGCTGCTCGGCCTGCCCACCACCGGCCCCCTCGCCAAGCCCGTCCACGCGTTGCGGGTGCTCTGGTTCTCCTACGGAGGGGCCGTGACCCTGCGTCGCCGGCTCGCCGCGGACCCGGGCCTCGTCGCGCTCGTCCACAACGACGTCGTCGCCGGCGACGTGTACGTCAACCACGGGATCCTCGCCGTCGCGATGCGTGCCCGCGGCCGACGCCGGTGGTGGCTCAACCCGCTGCACGCCGCCACGTTCCTGCGCGACCGCTCCCGCTACCGCGGCACCGCGCACCGCGCCGTCGTCTCCCTCACCTCGGACGAGGCAGCGGGCCTCGCCGCCACCTACGGCCGGGTCGCCCCGCGCAGCGAGGTCATCGGCAACGGCGTCGACACCACCACCTACCAGCCGCCGTCGCCCGCGGAACGCGCGGCCGCCCGCACCTGGCTGGGCGTGCCCGAGGACGTCGACTGCGCCCTCTTCGTGGGCCACGAGCCCGAGCGCAAGGGGCTCGGGCTGCTCCTGGAGGCCGCGGCCACCAGGCCCGGCCTGCACGTCCTCGTCGTCGGCGGGGACGACGACGTCGTCGCGCGGCTCGACACCGACTGGCGCGGACGGCTGGGCGACCGCCTCCACCTGGCGGGGCGGCTCCCCGACGCCCGCGTGGCGCTGCACGCCGCCGACGTGCTCGTGCTCCCCAGCGCGTACGAGGCCAATGCGCTCGTGGTCCTCGAGGCGCTCGCCGCCGGGGTCCCCGTGGTCGCGACGCGCGTCGGCGCCGCCCCCGACCTGCTGCGCGACGGCGTCACGGGCGCGCTCGTCGAGCGGACCGCCGAGTCCGTCGCGGCGGGCCTCGCACGCGTCCTCGACCTCCGACCCGACCTGCGTGACGCCGCCTCCGCCGCCGCGCGTGCGACGGCGCTCCAGCACACCTGGGACCAGGTGGCGCGCCGTTATCTCGCGCTGCTGTCCGACGTCGCGGGGCGCATCCGGGCGACGGTGCCGACGGGCGCGGACGGCCCGCGTCCCCCCGCTGCGGGCCGGCCCGGGCCGCGCCGGCCCGGCACGGAGGTCTCGTGAGGATCGTCCACGCGGTCCGCTCCGACGGCTTCGCCGGGGTCTAGCGGCACGTCGCCCGGCTGGCCCGGGCCCAGGCCGCCTCGGGCCACGCCGTCCACGTCATCGGCGGCGCCCCTGGCGCCATGAGCCGCGAGCTCGGACCCGGGGTGACGCGGCGCCCGGCGGCGTCGACCGCCGACGTGGTGCGCGCGCTCCTCGCGCTGCGGGAGGCGCCCGACGTGCTGCACGTGCACATGACGGCCGCCGAGCTCGCCGCGACGCTCGCGGCCCTCGGCCCCGGGGTGGTGCGCCGCACGCCCGTGGTCTCCACCCGCCACTTCGCCCGTCCCCGCGGGTCCGGCGCCGCCGGCAGGATCGTGGCCGCCGTCGCCCGGCACCGCGTCCGCGCACAGGTCGCGATCAGCGCGCACGTAGCCGCCTCGGTCGACGGCTCGTCGACGGTCGTCCACCCCGGCGTGGACGTCAGGCCCGACGCCGTCCCCGCGGCCGCGCGCGAGCGAGTCGTGCTCCTGGCCCAGCGGCTGGCACCCGAGAAGTCCGCCGACGTCGCCCTGCGGGCCTTCGCCGCCTCCGGCCTCGCGGACCAGGGCTGGCGGCTGCGGGTGGCGGGCGACGGCATCCTGCGGAGCGCGCTCGAAGACCTCGCGCAGGAGCTCGGGATCGCGAGCGCCGTCGACTGGCTGGGCTTCCGCCAGGATCTCCCGGCGCTGCTCGACTCGGCGTCGGTCCTGCTGGCCCCCTGCGCGATCGAGGGGCTCGGCCTCTCCGTGCTGGAGGCCATGGCCCACGGCCTGCCGGTCGTGGCAGCCCGGGCCGGCGGGCACGTCGAGCTGCTCGACCGCCTGGCCGGCACCGTGCCCGGCGCCCTGTTCCCTCCCGGCGACGGCGACCACGCGGGCGCCGCCCTCGCCGCTCTTGCCGGGAGCTCCGCCGCCCGGGACGCCTACGGCCGCGCCGCCCAGGCCCGCCAGCGCGCACGCTTCACGCTCGACGCCCAAGTGGCGGCGACGGACGCGGTGTATGCCCAGGTCCTCGGCACCCTCCCGCCGGCCGAACCTGCCGAGACCGCCCGCACGCAGGACGACGGGGTCTCGACAGGCTCCACCGTCGGAAGACGGCGGTCGTCGTGATGGCCCGGCGCGGGACCGGGAAGCGAGCCCAGCGCGGCCCCCGGGCCAAGGTCCTCGTCGTCGTCTCGCTCGAGCCGTGGGACGACGTCTGGCGGCGCAACCAGCACCTCGTCTCCCGGCTGCTGCGCGACGACCCGGCGCTGTCCGTCCTGTTCGTCGAGCCGCCCAGCGACGTCGCGCTCGCGGCGGTGCGCCGTCAGCGGGTCAGCCGTGGCCGCGGTCTGCGGCACGGGCCCGCCGCCCGGCTGTGGCTGTACGAGCCGACCAAGTGGCTGCCCCGCCGGCTCGACCCGCGCTTCGACCTCCGCCGCGCCCGCAGGGTGCTGCGGCTCGCAGCGCGTCTCGGCGACCGGGCAGCGACCGTCTGGGTGAACGACCTCGGCGGCGCCGCGTTCCTCGACGTCGCCCGCGGTCCGGTGCTCTACGACGTCACCGACGACTGGCTTGCCGCCGACCGGCCGGCTGCGGAGCGCGCCCGCCTGCGTGCCGCCGAGGCCGTGCTGCTCTCGCGCGCCGACGTCGTCACCGTGTGCTCCCCGGCGCTGGTCGCGTCCAAGGGGGCCGGCCGCGTGGTCCAGCTCGTGAGCAACGGCGTCGACCTCGCCGCCTATCGCGTCCGGACGCCGCGCCCGGCTGCGCTGCCGCCCGGCCGGACCGCCGTCTACGCGGGCACGCTGCACGCCGACCGCCTCGACGTCGACCTGTGCGTGCGCACCGCCGAGGCACTCGCGGCCGCGCCGGGCGGCGGCACCCTGGTCCTCGTCGGCCCGGTGCTGCTGCCCCCCGCCGACGTCGATCGCCTGACGTCCGCCGGGGTCGCGATGACGGGCGCCCGCCCGTTCGCCGAGGTCCCCGCGTTCCTCACCCACGCCGACCTGCTGGTGGTTCCCCACCGGGTCGACCCGTTCACCGACTCGCTCGACCCGATCAAGCTCTACGAGTACCTCGCGGCCGGGCGCCCCGTGGTCTCGACGCCGGTGGCGGGCTTCCGCGACGCGCGGACCGCGCTGCGGGTCGGTCACGTGGGCGTCGCCGAGCCGGGCGAGTTCCCCGCGCTGGTCGCCCGGGTCCTGCTCCACGTCCCCGGCCAGGTCCCCGCAGGCGAGATGCCCTCGGCGCCCGTTCCCGCCAACCTGCCCACGTGGGACACCCAGGCCGCCGCGATGGCGACGGCGCTGCGCCGGGCCGGCACGGCCCGCCGGCTGACCCGCTGACCCGCTCGCCGCGGCGGGCGCCCCCGGCCCCGTGGCCATACCCGTTCCCGGGCCCGGGCAGGCGAGCCCGCGGGGCTAAGCGGGTTCCCGCAGCGCCTGGACCACGGTGGGGAGCTGCTGGGTCAGCGCGGGCTCTCCTCGGGCCGGCCCGCCGTGCGCGGGCACGACACCCGCGGCCGCGGCCTCGTCGACCGCCTCGGCGGGCCACTCCCCGGCCTCGGCGTCCCCGTAGGTGACGGCGTAGTCGGTGCGACGGTTCCCGGGCACCCCGGTGACGGCGAGCCCGAGCAACGGCACGTCGTTGGTCCGCAGCCGCTCGGAGGCCTCGGCGAGCACGAGCCGGTCGGTCCGCCCTGCTCCGACGACCAGCACGACGCCCTCCGCGTAGCCACCGAGGATGGTGGCGTCGGCGGCGGCGAGGATCGGCGGGGCGTCGATCACCACGATGTCGGCCCGGCGGCACAACGTCTCGACGAGCTCACGCGCCCGCTGCGTGGCGAGATAGTCGGCAGGGTCGAGCTCGACGTCCGGCACCGGGCACACCTCGAGGTGCGGCACGCGCGTGGGCCGCAGCTGGTGCGCGGGCCCGGTCCAGCCCTCCGGGGGCGGCAGCATGCCCTCGATCTGCGGCCGGCGCATGTCCCCGGCCAGCACGATGGTGCGCCGGCCGGACAGCGCGAACGACACGGCCAGGTTGGCGGCCACGAACGCGCGCGGCGCCCGCTGGTCGGCAGCGGTGACGACGACGGCGACGTGGTCGCGATGCTCGAGCCCCACCTGGACGGCCGTGCGCAGCTCGCGGACGGACTCGGTGAAGGGGGTCGCCACGCGGCTCGCCACCGGCATCCGCCCGTCCCGCTCGGCCTCGCGCACCGCGCCGACGACCCCGCTCACCTCGGCCAGCACCGGTGCGTCGGAGAGGCCCGCCGCTTGGCCGGCAGAACGCACGCGTTGGTCGAGAGCGCTGCGCACGAGGGCCAGCCCGATCCCTGCCACCAACCCACCCAGGACGGCGATCCCGAGCACGTTGCTGCTGCTCAGGGCCAACGGCGTCGCCCCTTGGGCGGTGGCCACCACGGTGCCCGGCCGCACCAGGGTGGCGTAGGCCGTCTTGACGCCCGTGAGCTGCGTGAGCTGCGCGGTGCCCGACTGCTCCAGCGCGGTGGCGACCGGGTCCGTCGGGGAGACGTCGAGCGTGGCGCGCGCCTGCGTCACCTGCTCGCTCGCCCGCTGGATCTGCTCGTCCAGCTGAGCCACCTGCTCGGCGACGACGGAGGGCAGCGAGGCCACGTAGGCCTGGGCGACGGCGTTGGCGATCCCCTCGGCGGACGCCGCCGCCCCGGCACGGGCGGTGACGCTCATGGTGCTGGAGCCGCTGTCGTAGTACGCGGCCACCTGTCCGGCGGGGACCGCGGGCAGGCCCTCGGGGGCGGCGGCCTGGAGCACCGCCTCGGTGGTCACCCGGGACGTGTCGGGGTCCACGGTGACCTCGCCGCTCGCCGAGGTGCCCTTGCCGAGCTGCACCAGGGCGGTGGCCTGGTACTCCACGGCCTGCCGCGAGGCGAACAGGTACCCGGCGGCCACGGCCAGCACCAGCGTGCCGACCGCCACCCACTTGCCGAACCAGACCGCGCGCAGAATCTCCCGGAGCGTCATCGCGCCACCTCCAGGTCGCGCACGTGGCTGCGCTGCTCCGCCACGACCTCGCGCAGCCGCGCCCCGAACCGCTCCTCGGAGAACTCGGCGACGTGCGCCCTGATCGCGTCCCGGTCCCAGTCCCGCCACAGCACGGCGTCCACCGCGAGCGACACCTCGACGGGACGGGGCGCCCCGCCGTCGTCGGACCCGGCGAAGTAGATCCCGTTCACGCCGTCGACGACGGTGTCGAGGTACCCGCCGTCGCCCAGCACGGCGACGGGCAGCCCGAACGCCCCCGCTTCGAGCGGTGTCAGCCCGTAGTCCTCGAACGACGCCGCCACCAGCACCGACGCGTTGCGGTACGCCCAGCGCAGGGCACCGTCGTCGACCCGCCCGGCGAGCACCACACGCCCGGGGGCCACCCGGTCGGCCAGCGCCTGCAGGCGAGCCCGGTCGGGCCCTTCGCCGATCACGAGCAGCGACCGCCCGAGCAGCGCGGCCGCCTCGATGACGACGTCGACGTTCTTGTAGGGCAGCAGCCGCGCCACGCACAGCAGGAACCCGGGCTCGAGCCCGGGCACCACCGTCTCGTCACCGGACGCGGGCAGCAGCGCGGGCGGCGGCGCGAGCACCTCGGCCTCGATGCCGTAGGCCTCGCGGACGGCCCGCTGCGTGACCGTCGAGTTGGCGAGGTAGACGTCGGCGCGGGCGGCTGCGCGAGCGTCCCAGTCCCGCAGCCCGGGGGCGACGGCGCCGAGCGCGGCCCGCGTGACGGCGGACCTCACACGGGCAGCCCGCGAGCCACCGCTCGTGTGCGCCCCGAGGTAGCGGGAGGTCTGGTAGAGCCACCTCGCGGGGGCATGGCAGTACACCACCGTCCGCGACGCCCCGCGGAACCCGTGGGCCCAGCCGGTGGACGAAGCCACCAGCACCTCCCCCTCGACGCGGGTGCGATCCACCGCGGAGGCGAGGAAGGGCAGTGCGGCCCGGTGGTGGCGCCGCAGCGGTCCGACGGCGTTGAGCGCGCTCGGCCGCAGGTCGACGTCGGCGAACTCGGGGAACGTGCCCGCCGGGTCGTAGAGAGTCGTGTGCATCGGCGAGCCCGGAAAGGTGCGCGCGAGCAGCAGTGCGACCCGCTCGGCCCCTCCCCGCTGCGTCGCGTAGTCGTGCGCGAGCACCACGCCATCGGTCATGGGGTTCCTCCAGCGGCGCCCGTCGGACGTGGGGCGCCGCGGCCAGGCTAGGCCCGGCCGGCCTCCACGAGGGAGGCCTGGAGGGAGATGTCACCCGGGTGAATCGGCAGGTCAGCGCCGTGTCGTCGGGCGCCGACCTGCCCTCCGGACGCTACAGCCAGTGGACGCCGACCCCGACGTTGGAGTGGTGCCACGTCGACGCGGAGAACGCGAGGATCACGAACACGATGACGACTAGCGTGAGCACGAGCCCCACGCCACCGAGCACGATGCCGGTGATCGCCATGCCCCGGCCGTTCTGGCCGGTGACCTTGACCCGGTTGAGGCCCATGATCCCGAGGATCAGCGCCACGATGGACCCGATCACCGGGACGAACGTGAACCCGGCGATGCCGGAGACGAGCGCCGCGATCGACAGGCCGTCGGTGCCGGGACCCGCCGGAGCATACCCGTAGGGAGCCTGCGCGTAGCCGGCCGCCGGGTAGCCCGGCTGCGGCGGGTACGGGTGCTGCGACGCCGGGTCGAAGGGCGCGTACCCGGGCTGCTGGGGGTAGGGCTGCTGACCGTAGGCCTGCTGCGCGTACGGCTGCTGACCGTAGGGCTGCTGCGGGTAGGCCTGCTCGGCGTGGCCGTGCAGCGGGGCGTGCGGGTCCGCGTCGGGCGCGGGCGGCTGGTGCGGCGGCTGCGGGGACGAGGCCTGCGGGAGCTCGGCGCCCTCCGGAGCCGCGGGCTCCGCGGGGGCCTCGGCTCCCGGCGTCGTGGGGTCAGACTGCTCCGGCTGGCCGTACGGGTCGTTGCTCATGACCTCACGCTAGCCGCCGCCGCTCCTCAGGACCGCGCGTGGAACCGCCCTTGCGCGGCGAGGAGTCCCTCCGTGAGCACCTGCTCGACGGCGTCGGCGGCGTCGTCGACCAGGATCGGCAGGTCCTTCTTCTCCGTGGCGCTGAAGTCCTTGAGCACGTAGTCGGCGGTGTCCATGCGGCCGGGCGGGCGTCCGACGCCCACGCGCACGCGCACGTAGTCCTTGGTGGCGAGCGCCTTGGTGATGTCGCGCAGGCCGTTGTGGCCGCCCTCGCCGCCACCGATCTTGAGCTTGATCGAGTCGAACGGGATGTCCACCTCGTCGTGGACGACGACGACGTGGTCGGGCTCGACGCCGTAGTACTTGGCCAGCGCGACGACGGGGCCGCCCGACGTGTTCATGTACGTGGTCGGCTTGGCGAGCACCACGCGGGGACCGGGGGCGCCGCCGGGCAGCGTGCCGAGACGCCCCTCGCCGACGACGGCCTGGGCGCGCGAGTGCCGGGAGAACTTGGCGCCGACGCGCTCCGCGAGCAGGTCGAGCACCATCTGCCCCACGTTGTGCCGGTTGCCGGCGTACTTGGCCCCGGGGTTGCCGAGCCCGACGATCAGCCAGGGCTGGTCTGCCATAGCTCCCTCTCTGTCATACCCACCGTCATCCTGCGGCCACGAAGTGGAGCGCAGGATCTCGCCACCGCCACGACCGTCCGGCCCTGGCTGGGAGATCCTGCGCCTCGCTGCGCTCCCGCAGGATGACCAGAACGCGCGAAGGCGCCCGAGCCAGCCGGCCCGGGCGCCTCCGTCGTCGTGCATGCTGTGGCGCTTCACAGCGATCCGCGGGAGCGGATCACTCAGCGGCGGCCTCGGCGTCGGCGTCGGCCGGCTCCTCGTTCGACTGGATCTCGTTGATCGTCAGGACGTCCTGCTCGGCCGGGGCGGCGAGCTCGACACCGGCGGGGAGCTTGATGTCGCCAGCGAGGATCACGGTGCCGGCCTCGAGGCCCTCGATCGAGACCTGGATCTCCTCGGGGAGCTTGGTGGCGTCGGCGAGGACGAGCAGCGAGTGCGACTCGACCATGGCGACGGTGCCGGAGACGGGCTCGCCGACCAGGTGCACGGCGACCTCGACCTCGATCTTCTCGCCCTTGCGGACAACGAGGAGGTCGATGTGCTCGAGGACGGGGCGGATCGGGTCGCGCTGGACGTCCTTGGCGACGGCGAGCTGCGACTTGCCGTCGAGCTCGATCGAGAACAGGGCGTTCGGCTGACGCAGGGCCAGCATCATGTCGTGCGCGGGAAGGGTCACGTGGACCGGGTCCTGGCCGTGGCCGTAGAGGACCGCGGGGACCTTGCCCTCGCGACGGACGCGGCGGGCCGCACCCTTGCCGAACTCGCTGCGGGCCTCGGCGACGATCTTGATCTCAGACATGGGGGTGCTCCTGGGAATCGCTGGTGCCGCTGGGGGCTCCAGCGGAAGGATGTACTTCTCGTATGGGCGGCTGCGTCGGCGCGGGACACGTGACGGACGCGCACACCAGGTGCGGTGCGCGGCGGCATCAGGCGAGGAGACCTCACCGTGCCGGACCGCCCAGTCGATCACGGAAGTCGATGGACCTGAAGCTGTGCGGTGAGCCGCGCTTGCTTTCGGTGCCCGTCAGACGTCCCTCGCCGAGGCAACCTCGCTACTGTACCCGGCCATCCGCCGTCGACGAAAACGGGGCGCTGTCCGAAGCCGGTGGCTGCGTCCGGCGCGGCTTATAGACCACCTGGGCGTGGAACACGAACCGCACCAGGAACGCGACCACGATGAGCCCGGCCTGCACGGCCACGGGGTAGGGCCACGCCGCCTCGACGATCCACCACAGCAGCAGCGTGCGCAGCACCGCCTCGACGCCGTTGAAGGTGAAGGACTGCGCGAACCGCCGCCAGATCGACCCGCCGCGCAGGTCGTGGAACACGAACCGCTCCTGCAGGAGGAAGTTCGTGACGATGGTGATCGCGTTGGAGGCGATGACGGCGGGCAGGTAGTGCACGCCCAGGCTCTGGAGCCCGGTGAGGATCGCGATGTTGATCACGGTGCCGATGGCGCCGATGAGCGCGAACGGGGAGAGCCGCCCGAAGCGCAACGCCCCGAGCTGCTGCAGGTACCGCAGCCCGTTGCGGAGCGTGGCCTTGGACTGCCCGGCGTAGCGCTCCCCGAACACGAACGGCACCTCCACGACCACCAGGCGCGTCCGGGCCAGGATCTCGAGCAGGATCTTGAACCCGCTCGGGTGCAGCGCGTCCATGTCCACGCGCCCGGTCCGCAGCGCGAAGAACCCGGTCATGGGTCGGAGACGTTGCGCAGCCGCACGGGGAACATCGACCGCGCGAGCGCCCCTGACGCCTTGGACACGAGCTTGCGCACGGGCCCGTCGAGCCCGCCCGCGTCCCCGGCCCCGGTGTACCGCGAGGCGACGACGACGTCCGCGCCGTCGGCCACCCCACGCTCGACGAGGCCGGGCACCAGCTCGGGCGGGTGCTGGAGGTCGCCGTCCATGACCACGACCCAGTCCGCGCCCTCGGCCTCGGCGGCCCGCAGCCCCTCGACGACGGCGCCGCTGAGCCCGCCGGCGGCCACCTCGCGGTGGATCAGCCGCACGGGCAGCGGCGCGGTGGCGGCGACGTCGGCGATCACCTGCGGGGTGTCGTCCGTGGAGTCGTCGACGAAGACCACCGAGGCACCGGAGGGCAGCGCCGCCCCGAGCCGGCGCACCAGCTCGGCCACGTTGGGCCCCTCGTTGAACGTCGGCACGACGACGGCGACGGTCATCGCGTCGTGCTCCTGGTCCACCTGGTCACCGTCGCCCATCCGCCGTCGTCCCGCGCGCGTCGTGGCGCCGGGGCGACCCTAGCTGTTGCCGTCGAAGAGGCTCGTGACCGAGCCGTCGTCGAACACCTGGCGGATGGCGCGGGCCAGCATCGGGGCGACCGGCAGCACGGTGAGCTCCGGGAACCGCTTGGACGGCTCGATGGGAAGGGTGTCCGTGACCACCACCTCGGTGGCGCCGCAGTCGTGCAGGCGCTGCGGGGCGGGGCCGGAGAGGGGACCGTGCGTGGCGGCGACGACGACGGACTTGGCGCCCGCGTCCATGAGCACCTTGACGGCCTCGGCGATGGTGCCGCCGGTGTCGATGAGGTCGTCCACGAGCACGCAGTCGCGGCCCTCGACCTCGCCGACCACCCGGTTCGCGGTGGCCTTGTTGGGCTGCGTGACGTCGCGCGTCTTGTGGACGAAGGCCAGCGGGCAGCCGCCCAGCTTGCCGGCCCACTGCTCGGCCACGCGGATGCGGCCGGCGTCGGGCGAGACCACGGTGACGTTGTCGAGGTCCACGCGGGTGCGGACGTAGTCGACCAGCACGGGCATGGCCCACAGGTGGTCCACGGGGCCGTCGAAGAAGCCCTGGATCTGCGCGGTGTGCAGGTCGATGCTCATGATGCGGTCGGCGCCCGCCGTCTTGAGCAGGTCCGCGACGAGGCGGGCCGAGATGGGCTCGCGCCCGCGCGACTTCTTGTCCTGACGCGCGTAGGCGAGGAACGGGACCACGGCGGTGATGCGGTCGGCCGACGCGCGCTTGGCGGCGTCGATCATCAGCAGCAGCTCCATGAGCGACTGGTTCACCGGGGCGTTGTGCGGCTGGATGAGGAAGATGTCGGTGCCGCGGATCGACTCGCTGAAGCGCACGTACGTCTCGCTGTTCGCGAAGTCGTACGCGGACACCGGCAGCAGGTCGATGTCCAGCTCCCGGGCGACGGCGGCCGCCAGCTCCGGGTGGGCGCGGCCCGTGGCCAGGACCAGCTCGCGATCGGGGACGCTGTGGATCGACGTGTTCATCGGTTGCTGGTTCCTTCGCTCGGCGCGTCGACGGAGTCGGTGGGGGTCACCGTGGTGGTGGGGTGATTCTTCGGCTGATCCGCGCTCGGCGCAGCCGCTGCGACCTTCGATGATGCCGCCGCGGCCTGGGCGGAGTCCGTGCCTGGCCGCTCGCGCTCCACCCAGCCGGAGATCTCCGTCTGGCGGGCGCGCCCGAGGCCCAGCGCACCGGGCGAGACCTCGCCGGTGATGACCGAGCCGGCGCCCGTGTAGGCGCCGTCACCGATGGTGACCGGGGCCACGAGCACGTTGTCGGAGCCGACGCGCGCGTGCGAGCCGACGGTGGTGCGGTGCTTCTTGACGCCGTCGTAGTTGGCCACGATGGTGCCGGCGCCGAGGTTCGCGCCATCGCCGATCGTCGCGTCGCCCACGTAGGACAGGTGCGGCACCTTGGCGCCGTCGCCGACGGTCGAGTTCTTGACCTCGACGAAGCCGCCGATCTTGCCCTTGACACCGAGCACGGTGCCGGGGCGCAGGTAGGTGAACGGGCCCACGGTGGCGCGCGCGCCGATGACGGACTCGGAGCCCTGGGTCCGGGTCACCGTGGCGCCCTCGCCGACCTCCATGTCGGTGAGGGTGGTGTCCGGGCCGATGGTGGCGCCGGCGCCCACCACGGTGGTGCCGTGGAGCTGCGTGCCGGGCAGGATCGTGACGTCCTGGGCGAGCTCGACGTCGACGTCGATCCAGGTGGTGCCGGGGTCCACGATCGTGACGCCGTCGAGCATCCAGCGCTCGAGGGTGCGGCGGTTGAGCTCGGCGCCCAGCACCGACAGCTGGAGGCGGTCGTTCGTCCCCTCGACCGTCATCGGGTCGTCGGCGATGACGGCGCGGACCGGCTTGCCCTCGGAGCGGGCGAAGGCGACGACGTCGGTCAGGTACATCTCGCCCTGCGCGTTGTCGAGCGTCACGGAGGCGAGGCCGCGGCGCAGCACGTCGGCGTCGAAGACGTACACGCCCGCGTTGATCTCGCGGAGCTCGCGCTGCGCGTCGGTGGCGTCCTTGTGCTCGACGATGGACTCGACGTCGCCCGTGCCGGCGGCGCGCACGATGCGGCCGTAGCCCGTGGCGTCGTCGAGCACGGTGGTGAGGATGGTGACGGCGTTGCCGTCCTCGTGGTGCGCGGCCACGAGCTGACCGAGCGTGCCACCGTCGAGCAGCGGGACATCAGCAGCCGTGACGACGACAGCGCCCGTGAGGCCACCGGCGACGGCGGCGTCGAGCGCCTCGACGGCCACCTGGGCGGCGCGGCCGGTGCCGGGGACGTCGTCCTGGTCGACGACGACGGCGGCGGCGTCGAGCCGCTCCACCTCCGCGGCGACGAGGTCGCGCCCGTGCCGGACGACGACGGCGAGGTGGGCCGGGTTCAGCTCCCGGCCGGCGACCATCGCGTGGCCCAGGAGCGTGCGACCGCCGACGGCGTGCAGCACCTTGGGCCTCGAGGACTTCATCCGGGTGCCCTGGCCGGCGGCCAGGATGACGACGGCGGCGGGGGCCTTCGACTGAGCCGGAGGTGCAGCGGAGGGTGAGGGCTGAGGAACGAGGCACTCGCCCGGAGCGGAGCCGGAAGGCTCAGGCGAAAGAGAGCTCTGGGTGGCGCTGGTCTCGGTCAAAACCGGGGAACCTTTCCTCGAGAGGTTGTCACGTCGCGGTGTGGATCGGCTCCGCCCCCAGGACTCGAACCTGAACCAAGGGCACCAAAAACCCCTGTGCTGCCAATTACACCAAGGCGGATCGGGCGCACGAGGGCGGGTCACCCCGCTCGACGCCATCGGACAGTCTGCCAGGTCGGGGGGTCTGACCACACAGCGGGCGGGCAGAATGGCCTCATGCCCGCCGCCTCGAACGACTCCCGTCGCGCATCACCGCGCTCCCCGCGCGCCCGCATGACGGCGAGCGAACGCCGCGAGCAGCTCATCGCCGTCGCGCGCGGGCTGTTCGCCGAGAAGGGGTTCGAGGGCACGGCCGTCGAGGAGATCGCCACCCGGGCCGCCGTCTCCAAGCCGGTCGTGTACGAGCACTTCGGCGGCAAGGAGGGCATCTACGCCGTCGTCGTCGACCGCGAGGTGCGGGCCCTGACCGACATGCTGATCGGCTCGCTCGACGAGGGCGGCCACCCCAAGGTGCTGGTGGAGCGGACGGCGCTGGCCCTCCTCGACTACATCGACACGAACGAGGACGGCTTCCGGATCCTCGTGCGGGACTCGCCGGTCGCGCAGGCCACGGGCACGTTCTCGTCGCTGATCGGCGACGTCGCCACCAAGGTGGAGCACCTGCTGGAGGACCAGTTCAAGGCGAACTCCCTGGACGCGCGCACGGCCCCGCTGTACGCGCAGATGCTGGTCGGCATGATCGCGCTCACAGGCCAGTACTGGCTGGACTCGCGCTCCCCCGGCAAGCAGGAGGTGGCCGCGCACCTGGTCAACCTCGCCTGGAACGGTCTCAAGGGCATGCAGAAGAAGCCGGAGCTCACCAAGCCCCGCCGGTGATCACCCCTGCGGCCAGTCCACAGGCGGTTGTGGGTGGCGCCTGGCATCGTTGTCGCACGTGACAGCCCTTGAGATCAACGACCTTCACAAGTCCTACGGGGAGCTCAGAGCACTCGACGGGGTGACCTTCTCGGTCGGCTCCGGGGAGATCTTCGGGTTCGTGGGCTCCAACGGCGCCGGCAAGACGACGACGATGCGGATCACGCTCGGCGTCCTCGCGTCCGACTCGGGCGAGGTGCGCTGGAACGGCCACCCCATCGGTCTGGACGACCGCCGCCGGATCGGCTACATGCCCTCCGAGCGCGGCCTCTACCCGCGGATGAAGGTGGGCGAGCAGCTCCAGTACCTCGCTCGTCTGCACGGCCTGTCGAAGAAGGGCGCCGAGGCCGCCGCGCGGAAGTGGACCGAGCGGCTCGGCATCGACCACCGCCTCGGCGACGAGGTGCAGACCCTCTCGCTCGGCAACCAGCAGCGCGTCCAGCTCGCCGCCGCCCTCGTGCACGACCCCGAGGTGCTGGTGCTCGACGAGCCGTTCTCGGGCCTCGACCCGGCCGCCGTCGACGTCATGAGCGCCGTGCTGCGCGAGACGGCCGCGACCGGCGTCCCTGTCGTCTTCTCGTCCCACCAGCTCGAGCTCGTGGAGCGGCTCTGCCACCGCGTCGGCATCATCCAGGCCGGCCGCATGGTCACGGTCGGCTCGATCGACGAGCTGCGCTCCACCGAGCGCCCGCGGTTCGCGGTCACGGGGGCACCCGTCGCCTCGTGGATCGGGGCCGCTCCCGGTGCCGTCGTCATCGAGTCCGACGGCGACCGCGCGCTCGTCGAGACCTCGGAGGCCGACGGGCAGTCCGTGCTCCGGGCCGCCCTCGCCGCCGGGCCCGTGCGCGAGTTCGCGCCGTCGCGTCCGTCCCTCACCGACCTGTACCGGCTCGTCGTCGCCACGAGCGACTCCACCGAGACCGCGAAGGAGGCCGCGTGATGAGCGCGCCCGTGACTTCCGCTGCCCCCGCGCACTCCCCGGCCGGGGCGTTCAGCTCGATCCTGCTCATCGCCGGGCGTGACATCACTGCCCGCATCCGGCAGAGGACGTTCCTCATCGCGACCGGTGTCCTCGTGCTCGTCGCGCTCGGCGCCCCGCTGCTGCTCAACGCCGTCGGTGCGGGCGGGCCTTCGTCCTTCACGATCGGTGTCACGCAGGGTGCGTCCGGCGAGGCGACGTCGTCGCTGGCTGAGGGCCTCGGCATCGACGTCGAGCTGCAGGACGTGAGCGACCGTGCGGCCGGCGAGGCCCTGCTCACCGAGGGCGAGCTCGACGCGCTCCTCGTGCCGGGCGACACCGTGAGCGTCGTCGTCGAGCAGGAGCTGGACCCGCAGCTCGCCACGCTCTTCGCGCAGCAGGCGCAGAACCAGGCGTTCGAGGAGGTCATCACCGCAGCCGGCGGTGACCCCGCCGAGGTCTCCGTTGAGTCCCGCAGAGTGGTGTAGGTCGGCCAGGTGGTCGTCGCCGGCGTGACAGCCGGGAGATGAGAGGCGGTCACCGCGTGATCCTTCAAGAGACCTTGCGAAAGCACTCTTGGAT
>Ga0075011_10000789_pt1 | contig 16779 bp, 32 predicted proteins | sample TARM_MetaG_T_14_FD_72354 | JGI IMG/M metagenome (GOLD analysis project Ga0075011, IMG submission 72354) | Freshwater microbial communities from Pennsylvania, USA, analyzing microbe dynamics in response to fracking - TARM_MetaG_T_14 | ecosystem: Environmental > Aquatic > Freshwater > River... | reverse complement strand
TCGCACCACGCTCACAGCAAACGCTGGTGCGAATGAACCCAGCGTTCTTGTTGTACTGGGTTGCAACACGCTTTGCAGCGGCAGCAGTCTTGTACGCCTTGAACATCACGCCGGCGTCATGGTGAAAGACGATATACATTATTGTGCACTCCTCAACATGTCCCCATTGTCCCTCGTTTCACCCTAAAGGTCAACAGTTGACAACAACGGGGTTTTGTAAGACAATAGGCGCATCAACTGACGAAAGGCCTGAACTGCATGTTCAATGTTTCTGCTGATTTAAAAAAGCGAGTCGAACAACGGCTTGCTGAATGCGTCGCGAAGTCTGGAATCGACACTGGCAAGATCACAATCAAGTACGACATCAACAGCAAGCGGCTCGGTGGTCAGGCGATCTACAGCACGAACACGATCCGCTTGAACCCGGTGTTCCTCAACGCTCACACCGAGCAGTACATCTTTGATACCGTCGCCCACGAATGGGCACACCTTGCTGCCCACAAAAAGTATGGGCGGTTCATCAGCGATCACGGTACTGAGTGGAAGAATACGATGCGGTCAATCGGTGTGCCGCCTGAGCGTTGCCACAGCTACAAAGTGCCAGATGGGATCCGTGTTGGCAAGCAGGTCAAGAAATACGCTATCGTTTGCAATCAGTGCGGTGCGTCGATGGCGTGCGGTGCGAAGGTGTTCAGCAAGCTGCAAGCCGGTGCAACGTATCGCCACAATGCATGCGGTGGGAGGATCACCCCCGTTGGTGCTGTCAATCCCGTGGTGCCGAAGCCTGTTGTCGCCCCGAAGGTTGTTGCGAAGAGCAATGGTGGTGCGACGAAGTTGGAAAAATGCACGGGGATTTATCTGCGGAACAAGCAGCAGCTTGACCGCCAGCGGATGATCGCTGCGTTCGTCAACGGTGCTGATTGCACCCCAGCCTGTGCCAGTACGTACTACGCAAAGCTGAAGAAACAATACTGTTGACTTGTTGTCGGAATAGGGGTATAATCGGTCGTATGAAACAAAACCGCTTCCCCACTCTGAACGAGGCGCTCGCGTCTGAGGGCTTGGTTGAAACTTTCGAGTTGCACTACCGGCCGATCCAGTATGGCGAGACGCGCACTTGGACATTTGACGATGGGTCGAAGTACGGCCACTTTGTGTCGGTCACACGATTCGAGGATGGCACGTACGAACGCCCTGTGCATTACAAGCGATGAAAGGATACTGAAATGGATATCCAATATCAAGAAGGCGATGTGATCCGCTTGCGCCGCGTTGACTACTTCGCCGACCCGGTGGACGCTGATGAGCACGCCCGCGTGCTCGAAGCACAAGAGAACGGCGAGCTATTCGTCGTCGCCCGCGAAGCGGCTGAGGGCTATTACGACCTGAAAAGCCAGTCGACTGACCTCAAGCTGTTTGCGGTGAGCGAGTATCATTTCCTCCCTGCACCGAAGTAAAAGAGTTGGACACCGTTGACCTTTTACCCTAACTCGAGTACAATACCCCCATCAATCAACGAAAGGGCACTGAAATGAAAGCAATCGTTACTCGCCAAAACCTCGACGGTTCGTTTGACGAAGTTGGGATGAACAACCGTACTGTGTTCGGTCCGTACCGCGCACAACGGACAATCGAGAAACTCGCAGCTGAGTTCGCAGGTCGTCGTGGGTACCGTGTTGAACTGTACCGCACAGACAGCATTTACGGCGAGCCTGACGACGTGCGGTTCTACAAGCCAAGTGCCGAAGTATGAACCCGGCAACACCCAAGGTGTTCCTCGATCTTGAGGGCACCGTGATCACGGGGTGGAATGACCCGTACCTGAAGAACACACGGAAGGTGCGGGAATACCTGCGCTCTATTCCGGAGTTTGACGGGACGGTTGCAATCTTTAGCTTTGCGATCCACAACACGTACGACCAGGGCGTGTTCGAGCAGACAATGAAGAGGCGGCTCGAGGACGCGCTCGACGTGTTGATCACAGAGTGGCCTTCCGTCCAGGATGTCGCGAAAGCGAGCCAGCGGTTGACTGGTGTGAGGTGGTTTGATGGCGACGTGATGAGCGGGGTCGACGTCGACAAGTTTATCTCAATCAAGGGGGAGGCTGGGGCGTTTGAGGACTTTTGCCTTGACCGCCACAAGAAAGGTGACAGCACCCACTTCGTCTTGATCGACGATGCTGTGCCAAACAAGACGATGATCTACCACAACCGTGGGCTGGTGATCGATCTTGTCAACGTTGACCTTTTGCCCTAACTCGAGTACAATACCCCATCAACTGACGAAAGGACCTCAAATGGTAACGACTAAGCAAGTTCGAGATGTGATGCGCAAGCACGGTGTGAGTAGCTGCGAAATCTGGACAAATAAGTACCAGGGGTGGCCGAGCGATAAGCGGACGGTCAAGTGCTACTTCAACCGTCGCAACGCGATGGTTGAAGAGCTGATTGCGCTCGCAGGTGCGGACAATGTCAAGGTGACGCCTGGTGCTGGCCACTGCTATAGCGGTCTTGGCATTGTTGTTTATTGTGTCAAGGGGTAAGCGATGTTTGTGATCTATAACACGAAAGACTTTTATCTGTGGCGCGAGCCGAACCATTACAACGAGCGCTATTACGCGACCGCCCGAGCCGCCAAAGCGCAGCTGACTAAGCTGACGAAAGGGCCATCGGCTGTGCTGAAAGAGGATGAGTGGGCTGTCGCATCTGTGGACGAGTTCCGCATGATGGAGCCAGAGGTCGAAGTGGAGAGCGTGATGGGCGGCACTGTGAAAGTGCGCGCAAGTGAGCGCGGCAATCCTGCGCTGGACCCGGGTATGGAAGGCTACTGGTCAATGTGAAAAACGGGGGCATCAAGCCCCCGTTGCCTTTTACCCTATTTGAGGGGATAATCATTCCATCAACTAACGAAAGGGCACTGAAATGAATATCCAATATCAAAAAGGCGATGTGATCCGCTTGCGCCGTGTCCACTACTTCAAGGCGGTGATCACCGACCCGATGGACTGGAGTATGGATGCTGATGAGTACGCGCGCGTGCTCGAAGCACAAGAGAACGGCGAGCTGTTTACTGTCAGCGCTGAGGTGAACGAGGGCTATTACAACCTGAAAAGCCAGTCGACTGACCTCGAGCTGTTTGCATTGAGCGAGTTCCATTTCCTCCCTGCATCGAAGTAAAAGAGCTGGACATCGTTGACCTTTTACCCTAACTCGAGTACAATACCCCCATCAACTGACGAAAGGGCAATGAAATGGTTATCAAATATCAAAAAGGCGATGTGATCCGCTTGTGCCGTGTCCACTACTACACCGACCCGATGGACTGGGGCATGGATGCTGACGAATATGCCCGCGTGCTCGAAGCACAAGAGAACGGTGAGCTGTTTACCGTCGTCGCTGAGGTGAACGAGGGCTATTATGATCTGAAAAGCCAGTCGACTGACCTCAAGCTGTTTGCGGTGAGCGAGTACCATTTCCTCCCTGCACCGAAGTCGTGAAAAAAAGTTGGACGTCGTTGACATTTGACCCTAACTCAAGTACAATACCCCCATCAATCAACGAAAGGCACACAAATGATCGAGTTCAACAACGCTACCGGTAAGTTCGAGTTCAAAGTCAACGGTCAGGTGATCGCTGACAGCCCGAATCAGCAGTATCTGAAGCAGAAGATCCGCAATATGGGCCAGGCTGCAGAAGTCAGTCCGTCTCTGTTCACTGCAGTCTCTGCACCTGCTGCTCCTGTTGTTAGCGAGTTCTCCGTTGATGAGCGGTTTGAGTTTATTGAGCGTTTCACTCGCGGTGTTGCAAACGGTTCGTATCTCAGCCTCGTGCTTGTTGGCGGTCCTGGCTTGGGCAAGACTCACACCGTGCTTGACACGCTGCGGAAAGAAGGCTTGACTGAGATCCTGCCGCTGGACGTTCCTGCTGCGAAAGAGGGTGAGACGACTGAAGAAGAGCTGGAAAAAATGATGGAGATGCCCGAGCAAACTGAAGGCGACTTCATCGTGATTAAGGGTTTCAGCACTCCGAAAGCGATGTACCGCACTCTGTTCGAAAACAACGGCAAAATCATTGTGTTTGACGACGCAGATGGTGCATTTCGCCAGCCTGATGCTGCGAACATTTTGAAGGGCGCTCTCGACAGCGGCGACAAGCGGTACATTTCGTGGGGCACAGAGCGTCGCGGTGATGATGGCTTGCCAACGCGTTTCGCGTTTACTGGCCGCGTGATTTTCATCAGCAACCTCGCGATGAAAGATTTCCCGCAGGCTATTCTGTCGCGTGCTGTGCACGTTGACCTCTCGCTGACTTTGGATGAGAAAATTGAGCGGATCGAAAAGATCCTGAAGTCTATCCCACAAGAAGGCGGAAAAGTCAACGATGTGATGGAGTTGATTCGCGAGAAAGCTCCTGTTTTTAAAGAGCTGAGCGTTCGCACGGCAATGATGTTGATCAAGATCCGAATGGCGGAGAAAGACGACAGGATGTTCCGTCGGATGGCATTATATCATGCATGCTGCTGAGCAGGCAGAGGGTGGAACTCGCACATCCACCCTCTGTGTCGCTTCTGAGTGCCTCGAGCACATGCGGTTAGACAATCGCCGTTCAGATTGTGTTCCTTCGCGAATGCCATGGCGTTCATGACGAAAAATACCTCCCCGTCTGGGCTGGTTATTTTGTATGTTTTCGCCATGGAATCGCGTATGTGATCTGGAACCGATTTCCCTTTGTGCCTCTCACCGATCTTCCGTTTCGTCTCTTCTGAATGGCACCACCCGCTGTGCCGTTTTCTGGCTTCGGATAGTTTTTGTTTGGTGGCAGCAGACACATGACGCCCAGTCATCCTCAGCCGCGTTGACTCACGGCAGTGATCGGATATCTGCCTCCCACGCCGTGACTCTGACATCTTGCGTTTTGTTTCCTCGGATAAAAGCCGTCCACCATCGCCACCGGTTGTGAGATTGTATCCGTGAGGTGATAGTGTATTGAGGTGCTCGATGAGATGTTGTTCTATCTCGCATGCCTCCTCGAGCGTCAACTCTGTATACAGAATCTCATGCGTGAAGCTCTCCCAGCCGTATTTTTGGATCGCGTTTCGAAACGCTGTACATTCGCTCTGTTGTGATATGTGTTGTTTACACCGTCTGTCATAATCACAGGTGAAGCCAATGTACGATTTGCCCGAAGGGCTGGTGTGTTTGTAGACTAAATAGTTCATGCTGGTGCTCCTTGTAAGCATTAGAGTCGGTGGAGTTGGCGCTCGCGACCGACACCTTTATTTATGATTGTGTACCACGCTACACCCCTGTTGCCTTTTACCCTATTTGAGGGGATAATGGGGACATCAACCAAAGGAGCGTATGATGATGTGGACAGCCAAAGATGCTTTCGATAGCCGAGAGTACACGAACAAACTCGTTGACCTGATCGAGATGGGTGCTATCAACACTGACTTTCTCGTTCGCGAGCTGCTCGGGTGGATGAGCGAGGACGATGTCAAGCGGTTTATGCGTGCGAGCGACCTGACGGTCGCTGTTGAACCCGACGAAGATGACGAGGAATAAAATGCGCGAATACACTGTCGTGTTCACCACCGAAGAGATGGTTGGCAACGAGACCGATGAGATGACGATCGAGGCGCCGAACCTCGAGACTGCGTACGAGATCGTCAACGAACAGTACCCGGATCTGATCATTGACCAAATCTTCTGACCTGTTGACCTTTGACCCTAAATCAACGATAATAGCTCATCAACCGAAGGAATACACGATGGACACAAAAGCAGCAAGGGCAGCTCGCAAAGCAGCAAAGGCAGATCGCAAAGCAGCAGCCATCGCAAAGATCAAAGCGCACGCTGATATGTGCCTGCGCAATGCGGCACGTCGCACATCGCCCCTCGCCCAAAAAACCCTCACCGATCTCGCTGCAAAAATATTAGCCACAATTCGTTGACCTTTGCCCTAAATCAGGGTACAATAGCCACATCAACTGACGAAAGGACCTGAAATGAACCAGACCGTATCTCCCGCACGTGTTCGCGAACTCGTTCTGATGGCAAAGGAACTCCGCACGCACGAGATTCAGATTCTGCTTGCTGCTGTCGGTCTTCAGGTTGCGCAAGACCTTGCATGCGCAATGATCGAAGATGCCCCGGACGAGTATGAGGGCGAGTCGGTCTATCACGGTGTCTATTTGTGGGACCACGCCCCTATGATCATCGAAGATGTTGTGAACGAGCGCGAACTCGCACAGGTTGTCAACGACTACAAACTCGGTCCGATGTTCGACATCCAGCTGCAGCGCGAACTCGTTGCCAAGCCTGTCAAGGTGTGAGATAATATATACCTTGTGCGGGTGTAGCCCAATAGGCAGAGGCAGATGACTTAAAATCATCACAGTGCGGGTTCGAATCCCGCCACCCGTACCAGTAGGGGCTGGTAGCTTAGCGTCCTAAAGCAGCGGCCTCATAAGCCGTTGATCGTGGGTTAGAATCCCACCCGGCCCACCAAGATTTTTCTGCCCATAGTTAAATGGAAATAACAGGACTCTTCTAAAGTCTAGTTCGTGGTTCGATTCCACGTGGGCAGGCCAAACAAAACTTGTACTACAACTATCGAGGTACAAATCATAAATACTTCTGCTGCTAGTAGGAGTATACAATGAAGACATGTACATGTTGTAAGATAGAGAAAGAAGAGGCGGATTTTTATAAGCACAAACGCATGAAGGATGGGTTATCGCCCAGGTGTAAAAAATGCGACGATCAAGGCAATCGTGCTACACGAAACAAGGACCTTGACAAGGCTCGAGGGTACAGAAACCGATGGAAAAGGGATCTTATTGAACGCATCAATGCGTGGAAGGCTTCTCAAGGTTGTGAGTGTTGCGGAGAATCTGAGTCGTGCTGTTTGGAACTACACCATACAGACCCGTCTCAAAAGGAAAATCACCCGTCTCTGTTGAGAACGAGCTGGGACCGATTTATGACAGAAGCTGAAAAGTGCGTTGTTGTTTGTAGCAACTGTCATAAAAAAATACATGCGGGAGTGTTGACTGTTTAAGCACATACATATATAATAGCAAAACGCCCTGTTAGTTCTAGTGGTAAAACATCGGTTTTGTAATCCGAGGTCGGGTGTTCGATTCACCCCCAGGGCACCATATCCGTAGGAAGCCGGTCGGTCTTCCGCTGACACCGACAAAGCGTTCAGGTAAAGTGAGTGCGTCCCATCGCCCCGCCTGGTTAACGAACGCTGCAGCGACTTGAGGACCTAGAGTCGCCCCTTTTCAGACCCTGTTGACCTTTACCCTAAATCAGGGTACAATAGCCACATCAACTAACGAAAGGACCTGAAATGAACGTTCCCTGCTCCCTCACTCTGCTCAAGACCTTGTTCCCCCGCTCGGGCACCAACCGCGCTGTCACCGGGCGTATTCCAATCGACTTTTTCGAGCAGAATGAGGCTGAGATTCGCAAGGTGATGCGCGAGAACTCTCTCCGTGCTATCTACCGCGGTCCTCGTATCAGCAACAACTGCCGCGATGTGCCGTCCATGACCCGTCGCTGCGACGCAGAGGCTGTGCTGTTGTACCGCCGTTGACTTTTCCCCTAAATCAGGGTACAATAGCCACATCAACTGACGAAAGGACCAGAAAATGACGATGCCTGCTGGAACATACTACATTGGCGACCTGTGCTATGTGATGCACGATGTGTGGGGCGAGTTCTGCGACCTGACGATCGAAGGGCATTCAGTCCTGGACGGCGAGTTCATTCTCAAAGACGGCCGTCGTTTCGCCACATACTCGACAATGTACGGTGATGGTGAATACTACCCGAACACCGGCGGCCGCGTTGGTGTTGATGCTGGTCTGATTGGCTGCATTCTCGTCGACGAGATCATGGACGTCACCGACCCTGCTGAGGTGGGTGTGATCGTCGAGTTCACTCAGCCGTTCGAGACGGGCTCGGACGAGGACGGGACCATCTACTTTGGCCACGTGCGCATCCGCACAGATGATTGACCGTTGACTTTTCCCCTAAATAAGGGGATAATGGATTCGTTCAACTCCGCGGCTCAAATTAGTTTTAGGATGCGTCCAGCAACTTTTATAATTCAACTGTTAATTGAAAAATAAGCATCCTGTTTTAAAAAGGTGATACAATGAAAGCGTATTACAGAAAAGAAGAATCCAAGAAAGCAGGTAAAGTTTCTTGGCATGTGTTTAGAAATGCAAAAACCCGTTCAGGTCTTCTAAAATATTTGAAGCGTAACGGATACAGATAACAAAAGGAAATTTGACATGAACCGTTCAGGTAAACGATAGTGTCATCCAGAATTCTGGATGGTCCTGGATGGCACGTAAAATAAAATAATTTACGACACCATCCACAGCAAACTTTGCCGGCGAAGTATCCGGCTCTTACCCGGAAAACTCGGTTCGATTCCGAGAGCAAGGGGATAATGGATTCATCAACTAACGAAAGGACCTGAAATGTCGAACATGTCTTACTGCCGCTTTGAGAACACCTCCAACGACCTGCAAGATTGCGTTGATGCAATGGAGGAAGCGTGCACGATGGAAGAACTTGATCTGTCGTCGTACGAGCGTGCCGCAATGAATCGGATGGAAGATTTGTGCCGTCGGTTCTTGGCTCAGTACGAACACCTCCTGCAGTCTGACCCGATCGCTGAGGAAGAATAAGCCTGTTGACTTTTCCCCTAAATGAGGGGATAATGGATTCATCAACTAAAGGAGAAACCAAATGTCGAACATGTCTTACTGCCGCTTCGAGAACACTGCTGGTGACCTTGCTGATTGCGTCGAGGCGATGGAGGAAGCGTGCACGATGGAAGAACTTGATCTGTCGTCGTACGAGCTGGATGCGATGGAACGGATGCGCTCGTTGTGCCGTCGGTTCTTGGCTCAGTACGAGCATCTGGCTCAGACTGAGATGGTTGTTGAGGAAGAATAAGCCTGTTGACTTTTCCCCTAAATGAGGGGATAATGGATTCATCAACTAACGAAAGGACCTGAAAATGCTGAACGTGACCCACACCCTCGACCGCATGGAAATCTCTGCAACCTCTGTGTCGCGTGCCATCCAAGAGACTCGTGAGATCCTCAGCGGCAGCGCTGATCAGTGCAAAGCTGCTACGAATTTCATCCGCAAACTGCTCAGCCTGGAAGTGAAGTTCGATAATCCTGACGTCGCACAGACGACCGCGGTTGCTGTCGTGGAAGCTGCTGTTCGCGCTAACGGCGAGATCGGCGACGAAGAGGCTCTGCTGAAGTCTGCGCTCGCCCGTGCTGAAGCGTTCGTCAACAAGCCCGAGAACGGTTGGATGTTCGCTAAGCCTGAGGCTGAAGTCGCTCCGCAAGAGACCCGTGCTGTTGAGGACACTGACCTGAAGGTTGTTGTCAAGTCCGACGGCAAAATCAAGCGTGGTGGCAAGCAGCAGATCGCTGGGGCTCTGTTCAAAAAGTATGTCACCGAGAGCGCGACTCCGTGCGACAACGCATGCTTCGTCAAGATCCTGATGAAGGAGGCTGGCATGACACTCGCAGGCGCTCGCACGTACGCTCACAACTGCCGCAAAGCAGCAGGCCTGACTGGCAAATAATCAGAGGTTATGAGGAGTTAAGGGATGAACGTCAGGGACACGCCGGAGTACAAGGAGGGTTACGACCGCGGCTACGCGAACGAAACACCAGCGCGTGGGCCGAGGTGTTATCACCAATCGTTTGATGATCCGTACTGGCGCGGGTATGACGACGGATGCGCTGACAGAGTGATTGAGGTTCGCAGAGAACAACAGCTGCGGCACTTGATCCGAGCCGGCAAGCTGAACTTCAAAGGATTCCGTTGACCTTTACCCTAAATCGTTGTACAATGCCCCATCAACTGACGGAGAATCAAATGGATTACGAACTGGAATACGATACGGTGTATGGTGTGTACAAAGTGATCATTGGTGAAAATGTGATCCTCTCTGGCACAGACGACCGTGGCGAAGCAGAAGAATATGCAGAACAACTGATTTCCACTGGGGAGTACTGAAATAGGATCAACTGACGAATTGTCGGGTGAGATTTTCAGTCGGGATCGCGAGAATCTGAAAACAACGGTTGAGGGTGTGCTAACCTGTTGATTTTAAAGGACGCGAAACACGTATATTTCGATAGAACGGTGTTTTGGACTCTGACAGCAAAAGCACCTGTTCTATCGAAAATAAACGCTGTTGACCTTTACCCTAAATCGTTGTACAATACCCCCATCAACTAACGAAAGGCACACAAAATGGATATCCGATATCAAGAAGACGATGTGATCCGCTTGCGCCATGTCGACTACTTCGCCGATCCGATGGACTGGGGGATGGACGCTGATGAGTACGCCCGCGTGCTCGAAGCACAAGAGAACGGCGAGCTATTCGTCGTCACCTGCGAAGCGGCTGAGGGCTATTACGACCTGAAAAGCCAGTCGACTGACCTCGAGCTGTTTGCGATAAGCGAGTATCATTTCCTCCCTGCACCGAAGAAAAGAGTTAGACGTCGTTGACATTTGCCCCTAAATCGAGTACAATACCCCCATCAATCAACGAAAGGCACACAAAATGAACAAAACGAACGAAATGAACGAAATGAACGAAATGTACTTCCGAGTCGATTCCGCCCGCATCGCTGAACTGCGGAAGGTTGCCGACGCGCTGAACACGAGCGACCTGCTCGCCCTGACGATGATGTGGGGTTTGCGAAAAATCCAAGAGATGAACATCAACTTGGTGTCTGGTGGCGAATTGCTGCCTAAACAAGTCGATCAGACGGAGGACGGGATGGCGTTGTTGGCGTCTGAAATGACATGCGATATCATCACCCCTGAAGATCTGTGCGAGAGCGCCCGCATCAACGACCTCGGCGATTACAGCGTCAAGTTCGTCACGAAAGTCGTTGGCGTACGCAAGTCAGTTTGACTGTTGACCTTTTCCCCTAAAACGGGGATACTGGACGCATCAACAAACGAAAGGGCAACAAAATGGACGACTTCGATAACATCACCTGCGAAGAATTTTACGGTGATTTTGACGAAAATGACTTCGTGGCTGAAGAGTATTGTGATGCAGACGGCCGCATTTTGCTAACTGTTCCACGCCGCTACGAAGAACAGTCACTCTTTTCGATTGAAGATGACATTCCGTTTTGAAAGAAATATATGCAGACACGCACAGCATTTTCGTACGCGCAATTGTCAGACAAACAAAAACAGGAGATTCGGTTGTACGGCTACACAGAGCGAGAACTGAAAGAGGTTGTCTCTTCTGCTCTCGACACCGGCAAAATCACTCCCAGCGACCTTGCGACGCGCATGTTGACCGAAGCACAAGAGATGGTTTCATGTGACGCAGGTGACCAGGACGATATGATGTACGATGTGATGCTGATAGAAGATGTGCGGCAGATGCTCAATCGTGTGAAATGGTTGATCAGTTCGTATCCCGTGGTGCAATAACGAGATATATCACATGCAAATCATTACTGAACAGCGCAATGTGCAGCGCGGAAACATCCAAAACGAGCACGCCTTCACCATCAAAGCCAGCGCGAAAGCGTTTGGGGTGCTGACCAATAACCTGTATTCGGATAAAGCGCTGGCAATTGTACGGGAACTGGCTTGCAATGCATACGACAGTCATGTTGCTGCAGGATGTGCAAGCCGTCCCATCGAAGTGATCCTGCCGACCCGCCTGAACCCACAGCTGGTGATCAAGGACTTCGGCACTGGCCTCGATCACGATCAGATATTGAACATCTACACACGGTTCTTCGAGAGCACCAAGACAGAGTCGAATGATTTTGTGGGGCAGCTAGGGCTTGGCAGTAAGTCGCCCTTCGCAATGTTCAAGTCGTTCACTGTTGAAGCACGTAAAGATGGCATCCGCCGCACATACACTGCCTTCTTGAACGAAGAGGGTATCCCATCTATTGCACAGATGGGCGAGGTTGCAGAAGACTGCGAGAATGGCGTCACTGTGTCGATGCACGTCAAGCCTGAAGATCACGACAAGTTCGCCAACGCTGCAAAGCGTGCGCTGATGTACTTCAGCCCGAAGCCGATCGTCTCTGGCACGCAGAACTTCGCTACGTTCGCTGTCAAGCACGGTATCGGTGGGACGAACTGGAAGGTCCGTGAGAGCGAGTACTGGGCTCGTATGAGCGGCCCGTTCGTTGTGCAAGGGTTCGTCGTCTATCCGGTTGATGGCTCGCTGATCAAGGAAGCAGGTCTCTCTGCAGGTGCTACTGCGATCGCTGATATGAACATCGACTTCTGGATGCCGATCGGCTCCGTTGATGTCGCTCCGTCTCGTGAGGCTCTGTCGTACGACAAGCGGACCGTTGCGAACATCGTTGCTCAGTTCGAAGCTGCTGCAAAGGAAATGCGCGATGTGATCGAGGCTGACTTCGCGTCTGCAAAGACGATGTACGAGGCTGGCTGCAAGTTGCACAAGTACGAGCACACTGGCGACTATGCGATGCGGAATCTGTTCAACAGACTGCACGCTGACAAGGCATTCACGTGGAATGGCAAGACGATCACGTACAAGCACGTCCTCGATGTGCTGAAGATCAAGAGCACCGTGATCACTCGTGCGTCTTCGACCGGTCGCAAACTGCAGTACTCGAGCCGTTATGAGCCGACGACTGTTGATGTCAAGCGTGAGATCAAACTCGACGACAGCGTTGCTGTGATCATTGACGACCTGCATCGCAGCACGAGCGATCTGCTCAAGCAGTTCCTCGACAACTCGACCAACAAGAGCACGGTTGTTGTACTGAAGGCTGTCAAGAAGGCTGAGCACGACGACAAGGAGATCAAGCGTATCCTGAAGATGCTTGGCGATGCTCCTGCCAAGAAGCTGTCTGAGCTGCCGTACAAGCCTACCGTTGCTGCTCGCAAGTTCGGCGGCCGCAGCAAGGCCGAGCGTCTGCGCTTCACCGGGTTCAAGAACAGCGGTCGGTACAACGAGCTCAACCGCAAGTTCAGCCGCCTGACGTGGGAGACCGTTGAGGTCGATCTGTCGAAGGGTGGGTTCTACGTGCCGATCGAGCGGTTCTCTGTCATCCGCGATGGCAAGGAAGAGACGCAGTTCGACATCATCTTGAACGTTGCTACGACGCTCGGCCTGATCACTGATGCTGACAAGGCGAAGACGTTCGGCTTCAACGCCAAGGAAATCGCGGCTCTGAACGGTGCAAAGAACTGGGTCAACCTGTTCGATCACCTGACCGCTCAGTTTGCGAAGGCTAACATCGTGCAGCGGACGATCGATGCGAACGCTGTCGCAATGCTGAACAACAAGATGAGCGACTTCAACAAGCACATCGGTGCGAGCTGGAAGCACTACGAGCAGCAGATCATCGACGGCAAGTTCAAGGCGTTTGTCAATAAGGCACGCGCTCTGACCGCACAGAACAAGGTGGCGAACGTCGATCACGTCAACTCGTTCATCAGCCTGTTCAACATCGGTGGCGATGTGCAGGGCAAGTCTGCAATGGCAGGCAACGCACTGGTCGCCGAGTGGAACCAACTGCTTGAGCAGCATGGACTTTTGCAGATGGTTGACTGGTATTATGTTGACTCGTCCCGTGCACGGTTGATTGTTGAGTACATCAACCTCGTTAATGCCAAGTAATCGTTATAACCTGCCTGGGACAAATCCTGGCCCTGGGCAGGTTTTTCCTCTTTTACTTATCGTACCATTATTCCACCATTTCATACCGGTATGAGCATTGCTTCGCTTTGTTTTGCACTCGTCAGTGTTTAGAGCCATACGAATGCTTTCGCGCCAGTGTTCAGGCAGTTTACGGTTTTGCATCAGGGCTCTTTTCCGTGCTCTGCCTTCTTCTGATAATGTGCTCCCTCGCTCTAATGCTTTTTGCCGTAAATGTTGTTTGCGCTCTTCAGATAGCTTGATGCCGCTTCTGGCTTCACCAGCCTTGCGTCTGACATCCAGCTGTCTTTGTGTCAAGGGTTTGTTTTTTCGCACACTACTCATTTTGGCGCGCGTCTCTGCGGACAGAGAGCACACTTTACCGCCTGATGTCAAGTTGTACCCGTTGGGCGATAACGTGTTGTGTTCTGCTATGAGACGCTGTTCCGCTTCGTTTGCTTCATCGAGTGTGAGCCCCTCTAGCAGTATTTCGTGCGTGAAACTGTCCCAGCCGTACTTTTGCACCGCTGCAGAAAAAGCTGGACAACCGGAGTTAGGCGATTTGTGATTGGTTTCTCGGTGTTTCGTGTTTTTGGTTATACCAATGTACGATTTACCCGAAGGGCTGGTGTGCTTATAAACTAAATAGTTCATGCTGATGTTCTCCTATAACATTAGAGCTGGTGGAGTTGGCGCTCGCGACCGGCACCTTTATTTATGATCATTGCCCTGTTGCCCTTTCCCCTAAATGAGGGGATAATGGATTCATCAACTGAAGGAAGCACCAAATGATCAAGACGGTAATCACAGCATGTGTCCTGGCAGCATCAACAGCGGCAATCGCTGATACGTGTATGATGGGTCGTGATAAAGCCACCTGGTGGCTTGAGGAACGTGTTGCCAACCCTGTTTGGTACGTTGGTAGCAAACCAGTTGATGAAAGCATGTGGGTTGAGGACTACAAAGCTTGCCTGAAGGAACGGAAGCGCGCTGCTGCTCACGCAAAAGCTCAAGCAGCAAAGCCAGGCGTGCAGATTGGTATGAGCGGTGAACAGGTCATAAAAACAACAAGCTGGGGTCGCCCTGACCGAGTCAACCGTACCACCACCACGCACGGTACACTTGAGCAGTGGGTATATCGCTCAGGTGGCTATCTGTACTTCCGCAACGGAGTGCTGACCACGATTCAGAACTAACAACACGGTCGCAGCAAAATAAACTGTTGACCTAAACACGAGATGGGGGTATAGTATCCCCATCTCAACTGACAAAGGACATCAAGATGAATAGTTTTCTGTTTACTGACAATGACAGCCTGGCGCTGAACATCAACAACAAGCCTTACAACATTGACAGCTCGAACCCGAACTGGGACCTAGTGATCTCTGCTCTCAAGGCAGGCGACTTCGAAGCGATCCCTGATCTGATCAACCAGACAAAGGCTCTGGAGAAGTTCGTTGCTGCTGGCACCGATCAGTATACGAACATCGAAGTGAACATCGAGTACGGCACGATCGTCTACAACGGCGAGCCTGTTGCCAGCGTGATCATTGACCACATCTTCCGTATGAAGGAACAAGGCTTCGACATCAAGCCGATGTTGCGTTTCCTCGATAACCTGCTGAGCAACCCTTCGAAGCGCGCTGTTGACGAGCTGTACGGCTTCCTGCAGTACGGCAAGATGCCAATCACCGAAGACGGTTGTTTCATCGCGTACAAGAGCGTACGTGGCGACTACAAGTCCATCCACGATGGCAAGACTGACAACAGCATCGGTTCTCGTCCGTCTATGCCCCGCAACCTCGTCAACGAGAACAGCAACGAGACTTGCTCGACCGGCCTGCACTTCTGCTCACACGAGTACCTGAAGCACTTCAATGGTAAGCGCGTTGTGATCCTGAAGATCAATCCCCGCGATGTCGTCAGCATCCCTGCTGATTACAACAACACGAAGGGCCGTGCTTGCGCGTACGAAGTCGTCGGTGAACTGACGCCTGATCAAGTCCGTGAAGCAATGAGCACGAATGTGTTCGTTGACGCTGTTCACAACGGTGCTGCTCCTGCTGCGAAGCCTGCTGCATTCAAGGGCAAGGGACCGAAGGAGAGCGCTGGGACGTTCGCTCGTGGCTATCAGGCAGGGTATGATGCCCAGCAGACTGGGGCCGCTTATGACGACACTGCTCCGTTGGGGCTGACTGATGTCCAAGAGCAGAACTTTATGGACGGCTACGATCAAGGTTGGGCTGATGCTGAAGACGCTGCTTCTCGTCGCTATGTCTACACTGGCGGTGCAACTGCCCCTGCCGTTGACCAAGCGAGCGTTGACTTCCATCAAGGCTACAAGGTTGGCTACGCTGACGGCCGCTCTCGCAACGCTAGCATCGTTGCTGAGTGGGAAGCAAATCTGTCATCATTCAACGGTGGCTACATCCTGGGCTACGAGGACGGCCGCGGCCACAAGCGCCGTCGGTTCTAAAGAGCGTCAGTAGGCGGTGCAATGCCGCCAAGGTCGGGACTTCCGTCAGTTGGACCGACCACTCGAGCCCCCTGGAGAGATCCAGGGGGTTCACCTGTTGCCTTATTGTATAAAGTAGAGGACAATGGGATCAAGTAAGAAAGGATTTGGAAATGTCTAGCGGATATATTGGAAACGCAGGCGATGCAGCACAAGAGTTGGCACAGGATCACGTTAACAACCTGATCCACGAGGCGCGCCAGTACTTCAATGGGATCGTTCTCCAAGATTGTGAGGACTGTGGTGATGAGATCCCACAAGCAAGAGTCCAGGCACTGCGCCACGTGGGATGCACACGGTGTATTTCCTGCCAGGAAGCGTTTGACAAGTTGCCAAAACGCCAAGTGCGGATGCTCGACCGAGTTCTATAAGGATCAATGTTTACTGGTGGATTTTCAACTGTTGACATTTGACCCCAACTCGCGTACAATGCCCCATCAACTAACGGAGAGCACAATGAAAGTTTACGGCATCGAATACAACTCTGCGGACGGCATGCAGTGCACTCACATCGATCTGTATGCTGACCGCAATGCCGCTTGTGCGGTTGCT
>Ga0075011_10000788_pt1 | contig 16781 bp, 13 predicted proteins | sample TARM_MetaG_T_14_FD_72354 | JGI IMG/M metagenome (GOLD analysis project Ga0075011, IMG submission 72354) | Freshwater microbial communities from Pennsylvania, USA, analyzing microbe dynamics in response to fracking - TARM_MetaG_T_14 | ecosystem: Environmental > Aquatic > Freshwater > River... | reverse complement strand
CTGTTTTTTCTCATTAAATTTTTTATACTTATACATAAAAAATAAAAATATAATAATAAAAATAACTAAGCTTAATAAGATATTTAAGATTTTTTTCTTAATCAAATTTTACCACCTCTTTAAATTTGCATAAAAGATAAAAACTACCTGCAACAACAAGATTTTTACTTTTTCTGGCTTCTTCATATGCTTTTTGAATATCTTCAAAATATAAAGAATTTAAAATATTATTTTGGATAGCTTTGTTATGTAATTCTTCAGCACTTAAACCTCTATGAAATTCTGTTAAAGAAGTAAAAATAATTTTATCTGCTATTTCATTAAAAATATTTAAAATTTTAGGAATATCTTTATCTTCCAAGATAGAAACCAAAATACTAGTATCTTCTTTTCTTACAACACATCTCAAATTCTCCAATAGTTTTTGAGCTGAATCCTCATTATGTGCTCCATCTAGTATAAGTAAAGGATTTCTACTTGTTATTTCAAATCTACCCGCCCATTTAACTTTTAACATAGCTTTTTTTATTATATCATTATTAATCTCTAAATACTTTAACACAGCATATACATTTAAAAAGTTAATACCTTGAAATTCTCCAAATAAAGATAGGGTATATTCTTCATTTTCAAGAAAAATTTTTGTTTGAAGTTTTTCTTTATCTAAGTCTATTTTGTATTTATATGTTTCTTTAGGATAAATTACAACTCCATCTTTATTTTCACAAGCATTTTTAACGTCTTTATTTGTATCTGAAACAAATGTAGTTATATTAGTTTTTATAATCCCTGCTTTTTCATTTGCAATTTCAGAAAGACTATTACCTAAAATATTAATGTGGTCTAAAGAAATACTTGTAATAATGCTACAAACAGGATTTATTATATTAGTTGCATCAAAACGACCACCTAAACCAACTTCAATAATTCCATAATCTATATTTTTATCTTTAAAATATAAAAACATCATTGCAGTAGTAACTTCAAAAAAAGTTGCAGGTATTCCATCCAATACAGCTTTTACACTTAAATAATATTTAACTATATCTTCATCAGTAATTTCTTCATTATTGACAACGATTCTTTCATTAAACCTCACAATATGAGGCGATGTATATTTCCCTACTTTATACCCAGCTTCAATAAGGGCTGTTTCAAGCATAGTAGCCGTAGAGCCTTTTCCATTTGTCCCCGCTACATGTATTGTCTTATAAGTATCTTGTGGGTTATCCAAACGCTTCATTATCTCTTTAATATTGTCCAAACCTAATTTCATTCCAAATACTGATAAATTATATAATTCATCTAAAATTTCTTTAATATTCATCTCTTCACCTTTTTTTATTTTTGTAAAAACCTTTTAGGAGCAACCGACTCTAAAGCCATAATTCTTTTTGGATTTTTTTCTTCATAAAAAACAGTAATAGTATCATCTACAGAAAAATTTTGAAACACATCTATTTTCCCAAAAACAAATCCATAATATATTTTTCCATTTACATTAATTTCAACTTTTAGCTTTATCTTTTTAAAAAGCTTAGATTTTTTTACTATAACACCTTTTGTTTCTATTCCATTTTCTACAATTTTTATATTTCTTTTAATATCATTATTAGAAATTATTAAAAGTATTATAACTATTACACCAACAAAATAACTCCCTGTAATCATATTCCATATAACAATAGCCATTATTAAGACAGGATGGATACCTACACTTTTTATATATTCTTTTTTTTCAGATTCACTTATTTCTACCACAACATCCTCCTTTACATATTTTTATAAAGATTTCAACATATTTATAACAATTTTTTTAGAATTTTTAGCAGCTAATTCAATAAAACTTTTAAAATCTATTTCAGCATCACTCCCAGCCTTATCAGAAATAGCTCTTATTATTACAAAAGGAGTATTAAAAAGATAACACACTTGTGCCACACTAGCCCCTTCCATTTCAACTGCTTCTGCAGAAAAAGTTTCTTCTAAATACTTCAATTTTTCTACATTATTAATAAATTGGTCTCCACTCAATATACGTCCTACTCTTACTTGGTTTTCATCAAAAATTTTCAAAGCACTTTCTTTAGCTAAGTTAATTAAAGTTTCGTCCCCTTTAAGTGTTCCTATTTCCATTCTTGGAATATCTCCTACTTTTCTTCCAAAAGCAGTCAAATCAAAATCATGTTGAACTAAATCGCTAGAAATAACTATATCTCCTACCTCTATATTTTTGCCTATTCCACCTGCTACCCCTGTGAATATTACTTTTTCCACATTGAATTTTTCAATTAATATAGTAGTACACACAGATGAATTTACCTTACCTATTCCACCTTCTACCAAAACTACATCTTTATTTTCCAAACGCCCTTTATAATAGATAATACGAGCTATCTCAAACTCTTCTACCTCTGTCATTAATTCTTTTAATTCAATTATCTCTTCTTGCATTGCTCCAATTATTCCTATCATATATCCTCCTAAATTATTACATTTTTTGCGTAAATTAAGTATAACATATTTTAAACAGTGCTAAAACTATTTTTTAGCTATTACTGATTCTTTTTCTAACAATATAGTATCCAAAATTTTATGTACAGTTTCAGGTTCATTATTTTTTATTCTATCAAATAATAATTCTGCACTTTCTAATCCCAAATTATATTTAGGTTGTTCCATAGTTGTAATTGATGGGTAGAAGTAATCTGTGTTTTCTAGTCCATCAAAACCTACTAATGAAATATCCTCTGGGATTTTATAGCCCTCTTCAAGAATAGCTCTTGCAGCTCCAATAGCCATAATATCTGAAATAGCAAAAATAGCACTTACTTTTGGTTCTTTTTTCAATATATTTTTGCAAGCCTCATATGCACCTTTAAATTCATAATCACCATATTCTATAATATTCTTATCATATTCTATATTGTTTTTAGCAAGTGCTTCTTTATAACCACTTAGCCTTTCCAAATATGTATAATCTATTTCATTACTACCTATTAAAGCTATTCTTTTGTGCCCTTTTTTACAAAGATAGTCTACTAAATCAAAAGCACTTTTTTTATTGTCAATAGTAACTGATGAAAAACTACTTCTATTTATATTATTCAGTAATATAGTATTTGCAACAACTAATGGTATTCTAATATTTTTTACATATTCAGACAGTTCTTTATTAAAAAAACCTCCTAAGTATATAATGCCTTCTACCTTTCTATCCAGTAAATATTGAAAATTGTAATCATCTTTATTTAAATTTGAATCTGTATCATAAATACTAGAATTTGTATAATGAAGTAATATTCCAAACTTTTTTTTCATTGCTACTGATTCAATAGCTTCTATTATTTCGTTGAAAAATGGATTTGAATTTCCTTTAATAATTATACCTATTAATTTGCTAGAATTTTGCTTCAAACTTCTTGCAATTGAATTAGGTATATAGCCGCATTCTTCTATTATTTTTAAAACTTTAATAGAAGTTGATTGCTTAACTCCTGGTTCGTTATTTATAACTCTGGATACCGTCCCTACTCCTACACCTGCCAATCTGGCAATATCTTTAATTGTATATTTTTGCACCATGATAATTCCTTTCAAAAATATTATTTTTTACCTACTGTAAATTTCAATTTATTATATCATAGCTCTGCTATAAGTACAAAGCTAAACTTAATCTATGAAAGATTCATTTTAATTAAGAATTTTAAAATAAAAAATGGTGCCAGTTTTTCTACTAACACCAAATATTATACTACCTATATTATTTAATTTTAACTTCAATGTAAATAGGCAAATGGTCTGAAAGTTCTTTTCTTAAAATTGAGAATCTTTTATCACCATATTTTTCTAGGTATTTTTTTTCTTCAAGAAAATTATATACACCATTCCTTCCTGTATATTCTTTTGTATTTTCAAAGGAATAAAATATATTGTCATATGAATTAGCTAAACCATTGTGTCCAATAGTTGTTTTATTGCTAGGGTCTATGGCATAAAAAATCAAATCAGAATGTTTAAAAAGATTTGCAAAAGCATCATCATAAGCTGGCAAATTAAAATCTCCCAGTATGAATAATAATTTTTGCTTACTTTTATCTTTGAAATAATCATATACTTTGTCTAATCCCATTGCTTCTAACTGCCTATCTGATTTTTTATTCCCAAATATCAAATGACAATTAACTAGAACAAATTCAAAATCCCCTATTTTAAATTGTGCTCCATAAGGTTCTCTTATAAATTTATCTTCTAAATCATCATAAGCACCTAGACTTCTAACTAGTTTTACAAAATCTTTCCTATAAACAAAAGCATAATATTCCCTATAATTATTACTTCTACCAAAGGATTGTTTACTAATATGCCATTCCCATTTTTCTCCTGTTAGTCTTTCTAATTCACTAGCCAATCTTCTTAATCCATCTTTACTCATAACCTCTTGTAAGGCTATTAAATCAAAATGTGCTATTGCTTCAGCCTTCTTGTAATAATTAGAATTTTTCCATCCTAAATGCAAAGTATTAAAAGAAGCAATAAGTGCAGTATCTCCAAGTAGATTAATAGCTAATATAATATAAACGATTGTATTTCTAATATATTTTAACATTTTATGCCTTTCTTCCTATTGGCAAATTAATAATAAACTTTGTATAAACTTGATATTCCGACTTATATTCAATAGTTCCACCATACTTTTCAACTATTTCCTTGCAACTATGCAAGCCAAAACCAGTTCCTATTCCTGTATGTTTTTTGGTAGAGTAACCAAAATCAAAGATTTGCCCAAAACTTTCAGGTTTCAAACCAAGTCCATTATCTGTAATTTCAATAGTTAAATAAGAATTTTTTATAAAAGTTTTTATATTTATTTTTCCTTCTTCTCTTCCCATTTCCTCAATAGCTTCGTATGAATTTTTTATAAAATTACTAAAAAGTTGGATAATTTGTGCTTTATCACATAATAAAGAGCTATCTTCACAATAATCTTTTTCAACTAATATAGAACGTTTACTTAAAGATGACTCATAAATATCTAAAACTTCATCTATAATCTGATTTATACTATTATAATCTTCTGTTCCCAAAGAACCAACAAAATTCTGTTGTAATTGAACTATTTCTTTCAAATGTTCTACTTTTCTATGTAAATATTCAACTTTATTATTTGTCTCTTGGTCAAACTCTTCATAAATATGCAATAAATCTGGAATTATTTTTACAGCTTTTTCAAGTCTAATGTCAAGATTGTCTAATTTTTTTAATTCAGTTAAAAGTATCTTTTCTAAAAAGTTTGGTAAAACTTTTTCATTACTTTCAAAGGCATATTTTAATTCATCTAAATTCAGACTAATAACATTTACAATATTTCCTATATTATGAATTATTCCACTTGTAACTTCTACCAAGCCTTTATTATAAGCATCTTCTACAAGTTGTTTTTGCTGGTTCTGAATTTTTTTATTAGCTTCTTTTAATCCTTTTGTTTGCAACGTTACTTCTCTTTCCAAGTCCTTTGCATAATTTTGTAGTTTAACTTGTAAATTTTTTATTTCTGTAATATCTTTAAAAAACACTTGTATATATTTATCTTTATCTTTAAATGGTATAACAGAAATACTAACAATTTTTTCAATTGAGTGTAAGTATAATTCTTCTTCATTTATTCCATTAGAATGATATAGACTTTTTATTATAAAAGGAATATTTTCTATCTTGAAAAAATCATCTAAACTAGATTCTGATGTTGCAGAAAAAATATCTAACAACTCATGATTTGATTCAATAATATTATTTCCATCTATATTATAAAGAGCTATTCCAAATGGTGAATATTTAAAAATATTTTTATATTTACTTTCTGAAATTTCCAAATCACTAAGTGTCGTTTCTAAAACCCCATTTATAGAAATCATTTGATTGTAAGCAGCTTCTAACTCTTCTTTTGTTAAAGTGAATTCTTCTAAATTTCTTTTGTTAGACATTCTTATTTCAATAAACCAATTTCTTAATTTAACAAATTCTGTTTCAATATTCTTAAAGCCAACATATTTTTTTAAGTTCAAATGATAATTTGTATTATTATTTATTAAATGTTCAATTGCTTCACTTATGTGATTGCTAGCAATTTCAATATTCAAAGTATAAAAAAGTATTAGTAATAAAAATATTAATATTAATATAAATTGAATTGCATAAAATAACCTTAAAAATTCACTATTAGCAGTAGTTAAAAAATGTTCCGAATATTCAACATTGATATAACCTATAGTACTTCCAAGTTTAATAATTGGAACTTGGTAACTTTTATAATTTTTTGAAACAATTTTACTTGCTATATAAGTTTGAAGAAGTTCATAACGGTCATTATGTATAGAAATCTGATTAATCTCAGGTCTCTCTACAAAATAATTTGAAAGTTCTCCAAGATAATCCATATCATATTTCCACAAAGGGTCTGTAATAGAACTTCTTAAACTCATATTAAATATTTCTATTTTTTCTTCTGCGATTTCAGTTCTTTTTTCATTTAATATTTTAATCAAATAGAAATTCACACCAAAAAAAGCTATAACTAAAATTAAAACAATTTTAGAAAAATTATTTTTTCTCAATTCAATCAAAACTCCTTCATATTTAAATTATAAGGATTAATTTTTTGTTTCTTTAAATTATATACTAATTAAATAAAAAAATCAAGTTTTTAAAAAATAATGTTCATTTTTAGTGTTAAAAATACTTTTTAGGTACTTTTACCTTTTCGACATTAATAAAATAAAAAAATTCTTGTGCAATTAAAAAGTATTTGATATAATAAGTTTAGAAAATTAAATGTATCTATACGACCGACGGATTTAGTGGGAGTACCCACAGGGACTATAGATATTTATAAAATGCCGACCGTCTGGGCGAAAATAGAAAGTTAAATCATTCTATTTTTGTCTAGGCGGTTTTTTTATTTAAATTTAAAAAATGGAGGTTGTTAATGAGAGCTTTAATAAGTGTATCTGATAAGACTGGAATTGTAGAATTTGCAAAGGAATTAAGAAGTTTAGGGGTAGATATTATATCTACAGGTGGAACAGCAAAAGCCTTAGAAGAGGCTGGAGTAGAAGTAATTGGTATCTCTAATGTCACAGGTTTTCCTGAATGCTTAGACGGCAGAGTAAAAACTTTACATCCAAACATACATGCTGGATTACTTGCAATAAGAAATAATGAAGAGCATATGAAACAAGTAAAAGAGTTAAAGGTAGAGCTTATTGACTTAGTTGTTGTAAACTTATATCCATTTAAGGAAACAATACTAAAAGATAATGTTACTAGAGAAGAAGCTATTGAAAATATAGATATTGGTGGTCCAACAATGTTACGTTCTGCAGCTAAAAATTATCAAGATGTTTCTGTAGTAGTAGACCCTCAAGATTATCAAATAGTATTAAATGAATTAAAAGAAAATAAAAAAGTAAGTATTGAAACTAACTTCTACCTTTCATCAAAGGTATTTGAGCATACATCTAGTTACGATACCCTTATTGCAACTTATATGAGAAAAGAAAGAGGAGCAAAGGATTTACCAGAAACTTTGACAATGACCTTTGAAAAAGTACAGGATATGAGATATGGAGAAAATCCACATCAAAAAGGTGCTTTTTATAAGGAAATTGGAAAGGTAGAAGGATTTTTAACAGAGGCTAAGCAATTACATGGAAAAGAACTTTCTTTTAATAATATAAATGATACTAATGGAGCTTTAGAACTATTAAAAGAATTTACAGAGCCTACAATAGTAGCTTGTAAACATGCAAATCCTTGTGGTGTAGGTACTGGAGCAAATATATTTGAAGCTTGGACAAAGGCATATAATGCAGACCCTATATCTATATTTGGTGGAATAGTAGTAGCTAATAGAGAAATAGATGTAAATACTGCCAATGAAATTAACAAAATATTCATTGAAATAGTAGTTGCTCCTAGCTTTAGTCAAGAGGCTTTGGAAGTTTTGAAATCTAAGAAAAATATAAGGTTATTGGAATTGAAAAATATAGAAGCTAAATATGCAGAAGGAACTTATGACCTTAAAAAAGTTGGCGGAGGAATCTTGGTTCAGGACGTTGATAGAGAACTTTTAGGAGAAGAATTAAAAGTTGTTACAGAAAGAAAACCAACAGAAAAAGAAATGAAAGATTTACTATTTGCTTGGAAGGTAGTAAAATATGCTAAATCCAACGGAATAGCAATCGCTAAAGATGAAACTTCAATAGGAGTAGGTCCAGGGCAAGTTAATAGAATATGGGCTTGTAAACAAGCTATTGAACACGCTGGAGAGCATTTAGGGGTAGAAGTTTTAAAAGGAGCAAGTCTTGCATCTGATGCCTTTTTCCCTTTTGATGACTGTGTAGCTGAAGCTGTAAAAGCTGGGATAACAGCAATTATTCAACCTGGTGGTTCAATGAGAGACCAAGATTCTATAGATGCTTGTAATAAGGCAGGAATTACAATGGTATTTACAGGAATGAGACATTTTAAACATTAGTTTTAAGGGCAGTTAAGATTTTAGAATTAGAAATTAGGAATTAGGAGTTAGGAGTTAGGAATTAGAAATGTAATAATAATTGTACATTTTCAATTATATTTCAAGGAGGACATATGAAATTATTAGTAATTGGTTCTGGTGGAAGAGAACACGCAATTGTGTGGAAATTGCTACAAAATGAAAATATTCAAAAAATTTATGTGGCACCAGGCAATGCAGGAACTGAAACTATGGAAAAAACAGAGAATATTAATTTAAGTGATATAGATAGTTTACTCAATTTTGCCAAGGGAAATAAAATAGACTTAACTATACTTGGTTCAGAAGAATTATTAGTAGCGGGAATTGTTGATAAATTCCAAGCTGAAGGTTTAAAAATATTTGGACCTCATCAAAGAGCAGCAATGCTTGAAGGAAGCAAAACTTTTTCTAAAGATTTTATGAAAAAGCATGGAGTAAAAACAGCTGAATATGAAAATTTTGATAATTATGATAAGGCTTATGCTTATCTTGATAAGTGTGAATATCCTTTGGTAATAAAAGCTAGTGGTTTAGCTGCTGGTAAAGGAGTAATTATTGCACAAAATAGAGTAGAAGCAGAAGAAGCTTTAAAAGATATAATGCTTGATTCAAAGTTTGGGCAGGCAGGAGCAGAAGTTGTAATAGAAGAGTTTTTAGAAGGAGTGGAAGCCTCTATACTTTCTTTTTATGACGGAAATATCATAGTTCCCTTTGTAAGTGCCAAAGACCACAAAAAAATTGGGGAAGGGGAAACTGGACTTAACACAGGTGGAATGGGTGTTATTGCTCCAAATCCATATGTTACAACTGAAGTTAATGAACTTTTTATAAAAGATATACTTGAACCAACTTTGAGAGGTTTAAAAGCTGAAAATTTAGAATTTGCTGGAGTTATATTTTTCGGCTTAATGATTACTAAAAACGGCGTTTACTCATTGGAATACAATATGCGTATGGGAGACCCTGAAACACAAGCAGTTTTGCCATTATTAGAAAATGACTACCTTGACTTAATTTTACATGCCATAGAAGGTGGCTTAGATATGGTAGAAGTAAAATGGAAAAATAAGCATTCTGCTTGTGTAGTAATGGCAGCAGGAGGTTATCCAGAAAATTATAATAAGGGGGATATTATAGAAGGACTGGATAAGGTTGAAAACCTTGTATTTATAGCAGGAGCAAAAAATGAAAAAGGAATAAGAACTAATGGAGGAAGAGTTTTAAATTTAGTTGCCTTAGGCGATACCTTGGAAGATGCTAGAGAAATTGCTTATAAGGATATTAAAAACATAAAGTTTCAAGGGGCTTATTATAGAAAAGATATAGGGGCAATTAAATAAGAATTGACAAGGCTTATAATTTAGTTTAAACTTTATAACAATTTTAAAATACTGTAAAGAGGTGGTTTAATGAAAACAGATGTTCAAATATCACGAGAAGCAAATTTGGAAAACATTTTAAAAATAGCTGAAAAAATAGGACTTGAAGAAGAAGCTTTAGATGTTTATGGAAAATATAAAGCAAAAATTAATATGAAAAGCATAGAAAAGTTAGAAGCAAATGCAAAACTTATTTTAACTACAGCAATTACTCCTACACCTGCTGGAGAAGGAAAGTCAACTACTTCAATAGGACTTGGAATGGCTTTAAATAAAATAGGGAAAAAATGTGTAATAGCTTTAAGAGAGCCGTCATTAGGACCTTGCTTTGGAGTAAAAGGTGGTGCTGCTGGTGGAGGTTATGCACAAGTAGTTCCTATGGAAGATATAAACTTGCATTTCACAGGTGATATTCATGCAATTACAGCTGCTAACAACCTTTTATGTGCAATGATAGATAATCATATTAAGTGGGGAAATGCCCTTAATATTGATATAACAAAAGGTGTTTTCAAAAGAGTTTTAGACCTTAATGATAGAGCCTTGAGAGATACTGTTATTGGACTTGGTGGAATTGCCAATGGTATTCCTAGAGAAGATAGTTTCCAAATAACAGTTGCTAGTGAGGTAATGGCTATTTTATGTTTAGCAGAAGATTTATTTGACTTAAAAGAAAAACTAGGCGATATAGTTTTTGCTTATAATACAAGTGGAGAAGCACTTAGAGTTAGACAACTAAAAGCACACGGTTCAATGGCAGTTTTATTAAAAGAAGCTATAAAACCTAACTTAGTTCAAACTCTTGAGAATACACCAGCAATTATTCATGGTGGACCCTTTGCTAATATAGCACATGGTTGTAATTCTGTGGTAGCTACAAAGGCTGCTATGAAACTTGGTGATTATGTTGTTACGGAAGCTGGTTTTGCTGCTGATTTGGGAGCAGAAAAATTCTTTAATATTAAATGTAGAAAAGCTAATTTAAAACCAGATGCTGTGGTAATTGTTGCTACTGTAAGAGCACTTAAGATGCATGGGGGTGTAGCTAAGGATGCTCTAGCAATAGAAGATTTAAAATCATTAAGAGAAGGAATGGCAAACTTGGAAAAGCATATTGAGAATATGGGTAAATTTAATGTGCCTATAGTTGTTGCTATTAATGCTTTTCCTACTGATACCAAGGCAGAATTAGATTTAGTGGAAGAAATCTGTAATGAACTTGGGGTAGAAGTAGCCTTGTCTGAAGTATGGGCAAAGGGTGGAGAAGGTGGAATAGAATTAGCTAAGAAAGTGGTAGAAGCTGTTGAAAGTGGAAGAGCAGATTTTAAACCATTATATTCATTAGACCTATCTATTAAAGAAAAAATAGAAACAATAGCAAAAGAGATTTATGGGGCAGATGGAGTAGACTTTAGTGGGAAGGCTACAAAACAAATAGCTGATTTGGAAAAAAATGCTTTTGGAAACTTGCCTGTATGTATGGCAAAAACTCAAAACTCTATTTCTGATAAGGCACATTTAAAAAATAGACCGAAAGGTTTTAGGGTAGAAGTTAGTGAGCTTAGATTATCAGCAGGAGCAGGCTTTATTGTTGTTTTAACAGGGGATATAATGACAATGCCTGGTTTACCTAGGGTACCTGCTGCAGAAGCTATTGATATTGACAAAGATGGTAGTGTAATAGGATTATTTTAAAAGTTAAGCCTATCTTAAATAAGATAGGCTTTTTTGGAGTTAGAAGTTTAGTATGGGTAAATAAAAAATATTTATTACTTGACAAAGATTCACAAATCAATTATACTAATTAAAAAGTTTATTTTTATTAAACTTAAAAGCTCATATTTAAAAGGAAATATAAGGTTTTTTAAGAAATAAAATTAAAATTATAATAAAAAACAAAAATTATTTTTTTACATCTTAAAGTTTAGTAATATTAAATTTTTTAAATTATACTGCAAATAGGAGGTTTAAATGAAATTAGAAACATTAGGAAGACAAATACTGGTAGAATTTTACAATTGTAACGAAGAAATTATGGCAAATCCACAACTTATTGAAAAATATATGAATGAAGCAGCGAGGATAGCAAATGCAACTATAGTTAATTCTGTATTCCATCATTTTAATCCATATGGAGTAAGTGGAGCAGTCATTATATCAGAATCACATCTAGCGATACACACATGGCCTGAATATGGTTATGCTGCAGTAGATGTTTTTACTTGTGGAGATAAAATAAATCCTTGGATAGCCTTTGATTATTTAGAAAAAGTTTTTGAAGCAGATAGAAGTGAATCAACAGAACTCCCTAGAGGAATGGTGGATAAAATAAGAAAATTTGCTAATAAAGATTTGGGGAAAATTACATTTAAACCTCTAGAAGATGAAGCCTGTTAATAAAGGAGAAAATAAAATGAAAGACTTATACTTTACAGAAAATTGGACTGAGAACGTAAAATTTTCTATTAAAATAAAGGAAAAAATATATTCTGAAAAAAGTAAATTTCAGCAGATAGATTTTTATGATAGTTATGAATTTGGACGTTTTTTTACTTTAGATGGCTATATGATGGCAAATGAAAAAGACGAATTTATTTATCATGAAATGATTACACATGTTCCTATGGCTAGTAATCTTAATATAAAGAAAGTACTAGTTATCGGTGGTGGAGATGGTGGAACGGTAAGAGAGCTTACTCGTTACAATAATATTGAAGAAATACACATGGTCGAAATAGATGAAAGAGTTGTGAGATTATGCCAACAATATCTACCTCTCACTTCTAACAAATTAGAAGACCCAAGGGTAAAGCTCTTATTTCAAGATGGTTTAGATTATGTTGCCAAAATAAAGGATAATAGCTATGACTTAATAATTGTTGACTCAACAGACCCAATTTCTGTTGGAGAAGGTCTTTTTACTGAAGAATTTTATATGAATTGTTATAGAATTTTAAATGAAAAAGGTATTTTGATAAATCAACATGAAAGTCCTTATTTTAAGGTTTTTAGTGATGAAATGAAAAAAGCACATAGTAAAATAAAAAAAATATTTCCAATTGCTAAAGTTTATCAGTTTCATATGCCTACATATGCTTCTGGGCATTGGTTATTTGGTTTTGCTTCAAAAAGTATAGACCCTATAGAACATCATAATAAAAAGGAATGGAAAGCATTGGAATTAGAAACTAAATATTATAATTCAGATATTCATCAAGCTTGTTTTTCTTTACCTAATTATGTAAAAACAATGCTAGAAAACACATAATATTTATCTTGACATTAAAGTTAATATTTTGTATTATATAATTAAATAATTTAGGAGATGATGTTCCTCCTGTAGACCTTGGTCTCAAACCGCAGAGATGCTAATGACTTCTATAGATTTTTCTATAGGAGTCTTTTTTTTGAACTATTAAATTTAAAATAAATATATGAAAGGAAGGTTTTTATGCTATTTAATTTATCTATTATCATTTTAATTGCCATGCTTTTTGCAACTTTATTTTCAAAATTAAAACTCCCACCTTTACTAGGAATGATTTTTACAGGAGTTTTACTTGGTCCTTTTTCAAAGGAAAGTTTTACTAATTTTATAGGAAGTGATAAGCTTAATTTTATTTTCATTTCAGATGATATAATAAAAATTTCTTCTGAGCTTAGAACTGCTGCACTTATTGTTATTCTAATTAGAGCAGGTTTAGGAATCAATAAAAAAGTATTAAATACAATTGGTGTTCCCGCTTTAAAAATGGCATCAATACCTTGTTTATTAGAAGGTCTATTTATAACTTTATCTGCAAGATATATTTTAGGCTTTAGTTTTATTATTTCTGGGGTTTTAGCATTTATAATATCTGCTGTTTCTCCTGCTGTTATTGTACCTGAAATGCTCAATTTAAAAGAAGAAGGTTATGGAAAAAAGAAAGAAATTCCAACCCTTATTTTAGCAGGAGCTTCTATTGATGATGTATTTGCAATAACTCTATTCAGTTCATTTTTAAGTATGTCCCTTGGACAAAATATAAATATAACACGTACTTTATTAGAAATTCCAATTAGCATTATTTTAGGACTAATATTTGGTGTATTATTAGGATATGCCTTACTTTTATTTTTTAAAAAATATCATATAAGAGATACTAAAAAAACTATTATTTTCATGCTTGTAGCAATCTTATTCCATCATATTGAAGAATTAAAAATAATTCCTCTAGCTAGTTTAATTGGAATTATGGCTATTGGTTTTGTTATTTTAGAGAAAAATGAGGATTTAGCTAGAAGAATGGCTATGAAATTTAATAAAATATGGATTCTTGCAGAGTTGCTCTTATTTTTATTAATAGGAGCTGCTGTAGATGTTAGTTTAATATTAAAATCAGGATTTTTAGGTTTAGTCATTATTTTTATTGGTCTTTGTGGTAGGACTTTAGCAGTGTATATTTCACTATATGGCTCAAAGCTAAATAATAAAGAAAAATTATTTTGTGCCATAGCTTATTCCCCAAAAGCAACTGTACAAGCAGCAATTGGTGGAATTCCTTATGCAATGGGAGTTCCTCATGGTGATTTGATTCTTGCTATAGCAGTTCTCTCTATTGTTGTTACTGCTCCACTTGGTGCAATTGGTATTCGTTTATCAAAATCTAAATTATTAGAAATAAGTTAGAAATTAAACAGGGGTTCAAAACTTTGAACCCCATAAAATTATTTTTCTTCTACCTTATCAAGTAATCCCCTAATTATCTTATAATTTCTGAGAGATATTTCTAATCTCGCTAAAAATACACTTTTATTGAAAGGCTTTATAATATAATCATTAGCACCATTTAACAAAACTTGAGATATAATTTTTGCATTTTCAATAGCTGATACAGCCAAAATAGGAACATATTCATCTTTTGCTCTTAACTTCTCAATAACTTCTTCACCATTAGAATCTTCTAATACCATATCTATAATATACATATCATATTTATTTTTACTTGCTTCCAAATCACTAGCTTTTTCAAAAAAATCAACTTGCCTAATTTCACTTAAATCAAAAATTTCAGCCATTCTCATTCTATCAAATCTAGAATCATCTAAAACAGCTATATGTACATTTTTAAGTTCTTGAATCAACTCTTTATTTTTACAAAAAGCTTCTACCTTATGAACAATTTCAGGTATTGGTGTATTTTTTAAAATATAGTCAACTATTCCTAACTCAAATATGTCATGTCTTTTTGCTGTACTAACTGTACCTGAAATTACAAAAATAGGAATATGTTTATGTCTTTTATGCTCTAAAGACTTAATAAAACTAGATACATTCCCATCACTGAACTCCACAGCACTTAATATTATGTCAATATTATTTTCTTTATCTAAAATTTCATTTGCTTCTTCTAAATTTCCTGCACCTAAATAATGAAAACCTTTTGCACTAAAATCAAAACTAAGACTTTTTCTAAAAAAATTACTAGATTCTATATGTAACATTTTATACATAAAAAATACCCCCCTCAACATTAAAAGACATTTAAATATTATATAATATATTACGGCATTAAGATAAATTTCCTTTTAATTTTTACAAAATTAAATTTCAAAAAATTTAACTAGTTTCCTAAATACACTTTTTTCAAGATTTTGCAATTGTTTCTTATTAAAATCAAGACTCAAATTAAAATTTTGCTTATTCTTAAGATTTTCTTTTTCTCTTTCACTTAAATATTTAAATACATTATCAAAAATACTCTTATTATCTTTAATAAGCTCTTTAAAATGTTCCTTATGTATAATTAAAAGCTCTGTATCTTCCAAAGCTTTTATAGAGGCTGTTCTTGGTTTCCCGCTTAATAAAGACATCTCTCCAAAAAAATCACCATTGCCTAAAGTCGCTATTTCTCTATTATCAATTATTACTACTACCTTCCCTTGTTTTATAACAAAAAAAGATTCACCTTCATCATCTTGATAGAATATATATTCATCTTTTCCATAAAGTTTATTACTAGCAATTTCTATCAAACTATTTATAACTTCTTCATTTAACTCTTTAAAAAAATCAATATTTTTAAAATATAATTTATCAATATTATCACTGTCATCTATCATATCTTTTGGTCTCAAAATTTCCCTTACTGGAAATGGAATTTTAATACCTTCTCTTTTGAAAGCATACCAAATAGCAGTTTTTATCTCTGTTTCAACCCTTGCTCTCCTTAAATATTCATCAAAAACCCATATTCTCAGTTCATAATCTATTGAAAAATCATTAAATCCTAATAAAACTACGTAAGGTTCAGGATTTTTTAAAACTTTTGTATTGCTAGAAGCAATATTTAGAAGAATCTCTCTTACCTTATTCGGTGGGTCTCCATAAGAACAGCCTACATTTATTTTTAAAATCAAATTGGTTTTTTTATAATAATTTGTTGTAATACTTTTCAAAAGAAAATTGTTAGGAATACTCACTACTCCACCACCAACTTTTTGCAATTTTGTGGAATACCAATTTGTGTCCACAACTTTACCACAGATATCGTTTATTTCAATTGTATCTCCTATTTCTAAGGAATTGTCTGTTGTTAGGATTAAACCTGATATAAATGTAGTAATCGTGTCTTGTAGTGCCAAACCTATTACAGCTGATAAAATTGCAGAAGTAGTTAGAAGTGAAGTTAAATTTATTTGGAAATAATGCCTAAGTATAAAAAGTATACTAATAGTAAAAAATAAAAGTGTAAAAGTATTTATGATTAATTGTGGAATCTCCTTCTTTCTAATTTTACCCATAAGTATTTGCTTCAAAATTAGGTCTATAAATTTTATTATAAGAAAAGTTAGAAGTATATAAT
>Ga0075011_10000787_pt1 | contig 16782 bp, 14 predicted proteins | sample TARM_MetaG_T_14_FD_72354 | JGI IMG/M metagenome (GOLD analysis project Ga0075011, IMG submission 72354) | Freshwater microbial communities from Pennsylvania, USA, analyzing microbe dynamics in response to fracking - TARM_MetaG_T_14 | ecosystem: Environmental > Aquatic > Freshwater > River... | reverse complement strand
TGACTGACCCGCACCACCAACCCCACCACCACCACCACCGGCACGTGACTGACCCGCACCACCAACCCCAGCAGCACGAGCGGCGCCCGGTGATGTTGCGGCTCGCGATGTGGGGGCAGGGGTGTGGGTGTGTTGACCCGCCTCGCGCGGTCCCTTGTTCTGTGCGGGGAGCCGGGGCACGTCGCTGCGTGACTCTGGCACTTGCGCGCCTAGGTCGTTCGGTCCGGTGTTACTCGCGTCGAGCATGGACGGCTTGCCGGTGCCAGGCTGGGGTGACGGGCCAGGCGATGCCCCTGACGCCCCGTCGTGTCCGTTGTGCAGGTTCGAGAGGCGAGGCGTCGACTCTGCCGGGCCTGGCTGACCGGTGACCGGTTCCTCGGGGCGGGGCGTGTCGTGGGTGCAAGGCGTGTGGTTGTCGGTCATGTCAGAGCCCCGTGTTCAGTCGCCAGGCGACGCGCACCTGCTGTTCGGATGGGAAGTACTTGCGACGGCGTGATTCGAGACGCAGCACGTAGAAGCGGGACGGAACCCGTGCGGACTTGGCTCGGTTGTGGCGGGCGCACAACGCTTGGCCGTTGTCGAGACAGGTAGCACCACCCTTGGACCACGGGAAGATGTGGTCGGCATGCGTGGACGTGGCGCGACAACGCCGCAGCGGCATGACCGTCTCCTCGCACCGGTGCCCCGCCCTGGTGTGGATGGTCTTCTTCTGCTCCGTGGTGAAGAGGCGTTGAGGGTCGCGCTGCGGCGATCCGCCCTGGTGGTTCGCGGCACCGAACACGGCAACGAGCAGCACACCGATCACCAAGACCCAGGGATACGCGAGCACCCAACCGAGCGCGACATCGACCATTGACTGCGCAGCACTGATCAAACGGTCGGCGTTCAAGTGCTGTCCTCCTGCTACGGCGGCGGGCTACGTGTCTGGGTCTCCCCGTCCCTTGGCACCATGCGCAGCGCCGAAGATGGACACGGCTAAAACGGCTGCGATGACGACACATGGGTGAGCAATCGCCCAGGTCGCCACGGCGCTAATGACCGCTTGACCCGTCTCGATCCACCCGATGCTGTCTTCCACGACCTGGCCTCCACACATAGGCCCCACTGACCGGCACCATGCGCAGGTTGCAAGCACGAGAAAGGCCCGGCCTCCGGTGTTACCCAGAGGCCGGGCCTTGCCTGGTAGGTCCGCGCGGGAAGTCGCAGAACGGCACACCACGCACCAGCGCTACCGGTGCGCCCTTACGGGCGGGTCAGCGAACCGATCAGAACGGCTCGTCCTCATCGTCGAACGCGGCAGCCTTGGCCTTGCTGCGAGCAGCACCGGCCTTGGCCTTCGTGCGCGCGGGCGGCTCCTCGTCGGCCTCGTCACGCGACGGGCTCGTCTTGGTCTTCGACTCGGAGTTCGGGCGAGCGTTACGCTCGACCTCAGCGGTCGCCCACCGCAGGTCCGGGCCAGCAGCGGTCGCGGTGAAGGAGACCATGGTCAGGGGGTAGTCCTCACCCTCGACCTCCTTCTCGTACGTGTTGACACGAGCCGCGACGACCAGGCGCATGCCCTTGCCACCCGACTCGACCAGGTTCTCCGCGAGGGTGCCCCACGCGGTGAACTGCAACTTGTGCGACACCTCGTTGTCCTCACCACGCTGCTCCGTGACGTAGAGCGTGAAGAGAGCGCGGGGGGTCTGACCCTGCTTCGACATCATTCGAGGCGCAGCGGCAAGGTTGCCGACAAAGACCTGAGAGTTCACTTTGGTGAACCTTCCTAGAGTGCCCACATGGGCTGATGGTGGCGGGGCGGGATTGCCTCACCATCCCCTATGTGGGATGGGGTTGGAACCTGATCCACACCCACCCCGCAAGGGAGCGGCGGCGCCATGTCGGCACCGTCATCCCCTATGTGGGATGGGGTCGGAACCTGATCCACACCCGCCGACCGCGGACACCACCGGCGCACAAAAACGCAGGTCAGTCCTCATAATCCGCGTAGGTAGCCCGACTCTCGTTGATCCTTCGCACGTCCCAGTCCGACAACGACAACGTCACCGTCTCCTCACTCAGCCCAGGCCACTGGCCGGACGACTCGCACTGCGCCCACGTGTCGATGGCGTCACGGACCTGACCCCGGTACGCGCCGAGCGAGCGGGTATCGAGCCGGTAGACACCCACCTGGTGTGGTGCCTTGTTCCCGACGACAACGAACACGAACTCCGGCTGCTGGTTCTCACCACGCAGCCCGCGGATCGTGTCCGCGTAGTGCACAGCCTGAATGCCGTACCCGCGCTCGCGGACGGCTTTGAGGAAGCCGTCCGGGGTGGGGTCGAGTGCCGTCTTGACGTCCACGATGACGGAGCGCTGCCCGGGGACGTAGTCGGGAAGGAAGTCCACCCTTCCACGCACCCCGAACCCGGTCTCCGGGTCGGAGGCGTAGAACGACACCTCAGGCTGTCCCGGAAGCGACAGCAGGCGACGCGCCTCGGGGTGAGCGGCGACGGCCTTGGTCATCGCTTTGATGGTGGCCTGCTGCTCGTCGTACTTCGCGCGGGTGATCGGGATGCGGCCGTCGTCCTCCTGCTTCGCCTTCCACGCCTTGGCCGCCGCCGAACGGAAGTCGGCGTACTCGTCGGTCACCGCGAACCCGTCATCGACCGGGGTGCCCAGGATCTCAGCGTGGACCAGTGTGCCTAGTTGCATGGCGGAGGAAGGCTTGTGCGGGACGCTGCGCTGGTACTGGTACATCTGCGGGTTGACCAGAAGGTGTTTCATCCCGGAGTACGACAGGCGCGGGTCCGCGTGGTAGCCGTCTGGGCCGTCTTCGGAGAGGTTGCGCACGAACCCCTGGAACTCACCGGGGATAAGGACTGCGTGACCGTTCGCATCAACGACGGGCGCGCTACCGTCCGATCCGACGTACCGCAGTCCAGCCAGCCCGTTCGGGTAGTCGAACTCCTCGGCATCCGACCCCTGGCCGAGATCCCACATGGCAGCGGGCTGCCTCTGTTCGGTGTACTTGCCCTGGGCGTCGTGCGCCGCACCGTTCTTGTCGATGACCGTCATGCCAGGTATTTGTCCGGGGGATGCCGCCGACCACTCAGCGGGCGACAGACGGGTGCCCTTGCAGGACCGCGAGCACGGCCTGGACGTCCGGGTCGGTATCGAGGCGGGCCGCGTCCTCTGCTGGCAGGTCCCACCCGTGTCGCGCGAACGCCCGCACGAAGGGGTCCGGGTCGCAGGCGGCTCGCGACGCCGTGCCGGGGTAGTGGGAGCACGCCGCGGCCATGCGAGACGAGACCGAAGCGGTGGGGGAGGACATCGCGACCAGTTCGTCGTACGTGACGTCGGCGGCGTAGGCGCGGTCCGGGCCGGGAGCAACCGTCGCTGGTGTGAGGTCGAAGGAGGCAGCCCCTCCACCTTGACGCATGAACTGCCCGTCCGACCTGTGCAGGTTACCCTTGTCATCTACCGTGACCATTGGACTGTTCCTCTCAGTGGTCAGCGGTTGCGGCGGATCGTCGCGTCCGTGACGGCCGCGTTGAACAGTGAGTGCGCCATGCCGGAGTGCTCTTCTAGGACGTCGACGATCGTGCGCTGCTGGCTCGGGGTGCCCGCACCGAAGACGTTCTCGATGATCACTGCTGCCCGCTGCCCGCGCTCACCGTAGTCCCACCAGTCATCGACCATGCGCATGACGTCCTCGTTGGTGTCGCCGACCTCCTGGCGCATCCGGCGAGCCTCTGGCTCTGTCAGGGTCTCCTCGGCGCTGAAGTCGATGTTCTTGACCTTGGCCGTCGTGAGCCACTTGCCGCGCTTGGCGCCGGGGTCGAAGGAGTCAATGACGTCGTCCGCGTCACGGCTCGTGCTCTTGGAGATCGCAACAGCCTCAGCCGACGCCTCGTAGTCGGCGAACATCCCCTTGCCGTTGTCCTCCACACCTTCGTCCACTCCGCGTGTCACCTTGCCGGACACGTGCGAGTTCTGGAACCCGACCGGTGGCCGCTGCGAGGGTGGGAAGGACGCGCGAATCTCCGTGGCGACCTCGTCCACCTCAGCAGGTGTCATGTCCCGGCCGTGCTCGATGTGGAACTGTCGACGCCGGGCGGCCAGCGCTGACCAGGCGCGGACGGTCCGCTTGTTGACGCGCATGTAGTTGTCGGGGGAGCGGCCTTGGCGTACTGCTTCGAGCGCGTTGGACTGTATGTTGCGGGCCACGGTGCGAACCCACGCGGGAGTGATCTCGCGGACTCGGTTTGAGCCGTCCTTGGCGGTGGACGCCTTGACGATCTCCTCTGAGACGGACGACTCCATGTCTTGCGCCCAGTCGGTCCCGCCGACGTTGGCACCGAGGCTGCGCGAAGCGCCAGCAGCAACCCGGAGCAACTTGCGCAGGTGCTCGACGTCTGCCGGGTCAGACCAGTCTGTGGTCTTCCGTGTGACAGTCGACGGCGCTGCAAGGTCGTATGTTGCCGTGCTGGCACCCTGGGCTGCGTACTGGCCCGTGTCGTCGTGCAACGCGCCATGCTTGTCGATGATCACGGTGGCCTCCGGTCAGTCGTGCGAGGCCAGGCATCCTGACCCCGCGTGGTCGTCTTGACCGCTACTTGTCCGGGCCGATCCGAGTTCCGCGGACGTGCGTGCCGCGTGCGGAAGCAAAGTGTCGCGTACCACAAGTTGGGCAGGCCTCGCACCGATGGCGCTAAAGGATCAGGTTCTAGCCCGGTAGCACATACAGGGCATGACCAACCGCCCCCCACACGGCGCCAGCCTCATCGGACTCGTCTCCGCATCCCCGCGCCTCACCCGAGCCGTATCACTGACACTTGCCCGCGAGCACGAGTTCGCCGTCCTGGCAGTCGAAGACATCGTCCGCGACAGCATCGAGGCCACCACCCTCCTCGATGACCACCAACTACGTGACATCGTCGACCTGTACGGCTGGGACGACGCACTCGCGTCCGGTAGCCGCGGCACCCACCTACGCCTCATCCTCAACACGTACCGCCGGTCACGCCCCGCCACCGAGTGGGCCGACATGCTGACCGCGCACATCTACGACATGGGCGGCCCCGGCCTGAACGCACCCCTCGTCATCACCGACGCAGACGAGCCAGCCGTCGCAGAGCGCCTACGCGACCTGGGCGGAGCGATGTGGGGGCTAGCCGTCACCGGCCAGGACACAGACATCACCCTGTCGCGCCCCCGTGACCTGACCGAACTGTCAGGAGAGATCAATCGCGCCCTGACATGGACGTCGCTCGCCCGCCGTCGCTCCCTGGCAAGCGCGTAAACCGCATGGTGAGTGTGGTGGAACAGGTGAGACCGGACCAGGATGTGCGTCCCACCCCACATGAACCACAGCACAACTAGCGTGAGCGGACGCGCTTCGTCCGACAACCACCTGCTCGTGCGCCAGCACGAGCACCCATGAAGGATTGAAGACTGATGCCGTTCCGAGTGATCGAGACCGACGACACGACCACCACGCCCACCCCAGACGAAGAGTTCGTCCTGCTCTTCCCCAGCCCCGGGCAGGCCATCTACGCACCGGATCGCACCGGTCTCGTGGAGGCGCTCATCCCCGGCTACGGTGACCTCGACGCCAACGTCGAAGGGGACGACGAAGCCCTCTACCTGCGCTACAACGCCGCGAAGAACATCGCCGCCCAGGTGCGCGAGACGATCTTCGGGTCGATGGTCAGCGAGGGGAAGGTCTCCTACGGGGACTACACCGAGGACGAACTGAACACGATCCTGCCGCACGGAGCCTTCGAGCCCGGTCCGCCGTTCACCGGTGAATGGACTGACCGGGTACCGCTGGTGCTGCTGCGCACCGACTACGCCCCGTTCTCGGCGTACGAAGCGCCGAGCGGCAACGTCCTGTACATCGACCCGTACACCGAGACCACGTTCCTCGACTCACTCGACGCGCTCGGACTCTTCAAGGTCATCGTCCGGGAGGGCTAGGGCAGCCCGGCGTGCTCGCCTACCGAAGATGCCTCTCTGCCACAGGTGGAGAGGCATCTTTGCTGTCTTGGCAACAGCCCGCAGCCGGGGTCAAGCCGAGGTAAAGGATCAGGGTCGGTCATCGACCCACATGACCCACATGAGCGCTCGGAACAAGACCACTCATGCGAGTCGCGCACTGGACGTGCTGCGACCGCTGGCCGACGGAATCTACCGTCGTGCCGACCGACACCGATGGTGGTCCTACTACTACGTCCTACGGCGTCTAGAGCAGGACCCTGACGGCCTCCGGGCATCGATGCACGGCTCGCTGAGCGAGCAGAGCAAACGCCCCATCGCCCGCCCTCACCTAACTGAGTCTTGGCGCCGGGCACTGACCGATATGGGAGACATCGAACTGGGCCGGTACGCCCTACGTGCCTGCCCGGAAGGGAACGCCATGCGCCGCTATGACCTCGTCTCTGGGCTGCTACGCCCAGCCGAGACGCGCCTGGCATTCGAGTACTCCTTCACCTCGCTCTCGGCGCCTGCTTTCGGCCCGCTGGGCATGATCTAGGGAACCACTTGCGCATCAACAAGAAGCCACTGCTCGTCGGCGCTGGCACCCTCATCGCTGCCGCACTGCTGTTCACGGCAGATCCTCCAGTGCAGTCGATCACCGCCGAGTACGCGCTGCCAGCACCACTGTCCGATACCGACGGCCCCGATCCGCTCATCGCGGCGCTCATGGCGTCGCGCGGCCCCTTCACTGCGTCGCGCACCGCTGAACGCGGTGAACCACTCCTGTTCTCTGGCGGGGGTGCGCCGGAGTCACTGGCTGAAGCAACGGCACAACCGCACGTGACCGTCGCTGCGTACACCAGCACCTTCACCGAGGTAAGCACGGTTCAGGTGACCGCAGCGCCTGCCATCGACGTGGTGGACGAGACGATGTTCCAGACGTCGCGAACCGGGGCGAACATCCGCTCGGGGGCAAGCATGGACTCCGAAGTCGTCGGCCATCTGGCATTCCGAGCCGAAGCACGCATCGATGGTCACCTCGGTGACTGGGCGCGCATTGCTGGCACCGACACCTGGGTTCACCGAACCCTGCTCTCCGAGAACCGACCGCAACCCCCGGCCCCTCCTGCGCCCGCCCAGCCTGCTGGTTCGACCGCAAGCAGTGGCGCGAGCGCACCTGCACCTGCGCCCACCGTCAACGTGCCGCCGGCCGTTGGCGGCATCGTCGGCACCGCATTGCGCTTCCAGGGCGTCCCGTACGTGCACGGAGGCATGTCCCCGGCTGGGTTCGACTGCTCCGGCTTCGTGGGCTACGTCTTCCGACAGCACGGCATCTCACTGCCACGGACGTCCGGTGCGATCCGGAGCGTCGGCACCCCGGTCCCACGCAGCCAGGCCCAACCCGGCGACATCATCTGGTCACCAGGGCACGTGGCCATCTACGTCGGGGGAGGGCAGCAGATCGACGCCCCGCGTCAGGGCCGGACCGTCCAGGTGCGAGGAATCTGGCAGTCCAACCCCGTGTTCCTTCGCGTCGGCTGATACGGCTCGCACGGAAACGCCCCGGTCTCCGAGTGGAGGCCGGGGCGTTCGTCATGGCGCGGGCGTCAGCGCCACCACAGCGTCCACGCAGTCTCGCCGGGACGCCATGGCACCTGGATACGGCGCATGCTCGGCATTGCCTCGGCGTCGTCCAGGCTGTACTTCTCTTGGATGGCCCGCCACGCCATGCCTGCGTTCTCGGGCAGGGTGTCGTCGTAGATCAGCACCTCGTCGACCGAGGCACGCTCGTTCGTCGAGTTCGATCCAACGATGTAACCGCCGCACTCGACCTTGCCCGGGTTCGCCGTCACCGACGCCAGGATGGCGCCCACCCGAGGCGCTTCACCTTGCCGGTCGTCGAGGTTCGCCGGGGGCAGTGCCTTGAGCATGTCCCTGGCCTGGTCAGCGCCCACACCCGTGTATCCGACCTCGCCGGAGTGCCCGTTGGGTCGCACCTCGCCCGGCTTGCCGAACATCTTCACGGTGTATGACTTGGGTGTGTAGTGCGATGACGTGTGCTTGTCGAGAATCGGGGCGAGCGCGACGGTGAACCCGGCCGGGCCGTAAATGCCGGGCTGCGCTCCTCGCTCACCATCGGCGTCCATCCTGGACAGGACCTCGGCTAGGTCGATCCGGCGTGCACCGGGACCCGGGGCGACGTGCGAACCGAATGCCGGGGCAACAGGAACAGGGTTGGCGCTCGGTGGGGCGACGTCGTCCTTGGGCTTGACGGGGACGATGGACCCGTCATTGCTGACGCGCTGCGGGCGGATCCCGAGCGTGTCCTTGCCTTCGCCCACCTCGCGCGTCTTGAACCATGACGCGAGGTTCGCCAGATGCGCTGTGGCCATCCGGTTGTACTCGGGCTCATCGACAGGGGGGTGCTTGTGGAACGCGCACTCGTGCGGCCCGTCCACCGGCATGAAGCGACCACACTTGGGGCAGCGTTGCGCGTCCGTGCGCTCTGACGGCAGGCGGCCCTTGACGTACTGGTTGTACGCCGAACCAGGGGACTCCGCGTCGATGATCCTGCGGAAGTCCCGGTAGGTGGCGTTCTTGTACTCGTAGGTGCCGGTCTTCATCCCGACAACCAACGTGCCCGTGTGCTCGTCGTAGCCGACAGCCGTCAGGAACGTCGACTTCACATCGCGCGTGTATCCCGTTCCCATGGCAGCGCGACGCGACTGACGCCTGGCGAGGATGTCGTTGACGTCGGTGGGGTAGGGGGCCACACGGCGCTTCTCCAGGTTGGAGTTGACCGTCTCGGCGATCAGGTCGCCTGCCTTGCCGTCGAACCCGACGGGGGAGACGGTCCAACTGCTCGGACCGTGCTTGGTGACCCGAACCCAACCCTGGACCGTCTTGCCGTTGAGGGTGGCCGAGACCGGCACGTCGAACGTTCCGCCTGTCTCGTCGGCGAAGCGGTTCAGGGACGCCTTGGAAGGCATGCGGATCGTCAGGCCGCCCTCCCAGTCGCGCTTTCCGTCGACGCGCTTGCCTCCGACGTTGAACTTCGAACGGTGGGTGCGTCGGGCCCCTGACAGCGCGGCCCCGTCAGACATCGACGGAGTGTTGTCGTCGGGCATCTTCGGGAAGTCTCCGCCAGCGCGGTTGTACTCCGCCTGCGCTCGCAAGGTGTCCCACCAGTCTTCGCGGCGCCCGGTGGAGCGCGCGTCGACAATGCCTGCGCGTGTGATGGCGGGGGCGTACCCCTCTAGGGCTGCCGCTCGCTCGCCGATGAACGCTCCGATGTCCTCACGGCCTGCAACGTCGAACCCCGCGGCACCGAAGATCGCACCGGCGTACTTGCCCTCATGGTCGTGAATGTAGCCATGGGTATCGATCTTCACTGGAACCCTCCACACCAGTCATGCCTTCGGTGCGCGGTGCATCGAGGCGGACGAGTTGTCGTCGTGGTGGGTACTTGTCCGGCGCGGCCAGAGTTTCCGCGACGCATGGGTTAGGGGTACGAGGGGCATCCCCCAAGAGCGCAGAAATAGTGTGCCAAGCGCTCTCCCTTCTCCTCACTACGCGTGCCAGATGACTCTCACCAGGGCCGGTAGCGCTGGATGCCCCCGGCTTTAGCCGTGGGGAGGAATCAAAGAACCACCGCGCACACCACGGCGGAACCAGCACCAAACCAGCGCACACAACGCCGATAATCGATCTTATGACATTTCGGCAGGTCAGAGCCGTGCCCTGTCGGCCCTGCCTGTCCCCTCCTGCTCTACCCTGCACTTCTCCTGGCCTACCTTGCACCTGCTATAGTAAGAACCCAACTTCTCGCCAGACACTGCACTAGCACCGTTCTGGCCTACGGGTGCAGGAGGTTCGGTGCCGAAGGTTAGGACCGAGACGCAGCCACCGCGCTCGCTGCCGCGCAACTCGAACCCCACCCACGCCATGGTCCTGGCGCGGATCGACGGCGAGGCGGTCTCTGAGGTCGTCCTGGACGATCAGGCCGTCTCGCTCATCCGCTTCGAGCACGCCGAGCCCATCAGGAAGTTCTACGCCTGGCCGCACCGCAGGGTGTACGACGGCCTCTACTGGTCCTCCACCACGCGCAGTCACGTCGAGTTCGAGTCCCTGCTGGAGCGAGAGTTCCTGATGAAGGCTGACTTCGACACCGAGATCACCGACATCTCGGCCCAGCCGCTGGCCATCCTGTGGCCCTACCGGAAGTCCGGCCCGCGCCACCACGTGCCGGACTACTTCATCCGGCTCTCGGACGGCTCTGGTCGTCTGGTCGATGTCCGCCGCCCGGACAAGGCTGAGGACAACGAGCAGTTCGCGATGACCCGCAGCCTGTGCGCCCAGATCGGCTGGGACTATGAGGTCTTCACCGGCCTGTCGGCCCAGCGAGAGGCGAACCTGCGGTTCATGGCGGGCTTCCGGGCCGACCGCTACCAGCCTGAGGAAGCGCTGATCCCCGTGATCCAGGACTGCTTCTCCCCCGCGACCTCCTTCAAGGCTGGACTGCTGCGCGCCGCTCGCGTGACCACGTTGCCGAAGGAGCAGGTGCACGGCCACGTCCTGTGGCTCATCTTCCACTCCTTGCTGGTGCTCGACCTTGACGCGGCGATCTCGATGGAGACTCAGGTGCACGACGCCCGGGAGGTGAGCGCATGACCACGAGCGTTCGTCTCTTCGACTTCATCGAGTTCGATGGGCAAGCCTGGCAGGTCGTCGCTCAGGACGGCACCGAACTCGCCCTGCGCAACCTCGGGACCAACCGCATCCGCAAGGTGCCCGTCCTCGACATCCTCCAGGACGAGTCGCTGTTGCCTGACGACGGCTCGCGGGACGTGCGCCTGGAGGACCTGTCCGTTCTGGACACGGTGCCCACACCTGCTGCCGAACGGGCGCTTTTCGTGCACCGTCACCTCTACGAGGTCCTGCACGGGTTCCAGCCCCAGTGGACGCATCTGGACGAGGAGCCCGTCGTCCGCGAGCCCAACCCTGACTACGACCCCTCCAACACTCTGGAGTCGCGCATCGAGGCGAAGGTCGGGGAACTGCGCGCCGCAGGCACTCCCCTGTCCAAGCGCTCCCTGAAGGGCTACCTCGCGCGCTACCGGGACGAGGGACTGGCCGGTCTGGTGGACAAGAGGACGACTCAGCCCGTCTCCCGCACCGGGACGATGGACCCGCGCACCGTGGCCCTGCTGGAGCAGATCATCGAGCGTCAGGGCACGATCTCCACCGGCTCCAAGAGCCGCATCATCGGCCAACTTCGGCTGGAGGCCCGAGCACTTGGGCTCCCCTTGGACATGGCCGACTCCACGCTGTACCGCATCATCGGTCAGGTCGACCGAGCGAGCCTGCACACCTTCGGCAATGCGACCACCCGCAGGACCCAGGCCAACAAGCCGGACCGCTCCTACGGTGCACAGAAGCCCACCCGCCCGGGCGAGATCGTGGAGATCGACTCGACGCCCTTCGATGTGATGGTCGTGATGCCGGACGGCAGCGTCACCCGCCCCATGCTCGTGGGGATGATTGACATTGCGACGCGCACCGTCTGCGGCGCTCGACTCACCCCCGGACCGACCAAGGGGGTGGACCTGGCTGCCATCAGGTCGTTCACCCAAGGAGCACCGTGAGTGAGCGAAACTCGGCCCCTCGGCCACGCCTGGCGGCTTCTGTCGGGCGGCCCTCCACCTACGATCAGAAGGACGCCACAGAGGGCACGCGGAGGAGGCAGAGCGAGTAGATGGTGAACGACAACCAGCAGAGACTGGAACTGTCCTGGTACAACAAGGACCGGGCGCTGATACCCACGGAGTCGGGCAGGTACGGCTACACGTGGGTGGACCCCCGAGACCCCCGGTACTGCGAGACGCGGACCCTCGTTATGGATGAGTACGTGGAGGGCGTGCAAGCACCCAAAGTTGAGGGCGTCGTATACAGCGAGCGCGCCGACCTGGAACCGACCACAGACAACCTGCTCATCCGTGGGGAGTCAGGAGATGTCCTTGAAGCGCTGACTCATGTCCCTGAACTGAAGGACAAGTACGTCGGCAAGGTGAAGTGCATCTACATCGACCCGCCGTTCAACACGGGTGAAGTCTTCGGGGAGAGTTACGAGGACAACCTCGAACACTCGATCTGGCTGACGATGATGCGGGACAGGTTGGACCACCTCTATCGGCTCCTGGCTAGGGACGGATCAATCTGGGTTCATCTGGACAGCAAAGAGAACCACCGCATGCGGATGCTGCTCGACGCAAAGTTCGGTCCGGGCAACTTCGTGTCCGAAGTCGTGTGGCAGAAGGCTGACTCTGGCCGAAACGACTCAGACCGGATCAACGCCTCTCACGACACGATTCTGGTCTATCGAAAGACTGCTGCTTGGGAGCCCAACAGGTTCCTGCGGGCCGAGACCGACAACGAACGCTTCCAGTCTCCGGACGGAGACCCGGACCCCTGGTGGGACGACAATCCGACTGGTCCCGCCAAATCAAAGAACCGGCAGCACCCCGGCATCTACGGGATTCAGCACCCTGTAACGGGCGAGATGAGGTACCCGAGCCCAGGCAACTGCTGGAGGTTTGAGCAGGAGAAGATGCTCGCCGCGATGAGCCAGTACGCGGACTACCGCTTGGCCGACGCTGTTGATGTCAGCGGCAGGGCTGAGCGCAGTGGACTCCCGGAGAGCAAGATTCGGACGGACGTGCGTGACCTCGTGCTGGCGGAGCCGCTGGAGTCGGCGCAGGAGAAGGCTGCGGCTCGTTACGCGGCAGGGAACTGGCCGATCATCGTGCTTAGAGGCAAAGGCGGCAAGGGCGGCGGACTGGGGCGGAAGTCGTACATCCCCACGACAGGCCGCGCCGTAAACTCTTGGTGGCCGAACTCGGAGGTCGACCACAACCGCGCGGCCAAGGCTGAAATCAAGGCCCTGTTCCCGAGTGGGGCGCGTTTCGAGACGCCGAAGCCGGAGCGGCTGCTGGAACGGATCATTCACGTGTCCACCGAGCCCGGTGATCTCGTCCTTGACTGCTTTGCTGGCTCGGGCACCACAGCAGCGGTCGCGCACAAGATGGGGCGGCGCTGGGTGGCCTGCGAGTTGCAGGAGTCCAACTTCATCCGCTACACCAAGCCTCGACTGAGCGCGGTTGCCAGTGGGCAGGACCGTGGTGGCGTGAGCGTGCGGGAGCGCGAGACGACCGAGCGACGGCTGAAGCCCGAGGTGGTCCTTCCTGAGGGCATCACGTCTACTGGTGATGCCTGGTCCATCGAGTCGGCCCTCAATCGCGCCTCGCGGAACATGACGGCACCCATCGACCTCACGGACGTGATCTCCAAGGCAGTGCGCGCGGACCAGCGCTCAGATGAGCCAACCCTTGATGACGGCGAGGCTGCGGAACTGAGTCGCTTGCTGGCCAAGTTGCCTGCCGAGACGGTACGCGAGATGGACTTCCTGCCTCTTGTGAAGCGGGCAGTAGTTGACCAGATCAAGACTGAGCGGCTGCCGGATGAGGTCAACTGGCGCGGCGGTGGAGGCTTTCAGGTCGCCCACCTCGCTCCGGCTTGCTTCGACTATGACCCGGACCTTGGCATCGTGACGATGACGAAGGCAGCGCAGGACCCGGCCCTTCTCACAGCCTCCATCGCTGCGCATCTGCGCTTCCACCTCACGCCGGAGGACAGACACTTCCACGGCGTGCGTGGGGCGATGCGCCTCTACGTCACTCGCGACCCGCTCACGCCCGAGTACGTGACCTCGCTGGTCTCGCATCTCGGTGAGGGCGAGAGTTTGACTGTCGCCTCTACGGTCGTCCTCGACGGGACGTCGGAGGCCCTGCGAAAGGCTCGACGCGGCTCCCGCGTTGTGCATATCCCGAGCGACCTATTCTCAGTCCAGACGAAGGGCAAGCGATGATCCCTGGCTTCACCTACGACGAGCACTTGGTCGCGGAGATCGCACAGCGCTTCGATCTGCGGGAGCCCAACGCCCTTGCCTTCAAGACCGTGGTGGAGGTACTGGCAGATGAGTATGACCCCGAGGTTCCCCTCGTTCTCGACCTAGCCACGGGGGCAGGTAAGACATACATCATGGCTGCACTCGTGGAGTACCTCCGCGAGCAGGGTGTCCGAGACGTTCTGGTCGTGACGCCCTCGAAGGTGGTACAAGACAAGACCGTGGCGAACTTCTCCGAGGGCGACCCCAAGTTCATCGAGGGGTCGCTGTCGAGTCCGTTCGTGGTCACGCCGGGCAACTACGACACCTGGAGCCCGAACTCGATAATGGCCACGCTCTCATCAAACGCTACTGACCCCATGCAGTTGTTCATCTTGAACGTCCACCAGTTGACGGCACCCACGGATGCTGAGGGTGAGACGTCCGGCAAGACTCAGGACGGCGTGCGTCGGGCATTTAGGAAGTTCCGAGAGAACTCGGGCAACCTGCACGAGTACCTGCGCCAGCGCGAGGATTTGGTGATCATCGCAGACGAGCACCACCTTTACGGCGAGACCGCTCAGGCGTTCCGGGCAGGCATCCGGGACCTGTCTCCCGCCGCTGTGGTCGGCCTGACCGCTTCAGCCTCCGAGGAAGACCATGTGATCTTCCGCTACCCGCTGAAGCGGGCGATTCAGGAGAAGTACGTCAAGCGTCCGGTTCTCGCGTTCCGGCGCGGTGGGTACGGGGATGAGAAGGAGGAGCAGCAACTGCGTGACGCGGTGGCCTTGCTGGAGGAAAAGCAGAAGCACTACGAGGCATACCACCGCTCCGCGCCGGACATCCCAGAGGTGAACGCCGCTCTGTTCGTGCAGTGTGCCGACGTGGCGCACGCTACGCAGGTGACAGCACTCTTGCGAGGCCCAGAGTTCTTCGGCAGTGAGCACGCCGTCCTCCAGGTCGACAACCAGCACGACGACGTGCAGACGCTCCAGCGCCTGCGTGAGATGGACCTGCCCCATTCGCCTGTCCGGTGCGTGGTCAGCGTCAACAAGTTGAAGGAAGGCTGGGACGTCAAAAACCTCGCCGTCATGGTCACGTTGCGCGCGATGACTTCTGAGGTGCTCACGCAGCAGACGATGGGCAGAGGACTCCGGTTGCCATTCGGGAAGTGGACTGGCTCAGCACACGTCGACCAGTTGGACATCCTTGGGCACGATTCCTTCCGCAAGTTTCTCAGTGATGAGCAGGTCCTGAAGTCCTTCGGACTGGAGGACCTCACACGCGAGGACCCGCAGCCTCCGGAGCCGACCCCCGCGCCTGATCCGGTCGCTACTGACTCGGGCGATCAGGACGAGGCGGGCTCCACTCCGTCAGGGCAGGAGCAGGACGGGACGGAGCAGACTCAGACGCCAGCCCCGGAGGACCAGTCGGAGGTCCGAGAACTTGCCGGGGGCGCAGTTGGCGTGGTCGTCATTGATGACGACGCCCAGGTTGGAGCCGATGAGACGCCCGAGCCCATCGTCATCCGCATGAACAAGCAGTTCGAGGGCGAGACCTTCACCTTCCCAAGCACAGCCATGGTCCGGGAGACCTCGGAGTTCCGACTCTCGCGGGTCGAGGACGACGCCATCAAGAACGCGGCGCGCAAGATCAAGGACCAGGGTGGCGTGCTAGGGCGGGAAGTCATCACGTTCAAGGGCGAGCATATCGTGACGCGCGAGGAGGATGATTTTCGCGTCCTCTCCATCAGCATCGACAGTGATCATGCAAACAAGGACATCATCCAGTCCGTCATGCGACTGCGTGTCTTCGACTCCAGCGACCCGGAGAACCTCTCGGTTCTGAAGAATCACATTGCGCCACTGCTGATCGCAGAGTCCGGGACCACCGAGTGGACGCAGAAGTTGCTCGCCTCAGCGGTGGCGCAGGCCCGAGAGGTCATTTCGCGCGCGGCGAGGGAATACGTCCGGGGACAGGGCACGCGGACCGTCCTGCACCCGCACGAACTGCCTATCGCGACCGAGTACACGCTTCTCCCCGACAGGGCCGTCCTCGACCTTCTGCCTGCCGATTCCAAGGGAGACGGCTTCCTACGTCATCAGCACTATGGCCCATGGGCCAAGGGCTTGTTCGAGGCAGCGGCGTTTGACTCGTTCTCCGCTGAGTACCGGATCGCCGCGATGCTCAACCGTTCCGGAGCGATCAAGTGGTGGAAGCGGCTGTACTCAACCGACAAGGCCACCATCGCCTACACGCTGGAGCAGGACTACAACCCGGACTTCGTGGCACTCGACGTTGACGGCTACCACTGGATCATCGAGGGCAAAGCCGAGTCCGGCAAGGACGACCAGATCGTGCAGGCCAAGCGCAAGGCAGCCGAGGAGACCATCCGCCTCCTCAGTGCCCACCCAACCTTCGAAGGGCAGCGGTGGGGCTACGTCATCGCCTATGAGAGCGATGTGAAGGCTGCCGACTCGTGGGAGGACCTGTTGGCTGGCTCCAACCCGGTGAAGACCCAGGGCTGAGAGGAGCGACTGTCAGAGCACGGTGTTCACGGGCCCCCCACAGGGAACTACGTGGTTGTTATTAGCAGCAACTAGACTGCTCCCCAAGAGCACCGAAGCCCCGAACACTCCGGGGTGGAGCGCTCAGGGCCTGGTGTCTAGTTGGCGAACTAGCCCGGATCTTTCACGGTCTGGCTGAGGTCGGTCGCGACAGCGGTGTGGCTGTTGTTGAGCGGTGATTGTGGCATCGGAGTGCGACAGGGCGGCCGGTGTCGTCCGGAGTGGCGCCGGTTCCGTGGCCGGGGGTCGTTCTCGGGGTCGTCGGGACAGGGGCTGGTGGGTCAGCCGGGGACGGCGAGGGCGCGTAGCCGG
>Ga0075011_10000785_pt1 | contig 16817 bp, 8 predicted proteins | sample TARM_MetaG_T_14_FD_72354 | JGI IMG/M metagenome (GOLD analysis project Ga0075011, IMG submission 72354) | Freshwater microbial communities from Pennsylvania, USA, analyzing microbe dynamics in response to fracking - TARM_MetaG_T_14 | ecosystem: Environmental > Aquatic > Freshwater > River... | reverse complement strand
AGAAAGTTCCATTGCCCCCCCCGATTATCAATGACATCGAAATCGCTCATCCATGGTGAAATCAACCAGATAATTTCTGGATACAAAATAAGCCCACAAAACTGCGCGCTCAGAACCTCACGTAGTTGCCGTTGTCCGAGAGGCCCATGGAGAAATATTTGTCGTTGTTCTTCCATTCCATATGCTCCTTACTGCAGGGCTTCCGCAAGTTCAATTCGCAAGACGATATTGCCGCTCTGATAGTCAATCGATCCAAGTCGTGGATAAAGATGCAGGCCGAAATACTCCACCGGGTTCGTCTGTAGCGTAGAGATAGTCTGTACAATTTGATGGCGGCCTTCTCGAGGGATCAGCAGTTCAGCGAATCCTTCGCGGGCTATCGTTGCGTGGATTTGCTGCAACCAATCGCTGTCGGTCACCTTAATTTGAGTCGCTGACTGCTGGAAAAGCGTGCTGAGCAGCAGCCTTTCCGTCAGTTTCGGTCCATTATCGAACGGATTGTAGTAGCTGAGTATTGACTGGCGAAGCGTATTACCCCGTTGCCAGAGCCTGCCCTGAATCTGGCAAAAACGGTTAAATATTTTGGTGACGTTTGCGCTAGGCAACTCCTGTGTGGCCTGCGTATGAGCGAAGATATTGAGGCTGATTTCATAGCCTGCTTTCGCCTCCAGTTCCCGCCATTTGCGAAGATGCTCGAGCAGTTGTTCGTCATGAGACGCCTGGCTTCCTGGTCGTAGGATTCGGGTGTGTAGCACGGACATAAAGCTATGGGAAAGGGCAAACCCTTGCTTTTTAAGTTGCGCACGCAATTGCCCGTTTGCCGCCCTGCGCGCCTGATGACTGCCAGCATTGCGCAAGTCACTCAGCGCCAGTCGTAGAACTTCGTTTGATGGAAGTTGTGAAAGTAACTCGAAGAGATCGTCATCAATCTGTTCATAGTCACTGGCCGCAAAACTGCGGATGAACAGATTCAGTACGGCGACCGGATCGTTATGGAACGCCTCTTCGAAGCGAGTGATGATCCCGCAACCACCAGGCTCAGATTCGGTCAGCCAGACCTCGAGTTGCTCTCCGTGGAGCACGGCATCGACGAGTAGTCCCCGCTCGTCCACGTCAGGAAGCAGCAGTTGGCTGGTGTGTTTGACTGCGCCGGATAAAGTATTGATCAGCAGTGTCTGCAACCACTGACAAAAATGGGGATTTTCGCTGAGTTCGTCGGTGAAAACTGCGCTATGCCTATCAAGCATCCCTATCAGTTTTGGCTCTTTAAACAAGCTTCTCAGTTGCTGCTGCAACTCTTGGCGCTCTGCATTGTTGTCACATTCATCATTATTTTCAAAAATGTTCTCCGCCTGAAACAGCGAATCAGCAATGCTCGCCAGCGACTCTCTACCCTCATGTGTTTGCAGCGCCTGAAGTGCGTCTGATACTGTGTGGTGGTTGGCAATCTCTTTCGTCAACGCTGCCAGATAGCATTCAAAGACCCAGTCAGCGGTGAAACTGTCGTTTTCGAATTTTGCCTCACGACGAATACAGTGGTGAAAATATAGCGTCCTCAGTGAGCCTGATAACCGAGCATCTCTCATCGCCTCTTTATTCAACATTTCAGACAGTGTGAAGCACAGTTTCATGCCATCGACCCACTGGCGAGCGCCCACGCCCACATGCTGACCATTATCAACCCATCTGAAGTTCACCCATGCTCTTTGTTTTCTTTTACTGCGAAGCGAAGCGCTTGCTGTGGTGGTATAACGCGTTAACTCAAGCGGCGTCATATGCTGGTGGGTATAAAAAGTCACTGACTGCAACGCTGACGCCCATGGCCCGGAGGGAATCGCCATCGCTTCAGCCTGGGCGTCAGCGGCAAAGTGGGTGTGCCATTGCAACTGCGAGTTGCTTTTCTCGGTCAGATTTTGTTTGAAATCAAGAGCTCGGGTGTGAACCTGTAAAGGCCGAATCACCCTCAGCGGTGGTGCATCCGGTCGTCCAATCAGACACTCTGGTTGCCAGGTTTCGCCAAATGCTTCATTGATGTCGAAATCGACTTCCGATACCTCGTCCATCAATGGAACAAAATTTTTCGGCACCAGCCAGTCGGCTTCCAGATCGGAATAAGTGGCGTAGCGTTTGGAGATACGGCCCGGAGCAAACTCCTTCAACCCCTGAATGAACGGTAAGTATTCATGTTTTGTAAAACGACGCTCGAGCTGGATGCCCAACTCAGGTAAGTTCAGTTCACTGAAGAGGGCTGCCGGAATAAATGAAGGTAGCGGAGAGCGACCCGCTGTTCTGTCTGCACCGGGGATGCCCATCAGCGACCACTGGGTCGTCAATTGGCGTTTCAGAGTCGGTAGCAATTCCATCATAATGGAACGCGGCGGCGACCACATGACGCGCTGAAGTTGCGACTCGGTGATTTTGAGCGCGTAGAATAAGTACTGTTCCAACTCTTGTTGCCAAGTATTTTGTTCCAGCACGGCGGAAATCAGGTTGAGCATGCGTTCCAGTTGCCCGTGCTGCACTGCGCTTTTGGGCGGATTGTTCAGCAGTGACCAGATATTACTTTTGGCGATCTTGATGCTCAGCCAGTCCAGCGTCGCCATTGCCGCCTGCATTTTCTGAATATGGATATTGCCAAGTGGCAGCGACTGGCTCTTTATTTCTGGCGCCACCAATTCTTCATAGCGCTGATACACCACGCGGTCACGACCGAATTCCGACAGTACCACGATCATCCAGGGGCGCATCGTTCTGGAACGACCGGCGCGGCCTTTGCGCTGAAGATAAGAAGCGACATTGCGCGGTGCTTTGTGTTGAATGACAACGCCGACGGAGGGATCGTTAAAACCGACTTCCAGCGAGGCTGTAGCGACGACCACTTCAGCTTTGGGATTCACCCCAGCATCCTGGCTTGAAGTTCTCGCCACAATGGCTCTATCGAGATTATCAAGAGGGTGCCCAATATCGATAGGCATTCGCCAGTTTTGACCAGCGAGAGTTAGCGCATCGGCTACCCCATTGCTTTCGTTACGCTGCGCCGCCAGGGGGGTTTCATTTGGCACCAGCTGCTGCCCACGTGTACGCCACCCCTCGGCGTCGCAAAGTTGATGATACAGGCGGTTATTGATATCCAGATCGTCGGTAAAGACAAATGTTTTGCGTCCCCAGGTACCCTGCGATCTGGCTTTACGGGTATCCATGATCCGACGGGCCAGCATGCTGGTCTGGATAGTGGTAGAAAGCAGCGCCGTTTGCGAAACAGGATCGCCACGCAGTGCCAGCAGGTACTCAGCCCCTTCATCCACCATCTCTTGGAAAGCGGGCTCAATCAGCATGACATGTTTTTTGTTGGCACCCACAAGATCTGCGAAGAAACGTTCTGCATCACTAAGGGTTGCAGATAGGCCGACAAAGTGCGGGCGACAGCGCGCCAGTTGCATCCAGCGTCGCAACAGATAGGCAGTTTGTGCTCCGCTATTGCCAGAGTAAGTATGAACCTCATCGAGCAGCACCACTGGCGGCGCAATCACATTTATGCCTATGCCAAACAGGTGGTTGGCTTTGTTGTTGCCGAGGTGCTGGTTAAGCATTTCAGTGGTGGTGAACAAAATATCTGGCGGACTGCTCATCAGTGAGACTCTAGTGAGAGCCACCTCATCTTCACCCACGCTGTGTGTACAGTGCGTACAGCGCAGTATCTCTTTGCCATGGCGGATATCCTCGGCTTTCCAGCGCATTTCGCCTTGGCATTTGGGCGTGTTACAGCGCAGAAAGCCGAAAGGAAGATCCTGATCTTTTTTATCGGTAGCCACTTTTTGAGCACTGTAAGGCGTATCGCCAAAGTAAGCTCCAATGCGGATTTTACGCCCGGAAAGTTTAACCGCCTGATTGTCCACTTCACGGCATTTTCCCCAAGTCTCCATAAACTGATCTTTGAGCAGTTCATTACGGGGATACAGAGCCAGCGTGCGGACTCGCGTCGAGCGATCGCGCTGCAGGTCATTGATGAGTGAAGTCAGCGCTGGCAGATAAAATGCCAGCGTTTTACCGCTGCCTGTGCCTGCACAAACGATGGTGGCCGTAGGTTCTTTGATGTGCGTATGGCCGCTGTGAAAATCCCACGCGCGCAGGATGCGAGCTGTCGCCCGGGACTGAAAACCTGCGATGGAGAAATCACCTATCAGCGCCCGTAAGGCCTGACGCTTGATGTCGTTCATCCACTCAACGTCGGACCACTGGTTCAGCACCTCTTCAGCCGGATGTATCCTTGCGGGATAACTGCGTGGGCGGCGGATAAAGCGATAGTCGGCCACCAACGTCCGGGTGTGACTCAGTTGCTGGCCGCGAAACCACTGGCGCTGATGGCGAAAAAGATGGACAGATTCCGCCATACGCGTGCGATAAAGCCTCATTCCCTGAGTATTGGGGATGCTAAACAACATCGCGGCGTCTTGTAGATCCTGCATCAGCACTTTGCCATTCTCATCGGGAAAATGGTGGGCGAACAGGGACAGAATATCCGCATCCGTAAAGGCGCCTTCCGTGTCTCCCCAGACCAGTAGTTCGGCTTCTCGCCCTTCGAGTACGTCCAGCGCCGCATGTAGACGGGTTAAATCCTCTGCAGTCATGCCACTATTTCCTTGTGATAACAAAGTCTTCCAACATATCTTCATCATGCAGCCAATTCAGCACTTCCGGCGTCAGCGCGCTGAGAGTTGGTTTGCCGTGCAGCGGGCCGTTAATACGGTCAAAGAAGTGCTGCACAGCTTCAGGCCAGTCGGTTTTCATCATGCTGCGCAGGGTGTTTAGGTGATCCGCCATTGCCTGGATATTCGTAATGCTTTCGCCGTTTTCAGGCAAAGACTGGATCAGGACATCAAACGTGTTGCGTACGCTTAGGTATTCGTCGGCAACTTCTTTTAGTTTTCCGACTTTCTGCTGAGCTTCGAGGGTTTTGCTGTCAACATGAATCTGTTGATGTAGTACCTGCAACCACTCTTCCCATGCGCTTTTCAGTTGGTCGCTCAGTGTTCTATGCAAACTGAGCGTCAGGTTCATGCAGTTGGTTAAGGAGTCATTCTGAATGATGTCATATGCCGTAGGTTCCCGTGCGGCTATCTCTTCTACCTCTTCGTCCAACGTTTCATCAGGGTTTTGCGCATCGATGGCAGCAGCAGCCTGAGTCTGACTATTTAGCCAGCGACTCCACTGGGACAGCAGATTATTGACGCTGTTTGCCGCGATTTTTAGCTCATTGCGCTGATATTCACTCCAAATGACTCTCAATTCTGGCGGCAAACACTGTAAGGCCGGGTACTGGAATTTCAGACGACCATAATGCCCGGCGACCGTTTCGGTTTTTGATAGCACTACACCGCATTTCTCAATAATCAGCGTGGCTTTACTCGCCTGAATGCTCAGATCCAGTTGCTGCTGCAGCTCTACAAGTTGTTGGCGTAACGTAATCATTCATTGACTCCAGAGGCGCTGATATCAGTGGCCAGATTTTTCAGTCGCTCTTCAACCTGCTTGCGGGCACTCTCCAACTTTGGCGCGTCGCCCCTACTATTTATTTGCTGAAGCGTAAAACGGATTTTCGATTGAATGCTCTGCCATTGAGCAAGAAGGTTGCCAATACGATGGACGACATCACCGTCAAGGTGGGTAATATCATGCCACAGCATGTAGGTATCCTTTTGTCTGACAAAGGAATTGAGTGTCATCAAGGTGTTCAGGCTGGCTTCGACATCCACTTTTAATGCCTCAATTTCACCCATCAGCCAGATTGAATTCCTGACCTGATCGCTTTCCGCCGGGTAGTATGGGGCACGAACAGCTTCAATGAACGCCAGCCAGTCATCGAGAAGGGCAATGAGCTCATCCTGATTTTTCACATTTGCAAAGAGTTGTGCATTCTCGATCGTCAACGCAATCTCTCTACGGGCCGCCTCTGCAGCGCGTTGCACTTCCGCACCAATCGGCTCCCTTCGGATCTCTTTGAGCGCCATGGTGACGACATCGGCCTCAAGGGCTCGGGCGGAAGAGAGCCCAGAACTCAGTTCAGGGACTGCAACCTGAGCAAGCCATGCGTCCCGCGCCTTGTCCCAGCCCTGGAGGGCTGTTTGTCGCGTTTCAGCAACTTTAGCGCTGGTGTGAGGTTTCTGGTTGGCTTCGAGTCCGTAGAAACAGAGGTCGGAAGGATTGGTGTCTGGCGTACGTCCCCGGGGTCTCCCCTCAATTCTGCCAACCCCTTTCTGGGTCAGGCAAAGCGTATCAACCAGTTCTGCCGGATTCTCTTTTCCCGTTAACAGACCCAGCAGCAGCGCTTTTTGATAATGATTGTGCAGCGCGGGTTTCAGTTTCCGAGCACGGGCATGATTGACTGCAATCTCGGTAGCCTGCGGTACCCACCAACTGACAAAGTTTTCATAATGGGCATAGTCTTCCAGCGCCTCAGGGTAGTTGAACCCCTTCCCAAGGCTGTCGTAATGCTGAATGCGTAGCACCGCCTGAGACACATTAAAGATCTCGATTCTGCGTAACGGATCGTCGAGGTCTTTACGATCGTAGAATTTCACAATGAAGTTCGAAGGATCGGAAGCCGCCAGTGGCAGGCTAATCAGAGGAATAATACGCTCAAGCAACGACGGTCTGTCGACCATGCTGAAGAACTCCGTCTGAGCGTAGAGCTCATAACAACGGTTAAGCCCGGCGCGCAGATCACGGGCAACGTCCTGAGGCAAAACGACTTTATTGTTGACCCAGGCTTTGAGGTGCCTGACAAAAGGCAGCGCTGTGGTGGTTTCGCTCTCTTCTAATTTCTCCGGTTTTTTCTTGTCAGTAACAGAGTTTTTTTTCTGCAGATCCCCCAGATCGGTTTTATTGGTTGTCCGGGGGGGGTTCTCTTCGATCATCGAAAGTGGTTTTTTGCCACTCAGGCCCGCGGCTAATTCTTCCAGGCCAAAGGCTTTGGCTACTCCCTGCGGGAGTTGCTTGCTAATTTCATCCCAGGAGTCACAGCCGTAGCCCCAGAGCGCGGTCAACGACGCTGCGCTGGCAACTCTGTTGATGGTTAACTGATTGATTTTGGATTGAATTTCAGCGTCAGCGGTAATGCCGGCAAGATTAGGTGGTGGAAACGAACCGCGTTCCGCTTCTACACGGCAATCGCGCAGGATATCCAGTAGGATGCGGTTAATCACAATTCGCGGATTAAAAACGAGCTGACCACTACTGTCGCGACAATTTTTCACCGCCAGTGCCCGGATGGCGTTGCGGTTAAAGGGGAACAACGGAACCCCCTGTTTGGCTGTACTGCCAAAATCCGCCAGCCATTCAGGTGTTTCTTCATCCTGCCAAACGGGCGGCCATTCAGCGAGCCCCAGCCCCCGCGACTGCTTCAGGGCTGCTGCGCCATGACGTGCCGCATTAAGGTAACGGCCACACAGCGACACAATACGTTCTTCGTTGTCGTCTCTGCCGATGCTTTCAATGATCCATTCATAACCTGCGCGCGTCATCAGCGTTTCCTGACGACGCTTATAGCCCGGATAGTTGTCGGTGACCGCGATGACCGAGTGAACCGGGCAGAGCGTTTTCACTCCGTCACGAATTCCTTCTTCGATCAAACTGTCTACCAGCACATCTTCGATCGCCGAAATGGCTGCCATATCTTCCACCAGAATAACCAGGCGACGATCCTGCGCGAGCAGTTCGCGGCGGATCTCCTGAAACAGTTCCTGGAAGTTACCGCCGTTGAAGGTAAAGAGTTTGGCAAACAGTGACTTCAGCGCCACATGCATAGCCTCATTCAGCACCCCAACCGCCTGAGCGCGGGCCTTTTCGTTGTCATACTCATCGATACGCGAATGGCGAACGTATTCGCGGGCAAGCGACGACAGGTCATCAATGTTGTCTTGAAAGAATAGGTCGGCAGGCACCAGTTCATAGTTATCGTGCTCCTCATCACCTTCCTTAAGTCCATCGCTCATGCGACTAGCTCGTCTGTAGATGCAATGCTGTGGCTTTAGCAAATTCAGCTTGAAGTTAGGGTCGGTGATCAGGTTGCCAATGCCGTTTTCGACTTCTTCGATAATGGCCTCCAGCCGGCCCAGACGTTCCACTGGAATCTCTTTCCCTTGCGATTCGTACTCCATGCCCTCCGCCATCGCCTGTTCATACATACTCTGCAACTGGTGCGACATCATCGTCAGCAGTAGGTCAGCGAGATCTTTGGCGGAGTGCGCCTGGGCCACATCGTCAACGCGTTTACGCGCGTCATCAAAAAGACCGCCGTGCAGGTTTCTCAGGATCAGCAACAGCACCTGACGCAGGCTGGCATTTTTCGGAATACGAATAACTTCCCACTGTTCAAGCAGGCCATTTGCCTGGAGGTAGCTTTTGAGACGACAGTCCAACCAGCGCACTAGATGCGATTTTCCCATCCCCGAACGACCAATCAGAGGGATGGCGCGCTCGGTGCTGAGTAACTGAATAAACAGATCCTCATCGCGGAAAAGTTCCTGATTGTTGTTGACGTCGCGGCGGGTGAGGACCATCGGTTCATGTACCGCCAGCAGCACATCATCCTGCAACTCCTCAGCTTCATTACGAATGCACTGCACGATGTTTTCATGGGATGGCCAATAATTCATGATGCTCATTACGCGCCCTCCCTGATGCTGACTTGGCTGACTGGGCGGATTTCACCACCGGGCAGTTGTAGCAGTAACGATGCGGCGTCATCACTTCCAGTGATCAACTGAATCTTCTGGCTGATCTCCAAACGACGTAGTGCAAGCGAAGTACTGGTACTGATATTTTGACCTTCCGGCGCAGACCAACCTCGTTCAGCCATGATTTCCTGTATTTTCACTCTGAACTCACCGCCATCCATCATCGGCATCACTTCAGCCATGTTGGCCATAAAAATTTTGATGGGTAGGTTTTTTTGCTCGCCAAAAATTTGCGGCAAGAAACTCTGAATTGCCCGGGTCGGGTCTGTGTAATAATGTTGGTTTGGAGCCAGTTCTAGAAAACCGAGATAACGCCCGTATTCCCTGACCATCTTTTCGGTATTGTTGTTGATGGTTTCATTTGGAAGCCACCGCTGCACTTTTTCGGTAATGAGGCCAAGAGTCAACGGTTCCTTGCCACCCAACGAATGCTGCTGGAGACTCATCAAGCATGTTAACACCCGCCATAGGGGTTCACATTCGTTGCCTTCGGTGATGCCTTTTCCTTTACATGCTTCAATGGTGCACTGCAGCACTCGCTGATAGAGAGAATGAGACTCATCTGGTTGCGGCAGGAGCATTCCCTCTTCCATCGGCCAAAGTTTCAGGCTGCACCAAAAGGTGAGGTTCTCTCTGACTTTTCCCCAGGCATTATCGTTAGCGGGCAGGCTGTTGGGGCGATAACGATCCACAATCTCCTCCAGAGAAAGTGGTACCGGGGCGTTTTGTACAATGCGATCAAACAGGGGGATCAGCACCAGGCTGCTTCCGGGGTTTGCGTTATTGATGATTGACATGCTGTAGTTGCCTGATAAAAGTGTCCAGGGACTGCGCGTTTCCTGCGCTGTCCCACCATTTTCTGTAAGGATGCTGTGGGTCTAACAAATGCTGCGGGGCGATGATGATACGTTCATAGCGCGACGCTGGCAGTGCCGGTAGCGCCGTGGCGGTATTGGCCACAATCACAATTTCCGCACTGTCTGAGGTTGGCGCAGCCATTTTTTGTACGCACCAGAAGGGGGAGACGGAATCTAGGGCGCGTCCCAGATAGCTGAAATCGGCTTTTTCTGCTCGAATCGTCTCATAATCACCGGAGCCGATCAGTTGGCGAAGTGGCACACGAAGTTCTGACAGCAGAGTTCGAATATCCAAATCCTCCTTGTAATACACTTTCTTCTCTGCACCAACGAAGCGTGCTCTTTTCTTCGGTGTTGCTTGCAAAACTTTTACATCAGCCCCGACGGTGGGAGAAAATGAGGTCTTGCCCTGAGCCCGACAGCCCGGACAGCCGCCACAGGTCAACTCTGGTGCATGGTGCTGATAAATATAAAATTTTCTGAATATTTGACACAGAGAAGGGCGGGGAGCGAGGATACACATTTTCAGCAGGTCAAAGGCGGTGCGTCGCTTGCTCAGTTCCTCGTGCCGAGCCTTATCAACAAAGGTGTTCCAGTACTCTTCAGAGTGGTGCAAATCGTTGCAGTGACGAATATGCACTTTGCTGTAATAACTGGCAAACCAGTCGCGGACTACCTGATCATTTTCGTCCCTACTTTCCCGAAGCCAGTGAGGAAGGTCCGGTGCGGCGAATACCAGTTCAATCAGCCCGGTGCGCTGCATCAGCAACAGAGTTCTGCGATTCCAGGCCTGATTCCGGTTGCCCTGATAGTCGACGTGATCGGGTTTGGTATCCAGCGAGATGCAATAACTGGCGATATCGCTTGGCTGGCGTTGTTCAAACATAGCCTTCCAACGCAAGAAGCCTTTTTCGACGCTGATCAGTTTTTCGACCGAGAGACTTTCTGCGGTTTCCATTTGTTCGCGGTGCCAGACCAGATGCGCCTGACAGGCTTTGCCATCACGCCCGGCACGTCCGCACTCCTGATAATAGCGATCGATATTTTCTGGAATGGCTGCATGAATGACCGTACGGACGTTGCTCTTGTTCATGCCTACACCAAATGCCGAGGTGGCAATCATGATGTCCAGTTGATCACTTGCCCATTGTGAAATCAGCTTTTTTCGATCTAGGACTTCCGTGTCTCCATGGAACAGACCAACACGCTGGTAATGCTGTACCTGAAGTCGGCGATGCCAGTTTTCCGCTTCTTCCTGAGTGGTGCAATATAGAATGAGCGGACGTGGAAGCGTCATCAACAGTCGCTCAACGCGCTGCTGGTGTGCTTCAGGATTGGGCTCGGCATGAATGAAATATTCAGGTTCGGGACGCAGGAAGTTCGCCGTAATCTCAATGAGTTCGCTGTCATCTGCACGGAACTGCTCAACGATAACATCACGGGTACTCTGGTTCCAGGTCGCAGAGAGCAGCAGAGTACGAAACCGGCATCCGAATTGTGCTTTTAATGAGCGAATAAGTGGCGCGATCAGCTGAAAATCCGGGCGGAATTCAGCACCCCATTGGTCGATAAGATGTGCTTCGTCGATAACAACTGCACTAATCAGGTTATTTTTTGCCAACTCAAACAGCACCGGAACCAACGACGATTTGGCTGCCTCAGGTGAGCAAAACAAAACCCGCTGTGAGCCGTTTTTCAACCGTTCTTTCAACGTCTGGCGAGTTGTCTGATCCTGGCCGCCGACCCACGCGTAGTTCCCGCCGTGATCTTGCTCGGCCTGACGCAGCATATCTCGCATAAAATCCGCCTGTTCAATTGCGAGAGCAACCGTTGGGACAATAACCAGCGTTAACGAACCCAATGGTGCACTGATAGCCTGGATTTGCGTGATGAGACTCTTACCGCAACTAGTGGGAAGATTAACCACCAGGGTGCTGTTGATGTCTGAGGTGAGCAACGTGCGAATCGCTGCCTGCTGTCCGAAGCCGCGATAGTGCGTATGGGGCGTGTCGACCAGCAGATTTTTGAGGGCAGGATCTATCTCCGGCTGCAATAAATTACGTCGAGTTCTGAGTTGGTAGGTGGCTTTGGTGCTCGTCAGGTCAACTTCAGCAGAGAGTGACAGCGTCTGCCCAGCGACGTTTTTTTCCAGCCCCCAGCGAGGATCTGGCAACTCCGTCAATGAAGGGGGAGAGGGAAGCCAAGGGTTGTCGATGCCGTTTGCCTGTGCCGTGCGGAGTGCATCGACATAACCAGCAAAAATATCACTTGTTTTTGCTGAGGCGTCGGTAACGATATTCATTAACCGCAGCAAAAAGGGGTTCTCAATACCATCCTTGAAAGTGACATCGTCATTAAAACATGTTGCTAATGCCTGCTGCAGGCGCGACCATTGTTCTTCCATCAAGCAACTCCTGCTAAAATATTTCTGCTACAAACGATAACGCCTTTCATTGCCATTAGTTGCAGGAAGCTTTCACTGCCAGTTTGTTCACGAAGTTTTTCCAACGATTTCCCGTATACCCGTTCTACCATTTCCTTCCAGTCATCCGGGGAGACCAATTCCTCAATTTCTTGCCATAAGCTAGGCCGTAGATTGAGGTCGACATAATTTTTTTGAGGCGATTCGTTGTTACTGTATTCTTTATTAAGCAACTCAATAATCTGTGAATTGGTAACTACGGTTCCATCAATCGTCAACCACTCCTTCAAAATGTAGGGTGGATGATTCTCATCACCTTTTCGGATTTGTGCGTAATCGCTGAGTGGATTGCAGTGGGTGACCAACCAACTCATTTGGAAGAAATAGCGAGGATCATTCAGTGAAGCGGGTACAACGCGCAGGATGGCCATTGAACTGCCTCGCGCATCCTTATTCAAAAGGCGCCATACGGAGTCAACAAAGGGTTGGCCGTAACGCAACGGATAAACTGTTGTTCCGTTGATGGCAGGGATGCGCCCCGCGCTCATCAGATACGTTGATGGCGGGTTACCTCCATCCTTATCGAAACTGAGCATGCAGGTTGTCAGGAAAGTTTTAAAGTCCACCAAGGTGCCCGAGTTACGCTCGCCGAGTTCAAAACGGAACCGCATCCCCTCTTCAGCATTCCCCACATGGCGAAAACGCAATCCTTGAGTAATCCAAGGTGTCAGCGCCTTACACTGCTCTACGGCGAGAAGGTCTTCATTACTTAGACGCTGAGCAAAGAGTGCAGCTTGTGCAACCTCCTCATCCATGGCTAGCAGCTTTTCCTGCATGTTGATTTTATTGGCTTCTCTGGTCAGCACGCCGTGCTCACCGGGCAGTTCGGCAGCAAGGTTCTCCAGAACCTGCGGCCCTTCCTGATACAGTCGGCCCCAAGCGCCCCCAATATACTCATCCAGCACGAATTGTAGGCTGGCAATGGTGTTGTTAAAGACGCCGATGCTCTGCACCAGAATCTCAGCCCAGCGATTACGTAATCCATGAGTCGCATTGTTTTTCAGGATCAGGCTTTGAATGGGCTTGATGCCCCGTAGGTTGGCGCTATAGCGATTCAGCCGGCCAAGACGTTGCTCGATGCGACTGCAGGAACGCGGTAAGCCATAGTGAACGGCCAGGCGACGCCCGCCGTGAAGATTCAGACCATCCTCGCCGCTTTTATCGCACAAAAGAACCCGCACAGGGTTTTGCTGTTGGGTAAATTGCAATGGCTGGCCAGGCTGGTAGCACTCAATCGGGTGATCCAGCATGATGCTCAGCTTGACCAAAAGGTGCTGCGCAAGTTCCGGGCGGTCGCAGAACACAATTGCTTTGCCCTCCGGGAACTTCTGCAACCAGTCATTGAGGGCTGTAACTAGCGTGTTGTCGATGACCCGCAGTTCGTTTTTGGCCGTCGCAACGATGTGCTCCAGTAAAGCCTGTTCATCGGGAGTCGGTGAACTAGAGGTGAGTAAGGCTTTGGCATGCTGCATTACGCAAAGGGGGCTGGAAAAAAGATCGTCAATCCAGGTGATATAGTTCGCTTCTTTCAGCAACCAGTGTTTATTCTGCGGCAGTGAAGCAAGGGCACGATATTCTTCCAGTAGTTCATCCAGCGTCAACCCTTCAGTGTGCCAATGGCACTCGATCACACCGTTCAGGCCGGGAAAGAGAAGGTCCAGGTTGAGGTTTTTACTTTCGTCCTGACTCAGGGAAACCTGACGACGGTTTCTTAGTAAGCGATGGTGGATACGGTAGCGTTCGCCTAGATGCAATCGAATAGACCGAATGCCTGCCTCACGTTCAGGCGAGGGCGGAGTAAAGCGGCCAATTAGGGGAAACAGGTTTTGACACAGAACTGATAAATCGCAGTCATCTGGAAATAGCGCAAGCAGTTCATCAAGATTGCGACGAAGGCTGATGTTGGAAACGGAGGGAACCAAGGCTGAGAACACTCCTCCAAGACTTTCGCGGTTTTTCACCAGTTCGGTAAACGCCAGCAAATGTGTTTCGTCAACCTGGTATGCATCCGGATTGATACAGTGAAGCATCGACAAGAAATTTCGTTCATGGCCGTGTAAAGGTGTACCAGTTAGTAGCAACACGTAGGTGGAAAACTTACACGCATCTGAAATCAAATGAAAATTACTAACTTCATCGGTATCGTCAGACCAAGGCCATGAAGCAATTTGGTGAACTTCATCAATTGTTACTAATGAGGGCTTAAATCCTTTATCTAAAAGGAAGCAAGCCTCATCGTAACTACAAATAACAATTCCCTCAGCACATTTATTTTTAATAATTGATTCAAACGCTGCGGTAACAGAGGTAATTATTTGTTTTAACTGGAAGCGTTCACCTAGTTCCTTGGTCCACTGTTCAACCAGTGATGAAGGTACTGCAACGAGCATACTCGCGTGTCCTTCTTTCTCTAAAGCATGTTCACGAATAATCATTCCAGCTTCAATTGTTTTCCCCAAGCCAACTTCATCAGCAAGGATGTATTTGGGTATATCATCTTGTAAGACACGTTTTACGACGGCTAATTGATGAGGCTCAAGTTCTACAGCACTACTTGAAAGTGATGCAATACCTAGGCATGCGGCACGCTGCTGAATATATGAGTCAATGAAATCTTGCCTGCGGGGAAAGAAAAATGGCGCATCGTTAGCCTGATAGGCTAGGAAATGTGCAGGGTTTAACGGCTCAATGGGATTTTTATTCAAAACATGAATATGATTGATTGGAATAGTCGCATGCTCATCATCCCGGAAAATGACTAAGAAATCCCCATTAGGTCGCGCCCCACCAAAACGAGCTCTTGTCCACCGAGTATTTTGGGGATGTTGACAGTAAATGACTGTCTCCTCATGCAGGGCCGTAATCACCAGCGTATCAACGTTAATTTCAATCTGACGTGCATATGGATTTGCTGGTGATTCAAAGAAAGCAACTGTTGCAGAGTATTTATCAAAGTCAGTACTGACAACCTTGCCAACACCGTAAAAACTTTCAGAGCGAACTAATGAACCAATCGTAAGCATATGTATCAACCACATTTATCTATGACTTGCCGCTGCTGTAAAACTTTTGCGGCGGGAGAGCATTATGTTGCGTGCATTGTTTTTTGTACAACTAATCTCCACCACGCATATTTATCACCTGCGTTGTATAAATGCCTGATTGTGACTTATACGCGGGATACTTATTCCAATACATAATTCGCCTAAATTGTTCTAGATGGCAGTTGTATTCTTTCTTCTTGATAAACATGAAAAATATATGATATACGCTATGAAATTTTAATACGAGCCAGTTTACACTGTCACTCCCACTGGTTCTATGCCTTGAGTCACATCATTACTAATGTTCTAGGCTGGAGTCACTTGGCCTGTAGTACGGTAGGCGGAGTGCTATTGCCATCACAACACAGCCTACCCAGCGAGTCTGTGTGACAGACAGATCCATCAGAAGCGCGCCGGTTCCCGAGGCTATCCTTACGCCAGGTGACCGTATCGCCGGTACCGGGATTGCTGACGCGCACATTGCCCAGACTGTCTTTGCGGTAGGTGGTGCCTTCGCTGCTGCGAACATTGCCGAGGCTGTCTTTGCGGTAGGTGGTGCCGCTCTGTGAGTCCCTGACGTTACCGAGGCTGTCTTTGCGCAGGGTGCCGCTCCTGCCATCGTCACATTGGTAGCGGGTATTGCCGAGGCTGTCTTTGCGGTAGGTGCAGTCGGTGGCCTGCACTGTTTGAAACAATAACCCAAGCATCAAAAAAGCCACTAAGGTACAGGATGGGGAACGGGCGGCCTTAATGCGATAACGCTTAGGACCTTCGCTATCACAGCTAGTATTTTGAGTGCTATAGGTCATATCTCCCCCCTGACCGTTGGCAGTTAGACTGCCGATTTCTTTAGGCTGACTATACCCATCCCGCCTGACCATCTCGATACTGTGGTTTTTCACATGTCGTGTTTTCAGGCAGATGAATTAAATAGAAGATGAGGGGTTCGCAGAAATGATTGCCGTATCTGCATGATAGAAGGCCCCGCACAGCATACCGTAGACCAAGCGCACCCGGCTATCTGACCCCAGCAACACGCCTAACAGAGCCTCCCCACCTTTCAGATCATCGCTGTGCCAAAAACACCAGAGCGCTGCTTCTACCACATCGAGCCAACTGGCGTGACCGAGTTGATTGCGCTCCTTGCGCCGCCAACTGCCTCGCATCACGGCACCCGTATTGAGGGACTCAGGCGCCAGGGCGCGGATCTCCATTGCCGTCATAGTGAGTCCATCCAGCTTGGCCTGCTGGCTACCATGGTTTCCCCGCAGCAGTTTGTCGAGCAACAGCGCCAGCCATCGCATGGCATCTTGGCATTCGAGGCTGGCATCCTCCTCCAGTAGAGCGGCAGCACCGGACATCAGTTGCTCTCTCCCCTGGTAGACAGGCAGGTCTGTGCGATCCAGCCGGTTTTGCTCGATATGCATAGCCAACCGTGCCAACCTGCACACTTCAGACTCAGCTCTGGCATGCACTATCTTGGGTAAGCCAGTTGCTAACTCTTCCCTTGCGACCACCGTGATGAGCTCGTGAACCTGCTCGGCAGTGGCCAGACAACAAAGTCCTTTGAGCAAGGCAGTATCCTGATAGCGGCTCATAAGCAGGCTCCTTTGGCACAGACTTCAGATGCGAGCAGTATATGTAGCTTGTATACTCATGCCGATACTGGGTACATACACATGTCGCATTTTGGAGCACA
>Ga0075011_10000784_pt1 | contig 16828 bp, 16 predicted proteins | sample TARM_MetaG_T_14_FD_72354 | JGI IMG/M metagenome (GOLD analysis project Ga0075011, IMG submission 72354) | Freshwater microbial communities from Pennsylvania, USA, analyzing microbe dynamics in response to fracking - TARM_MetaG_T_14 | ecosystem: Environmental > Aquatic > Freshwater > River... | reverse complement strand
TGACGCTGTATTACTTCGCCGATGTCTACCTTTGATTGACCCTGCCCGGCCCCTTGGGTAATGTTCAGCCGACTCCGACCCACTCCCCCGAGGTAGCCATGACCCGCAAGAGCAAAGCGCTGGATTTTGAAAAGTCGCTGGCCGAACTGCAGGCCCTGGTGGAGCGGCTGGAGAGCGGCGAGCTCAGCCTGGAGGACTCGCTGGGTGCCTTCGAGCAGGGCGTGGCCCTGACCCGCGACTGCCAGCAGGCGCTGAGCCAGGCCGAACAGAAGGTGCAGATGCTGCTGGAGCGCAATGGCGAGCCGCTGGTCCAGCCCTTCGAGGGTGAGGTGCAATGAGCGACTTCGCCGGCTATCTGGGCGACTGCCAGCAACGCATCAACGCCTTTCTGCTGGCGCATCTGCAGCAGCCCCAGCCGCGTCTGCAACGCCTGTTCGAAGCCATGCGCTACAGCGTCACCATCGGCGGCAAGCGGGTGCGCCCGCTGCTCGCCTATGCCGCCTGCGAAGCGCTCGGCGGCAGCCGGCAACAGGCCGACGTGGCCGCCGCCGCGGTCGAACTGATTCATGCCTACTCGCTGATCCATGATGACCTGCCTGCGATGGACGATGACGACCTGCGGCGCGGCCAGCCGACCTGCCACCGCGCCTTTGACGAGGCCAGTGCGATCCTCGCCGGCGACGGCCTGCAGGCGCTGGCCTTCGACTGGCTGAGCCGCCTTGGCGACTACCCCGACAGCATCCGCCTGCAGATGATCCAGCGTCTGGCCCAGGCCGCCGGCCCGCTGGGCATGGTTGGCGGTCAGGCGATTGATCTGGGCGCGGTGGGCGAGAAGATCGACCTGGACACCCTGGAAAACATGCACCGGCACAAGACCGGCGCACTGATCCGCGCCAGCGTGCAGCTCGGTGCACTGGCCAGCGGCCAGGCCTCCCCCGCGCAACTGCAGGCGCTCAGCGACTATGCCGAAGCCATCGGACTGGCCTTCCAGGTGCAGGACGACATCCTCGATATCGAAAGTGACACCAGCGTGCTCGGCAAACAGCAGGGCTCCGACCTGGCCCGCGACAAGCCGACCTACCCGGCCCTGCTCGGACTGGATGGTGCGCGCGACAAGGCCGTGCAATTACGCGACCAGGCCCTGCACAGCCTGGCCGGTTTCGATCTGCGCGCCGAACGCCTGCGCCAGCTGGCTGATTACATAGTACAACGGCGTTTCTAAGCCCTCCGAGCATCTACACTGCATAGAATCCGGCGACGCCAGCGCCGCCCTGTGCGGCTCCTCACCCGTTTTCAGGACCAACACGTGAATCATTCCGGCGATACCCAACCCACCGCCTCTGCCCTCGCCCTGCTGCCTCTGGGCCTGTTCCTCGCACTGTTTATTGGCAGCGGCCTGTATTACCAGCAGGCCGGCAGCGAGTTCGCCTTCTATCAGGTACCTGCGCCGGTGGCGATTCTGCCAGCCCTGCTACTGGCGGTATTGCTGGCGCGTGGCGCCCTGCAACAGCGTATCGACACCCTGGTACGCGGCTGCGCCGACCATACACTGGTGACCATGCTGCTGATATTCCTGCTGGCAGGCGCCTTTGCCAGCGTGGCCAAGGCCATCGGCGGCGTCGATGCCACGGTCAATCTGGGGCTGGACCTGATTCCACCCGCACTGGTATTGCCCGGCCTGTTCGTGATGACTGCCTTTATCGCCACCTCGATGGGCACCTCGATGGGCACCATTGCCGCCGTCGCGCCTATTGCCCTGGGCGTCAGCGAGGCTACCGGGCTGTCACCGGTACTCTGTACCGGCACTGTGGTTGGCGGCGCCATGTTCGGTGACAACCTGTCAATCATCTCCGACACCACCATTGCCGCCACCCGCACCCAGGGTTGCGAAATGCGTGACAAGTTCCGACTCAACCTGCTGATTGCCTTGCCCGCGGCACTGCTGACCCTTGGCTGGCTGACCTGGCAAGGCGCCGGCAGCCAGGCCGGGACCCCGGCCGACTATGACCTGTGGCTGGTGCTGCCCTACCTGACAGTACTGTTGCTGGCACTGTCAGGACTCAACGTGATGCTGGTACTGGCCTGCGGCATACTGCTGGCCGGCGGTATCGGCCTGTGGCGGGTCGAGGATTACCAGGTGGCCAACTGGGCCAAGGACATCTATGCCGGCTACGGCAGCATGCAGGAAATCTTTATCCTGTCACTACTGATCGGCGGACTGGCCGGGCTGATGAAAGCCGGAGGAGGGTTGCAGTGGATTGCCACCCAGATAGACCGTTTCAGCCGCCACAGCGACGACCCAGCCCGGCACAGGCGCAGCGGCGAGACCAGCATCGTCTCGGCGGTTGCCCTGAGCAACCTGTGCACCGCCAACAACACCGTGGCGATTCTGGTCAGCGGCGGACTGGCGCGCGACATTGCCAGCCGCTACGGGGTTGACCCGAAGCGCAGCGCCAGCCTGATGGACATCACCTCCTGCGTGGTGCAGGGGGTGATTCCCTGGGGCGCGCAACTGCTGCTGGCCGCCTCGCTGGCCGGGCTGTCGCCACTGCAACTGGTCGGGGCCGTGACCTATTGCTGGCTGCTGGGTGTCGCCGCCGTGATCTCGCTGCTGCTCGGCCGACCCGGACGCACGGCCTGAGCCGCGTCAGCCACGCCGCAGCCGCCAGCGTTCCAGCAACCACCAGGCCGGCGGCAGCACCAGCATCGATAGCAAGGGCGCACTGAGCATGCCGCCGATCATCGGTGCCGCTATGCGGCTCATGATCTCACTGCCACTGCCGCTGCCAAGCAGCACCGGCAGCAGGCCGATCACCAGCACCAGCACGGTCATCGCCTTGGGTCGCACGCGCTGCAGGGCCCCCTCGCGGATCGCCGCGAGCAGCGCCGCTTCGGTCTGCTCGCCACGCGCCAGGCGCGCCTGCCAGGCATTGCGCAGGTACAGCAGCATGATCACCCCGAACTCGGCGGCAACCCCGGCCAGTGCGATAAAGCCGACCCCGGTGGCCACCGACTGGTTGTAGCCGAGCAGGTAGAGGAACCACAGCCCGCCGGTCAGGGCGAACGGCATTGTAGCCATGATCAGCAGCGCCTCGCCGACCCGGCCAAAGGTCAGGTAGAGCAACACGAAAATGATCGCCAGGGTCGCCGGCACCACCAGCAGCAGACGCTGGTTGGCCCGTTGCAGGAACTCGAACTGCCCGGAATAGCTCAGGCTCATGCCGGCATCCAGTGTTACCTCGGCACTGATGCGCTGCTGCAGCTCCTGTACCAGCGAGGCCATGTCACGCCCGCGGGCATCGATATAGACCCAGCCGGAGGGCCGGGCATTTTCGCTGCGCAGCATCGGCGGGCCTTCGCTGACAGCGATCCGGGCAATGCTGCCGAGGCTGATCTGTGCGCCGCCGGGGGTGAGGATCGGCAGCTCGCGCAACGCCTGCGGCGAGTCGCGCCAGTCACGCGCATAGCGCAGGTTGATCGGATAGCGCGCCAGGCCCTCGACCGTTTCACCGATGTTCATGCCACCCACCGCACCGGCCACCAGCTCCTGCACATCGGCAATGTTCAGGCCGTAGCGGGCCGCCTGGAAGCGGTCGATATCCACATCCAGATAGCGCCCGGCGGTCAGCCGTTCGGCAATCGCCGAGGTCACCCCAGGCACCCCGCGCGCCACCTCGGCAATCTGTGCAGTCAGCGCGTCGATACGTTGCAGATCGCTGCCGGCCAGCTTGATGCCGATCGGACTCTTGACCCCGGTGGCCAGCATGTCGATGCGGTTGCGGATCGGCGGAATCCACAGGTTCGCCAGCCCCGGCACCTGCACTGCACGGTCCAGCTCCTCCACCAGCTTCTCCGGTGTCATGCCCGGACGCCACTGCTCGCGCGGCTTGAAGCGGATACTGGTCTCGAACATTTCCAGCGGTGCCGGATCGGTGGCGGTGTCTGCGCGCCCGGCCTTGCCGAACACCCGCTCGACCTCGGGCACCGTCATGATCATCCGATCGGTCTGCTGCAACAGCTCAGCGGCGCGCTGCGCCGAGAGCCCTGGCAGCGCGGTCGGCATATACAGCAGATCGCCCTCATCCAGCGGCGGCAGAAACTCGCCACCGAGGCGCTGCAGTGGCCACAGGCTGGTCAGGAACACCAGCAGCGCCACCACCAGGGTTGCTCGCGGCCAGCGCAGTACAGCATTCAGCCCAGGCCGGTAGACCCAGATCAGCAGCCGGTTCAGCGGGTTCTGCTGTTCGGCACGGATACGCCCGCGCACCGCATACAGCATCAGCACCGGAATCAGCGTCACCGACAGGCCGGCCGAGGCCGCCATGGCCCAGGTCTTGGTCCAGGCCAGCGGGGCGAACAGCCGGCCCTCCTGGGCCTGCAGGGTGAACACCGGAATAAACGACAGGGTGATGATCAGCAGGCTGAAAAACAGCGCCGGCCCCACCTCGCTGGCGGCATCCAGAATCAGCTGGCGATGTTCCGCCGCGTCCGGCTGGCGCCCTGGATGCAGCTCTTGCCAGGCCTCAAGCTTCTTGTGCGCATTCTCGATCATCACCACCGCCGCATCGACCATGGCGCCGATGGCAATGGCAATGCCGCCCAGTGACATGATGTTGGCGTTGATACCCTGTGCCTGCATGATGATAAAGGACACCAGCACACCCAGCGGCAGCGCGACTATCGCCACCAGTGACGAGCGCAGGTGCCAGAGAAAAGCCAGACATACCAGCGCCACCACGATGAACTCTTCGATCAGCTTGCGGCTGAGATTCTTGATGGCGCTGTCGATCAGCTCGGCGCGGTCGTAGGTGACCACCAGCTCCACCCCGTCCGGCAGGCTGACCGCCAGCTCATCAATACGCAGTCGCACCCGTTCGATCGCCGCCCGCGCATCACCGCCGCTGCGCAATATCACCACGCCGCCGACCACCTCGCCCTGGCCATCCAGCTCGGCAATCCCGCGGCGCATTTCCGGCCCCAGACTAATCTGTGCCACATCGCCCAGCAACACCGGGGTGCTGCCGTCAAGGCGCAGCGGGATCTGGCGAAAATCCTCCAGTTCCTGCAGGTAACCACTGGCACGCACCATGTACTCGGCACCGGCCAGCTCCAGCGCACTGCCACCGGCCTCCTGATTGGCGCGACCGATAGCCGCCGCCACCTGCTGCTGGGTCACCCCCAGACTGGCCATGCGCAGCGGGTCGAGCACCACCTGGTACTGCTTGCGCATGCCGCCCACGGTGGCCACCTCGGCAATTTCCGGCAGCGCCTGCAGCTCGTACTTGAGGAACCAGTCCTGCAGGCTGCGCAGCTCGGCCAGGTCATGCCGGCCGCTGCGATCGACCAGCGCATACTGGAAGATCCAGCCGACCCCGGTGGCATCCGGGCCGAGCGCCGGACTGACCCCGGCCGGCAGGCGCCCCTGCACCTGATTCAGGTATTCCAGCACCCGCGAGCGCGCCCAGTACAGGTCGGTGCCGTCCTCGAACAGCACATACAGGTAGCTGTCACCGTACATGGAAAAACCGCGCACCGTGCTGGCACCAGGCACCGACAGCATGGTGGTGGCCAGTGGATAGGTAATCTGGTTCTCCACCACCTGCGGCGCCTGACCGGGCCAGCTGGTGCGGATGATCACCTGGGTGTCGGACAGGTCGGGCAGCGCATCCACCGGCATCCGCAGCATCGACCAGACACCCCAGACCACGCAGAACAGCGTGGCCAGCAGCACCAGCAGACGGTTACCCAGTGACCAGCGAATCAGCGCGGCGATCATGGCTGCACCTCACGCTTGCGGATACGTACCACCGGCAGACCATCGGGCAGCTGGCGCACCCAGACCCGCACCGCATCCCCTTCGGCGATATCGCTCAGGTCGACCCCTGGCGCCACCTCGAACTGCATGGTCATGCCGTCCATGCCAAGGCTCTCGAAGGGGCCGTGCTCAAGCATCAGGCCGTCCTCGTCGTGGTAGATCACCATGGCATCGGCGCTGTGCAGATCCGGATCGCCGTCCTCCGCCGCCCGTGCCAGCAGGCCGCGCAGGCTGGCCTCGGAGTCGATCAGGAACTGCGCCGCCGACACCACCCGCTGGCCGGCCTGCAGGCCCTCAAGGATCTCCACCCGGTCACCCGCCTCGCGGCCAACCAGCACCTGCTGCGGGCGGAAGCGCCCATCCGCTTCGGCCAGCAGCACCAGATCACGCCGCCCGCCACGGATCAGCGCATCGGCAGGAATCAGCAACTGCGGCTGCTCGGCCTGCCGTTGCAGCGACACCTGGGCGCTCATGCCGGGGCGCAGCAGGCCCTGCGGATTCTCCAGCACGGCGCGCACCCGTACCGTACGCGCCTGACTGTCAGCCTGCGGCAGCAGCGCCTCGATACGCGCCTGCTGCGGCGCCAGTCCCGGCAACTGCACCTGCAGCAACTGCCCGGCCTCCAGCCAGTGCGCCTGCTGCTCGGGTACCGCCACCTCCAGCCAGACCTTCTCGATACTACCGATACGCGCCAGGGTGGCATCCGCCGACAGGCTCATGCCGGCACGCAACGGCCACTCCAGCAGCACCCCGGCCTGCGGACTGCGGATCTGCCAGTGCATCTGCACCCGTCCCTCGCGGCGCACGGCATTCAGCAGCTCCTCGGGCATCCCGCTCAGACGCAAACGCTGCCAGGCCGCTGCCTGCAGCTCGGTATCCCCCAGCCGGCGCAGCGCCAGGTACTCCTCCTGGGCCGTCACCCATTCCGGCACCATCAGCGTGGCCAGCAGCTGACCGGATTGCAGCAGGTCCTCGCTGGCCAGCGGCTCGACCCGCTCAACCCAGGCCCGCGCGCGGTTCTGCAGCAGCGTCTGATGGCGCTGGTCCCAGCCGAGTACGGCACTGGCCTGGAACGCCAGCGCCAGCCGGCCGGACTCGACACTGGCCACACGCAACCCGAGATTGCGGGTAATCGACGGATCGATACGCATGCTGCTGCCGTCATCACCGGGATCGGCATAGCGCGGCACCAGATCCATGTCCATAAACGGCGAACGTCCGGGGCCATCAAAATGCTGTTGCGGGTACATCGGGTCATACCAGTAGAGAATGCGCGGCTCGCTGACCTGCTGCAGCGGCGGACTCGGGTCGCCATGCCCGGCGTGGCCGGCATGCGGATCAGCGGCCAGCGCCAGGGCCGGCAGCCAGCACAGACACAGGCTGACAATGCGTGACAGTTTCATTTCAGTGTTCCCCCCAACCCAGTTGCAGGCGCATCTGGCTGCTTGCCAGTTGCCCTTGCAGCTGCAGATGCTGCAGCTGCGTTTCCACCTGTGCCGAACGCGCCGCCAGCAGCGGCTCCAGGCCGGCGCGCCCGCTGCGGTAGTCGGCCAGTGCCAGCTCGGCGCGGCGGCTGGCCAGCGGCAGCAATTGCTCATCGCTGCGGCGCACTGCCAGTTGCAGTCGCCGGTACTCGCTCAGTTCGCCGTCCAGCTCGGCCAGCAACCGGTATTGCTGGCCGTCACGCTCCAGCTCCAGCGCTGCCAGCTCGGCCTGACGGGCACGGATGCGCGGCTGCTGGCGACTGCCGGTGAACAGCGGCAGCCCCAGATTGACCTGCACACTGAACATGTCGTCCAGCCCGGCACCACGCCGCTGGTAGGCCAGCTCCCAGCTCCAGTCCGGACGCCGATCGGCCTCGGCCAGCCGTACCGCGGCCGCCCCTTGCTGCAGCAATGGCTGGTAGCGGGCCAGTTCCGGCTGCTGCTGCAGCCGCTCGCGTAGCTGCTGCTCCTCCACCGGCCACTGCGGCCAGTTGCCCAGGGTCTGCTGCAGCCCGGGGCTCTGCAACCAGCGCCGGCTGGCCGCCTGCAACGCCCCCTGCTCGGCCTGCAACTGCTCGATGCGCTGCTCCAGCCGGGCACGCTCGGTCTCCACCTGCGGCTGTTCAGCCAGACTGCCCTGGTCACTGCGCAGGCGCGCAGTCACCGCCGCCGCCAGCACCCGGTTGTGCTCAAGCAACTGCGGGAACAGCGCCAGTTGCTGCTCGACCACGCGCAGACGCAACCAGACCTCGGCCATCCCCAAGCGAACCTCGAGCCGCTGTACCGCCAGCTCGGCGGACATCCGCTGCCGGGTTGCCTGCGCCAGCTCACGCTGCGCCTCACGCCGCGCCCGGTTCGGCACCTCCTGCATCAGACCGAGCATCTGCATGCTCATGCCATCAGCATTCAGGCGGCCACGTTCATCGCCCTGCAACGGGATGTTTTGCAGGCCAAAACCAAGTTTCGGGTCGGGCAACTGACCGGCCGCCTCGGCGTCATGCCCCGCCGCCTGCTGCTGCAGCTGCCAGGCCTGCAGTGCCGGCGCCTCGCGTTCGGCCTGTTGCAAGGCCTGCTCCAGCGTCAGCGCCGACAACGGCGCCCACGGCAGCAGGGCCAGCACCAGCAGCACAGGCAACTGCGGGCGCGAAAGAAATGCATTCATTGGAATAAATCCCCTGGAGTTCGCGTGCACGGGCACGCCACAGACCCCGCCATGGCGGAGCCATCAACCGCACTCAGGGGTCAGGCGCGGGGTGGGCGCCAGAGGGTATCGGGGGAGCTTTCGGGGGTAGCTGGCACCCGCAGGGCCAGCGGTGTACAGCAGGGCAGCGCGCCCAGCGGCAGGCTGGCCGACACCGGCAGCGCGGCACTCACATGACAGCCACCGCCCATCTGGCACAGCAGCTCGGCGGTGGCCTGCAACGGCTCATCCGCCGGCTCGCCATGCAGCGAGGCGCAATCGGCATGCGCCGCTTCCGGCTGCAGACAGGGATCGACCACAGCCAGTGCCGCTGCCAGCGTGGAGAACGCCAGCAACAGGGCACACAGCAGCAGATGCAATGCGGTCGAGGTTTTCATGGTCGGCAGTATAGCTCAGTCGGCGCGCTGCAGTTCACTGACCACATAGGCGCCGTCACGCTGCTCGGCGCGGAAGCGCACCAGATCGCCCACCGCCAGCCCCTCAAGGCTGGCGCCGTCAACCAGCGTGAAACGCATGGTCATGGGTGCCATGCCAAGGTTCTCGATCGGCCCGTGGCGTAGGGTAACGCGCTGGCTGTCGGCATCGATACGGCGGATTTCGCCTTCGCTGAGGGCCTGCCCGGCGTCACCCGCCAACACAGTGCCTGCCGCCAACCAGAGTCCCAGACCCCATGCTGCCAAACTTGATGTTTTAACCATTTACAGTCTCCTGTTGTCAGTGGTGTGACGCTGGCCGAACCTGAACCTGACCACGCATGCCGGCCTGATAGTGCCCGGGCAAAAGGCAACCGAACTCGAAGCGGCCAGCCCGGTTGAATGTCCAAACCAGACTCTGCTGTTGACCCGGAGGAACATGCACCATCCAGGGCTCATCGTGCTCCATTCCCGGGAAAAGCTCCATCATTTGCGCATGCTCGGCAAGCTCTTGCGCAGTTCCCAGCACCAGTTCGTGCATTATCTTTCCTTCATTGCGAACCAGCAGCCGCAGGGTTTCACCCTTCTCTACCTGCAGATGGTCCGGATAAAAACGCATCTGGTCATCCATGCGGATCAGCACCTCACGATCTACCTGATTCGCTTCCGCAACCACACCCCAAAGGGTCTGTTCAGCCGGGCCGGCCGGCAAACGCACCTCGATATCCGCTTGATGGGCTGACACGCCAGCCGCCGTTGCCAACAGCATTGTTCCCAGCAGGCCGCTACGCAGCCCTCCGCATATACGACCAACCACCTGCATTGGCCGCAGCCTGCGGAACTGTTGCTTGTTCATGCTCACCAATAGCCTCCGCTTTTTACTGTCCCTGCAGCCTACAAGCAAAACCTGACTCGCGGGTGAGTGCCGGATTACAGTCCTGTAAGGATCGCGAGCAATTGGCGACGCCAAGACCATCCGCGCCTAGAATGGGGCTGTCGACCAACCTGCTTGAGAACGCTCTGGAACAGCCCTGAATGAAGATACTGATTGCCGAGGATGAAGCCAAAACCGGCGCCTACCTGCGCCAGGGCCTGCAGGAAGCCGGCTTCAACACCGATTTGGTCAACAATGGCACAGACGCCGTGCATACCGTCCTGCTCAACAGTTATGACCTGGTGGTTCTGGATGTCATGCTGCCGGGCCTGGACGGCTGGGAAGTACTCAAAGTCATTCGAGCCGCCGGACAAAACATACCGGTGTTGTTCCTGACCGCACGGGACAGTGTCGAAGACAGGGTCAAGGGACTTGAGCTGGGGGCCGATGATTATCTGGTAAAGCCATTTGCCTTTTCCGAGCTGCTGGCACGGATACGCTCCCTGTTGCGCCGCGGCAGCACCCCTCTGGTTCAGACCAGCCTGGTATTCGCCGACCTTGAAGTGGACCTGCTGAAACGCCGTGCGCGCAGGGGCGGCCGAAACATCGAACTGACCGCCAAGGAGTTCGCCCTGCTCGAACTGTTCCTGCGCAGGCCCGGCGAGATACTGTCAAAATCATTGATCGCATCACAGGTCTGGGACATGAATTTCGACAGTGACACCAATGTCATCGAGGTCGCTGTGCGACGGCTTCGGGCAAAAATCGACGATGACTTCGCGGTAAAGCTGATTCATACCGCCCGCGGCATGGGTTACATGCTCGATACCGGCGAACGCACATGAGTCGCAGCCTGTCGCTGACCGCGCGCATCTGTCTGGCCTTCATGCTGGTGGCAACCAGCGTTATTTCGCTGACGGCGTTGGGCTTCTTCCAGCTCAGCAAGCACCACTTTGAAGAGCTCGACGAAGCCATCCTCAACGAAAAACTGCATGCCATTCGAATCATGCTGCAAGTCTCGCCCCAGCCCCTGCAGGCAGAGCACCAGCAACAGCACCTGCAGGCCATGCTTGGCGCCCACGAATCCATGCGGGTTTTGATAACCCGTGATGACGGAGACATTCTGTTCGCTGAACCACAGGATTTTCTGGCCGCTGCCAGCGACCCGCTGATCAGTACCCAGAGCCACTGGTTCTGGCAGGAGGGCGAGCGTTTTTTCCAGGGACTCAGCGCGGAAATCGCCCTTGAGGATTCACCGCCATTGCGCGTATTGCTTGCCCTTGACGTCACCGCTCACACGCTTTTCTTCCGCAGCCTGATGTACTGGCTGTGGTTCGGCATGTTGCTGTGCCTGCTGACCAGCGCATTGCTCGGCTGGCTGGTCGCACGCAGCGGCCTGCAGCCATTGCGCGAGATCACCCAATCCATGACCGGGATGTCCGCCGCCTCCCTTGATGAGCGTATCGATACCCATGCGGTGCCGCGTGAGCTGCAGGCAATGGTGCATTCGTTCAATTCAATGCTCTGTCGGCTGCAGGACGCCTTCGCCAGAATTTCCAACTTCTCTGCGGATATCGCTCACGAAATGCGCACCCCGGTCAGCAATATGCTGACCCAGACCGAAGTGGTACTGATGCGCAAACGCGACGCTGACACCTACGAAAACAACCTGCACTCCAATCTGGAAGAGCTGTCGCGCCTGTCACGCATGATTGACGACATGTTGTTTCTGGCCAAGTCGGAAAACGGCCAGACGCTGCTGAACCAGCAACCATTGGAGCTGGACGAGCTGGTATCCGGGCAGCTGGAGTACTACCGGATTCTCGCCGAGGAAAAGGGTATCGCCATCGAGGTCATCGGGCAGGGGCATATCCACGGCGATGCACCCATGGTAGGCCGGGTAGTCAGCAACCTGTTGTCCAATGCCTTGCGCTACACGCCACCGGGGCAAACCGTGCAGATCCAGCTGCGCCAGCAGCCAGATAGTGTGGAGCTCTGTGTCAGCAATCCCGGAAAGGACATACAGCCCCTGCATCTGGATCGGCTATTTGACCGCTTCTACCGTGCCGACCCGGCCCGCCGAGAGGGAGATTCGGGCAACGCAGGTCTGGGGTTGGCAATCGCCGCGGCAATCGTCAAGGCACATGGCGGCAGTATCCACTGCACCTCGCAGGGCGGCATCACCCGTTTCTGCGTGCAGTTCCCTCGCCCATCCGCCTGAAACCGCTCAGCGTCGCAGTCGCGGTATGAAGCGCGGCGTGCGCAACGCATAAGCGCGCCAGGCATCAGCAAAACGGGCCTCCACCTCGCGCTCCTCACTGGCCGCAAGCCGGGCATACATCCACAACAGAACCGGAAACATCACCAGTGTAAGCAGCGTTGGCCATTGCAGCAGAAAGCCGAACATGATCAGCACAAAGCCGATGTATTGCGGATGCCGCACATGGGCATACAGACCTGTACAGGCCAGCTCTCCGGCCTGCTGGGCGGCATACAGCACCCGCCAGGCCTTGGCAATCAGATAGAACCCGGCGCCGATCAGTAACAGGCTCAACAGGTGGAAGGGGCCAAAGTGCGGCACCGCCTGCCAGCCGAACAGCATCTCAAGCAAATGCCCGCTGTCATGGGCAAACCAATCGATACCGGGATAGCGGGTTTGCAGCCAGCCGGCGAGGAAGTACAGGGTCAGGGGAAAGCCATACATCTCTGCAAACAGAGCCACCAGAAAGGCACTGAACGCACCAAAGGAACGCCAGTCGTGCCGGGTCCTCGGCTTGAAGAAACTGAAGGCAAAAAAGATGAAGATTGCCGAATTCAGTACCACCAGCCCCCACAGGCCATAGTCAGCAAATCCTGTGTGCATGTCAGTCTTCCCCCCGGCCACTGCGCCCATGCGAACCATGTCCCCGATGCATGAACAGATGCATTAACGGGCACAGCAACAAAATTATCCATGGCAAGCTTCCCAACAGATGTGCGCGATGCTCCTGCCAGAGAAAGAACAGCGCGATTAGCGCAAATCCGGCAAACACCAGCCAGTAACGCCGGCTGGCCGGCATTCTCCGATGCTGTCCGTCTTGCCGCGGTGGTAGGTGGTTCATGGCGCACCTCCCTGAGTGTGTCGCGCGAAGCGTCGTTTCAGCAGCAACGAGTTGCCGATCACCGACAGGGAGCTGGCGGTCATCGCCATCACGCCGATCATTGGATGCAGCAATCCAAGTGCGGCCATCGGGATGGCCGCCACGTTGTAAACACTCGCCCATATCAGGTTCTGCACTATTTTGGTGAAGGTGGCTCTGGATAGCTGCATGGCTTCCACAACCCCGGTCAGCTCACCGCGCACCAGCGTCACATCCGCCGCTTCGATCGCCACCTCGGCACCAGCGCCAATCGCAATGCCGACGTTTGCCTGTTTCAGTGCCGGCGCATCATTGATGCCATCGCCGACCATGGCGACATGATTGCCGTAACGTTGCTGCAGCTGGCGAATGGCATCCACCTTGCCCTGGGGCAGCACCTCTGCCTGCACTTCATCAATCCCCAGACTGTCAGCTACCGCTTGCGCGGCACGCTGGTTGTCACCGGTGAGCATCACCACCCGCAACCCCATACGCTGCATGCTGCGGATTGCCTCATGGGATTCGCGCTTGAGCGTATCGGCAACCGCCAGCAATCCCAGCGCAACACCGTCGGCAGCCACACAGACCACCGTACTGCCCAGGCTCTCCAGTTGCTGCAGTCGCCGGTCCAGTTGCTCGAGCCCGGCAACACCCAGCTCAGCAAGCAGGCGACGGTTGCCGAGCAGCACCCGCTGGCCGGCGACACGTCCTTCGACACCGCGTGCACCAACCGAGCGAAACTCGCTTACCGCACCGACCTCAAGCCCACGCTCACGGGCACCCTCGACAATCGCCCGGGCAATCGGGTGCTCCGAGGCGTTCTCCACGCTGGCCGCCAGGCGCAGCAACTGCGTCTCCGGGACGCCGTATGCAACCATATCCGTCAGCCGTGGTTCACCACGGGTTATGGTTCCGGTCTTGTCCAGTACCATCACACGGATGTCCTTGAACGTCTGTATGGCCTCGCCGGATCTGATCAGTATCCCGCGCTCGGCACCCAGACCGGAACCAACCATCAATGCTGTTGGCGTGGCCAAACCAAGCGCACAGGGACAGGCAATTACCAGCACCGCAACAGCCGCCAGCAGTGCCAGCACCGGCCCCTCTGCCTGGGGATTTACCCAGGGCAACCACTGCGCCCCCCACGACAAGACCGGGCGCAATGCCTCCGGGAACACCAGCCAGGCGACCATGCTGAACAGCGAAATCAGCACCACCAGCGGCACAAACCGCCCGGTCATGCGGTCAGCAAACTCCTGAATGGGAACCCGTGAGCCCTGGGCCTGATCAACCAGCCGAATGACCTGTGCCAGAAAGGTATCCCGACCAACCCGCAGGGCCCTGACCCGCAACCGTCCTTCCTTGTTGATGGTTGCACCCAGTACCTGATCACCCACCTGCTTGTAGACAGGTAATGATTCGCCGGTGGCCAGGGATTCATCAACGTGGCTTTCGCCGTCGATCACCTCGCCGTCGGTGGGAATCTTGTCCCCGGGACGGACCAGCATAATGTCGCCGGGCTGAAGGTCCTGCACGGCAACTTCCTGTTCAACACCGTCCCGCTCGACCCGTGCGGTTCTTGCCCCCAGCGTCAGCAAGCGCCGAATAGCCTGGGATGCCCGGCCCTTTGCCTTGGCCTCGAGATAACGCCCCAGCAGGTGGAAGGTCATGATGGTGGCGGCCATTTCCATAAAGGATGTCATCGGATAGATGAACCCCAGCAGGCCGATAAAATAGGGCGGCAAACTGCCCAGCGAAATCAGTACATCCATATTCAAAGTACGGTTGCGCAGCGCACGCCAGGACGCCCTGTGGGTCGCTGCACCCCCCGCCAGAAACACCACCGGGAAGGCCAATAGCGCAACCATCACCAGATAACCTGGCAGTGGCCGCCAGAACATCTGAGGAATCATCAGCAGCATGATCAGGCTGGCCGGTATCCCGGCTATCCAAAGCCGGCGTGCAGCTTCAGCAAGGTAGCGTCGATCAACCGCTAGATCCTCATCGACATGGCTGTCCTGGGTACTGGCTGCGCGTACTACGGCCACCTCGTAACCAGCATTTTCGATCGCCTGTCGCAACTGCTGGCGCTCGACGTCACCGTTACGCACACGCACCGAGACCAGATGACTGGCAATGTTGGTGCGCACCTCCAGCACCCCATCCAGCCGCTGCAGGCTCTGCCTGACCAGACCGGCACAATGGTCACTGCCCATGCCGGGCACTATCACCTCATACTCGGCAGCCCCATCAAGCATTGCCTGCATATCCACCTCCCTGGGTCATTCCCGGCGGCTGTACCGCCAAGCAGTGGCGATCAGTGGTGCGCCGCGTGATCGTCCTCGTCTGCCTCAACCTCAGCTGGCGCCTCAAGCGGCGCTGCAGCGCGCCTGCTCAGACAGTCAACCAATTGCAGGCGATGCAGGGCCGCCATCCGGTCATGCATCGCCAGCACCTCCTGCAGATCTGCCTGCGGCTGGGCCATGGCTGCCTGCATGCGTGCCTTCAACTGCTGCATTTCCTGCATCTCTGGATGCCCTGCTTCCATCATCATGCAGTCACCCGGCATACTGCCCATCATTGGCTTGCCGCCCATCATGCCCTGGGCATTTGCCAGGCCAACTGCCACAGCCAGCCCGACACCAAACACCATTGCAGCTTTGCGGTTGTTCATCTGTGCTCTCCTGTTTCACCCAGCCGAAAATCATCGACCTGTCACTGATAATGAAACTGCCGAGCTTTCACATGGCTTAGGCAACCATTACATCCCTGTCAGCTTGGCGCTGATAGTCAGCCAGGCTGGCTGCTGGGCCCCATTGCAAAGCTGTAATCCACCGGCAAGCCACCTGTCAGGGCGCGCACGGCATGATGGATCTGCACTTTCAACAAAGGAGAATCACCATGTGGAAAGCCACTGCCCTGAGCATCGCCGCCCTGTTAGTTTTCAGCATCAGTCAGGCCCACGCCGAAGATGGCAGCCTGCGCTACCGACTGATGGTTGAACGCATTGCACTGGATAACAGCAACCCCAACGGCCTCAACCCGCAATGGGCCAACCCAAGCCAGCTGCCTGAGCAGCGCGCCAAGGACTAACCATTCACAGGCTCTCGGACTGCGCAGCAGTTGGGCTGGCCGCCGGCTTGGGGTAAACTGCGTGCCTGTTTTTCTGCCGCATCCCGTGGCAGCGTCGCCCGCCACAGGCCTGCGGCCTGCTGCAGCGCACCCGAGAGCACCCGTTGATGCCCAGCACTTTCCACGACATGCCGCGTAGCCGGCCTAGCACCCCGCTGCTGGACCGGATTGACGACACCGCCCAGCTGCGCCAGCTGGACGAGGCGCAACTTGCCACCCTGGCCGACGAACTGCGCGCCTACCTGTTGTGGAGCGTCAGCCAGACCGGCGGGCATTTCGGTGCCGGACTCGGCGTGATCGAGCTGACCATTGCCCTGCACTACGTCTACCAGACCCCGCATGACCGCCTGCTGTGGGATGTCGGCCATCAGGCCTATCCGCACAAGATTCTCACCGGGCGCCGCGAGCAGATGCTCAGCCTGCGCCAGAAAAACGGCCTGGCGGCCTTCCCGCGGCGCAGCGAAAGCCCCTACGACACCTTCGGCGTCGGCCACTCCAGCACCTCGATCAGTGCCGGACTGGGCATGGCGATTGCCGCGCGGCTGCAGGGCAGTGACCGGCGCACGGTGGCGGTGATCGGCGATGGCGCCCTGACCGCCGGCATGGCCTTCGAGGCGCTCAACCATGCCGCCGATGTGGATGCCGACATGCTGGTGGTACTGAACGACAACGACATGTCGATTTCCGACAATGTCGGCGGGCTGTCCAACTACCTGACCAAGATCCTCTCCAGCAGCACCTACTCGCACCTGCGCGAGAACAGCAAAAAGGTCCTGTCGAAGATCCCCAG
>Ga0075011_10000783_pt1 | contig 16834 bp, 15 predicted proteins | sample TARM_MetaG_T_14_FD_72354 | JGI IMG/M metagenome (GOLD analysis project Ga0075011, IMG submission 72354) | Freshwater microbial communities from Pennsylvania, USA, analyzing microbe dynamics in response to fracking - TARM_MetaG_T_14 | ecosystem: Environmental > Aquatic > Freshwater > River... | reverse complement strand
GGACTGGGCCGGCGGCGCACCACAGGCCGACAGCGCGCACAAGGCGGGCGCAAGAGTGAGAATCAGAAGCGACGGGCGCATGGCGGCGGGCTTTACGCGATTTGGTCCAAAATGGTGTACATTTTGAACGCATGATTTTGCCATGCGGTTCGTCGAGGCTTGCGGGTTGTCCGTAGAAGTGGGCCGCAGGAAAGCGGGCTCGCCCAAGCCTGGCTGCCCATGCAAAAGGCCGGCCTGCGGGTGCAGACCGGCCTTTTTCGAGCCGAAGGCGCGGGAAGCGTGATCAGTTCTTGGTCTGGTCGACCAGCTTGTTGGCGCCGATCCAGGGCATCATCGCACGCAGCTGGGCACCGGTCTTTTCGATCGGGTGCGCGGCAGCGGCCTTGCGCGAAGCCTTGAGCTCGGGCTGGCCGGCGCGGTTGTCGAGAACGAAGTTCTTGACGAAGCGGCCCGACTGGATGTCGGCCAGAACGCGCTTCATTTCGGCCTTGGTTTCGGCGGTGATGATGCGCGGGCCGGTCACGATGTCGCCGTATTCGGCGGTGTTCGAGATCGAGTAGCGCATGTTGGCGATGCCGCCTTCATAGAGCAGGTCGACGATCAGCTTGGTTTCGTGGAGGCATTCGAAATAGGCCATTTCCGGGGCGTAGCCGGCTTCGACCAGGGTTTCGAAACCCGCCTGGATCAGGTGGGTGATGCCGCCGCACAGAACGGCCTGTTCGCCGAAGAGGTCGGTTTCGCACTCTTCCTTGAAGTTGGTTTCGATGATGCCCGAACGGCCACCGCCCACGCCCGAGGCATAGGCCAGCGCCACGTCGTGGGCATTGCCGGTGGCGTCCTGATGGACGGCCACGAGGCAGGGCACGCCGCCGCCCTTGGTGTATTCACCGCGCACGGTGTGGCCCGGACCCTTGGGGGCGATCATGATCACGTCGACGTCGGCGCGCGGCTCGATCAGGCCGAAGTGGACGTTGAGGCCATGGGCGAAGGCCAGCGCCGAACCGGGGCGCAGGTTGGCGTGGATGTCGTCGGCATAGATCGCGGCCTGATGTTCGTCGGGCGCCAGGATCATGAGGATGTCGGCCCAGGCGGCCGCTTCGGCGTTGGCGAGAACCTTGAAGCCGGCAGCTTCCGCCTTGGCGGCGCTGGCCGAACCGGGACGCAGCGCGATGGCCACTTCCTTGATGCCCGAATCGCGCAGGTTCTGCGCGTGGGCGTGGCCCTGGCTGCCATAGCCGAGGATGGCGATCTTCTTGCCCGCGATCAGGTTCAGATCGCAATCGGCGTCGTAGTAAACCTTCATGGTACTCGTCCTTGGTTGGGTCGTCCTGCCGTGGGCATCCATCGGGCCGGAAAAGCGCAGCGCTTATCGGGGAAAATGGATCGCGGCGCAAGGCCGCGAAGGAGCGGGTTTCTGTTTATGAATTTGAAATAAAAAGAAAAAGCTTAGACTGCCTGAGCGCCGCGGATCATGCCCACGATGCCGGTCCGGCCGACCTCGACCAAACCGAGCTCCTTCATCAGCGAGACGAAGGTGTCGATCTTCTCGGGCGCGCCGGTCAGCTCGAAGATGAAGCTCGACGTGGTGGTATCGACCACCTGGGCGCGGAACACGTCGGCCAGGCGCAGCGCCTCGACGCGGTTCTCGCCCTTGCCCGAGACCTTGATCAGCGCGAGTTCGCGCGCGACGTAGGGCCCCACTTCGGTAAGGTCGGTCACCTTGTGGACGGGCACGAGCCGTTCGAGCTGGGCGTGGATCTGGTCGATCACCGCGGGCGGGCCGTGGGTGACGATGGTGATCCGGCTGACGTCGTGCTCGTCGGTGATGTCGGCCACGGTCAGGCTGTCGATGTTGTAGCCGCGCGCGGTGAACAGCCCGGCGATCTTGGCCAGAATGCCTGCCTCGTTGTCGACCGTGATGGTCAGCACATGGCGCTCTTGCGCCGGGATCTTGATCTTCATCATGGGAAGCGTGTCTCGACTCTAAAATCTGTTCAGACCAGCGCCTTGGCTTCGTCGTCCATGGTCCCGGCGACCTGATCGCCATAGAGCAGCATGTCGGTGTGCGCCGCGCCCGAGGGAATCATCGGGAAGCAGTTGGCTTCCTTGGTCACGCGGCAATCGACGATCACCGGGCCGGGATGGTCGATCATGGCCTGGATGCCCGCGTCAAGCTCGTCGAGCGTGTCGATCTGGATGCCCTTCCAGCCATAGGCTTCTGCCAGTTTCACGAAATCGGGCAGCGCATCGGAGTACGAGCTGGAATAGCGGCTTTCATAGGTCAGTTCCTGCCACTGGCGGACCATGCCCATCCACTCGTTGTTGAGGATGAAGACCTTGACCGGCAGGCGGAACTGCGTGGCGGTGCCCAGTTCCTGGATGTTCATCTGGATCGAGGCGTCGCCCGCGATGTCGATGACCAGCGAATCCGGGCAGCCGACCTGCGCGCCGATGGCGGCGGGCAGGCCATAGCCCATCGTGCCAAGACCACCCGAGGTCAGCCACTTGTTCGGGTCCTGGAAGTGGAAGTGCTGGGCGGCCCACATCTGGTGCTGGCCCACTTCGGTGCTGATGACCGGGTTGCGGTCCTTGGTCAGCTCGTAGAGGCGCTCGATCGCCAGCTGGGGCATGATCTCGCCGTTGGTGCGCTTGGGATAGGCCAGGCTCTGGCGTGCGCGCCAGCCGTCGATCCGCTCGTGCCAGGCGGTCAGGTCCTGGGCGGTGTGCCCGGCTTCGAGCCAGCCCTCGATGATCTGGCGCAGCACGCGTGCGCAATCGCCGATCAGCGGCAGATCGACCTGAACGGTCTTGTTGATCGAGGCGCGGTCGATGTCGATGTGGATCTTGATGCTGTCGGGCGAGAACGCGTCGAGGCGCCCGGTCACGCGGTCGTCGAAGCGGGCGCCGATGCACACGACCAGATCGGCCTTGTTCATCGCCATGTTGGCTTCATAGGTGCCGTGCATGCCCAGCATGCCCAGCCAGTCCTTGTGGGCAGCCGGGAAGGCCCCCAGACCCATCAGGGTCGAGGTGACGGGCGCGCCGGTCAGGGCCTGAAGCTCGCGCAGCAGGCGCGTGGCCTCGGGGCCCGAATTGATCACGCCGCCGCCGGTGTAGAACACCGGTGCCTTGGCCTTGGCGAGCAGGGCGACCGCTTCGGCGATGCCTTGCGCCGGGGCTTCGACTTGCGGGTTGTAGCGGTTGCGGGCCTGCGGGGCATGACCACTCCAGCGCGTGGAGGCGATCTGGACGTCCTTGGGAATGTCGACGACGACCGGGCCGGGGCGGCCTTCGGTGGCGATGCGGAACGCCTCGTCGATGGTGGCGGCCAGTTGCGCGGGGTCCTTCACCAGATAGTTGTGCTTGGTGCAGTGGCGCGTGATGCCGACGGTATCGGCTTCCTGGAACGCGTCCGAGCCGATCAGCGCGGTGGGCACCTGCCCGGTGATGACGACGAGCGGAATCGAATCGAGGAACGCATCGGCAATGCCGGTGACGGCATTGGTCGCCCCCGGCCCCGAGGTGACGAGCACGACGCCCGGCTTGCCGGTCGCGCGGGCATAGCCCTCGGCGGCGTGGGCGGCGCCCGCTTCGTGGCGGACGAGGATGTGGCGGATGCGTTCATCGCCGAACAGCGCATCATAGATCGGAAGCACGGCGCCGCCGGGATAGCCGAACACATATTCGACGCCCTTGGCGACCAGGCTTTCGACCAGGATTTCAGCGCCGCTGCGCTCGCTTTTCACGACCTTGTTTCCTTGCTTTCAGGGGGCCCGCAAGAGCGCCCTTATTTCACAAAAACCGCAGACCGGTTACTCCGGCCTGAACCCTCAAAAACTGTGGCTGGCTACAGGGTGTCTGTGCCGGCCTGAACCTTCAAAAACTGTGGCTGGCTACAGGGTGTCTGTGCCGGCCCAAACCCTCAAAAACTGCGGCCCGGCTACAGGGTACCTGTGCCGGGCCGTCTCTCCCTACTCGGGCACCTGACAAATGTCAGGCAATTGACGGCTTGCTAATTGACACAAACGGTCGTGTCAATCTGCTAATTTTGAAATAATGCTGCCATGTGTGGTGTGTCAAGGTAATTTTCGTTCGTGAATCGGGGCCAATCGACCGGAATCTGGTGACGGAGCCAGGTGAACTGCCGTTTGACATAGCGGCGCGTGGCTTGCTGGCCGGAGGACATCGCAGAGTCGGCGTCGAGGGTTCCGGCCAGAAACGCGGCGATCTCGGGCACGCCGATGGCCCGCATGACCGGCAGGTCAGGGTCGAGCCGGCGCGCGAGCAGGGCCTCGACTTCGGCGAGGGCACCGCCTTCCCACATCATGGCAAAGCGGCGGTCGCAGCGCGCGTAGACCCAGTCGCGTTCGGGGAGCAGGACAAGGGGGCGCAGGGCCACCGCATGGCCGATCCCGCCCTCGCGCCGGGCCTGCCAGTGGGCGAGGGGGTGGCCGGTCGAGCGCACGACTTCGAGCGCGCGGGCGACGCGGGTGGTGTCGGCGGGGTGAAGCGCGGCGGCGCGCTCGGGGTCTTCGCGGGCGAGGGCTGCATGGGCAAGGTCCACGGGCAGGGCGCGGACGGCGGCGCGAATGTCGGGATCTATGGCCGGGACGGGGGCGATCCCGTCGAGCAGGGTGCGGATATAGAGGCCGGTTCCGCCCACGAGGATGGGCAGGGCGCCCTGTTCGTGGGCCTGTTCGATTTCGGCACGGGCGGCCTGTGCCCAGTCGGCGGCGGAACAGGATGTGGCGCCGTCCCAGGCGCCGAACAGGCGGTGGGGCACGCCCTGCATCTCGGCCTCGCTCGGGCGGGCGCTCAGGACGGCAAGGTCGGCATAGACTTGCGCGCTGTCGGCATTGATCACCACGGCCTTGCGGCCCCGCGCCTGCTGCGCCAGCGCGAGACGGACGGCAAGATCGCTCTTGCCGCTGGCGGTCGGCCCTGCAATGAGCGCCAGCGCCCGGTTCTGGTCGGCCCTTGCGAGGGGCAGGTTGGAATGTGAGGGGCCACGGCCAGAATGTGAAAGGGATTTCTCAGTGCTCATTGCCCGTCTGATAGCAGACCCGGAGACGCTTGGTGACAATCTTGCGCGCGCGATGGAACTGATCGAGGACGCCGGTTTCGAAGTGGCGGGCGCCGGGATGCTCGACTTCTCCGATTCGGTCGTCGAAATCGAGGTGATCGACGGCGAGCAACCGGCAGACAGGGCCAAAGTCCGCACGATCCTCGATCACTGCTTCCCGGCCTGCGACATGCTGATTTCCGACCGGATCATTGAGACGCCGCGCCTGTTCGTCTCGGACATGGACTCGACCATGATCGCGGCGGAATGCATCGACGAGCTGGCCGATTTCGCCGGCCTCAAGGCCCGGATCGCGGACATCACCGAACGCGCGATGCAGGGCGAACTCGATTTCGAATCCGCGCTGCGCGAGCGCGTGGGCCTTCTGGCCGGGCTTTCGCAAGGTGCGATCGACCAGTGCCTCGACGAGCGGATCGCGGCCATGCCCGGCGCGCGCACCCTCGTTTCGACGCTCAAGTCGCGCGGGTGCCACACGGTGCTGGTGACCGGGGGCTTCCACTCGTTCGCCGATCCGGTGGCCGCCGAACTGGGCTTCGAGCGCGTGGTCGGCAACCGTCTGGAGATCGTCGATGGCAAGCTGACCGGCAAGCTCGAAGGCGGGATCGTCGATTCGGGGGTGAAGAAGGCCGTGCTGCTCGAAGAGACCGCGCGGCTCGGGCCCGCGACGGTGAGCCTGGCCACCGGCGATGGCGCCAACGACATCCCGATGATCGAGGCCGCCACGTTCGGCATTGCCTATTACGCCAAGCCCAAGGCCCGTGCGGCGGCTGATGGCCGGATCGACCGGGGCGACCTGACCGCGATCCTCGAACTCTTCGGCATCCCGCAAGAGGACTGGGTGACCGATTGATGCCTGCGCGTCGGAGCGATTTTGCGGACCTGCCGCTGATTGATCCCGCGCGGGAAAAGCCGCGCCTGCGCCCGTTCAAGGCCTGGGGCCATTTCCGGCGGCTGATGCACAATACCGAAAACACCGCCGAAGTGTTCGGGATCTTCGCCGCCTTGCCGTGGCGGGGCGGGGGCAAGGCGGGAACGCGGTTTCTGGCGAGCGAGAAGGGCCATGCCCTTGCGCTCGCCGAGCCCTGGCTGCCCGTGATCCTCGACGATCATGCCGCCTTGCGCGCGATGGGGCCGGGCACGCTGGGCTGGGCCTATTGCGACTTCATGGAGAGCGAGGGGCTGACCGCACAGGGGCTCGTCGACGAGGCCGAGCGGTTTCTGGCCGGAAGGCCGCGCTACAACGACCGGTTCCAGTGGTACATGCACCGTTTGCGCGACGTGCACGACCTGCTGCACGTGCTCACCGGCTATGGCCGCGATGCGCTGGGCGAGGCTTGCGTGCTGGCGTTCACTTATCCCCAGCAGCCCGCGCCGGGGCATCTGTTCATCGCGTGGATGGCGGCCTTGCAGATGCGCTTGCGCCTCCGGAGCCGGGCGCCGGTCTTTGCCGCCGTGCGCGAGGCGAAGCGGCGTGGGGCGCGCTGCCCGCGCATGATGGAACAATCGATTCGCGCGCTGCTGCCGCTCGATCTGGACGAGGCGCGGCGTCGGCTGGGGATCGTGCCGGGCACGGCCTATGCGCGGGCCCATGCGGTCTGGCGCAGTGAAGGGGTCGATCCCGACAGTTTGCTGCGCTGAGGGGCTGGCCCCTCCGTCAGGCCTGCGGCCTGCCACCTCCCCACGCTGTGGGGAGGATCTTTTTTCTTTTGGGACCACGCGGAACGCGTGGTGGAGGGGCTTAGCCCTCCATCCAGTCCCGGAAGAAGGCTTCGTTGGCTTCGCGCAGGGTGTCGAGGCTCACGCCCGCAACGCTGCTGCCGCCCGTCGTGCCAAGGCGCGTGGCGCCTTCGAGGGTGACATCCGCGCGGGTCGTGACGACATAGCGCGACTGGTCTTCGCCAAAGGCCTGCGCGGTGGTGAGCGGGGCGTCGAGCGTGACGCCGATCTTGCCCGCCAGCGCCATTTCGGTGAGCGCGACGAGGAGGCCACCGTCCGAAAGGTCGTGAACGGCGGTAACCTTGCCGTCGATGATCCATTCGCGCACGAGTTCGCCATTGCGGCGTTCGAGGGCGAGGTCGACGCAGGGGGCTTCGCCTTCCTCGCGGCCGAGGATTTCGCGCAAGTAGAGCGACTGGCCCAGATGGGTGCCCTGGGGCCCGAGCAGCCACACGGTTTCACCCTCGGCCTTGAAGGCGATGGTGGCCATCTTGTCGTGGTCGAGCATCAGGCCCACGCCGCCGATGGCCGGGGTCGGCAGGATCGCCGAGCCGCCGCCGGTGGCCTTGGATTCGTTGTAGAGCGAGACGTTGCCCGAGACGATCGGATAGTCGAGCGCGCGGCACGCGTCGCCCATGCCTTCGAGGCAGCCCACGATCTGGCCCATGATTTCAGGGCGCTGCGGGTTGGCGAAGTTCAGGCAGTTGGTGATCGCAAGCGGGGTGGCGCCGACCGCGCAGATGTTGCGGAAGGTCTCGGCCACGGCCTGCTTGCCGCCTTCATAGGGGTCGGCAAAGCAATAGCGCGGGGTGCAGTCGGTGCTGATCGCCAGCGCCTTGTCCGTCCCGTGGACGCGCACGACGGCAGCATCACCGCCCGACTTTTGGAGCGTATCGGCGCCGACCTGGCTGTCGTACTGCTCGAAGATCCAGCGGCGGTTGGCAAGATCGGGGCAGCCGATCAGCGTGACGAGATCGGCGGCGATGTCCGCGCTTTCCGGCAAGGCGCCCAGCGGGGCGGGCCTGGCGGGCTTGACGTGCGGGCGATCATAGAGCGGGGCGTCGTCGGCGAGCGGGTCGAGCGGAATGTCGCAGACCACTTCGCCGTTGAATTCGAGCACCATGTGGCCGGTGTCGGTCACTTCGCCGATCACCGCGAAGTCGAGTTCCCACTTGCGGAAGATGGCCTCGGCCATGCCTTCCTTGCCCGGCTGGAGCACCATGAGCATGCGCTCCTGGCTTTCCGAGAGCATCATTTCATAGGGCGTCATGCCCTCTTCACGGCACGGCACCTTGTTCATGTCGAGACGGATGCCCGCGCCGCCCTTGCTGGCCATTTCGACCGACGAGGAGGTCAGGCCCGCCGCGCCCATGTCCTGGATGGCGACGATGGCGTCGGTGGCCATGAGTTCGAGGCAGGCCTCGATCAGCAGCTTTTCGGTGAAGGGGTCGCCCACCTGCACGGTCGGGCGCTTTTCCTCGCTCTTTTCGTCGAAGTCGGCGCTGGCCATGGTCGCGCCGTGGATGCCGTCGCGTCCGGTCTTCGAGCCGACATAGACGATCGGATTGCCAAGGCCGGTGGCCGCCGAATAGAAGATCTTGTCGGTATCGGCCACGCCCACGGTCATCGCGTTGACCAGGATGTTGCCGTCGTAGGCCTTGTGGAAATTGGTTTCGCCGCCAACGGTGGGCACGCCCACGCAGTTGCCATAGCCGCCGATACCCGCGACGACGCCCTGGACGAGGTGCTTCATCTTGGGGTGGTCGGGGCGGCCAAAGCGCAGCGCGTTCATGTTGGCTACCGGGCGCGCGCCCATCGTGAAGACGTCGCGCAGAATGCCCCCGACGCCGGTTGCGGCGCCCTGATAGGGTTCGATGTAGCTGGGGTGGTTGTGGCTTTCCATCTTGAAGATGGCGGCCTGGCCATCGCCAATGTCGATCACGCCGGCGTTCTCGCCGGGGCCGCAGATGACCCAGGGGGCCGTGGTCGGCAGCTTCTTGAGGTGAATACGGCTCGACTTGTACGAGCAGTGTTCGGACCACATGACCGAGAAGATGCCCAGCTCGACGAGGTTGGGCTCGCGGCCCAACGCGCCAAGCACGCGCGCATATTCTTCTTCCGACAGGCCGTGGGCGGCGACGATTTCAGCGGTGATCTGCGACATGGAAAGCGCCCTTAGCTGCGTGCGCGCGTTTGCGCTAGGGGGAGAGAAGGGGGAGCGGGCAGTTCGGGGCAGGGCTTTTGATTATGCACGCGTTATGCGCGGGGGTACTGAATGTCGGCGCTTGACCGGTAGGCCGGGCCCGGCCATTGCTAGGGGCGATGGCAAGCACACAAGACATCGCCGCGCTCAGCTTCGAGGATGCGCTCAAGGAGCTGGAAGTCGTGGTTCGCCGCCTCGAAAGCGGAGAGGCCCCTCTGGACGAATCCATCGACCTTTACGCGCGGGGCGAGGCCCTGCGCGGGGCCTGCCAGGCCCGGCTCGATGCCGCCCAGGCGCGGATCGAGGCCGTGGTGGCCGACCGCGAGGGCCGCGCTGCGGGTATGCGCCCGTTCGATGGCGCCTGATCCCATGGGGACCGCGACAGACGGTCAGGCCCTGCTGGGCCCCGCGCTCGCCGCGATCCAGGCCGAGGTGGACGCCTGTTTCGATGCGCTCCTGCCGATGGCGGCAGACCCGCGCGACCGGCTGATCGAGGCCATGCGCTATGCGGCCATGGGTGGCGGCAAGCGGCTGCGCCCGCTGCTGGTCTGTGCGACCGCCGCGATGTTCGGGGTCGATCGCACGTCGGCGGTGCGGGTGGGCACCGCGCTTGAGGCCATCCACGCCTATTCGCTGATCCACGACGACCTTCCCTGCATGGACGACGATGCGCTGCGCCATGGCAAGCCCACGGTGCACAAGGCCTTTGACGAAGCGACGGCGGTTCTGGCGGGCGACGCGCTCCATGCGTTCGCCTTCGAACTGCTGAGCGATCCGGCCACCAGCGGCGATCCGTTCACGCGGATCGAACTTGTCCGCACGCTGGCCACGGCCAGTGGCCTTCACGGCATGTGCGGCGGGCAGATGATGGACATCGTGGCCGAGACGACGACGTTCGACCTGCCCACTGTCACCCGCCTCCAGCAGCTCAAGACCGGGGCCCTGCTGGGCGCGGCGGTCGAGATGGGGGCTGTTCTGGGTCGTCTGGCCCCCGAAGGGCGCACGCACCTGCGCGGTTATGCCCGCGATATCGGCCTTGCCTTCCAGATCGCCGACGACCTGCTCGATGCCGAGGGTGACGAGGCCGCGGCCGGCAAGGCGCTGCGCAAGGATGCGGCGGCGGGCAAGGAAACCTTTCTCTCGCTGCTCGGCCCGGACCGCGCGCGCGAGCAGGCGCACCTGCTTGTCGAACAGGCGGTCGCCCATCTGGCCAGCCATGGCCCCGAGGCCGATCTTCTGCGCGCGCTGGCGCGCTTCATCGTGGAAAGAGATCGCTAAATGGAGCCGAAAATCGGCATCTATCCCGGCACGTTCGATCCGATCACGCTGGGCCATCTCGATATAATCCGCCGGGGTGCCAAACTGGTCGACCGGCTGATCGTCGGGGTCACCACCAACCCTTCGAAAGACCCCATGTTCACGCCCGAAGAGCGCATGGCCATGGTGGAACGCGAAATCGCCGATCAGGACATCGACAACGTCGAGGTGGTCGGGTTCAACGCGCTCCTGATGAAATTTGCCGAGGCGCAAGGGGCCAGCGTGATCGTGCGCGGGCTGCGTGCCGTCGCCGATTTCGAATACGAATACCAGATGGCGGGCATGAACCAGCAGCTCAACGACCAGATCGAGACGGTCTTCCTGATGGCAGACGTGAGCCTTCAGCCCATCGCCTCAAAGCTGGTCAAGGAAATCGCGCTGTTTGGCGGCGATATTTCCCATTTCGTGACGCCGACCGTGCGCGAGGAAGTGGTGGCGCGGGTTGCGCATCTGGGGCGCCGGGGAGACTATTGAGGCTCCCGCAGGGAAGCTCTGGTGCTGTCGGCGTTGTGCTGCCGGTGTTGCCAAACGTTCATTGCAGTGTCAGTGCCCCGGCCTTAATCGGCATTTCTCGTATTCCAACCGTTTCCCGTATTCCAGCAAGGTGTCAGGCTTGATGATCGCCCGTTCGTTTTCCAAGGCCCTGATGGGCGCTGCTCTTGTCGCCAGCCTGGCGGTGTCGGGCCCGGCCATGGCGCAGAGCCAGGGGAACAAGGAGCCGGTCAAGCCCTTCAAGGTCGACAAGTTCGTGCCCCAGCACGAGATCACCTATGCCATCGACACGGACCCCGCGCACGATCCCGAGAACGTGCTCGTACTCGACCTGTCGAACGGCGGGCGCGTGCTGATCCGGCTGATGCCCGAATGGGCGCCCCATCATATCGAGCGGATCAAGACCCTCGTGCGGCAGGGGTTCTATGACGGGATCATCTTCCACCGCGTGATCGAGGGCTTCATGGCCCAGACCGGCGACCCGACAGGCACTGGGCAGGGCGGCTCCAAGCTGCCCGACCTCCAGGCCGAATTCAACGATGCGCCGCACATGCGCGGGACGGTCTCGATGGCGCGCACCAACGATCCCAACTCGGCCAACAGCCAGTTCTTCATCGTGTTCTATCCGCGCTTTGCGCTCGATCACAAGTACACCAACTTTGGGCGCGTGATCAGCGGCATGGATGCGGTCGACACGATCGTGCGGGGCGAACCGCCCAAGAACCCGACGAAAATCGTCCAGGCCTCGATCCTGGCCGACCACAAGCCGCGCCCGGTGGCCGCAGCGCCGGCCCAGAGCGGGGCGATCACGGCGGACATGCTCAGCAAGTCCGGTTCGAACTGATCGGGGCAGGCGCAGGCCGGAGGGGCGCCGGGGGCTTGCCCTTGCCGGGCCATGCGGCTAGCGCGCCAGCCCATGCGCGTTGACCTGTTCGATTTCGACCTTCCCCCCGAGGCCATTGCCCTGCGCCCCGCGCGTCCGCGCGATGCGGCGCGGATGCTCCATGTGGCAGGAGGGGCCCCTCTGGCCGATCTGGGCGTGCGCGACCTGCCCTCGCTGCTGCGCGCGGGCGATGTGCTGGTGTTCAACGATACCCGCGTGATCCCGGCCCAGCTCGAAGGCCAGCGCGGCGAGGCGCGGATCGGCGCCACCTTGCACAAGCGGATCGACTTGCGCCGCTGGCAGGCCTTCGTGCGTAACGGCAAGCGCCTGCGCGAGGGCGACATCATCGCCTTTGGCGCGGAGGTGACCGCCATGGCCGAGGCTCGCCACGAAGATGGCAGCTGGACCCTGTTCTTCCCCGGCGAGGAGCCGGTCGAAGTCCTGCTCGAACGCGCCGGTCGCATGCCGCTGCCCCCCTACATCGCGGGCAAGCGTCCGACCGATGCGCAGGACCGCAGCGATTACCAGACGATGTTCGCCGACAAGGACGGTGCAGTTGCCGCGCCCACCGCGGCGCTCCATTTCACCCCCGAACTGATGGCCGCGCTGGCGCAGGCGGGGATCGGGCACGAGACGCTGACCCTGCATGTCGGCGCGGGCACGTTCCTGCCGGTCAAGGCCGACGATACCCTCGATCACCAGATGCACGCCGAATGGGGCACGATCGACGCGGCGACCGCCGCGCGCCTCAACGCCGTGCGCGCGGCAGGCGGGCGGATCATCGCGGTGGGGACGACCTCGCTGCGCCTGCTCGAAAGCGCGGCAGACGAAAGCCGGACGATCAACCCGTTCACCGGCGATACCTCTATCTTCATTACGCCGGGCTATACCTTCAAGGCCATCGACGGGCTGATGACCAATTTCCACCTGCCCAAGTCGACCCTGTTCATGCTGGTCTCGGCGCTGATGGGGCTGGAGACGATGCAGGGCGCCTATGCCCATGCCATCGCCAATGGCTATCGTTTCTACAGTTACGGTGATTCCAGCCTGCTGCTGCCCTGAGAATCTCCAGAGCGCATCTGCAGGGCGCAGGTGCGGGAGCGTTTTGGCCCGCATTCGACTGGGTGTTTTCCCCGATCCTGCCGCAACGCAATCTTGGCGTGCGGATGCGCACCTTCCCGGTGAGCGGATAGCAGGATCGGGCCGAGTGCGATGCATGTGACCATTTCACGGGTGATTCATCTGGGCGCGCTGATGACGGTCGTGCTCACCTCGCTGATGTTGTGGTCGGGGGTGGCAGGGCTTGCGGAAGTCTCGCACGAGTTTCGCAGCGTCACCGAGGATTCATTGCCCAGCACGATCCAGCTGGCCGACATCTCGCGCGCGATGGACGTGGCGCGGATCAAGCAGGGCTTGCAGGTCACCGCCGAGCAGCCCTCCGACGTGCTGAGCGTCGACAAGGACATCATCGACAACATTGCCACGGCCGACAAGGGGCTGGCCGCTTACAGCACGCGGCTGCGCGACCCCGCCGAACGCGCGATTTTCAGCAAGGTTCAGGCCGGATGGAAGATTCTGCGCGCCCAGACGCTGGGCGTGCGCGACATGGCCTTGCGGGGCGACATGCCGGCTGCCGCGCATATCTATCGCGGCCCGATGGTCAAGGTGGCGGTCGACTTGCGCAAGACCCTCAATGGCCAGATCGCCTACAACCGCAAGGTGGCGCTCGCGCGGGCGGCCCATGCCGCGCGAGCGGCTGATCGGACCAGGATCGGGCTTGCCATCGGGGGCGGTCTGGCCCTGGTCATGGCGGTCGTGCTGGCCTGTGTCCTGCGCCAGCGGGTGCTGGTGCCGATCAAGCGGCTGGTTCAGGCGATGGAGCGTATGGCCGACGGGCAACTCGATGCCGAAGTGCCCGGCCATGACCGCCACGACGAGATCGGGGCGATCAGCCGGGCCCTGCTCGACATCAAGCAGGGGGTCGAGGCGCGGACCCATGCCGCAGCGCAAGAGGAACTGGCCCAGCAGGTGCAGGTCGTCGATGTCTTTGCCAGTGCGCTCGACTATCTCGCGCGGCAGGATCTCGAACACCGCATCCACGAGGAATTGCCCGAGAAATATCAGGTCCTTCGCGCCAATTACAACGAAGCCGTGGCGATGCTGATGAAGGCCATGGGGACGGTGCGCGTGGGCGCGACCAGTCTGGCCGGGACCATCGGCGAAATCCAGAGTGCCGCGCATGATCTGGCCATGCGCAACACCCGTCAGGCGGCCAGCGTCGAGGAAACGACCGCCGCGATGCACAAGGTGGTCGATGGTGCGCGCCAGACGGCCCGTGCCGCCACCGATGCGCGCAGTCAGGCCTCGCAGGTCCTTGGCAAGGCCGAGCAGGGCGGGGCGGTCGTTGCGCGGGCGGTCGAGGCGATGGGGGCGATCGAACGCTCCTCGGGCGAGATTACCCAGATCATCGGGGTGATCGACGGGATCGCCTTCCAGACCAACCTGCTGGCGCTCAATGCCGGGGTCGAGGCCGCGCGGGCGGGCGAGGCGGGCAAGGGTTTTGCCGTCGTCGCCTCCGAAGTGCGGGCGCTTGCCCAGCGCAGCGCCGAAGCTGCGCGCGACATCAAGGCCCTGATCGATGCTTCGGGCCAGCAGGTGCGCGGCGGGGTGGATCTGGTCAAGCAGTCGGGCACTTTGCTGGGCGAGATCCTGGGCGACGTGAACGGTATCGGCACCACGATCAGCACGATTGCCGACTATACCGCCAAGCAGGTCGAGACTTTGGGTGAAGTGAGCGCGACGATGGGCGAGATCGACCAGGTGACCCAGCAGAATGCGGCCATGGTCGAGCAGACCAGCGCCGCTGCCCGCGCGATGGCCGAGGAATCGCAGGCGCTTTCGGGGCTGGTCAACCGCTGGCGCACGCGCGACCGGATGGTGCGCCCCGATCTGGGCGGCCAGCAGATGCGCCGCGATACCGTGGTGGGGATGGCCGGAAAGGCCGGGCCGCCGGCACTGGCGCGAGCCTGAAAAACGGCGGGGTTTTCCCGGGCGCTTCAGCCCGCAAACCAGCCCCACAACAGGCGCCCGGTCAGCCCGAGGCTGACCGTGATCAGCAGTGGGCGGATCAGCCTTGCGCCAAGGCGCGTGGCGAAATGGGTGCCCATCCAGGCCCCGCACATCGATCCGCAGGCCATGCACAGCGCCAGAACCCACAGGATCTGCCCGCCCAGCGCAAAGAGGATTACCCCGGCCAGATTGCTGGTGAGGTTGAGCAGCTTGGTCAGGCCCGTGGCCCGTGTCAGGCCAAGCCCCCGCAAGGCCACCAGCCCGGTGGTGAAGAACTGCCCCGTGCCCGGCCCGAAGAAGCCGTCGTAGAAACCGATCGCGCTGGCGACCGGCAGGAAGCCGCGTTGTCCGACGCGGTCGTGGCGGTCGGTATCGTCCATGCGCGGCGACAGCACGGTATAGAGCGAGACCCCGATCAGCAGCACGGGCACGACCAGCGCCAGCACGCGCCCGTCGAAATGCTGGATCGTCAGCGTGCCCGCAAGCGCCCCGGCAAAGGTCACGCCCAGCAAGGCCAGGTTGCCCGACAGCGTGAACAGCCCCGCGCGGTAATAGCGAAAGGTCGCCATGGCTGTTCCGCACATCGACTGGAGCTTGTTGGTGCCCAGCGTAATGTGCGGGGGCAGGCCCAGCGTGAAGAGGACCGGCATCATGATCAGCCCGCCGCCACCGGCCACGGAATCGACGAACCCGGTGATCATCGCCACCACGGTCAGCACCGGATAGATCCACAAGGGCGGGTGATAGGCCAGCGTCTGGGTCGTTTCGGCAGCCTGGGCCATCAGGGCAAGGATCGTGAGCGGCATTTGCACCCCTTGGCGTTTGCGCCTAAGGCCCGCAACAGTTCTTTTCCTGCGGATAGCCGGCACGCTTCACGATGACCCGTTTCAATTTCCAGATCCACGCGACCAGCGGCAAGGCCCGCACCGGCACCATCCAGATGAAGCGGGGTGACATCCGCACGCCCGCCTTCATGCCGGTGGGAACCGCAGCCACCGTCAAGGCGATGAAGGTGGAAGACGTGCGCGCGACCGGCGCCGACATCATCCTTGGCAATACCTATCACCTGATGCTGCGCCCCGGCGCCGAACGCATGGCCCGGCTGGGCGGGCTTCATGCGTTCATGGGCTGGGACCGCCCGATCCTGACCGACAGCGGTGGCTATCAGGTCATGAGCCTGTCGGACTTGCGCAAGATCACCGAGGAAGGCGTGACCTTTGCCAGCCACCTCGACGGCTCGCGCCACATGCTCAGCCCCGAACGCTCGATGGAAATCCAGCGCCTGCTCGGTTCGGACATCGTGATGGCCTTTGACGAATGCCCGCGCGCCGACCAGTCGCGCGACGTGATCGCCCGCTCGATGGAAATGTCGATGCGCTGGGCAAAGCGCAGCCGCGACGGCTTCGACAGCGGCGGCGAACATGCGGAGCGTTCGGCGCTGTTTGGCATCCAGCAGGGCGCGCTCGACGAAGGGCTGCGCCAGGCCAGCGCCGACGCCCTGCGCGACATCGGCTTCGACGGCTATGCCATTGGCGGCCTTGCCGTGGGCGAGGGGCAGGAGGCGATGTTTGCCACGCTCGATTTCGCGCCGGGCCAGCTTCCGGCGGACCGTCCGCGCTACCTGATGGGCGTGGGCAAGCCCGACGATCTGGTCGGCGGGGTCGAGCGCGGGGTCGACATGTTCGACTGCGTGCTGCCCACGCGCTCGGGCCGCAACGGGCAGGCCTTCACCTGGAACGGCCCGCTCAACATGCGCAATGCCCGCCATGCCGAGGACACCGGTCCGCTCGATGAACGCTGCACCTGCCCGGTCTGTGCCAAGTACAGCCGCGCCTATCTTCATCACCTCCACAAGTCGGGCGAGATGCTTGGCGCGATGCTGCTGACCGAGCACAACCTCTCGTTCTACCAGCAGTTGATGGCCGCCATGCGCGCCGCCATCGCGCAGGACCGCTTTGCCGCCTTCGCGGCCGATTTCCGGCGGGATTATTTCCAAAGGTGACGACTAAATTGCTGCAATATGGATATTTATTGCAGTAAAACGTTGCCCGGGCATGGCGCCGTGCTACCC
>Ga0075011_10000782_pt1 | contig 16839 bp, 16 predicted proteins | sample TARM_MetaG_T_14_FD_72354 | JGI IMG/M metagenome (GOLD analysis project Ga0075011, IMG submission 72354) | Freshwater microbial communities from Pennsylvania, USA, analyzing microbe dynamics in response to fracking - TARM_MetaG_T_14 | ecosystem: Environmental > Aquatic > Freshwater > River... | reverse complement strand
CACTAAATGTATTATAAGATGCTTATCTATTACTCCAGAAAACGACCGCCAGCAAGACAATTAAATCAACTAAACAAACCTGACAAATCCCAGTTAAATTTATCCACAGCCACACGTTCCCCATCATCAGTACACAGCTATCCCTTTATTTTGTGCTCTATACTCTGAGTGATGCTAAATAAAAGCAGCAATGCTTTAAAGAGGAGTCGATGGTTATGTTAAAAGCACTTTTTATTGATTTAAGCGGCGTGCTATATATCGGTAAGCAAGTCATTCCCGGCGCAGTTTCTGCCATCGCCAAAGCCAGAGAAAAGCAGTTACAGTTACGTTTTGTCACTAATACATCCCGCAAAACACGGGCACAGATCTTAGCAGATCTGCAAACGCTAGGCTTTTCTCTATCTGAACAGGAGCTGTTTACAGCACCAGTTGCAGCGCACGCCTGGCTAAAAGAAAAAAAACTACGCCCCTATTGTCTGATTCATCAAAACATTAAAAGCGAATTTTCCGACCTTCCCCAGAACGACCCAAATGCCGTTATTATTGGTGATGCCGAACAGGATTTTTGTTACGAAAAATTAAACCGGGCCTTCCAATTATGCCAGCAGGGGGCGCCTTTGTTGGGTATAGGTTACAACCGTTTTTTTAAATTAGATGATCAGTTATTACTCGATGCAGGTCCTTTTATTAAAGCAATAGAGTTTGCAGCATCAACACAAGCGGTTATCTTGGGAAAACCATCCCGAGATTTTTTTCTGCAGGTACTTGCCTCGACAAACTTACAGGCAGAGCAAGTGTTAATGATTGGTGATGATATTTACGGTGATATTGAAGGTGCCATCAATGCGGGATTGCGCGGCTGTTTAGTGCGCACAGGAAAGTACCAAAGCGCAGATGAAAATAAAATCAAACAGTCACACCTCACGGCCGACTCAATAGTTGAAGCGGTGGACTATGCCCTGTCGAAAAATCAGAATAGAAGCGCTTAGCTTTTTCTATAGGGCGCAAAAACGTGTAAAATCCAGTCAATAAAGAGCTGCACTTTATAGGGGTAATTACTCGATTTTGGCGTTAACAGGTAATAACAATAGGGGCTAGAAAAGGACAGATCAAAGGGGATCACCAGCAAGCCTTCCTGCAGCTGCTGCTCAATAAAAAAACGCGGAATCAGTGCCACCCCCATACTGCTGATAGCAGCCTGGCTGAGCATATAAAAATGTGCCATGCCGAATTTTTTCTCGGTGGTGAGCGTTAGCCCCAGCGCCTGCGACCACTCCTGCCACATATCGGGCCGCAAGGTATGTTTTAACAGCGTCATCTCATTAATATCAGCAAGGGTATGCATCTCTGCTGCCAGTTGTGGCGAACACACTAAACACAAATCTTCATCCATCAGTTTAATAAAATTGACGCCCTGCGGCTGCGACGTCGCACTGCGGATAACAATATCATAATTACTTTGTGAGAAATCCACGGGAAAATCGCCAATGGACAAATCCACATAAAGATTAGGATAGCGCGACTTAAATTCTTCCAAACAGGGGATCAAACAACTGATACTTAAGCTGGGCAAGACATTAATTGCCAGACTTTGCATGCGCAAAAGCTGTGACTGAATATCTACGGTGGCATTATTAATAAGTTGTAATGCCGCCTGAATATGAGTTAAATAACGCCTCCCCTCATCGGTAAGCTGTAATCTTTTATGCTGGCGTAAAAACAGCTGCATACCGAGATAGTCTTCTAATACTTTGATCTGTTTACTGACTGCCCCATGAGTCACATGCAGCTCTTGCGCTGCTAATGAAAAACTCACATGCCGTGCGGCAGACTCAAATGTACGCAACGCATTTAAAGGCGGTAATTTAGGATACATCCACTTCCTCACTTAACAATCGACAACATAATTGAGTAAAACTCACACAAAGAGGAAGATAACTCCTTTGCACAAGAGATGCAAATTCGATTAAATACGCGCATCTAATTTATAATGAGTCATAGAAAATGGTCTTAGAAACCCTATTAGGCGTATCCCCGCAAAGCGCAGTAATTCTTTTTTTGGTTGCCATACTGGCGGGCTTTATCAATAGTATCGCTGGCGGTGGCGGCCTGCTGAGCATACCTATCTTAATGTGGGCAGGATTACCACCTGCGACCGTGTTAGCAACCAATAAACTACAAGCCTGTGGCGGCAGCTTTTTTGCAAGTTACTATTTTGTACGCAAAGGTATTATTAAATTGAGTGAGATAAAGTTAGCAATAATATGTGCTTTTTCTGGCGGAATTTTAGGCACGTTAGCGGTCCAGCAAATTGATGCTTCTGTTCTTGAGGCAATATTGCCCTTTTTAATCTTAATTATTGGCGGCTATTTTTTATTCTCAAAAAAGATCACCGCGCAAGATAATAAGCAGCTGCTCTCTCCGGCCCTGTTCGCCTTTACTTTCGCACTTGCTATCGGTTTTTATGATGGTTTTTTTGGCCCTGGTGCCGGCAGCTTTTTAACCCTGGCATTTGTTTCACTGGCAGGCAATGATCTGATCAAAGCAACTGCGCATGCTAAAGTGCTGAATTTTTCCAGTAATATTGCCGCTCTGATAAGTTTTTCCCTCGCAGGTAATGTATGGTGGTTGCTCGGAGGATGCATGTTGATAGGTCAGGCAATAGGTGCAACGATCGGATCTAAATTGGTAATCAGTCAGGGGTGTCGATTTATTCGCCCGTTAATGGTAACTATGTCGGTTGCGCTGAGCGTCAAGCTGTTACTTAATTAACAGCTAATTTGCACAACAGAGCTGCGACAGCGTCTATAATCCAACATATAATTTTCGCCAAGCAACACTTTCATACTGACGCGAGGAATTGAAATGAATTATATTGCACTACCACTGAGCGTATTTTTAATATTTGTCGCCCCGCTCTGGTTAATCCTCTATTACCGGAGTAAGAAACAGACCAGTAAAGGGCTGTCCGCTGAAGATAAAGAGGAATTACAGAGGCTGCTCACACGCACGGAGCAGATGCAAAAGCGCATTATATCACTGGAAAAAATTCTCGATGCGCAAGCGCCCCAGTGGAGAAAAAAATAAAAGCGGAGAAAAAAATGAAGACAGTTAAAAAGAAACTATACCGCGACTCTAAAAACGGCAAACTGGGCGGCGTTTGCGCCGGATTAGCCGAGTATTTCGGCTGCGAAATATGGATAATACGGCTGTTAATTATCTCCGCATTTTTATTCTCTGCCGGATTTTTTGTGACAATCGCTTATATAGCGGCTTATTTTATTTTAGATGAGATGCCCGCACAACGACAATGGCAGCAAAGTGTCTATAAAACGCATAATGTAAAAATGAAATCCTGGCAGTCTGGCGACTCTGCACAGCAAATATTAAAAAATGTAAGCGGCGAACTGAATCGCATGGAGCATAGTATTGAGCAGATGGAGTCTTACGTCACCTCCTTTGCATTTAAAATGGATAGTGAATTTAGACGCCGCTAGCCGATCAATAAAAGCACCACAGTGCTGCACAATAGCGCGTTTAAACTGCCGCTAGCTCGTCTCCGAAAGCATCAATAACGCATTGATATATTGACCTGTCTATCAACTTTGCAATTAAACACATAATATAGGTTGATGGCTAAAAATAGCTGTGAACTATACGACATTGTTTTTGCTCCATTTCATTTAAAATCCAGGCTAAATATAAGTTTAAAAGGGGATATGCATGGTTCAAACGCAAAACTTATTTGCAAACAGCATGCGACTCGACTGGCAGCGTAGCAAACAACTAGGGGCAAGCTTTAGTTTCCACCAATGCTCAGATCATGACATGCTTTACTGTTTTGCTACTACGTTTGCCAAAGAGCAACGCATACCGCTAAAGTTTATCCGCTTACAACCTAATTCAGCTTACGTCCCTTTTGCTGAAATCTTTAGTCTGTTAATTCAACATTTAAATGAATCCCCATTTAGTGTGGAAGAAGTTGTCACTCAGGCAACCCATTACCAACCGCTGCAACAGAATCTAACGGCTATCTTAAAAAACGAGGTAGATAAGCGCAGCGAAATGGTAGTAATGGATGATCTTTTTTTCGAAAAGCAGTCCATTATTCAAGCCATAGTGAATTTGTTTGAAATACTGGTTACTAAACCTGCATTAATTGTGCTGAGCGACTGGCATTACGCCTCAGCCTCGGCTATCAATCTATTAAAAGCACTGGCAACGAGGAACCTTGCTGCGCCCTTGATAGTGATGGTATCAATTGACACGCAATACACCTTAGTCAACCGCCAGGATGATGAGTTATGGGAAGGTTTTTTGGATTGGATAGATGACGCCTTTTTGCTTCATAAAGTGCCTTACTATGAAGACGAGCCCGAGCTAAAACCCGAACCTATAGCAACCTTTAAATTGTCATCACAACTGCTCGCACAAAATGCTAATCTGATGGCATGGCCAGAGGTCGAAGCTTTGGCCCGTCTTCTACTTGAAGATCCACAACTCTCTGACAGCAACAAAGTGGAGCTACGTTTAAGGCTGGCTGAAGCTTTATTATTTTCCGATGAACTCGATGCAGCGCTTAACGAACTTGAATCCTTACAGGTGTTTCAAGAACTTATAACGACCACTTATGATCGCGTGCGTTTATTTAATCTCTTAAGCATCACCTTAGTACAGCGGCAAAGCTTTGAAGAGGCGATGCAATGTGCGGAGGTGGCACTGGATATCGCCAAACAATCAGGTGACGGACAACTGTTAGCACAGTCTATGTTTGTGAATTTTTATGTTCACGATAAATCATCGACTCCACTCTCACTGCTCGTGTTTGAACAACTTGATAGTGAACTGCCACTCTACAATATGAATTGCTCACATCTCTATGTGCTGCGCAATTATTATGCTTATCTGCGTTTTCACGATGAGTTGGATCCCAAAACGGCTCTCGATATTACCCAACGAGGGGTTAAGCTGGCAAAAGCAATGGGTCATCGTCAGGGAATAGCCGCCAGCTACCATAGTAAAGGTATTATTTACTCCTATATTAACCGTTACCAGACAACTTTCCGCTGTTTTGCCATCAGTTCACGGATTCGTGAACAGTTAGGAGAAGCCAATGAACGGGTAAGAATGCATAACGGCAGCGGATATTTTAATACCCTGCTAGAGCAATACCAAGAGGCGCAGAATCAATATCTGGCCGCGTTTAATATTGCTCGGCAAACCAGCGACGATTCAGAATTACTGGTCACCCTATATAATTTTGCATGGCTGTACTTTTGTACGCGAGATTATCAACGTTCAGTCGATATACTGGAGCACCTGGTACGCATCTGCCGAATCAGACAGATGACCCACTTTCCATTTCGTAACTTATACGATGTATTTAGTTTGAAGGGGTTATGCCATACAAAACTGGGCATACTAAGAAGCGCACAACAGTGTTTAGAGCGGATGCAGAGATTACCCTTTAAGCCCTCCAGCACCGGCAAATTTTTACAGGCACTATTAAAAGGTTGTTTATTGGGTGCCGATGGCGATCTCCAGCAAGCACGTGAAATACTGGAGCAGGCCCCTGCCATATTAGGTCAAGTTGCCGTGATGGAAACCTCTTTATTACCCTTGTGCCACATTGAACTGTTAGAGATATATAGCCGTCAAGCTGATTGGCCTGCCTGTGCCCTGCTGAGTGAAAATAGCTTACGCGCATGTAAAAAACTGTCTCTGCCCCTTTTTACCGAAACATTTACCTTTATTAAGCAGCAGGTGGCGTTGCAACAGACTATCTGCACACGCAATCTGCCGGTCACCGCATTACCGGCAATATCGCTGCAGCTGGATGATCTGGTACGTCATGCCAAACAAGTTACTCAGCTCAGGCAGGTGCAACAACGGCTGCGTGAAATGGAGTTGATTAGCCGCATGCAATCTCTGCCTGAGCGCTTTAATACCACTCAGCAACTGTTAGAGGAGAGTTTAAAGCTGGTGTGTGCAAACTTTACCGTACAGGTTGGTGCGATCTATCATCTTAACGGCAAGCAATGGCAGCTATACAGTCGGGTAGGTAATATAGAGCCTATCAAAGCGATCCATACTTATCTGCACAAGACAGCGGAAAAAAAGAAAGCTTGGGTTGAAAACCACTTTTGTTCGCTCGGTGAAGATGGTAAACGTGCCACTTATGATTCTGTCGCTTGTCTGCCTATTTTTATTGATGAACACATGTACGGGACAATGGTCCTCTGTAACTTTAACCGTAATCGCTATTTTGACTACCAAACACAAGATATCTTACAGTTGATCAATCGCCAGCTCGGTAGCCAATTGCAAATGATTATCCACCAGGAAAATTTACTCAAAATGTCCAGCACAGATCCATTAACAGGTTTATTTAACCGTCAGGCACTATTAACCCGTATGGATCAAGAATTGCTGTTATATGAGCAGCATGCAGAGACTTACCAGTGTTCCTTGGCCTACATTGATCTCGATAACTTTAAAAAAGTGAATGACTTACTCGGTCATGATATAGGCGATAAAGTGCTTAAGGCATTTACCCGACTATTAGTGCAGAGCATGCGCGCGGGCGATATAGTCGCGAGATGGGGAGGCGATGAGTTTGTGGTGCTGTTTCCCAATGCCAACCATAGTGATGCAAAAATTATCGCGCAGCGTCTGCTTGCCAACCTGAAAAAACAGAATTTTTTTAGGAATGAACTGATAAAATGGAGTGACAAGCCGGAAATAGCGGCGAATTTGCCTGATTTAAGTTGCTCTATCGGTATTAGTGATTGCGCTGGTATTGACTATGATGAGCTCAGTAATGACTGGTTACTTAAGCAGGCAGACAAAGCCTTGTATCAAGCTAAAGCACAAGGAAAAGGTCGGGTCAGTGTCATGAGTATGCATGGTAGCTAAGTAAAACGCTTACTGTTAAAGTAGGCAGCTGAAAAGCGAAACATTTGCCTGCAATAGCAGGAAGCGCAAATTTAGATCACAAAAGGCATCACAGTGAAAAATAGATCTCTATTTTTAATGGCACTTATATTTTTCAGTACGGCAGCGCTTTGTGACCCTTTAACCTTAAAATATTTTCAAACCGATAGCCGCTATAACTACCGCATTGATCTGCTTAAACTGGCAATGGATAAAACGTTAGAGAGCGATGGCCCCTATTCTCTTGCGCCTGTCCACACTAAAATGCCACAGAGCAGAGGGCTGCGTTTTCTCGCTCGTGGCGAAAAAGTGAATGTTGTTTTTCTTGCTACCAACAAAGAAAGAGAATCAACATTTTTAGCCGTTAAAATCCCGATTCTCAGAGGGTTACTGGGTTACCGCATCTCTATAATCCGCAAAAACAGCCTGCAAGATTTCGCCAGGATTGAATCCATTGAGCAATTAAAAGCGCAATATAAAGCGGGCTTTGGCAATCAATGGGCGGATATGGAAATTCTCAGAATTAACAACATCCCGACCGTCGGAACCATTGAATATGAAAATCTTTTTAGCATGCTGGCCGCCAAAAGATTTGATTATTTTCCAAGAGGGATCAATGAGGCCTGGAGTGAAGTAGCGCAGCGAAAGGAGAGATTTCCCTCACTGACCGTCGATCCCTACATAGCGCTCTACTATCCTTATCCTGTGTATTTTTTCGTTAACAAATCCAATCTAAAACTTGCCGACAGAATTGAGCGGGGATTACAAGCGGCACTTGCAGATGGCTCTTTTAAAGCGCTGTTTTTAAAATATCATAGCAGTATGATTGAGCAGGCGGCGCTGCACAACAGAAAACTATTTATATTAAAAAATCCCACGCTTGCAGAGGGTACAGCGGAGATCGATTCAAGCTGGTGGTTAAAGCACGACTAAATTATTTGCGATCTGTTAATCTATTTAGCGCACACAACAAGGCAGGTAACCGCATTAAGTTCGATACAACACTTTTATAATGTGCCAGCCAAACTTAGTTTTTACCAATAAAGGGGTTAATATTTCAGCGCTAAAAACGGCCTTATCGAACGGCGGTACCATCTGACCTTTTTTAAATTCACCTAAATCCCCCCCTTTACCCCCAGATGGACAGGTCGAATACTTCTTCGCCAGCGTTTGAAATTTAGCCCCTTTTTTAAGCTGCGCCATAATATCTTCAGCTTGTTCTTTGTGCTTCACTAGGATGTGCAGTGCTGCTGCGCTTCTCGCCATTATTCTCTTCTCTGTAATAAAAATTTTGCAGATTTTAACGCCTGGCGAGTCGGATATCTACCCGCATGATGTATAAATTGCAGGGAATAGTGCATGCTGATAAAATGCAGCGCTAAATTGCTTCGTATAATCCCAATGATATGGTTTGGGAGTTTCTACCAAGACCCTTAAATTCTTGATTATGAAGTCTGTAACTTTACGCACCAAAAATAAAGGTAGAGACGGATGGATTACTTTAACTTACCGAAAATAGATCTGCATTGTCATTTAGATGGCAGCGTTCGCCCCGAGACGATTATTGCCCTCGCCCAAGAGCAAAACATCAGTTTGCCCAGTGACGACATTAATGTCATAAGACACTTAATGATCGCACCTGAAACCTGTGCAAATTTAGATGAATATCTGCAGCGATTCGCATTGCCGCTGTTGGTAATGCAGACAGCGGCAGCCATTGAGCGCATCTCGTTTGAGCTATTTGAAGATGCCGCCAAAGAAAACGTTAAATATTTAGAGGTACGTTTTGGCCCGCTGCTGCACCTTGAAAAGGGGCTGTCACTGGAGCAGATTATAAGCAGTGCCGTCCGCGGCATGAAACGCGCTGAAAAATGTTACGATATCAAGGGCAACTACATTTTATCGCTATTACGACATATGCCTAAAGAGACAATTCAAGCAGTTGTCGATGCAGGTGCACCACACCTCAATGACGGTGTGGTGGCTGTTGACTTAGCAGGCGGGGAAGCTTCAGGTTTCTGCCAGGCGTTTGTTCCCTATATTCAATACGCAATCAAAAAAGGCTACCGAGTGACCATACATGCCGGTGAGCAAGGCGATGGTCAGAACGTCTATGATGCAATAGCCTTGCTGGGCGCCGAGCGCATTGGACATGGCATCCATATAAAAGATCATGCGTCTGCCTATCAGCTGGTTAAAAACAAAGCGGTCACCCTGGAAACCTGTCCGAGCAGTAACGTACAGACTAAAGCTGTCAGCAAGCTAAGCTGTCATCCGATAAAAGCATTTTATCAGGACGACCTGCTTATCACGATTAATACCGATAACCGCACGGTTTCTAATACCACTATGACAAATGAAGTAGGTAAAGTGATGGAAGAATTCAACCTGAGCCGGGAAGATTATTTTAATATTTATAAGATAAGCGTAACCCATTCGTTTGCTAACGACTCAGTAAAACAGCACTTACTTTCGTACGCAGAGTAACCTTATCGCGCCGCGAAGCACTGCCAGATAAAATGAGCGATGATTTGCGAACAAACAAAAAGCCAGCTACTAATACCAATCATACTAGCTGGCTTTTTTATAGCCACTTCTCGCCAGTTTTAAATAAATTCCAGGCTAATTGAGATTAGATCGCAACCATTCGTTGACTTGGCCGTCTAGACGTCTTAGTATCCGTTATTGCTTATCTATTAATGGTCGGCTTTGTCTGCACGACACACAACAATAACCGACTGTTAATTAAATTCAGGATATTTGATGATAGAAATAAGAAATGTAAATAAAGTTTTTTATCAGGGAGAGCAAGTTATCAATGCACTTAGTGATATTAACCTTAATATTGCGCAAGGTTGCATATACGGTGTTATCGGCTCTTCCGGTGCAGGTAAAAGCACGTTAATTCGCTGCGTTAATTTATTAGAGCGCCCCAGCAGCGGGCAGATAATTGTTGATGGTGTTGATCTGACTTTACTTTCAAATCAGCAATTAACTTTAATGCGCCGTAAAATAGGGATGATCTTCCAGCACTTTAACCTGCTCTCATCCTGCACGGTTTTTGACAATATCAGCCTGCCGTTAAAGCTCGCAGGGGTAAAGAAAAAAGCGATAAAAACCAAAGTGGATAGTTTATTGGCACTGGTAGGTTTAAGTGATAAAAGTACTACCTACCCGGCTAATTTAAGCGGTGGACAAAAGCAGCGTGTGGCGATCGCCCGCGCACTCGCATCCGATCCCAAAGTGCTACTCTGCGATGAAGCGACCAGCGCGCTTGATCCTGCAACTACACTGTCAATTTTAGAGCTTCTGAGGAAAATCAATAAAGAGTTAAACTTGACTATTTTACTTATCACCCATGAAATGGCGGTGGTAAAAGGGATTTGCAGCGAAGTTGCTATTATTGGTGACGGCAAATTGGTTGAGCAAGGCTCGGTAGGTGATATTTTTGCACACCCTAAAAGCACACTGGCACGTGAATTTATCCGGTCAACATTAGATCTCTCCATACCTGCAGATTACCGCGCACGCTTAACGGCAACACGCACTGAAAACAGCTATCCGCTGATACGTTTGGAGTTTACCGGCGCATCCGTCGATGCCCCTTTAATAAGCCAGGTTGCACGACTATTTAATATCGACATCAGCATTCTCAGCTCCAATATGGATTATGTCGGCGGAGTTAAATTTGGTCTGATGCTGGCGGAGTTTTTCGGCACAGAAGATGCGGCGCAGCAAGCCATTGTTTTTCTAAAAGAGCACAAAATAGAGATAGAGGTGTTAGGATATGTCGCTTAATTCAATTTTCACCTGGTGGGGTAACAATGATCGCCTTATCACCTTATTAGTGGATGCATTAGGGCAGACATTAGCCATGGTTCTTGCTTCCGGTCTGGTGGGCTTTATTTTCGGTATCCCGCTGGGAATTTTATTACATTTAAGTAAAAAATCAGGCCTGCTTGAAAATCATGCCGTCAATAAAACACTCGGCGCAGTGGTTAACCTGGGCCGTTCTATCCCCTTTATTATTCTGCTGGTAGCGATTATTCCTTTCACTCGCTTTATGGTCGGCAGTTCAATCGGCACGGCTGCGGCGATTGTTCCGCTGACCATTGCTGCCATCCCCTTTATTGCACGTCTTGTTGAAGGCGCATTGCTGGAAGTGCCTTCCGGTCTGGTTGAAGCCGCACAAGCGATGGGCGCTAAACCCCGGCAGATAATCACTAAAGTGCTCCTCCCTGAAGCGCTTCCCGGCATTATCAATGCAGTAACCATTACCCTGGTTACCCTGGTAGGCTATTCGGCAATGGCAGGAACTGTCGGTGGCGGCGGGCTGGGGGATGTGGGTATCCGTTATGGATATCAACGTTTTGATGGTACAGTAATGTTCATTACGGTCGTTATCTTAGTCATTCTGGTACAAATCATTCAATCTGTTGGTGATTATTTAGTGAAGCATGTTGATCACCGCTAAAAATTTCAATCCGAACTAAAACTAAAAAATCAGGGCCCCCCTGAAAGGAGAAACTGCATGACTTTTAATCTTAAACATCTTTTCACTGTTATAGGCTTAGCATCTACACTGGCGCTCACAGGCTGTGGCGATAAAGAGGCGACTGTTGCCAGCCAACCAGTTGTTGATCACTCTAAAATCACTGTTGGCGTCATTGCCGGATCCGAAGCACAAGTCGCGGAAGTAGCGGCGCAGGTTGCCAAAGAAAAATATGGATTGGACGTCAAACTGATTATTTTTTCTGATTACATTACCCCTAATGCGGCCTTGGATGAAGGCTCAATCGATCTCAATGCATTCCAGCACAAACCTTACCTGGATCAGCAAATCAAAGATCGCGGTTATAAATTTGCTATTGCCGGCAACACCTTCGTTTACCCTATCGCAGGTTATTCAAATAAAATTAAATCAATAAATGAATTAGAAAACGGAGCCAAAATTGCAGTGCCAAGCGATCCAACCAATCTGGCGCGTGCTTTAATGCTGCTTGAGCAGCAGGGACTGCTTAAATTAAAAGAAGGTGCGGATCTGACCTCAACCGTGCTTGATATTGTCAGCAGCCCTAAAGATCTGAAAATTGTTGAGTTAGAAGCCGCGCAACTGCCGCGTGCGCTGGATGATGTCAGTATCGCCATTATCAATACCACTTATGCAAGCAGCATCGACCTGACGCCTACTGACGACGGTATTTTCGTTGAAAATAAAGAGTCACCTTATGTAAACCTGATTGTTGCCCGTGAAGACAACCTGAATGCTGAAAATGTACAAACCTTTGTTAAAGCATACCAGTCAGCAGAAGTTTACCAGGCAGCACAGGAAATATTTAAAGGTGGTGTAGTTAAAGGCTGGTAGTTTTTTTAGCTAGCTAAATCCCCCAAAACACTAATACAGGCGGACGCCACAAAGTCCGCCTGTATTACCCGCAACCGATATCAATGTAAAAAGTCAATTAATACGCATCTTTTAACAATACCCTGCCTAAGCGGCTGATCTCTCCTCTACTGTTTTTGAATAATACATACTCTTCAACCATACTCACTATTAGTCTGCGTTGAGGGTTATAAATGAAAATACATTATTTATTGAAGTTTATTTTCTCTATCACCCTGCTCTGTCTGCTCTGGTTTATTCCAGCCTTTTCAGCGGCACAAGCTTACAATAGTGCGCCTGATCCGCATTTTAAATATCCCGCACTGCTTGAATCTATATACCAGAATCAGCAAGGTAATCGTTTTTGGCAGGAAAAATCGCTGCGCGATGAGTTTGAAAAACAGATTGCATTATTAGTTGCAGCAGATCTTAATGATGACCTATTCGCGCACTATCAAGCATTACAATCCGCATCTGAGCGACAAGACTGGCAAGGTTATGAACGCATCGCCTCAGACGCTTTATTATTTTATATTGCCTATACGGAGCAGATAAACAAAAAAGGTAGCGAGTGGTTATTTGCCGGAGAAATAGACAATTATATTCGCCCCTCAAAAAAAGCAAGCGACTCATTTTTTAATGCTTACTCCCATCAAGAGAGACTGCACTATCTGCAAGGGTTATTACCTGTATCGATACGCCAGAGCCCTCTCTACCACGCTTTTTTATCCGCTTATCTGACTCGCCATGATCATGGCGTTTCGGCAAAATTTAGCACCTTTGCAAAACCGGGCGAAAAGCTCCAGCAAAAAGATAATTTACTGACACGATTACGAATTTCAGGCTCACTCCCTGTAGAGATGCAAGAATATTTTGAAGAGCAGGCAGAAGATCTATACAGCGAGGAGCTGCAGGAGGTGATCAAACATTTTCAAGCACGTCATGGCTTAAAAGCGGACGGCATTATAGGTGACAACACGCGTTACTGGCTTAATATCAGCCATAATGAACGGTTGCGGTTAATGGCATTAAATACCTTAAGAATGCAGTTATGGCCGCACAGCGAAGGCAAAATAATACGGGTCAACGTCCCAGATTACAGCATGACCTATTGGGAAGCCGGGCAAAAAATATTTGCCAGTAAAGTGATCGTTGGCCGCGCGACAAGAAAAACCGCACTCTTCTCATCTCAACTGGATTCCATTGTGTTTAATCCGAGCTGGCATGTTCCCCTAACCATAATGCGCGAGGATATTCTGCCTGACGCACTGACAGACAAGGACTATTTTAAACGAAACCGCTATGAGATCATCGCCAACTGGCGCAGTAAAGAGGTGATAGAGACAGATACAATCCAATGGGCAACAATCACAGCAGACAATTTCCCCTATAAATTGCGCCAGAAACCAGGTAAAAACAATGCACTGGGGTTATATAAATTCAACACTCCTAATCAATACGCAATTTATCTGCACGACACCCCCACAAAGCAGTTATTTGACAGCCAGGATAGAGCCTATAGCTCAGGATGCATACGCGTACAATATGCGGATAAATTTGCCCAACTGCTAATGAAAAAGTCCGGTTTTTCAGACCAGGACTACCTGAACCATCGTCAGCAGGAAGATACCCATGTAGTTAGTTTAAAGAAAAAAATCACCGTGCAGACAATATATCAGACTGTATGGGTGGATGAATTAGGCTTTACCCAGTTTAGAAAAGACATTTATGGTTACGACAAGCAGAGGTGAAATAACAACAAAAATATCCATTTTCAAGTAAAAATAAAAAGCCTTACAGTTCAATAAGTAAGCTAAAACATGGTATTTCTTTGCAGATTTATCTCCGATCTCATTTGACCCCAGCGCAAATACTCAGTATCTTCACCTACTAATTGTCTGTTTTTCACCCAAAGGAGCCCTATGGGAACTCCCAATTTTAGTCGTCGAATGTTTATTAAAAGCGGCCTTGTAGCCTTAGGCGCCGCTGCTTTTCCATCGCTGTCATATGCATCATTACTGACCGACTCGCCAAGATCATTGCAGATGAATAATCTCCATACGGGTGAAATCCTGCAAACAGAGTATTTTGATGGGAAAAATTATCAAGCAAGTGAATTTCGAAAAATTAATCAGTTATGTCGTGATTTTCGCCAGAATGAAGCAACAGCTATGGATAAAAGGTTATTCGACCAGCTCTCTAAGATTCAACAACTCATCGGCTGTGATACGCAGGTGCAGATAATTTCAGGTTACCGCTCCCCTGCCACCAACAAAATGCTCAGAGGAAAATCAGGCGGTGTGGCTAAAAAAAGCCTGCATATGCTTGGTAAAGCGATTGATTTCCGGTTAGAGGGCGTGCCGTTAGCGGAAGTAAGAAAAGCGGCGTTATCACTTAAAACTGGCGGTGTAGGTTATTATCCGGAGAGTGATTTTGTGCATATTGATACAGGTCACTTCCGCACTTGGTAAGCTAAGTGATACGAAGCAACCCGGATAAAATATCGACTAATTATTATCTGCTACGAATGAAAACTTTTGTCCGCCCAGCGCAGCCTCAAACATTAACCCACCGATAGCATAAGTAAAAGTGGCCATCCCGTCGCTGTAGTTTCCAGCCTGCGCTTTCTTACCTGCACCAGCAGAAGTCCCGGTTGTGCTGGTCTGTGCCTGCGCACCAGCAGTAATTGCGACAGCCGATGCTTGCGCGCTAAACTCAAAACCATTACTGGTGAATTTATCGTAAGCTTCTTTATCCTGGAAAAAAATGATTTCACTAAAAGCCTGACCGCCTAGCTGAAACCCCAAAGTGACCTGCACCATTGAGACATCACCCGTTTGCACCCCTTGCTTGTAAACTTTTCCTTCACCGTAAGCGCCTCCCAGACCAAACCCACCTTTACCTATAGCCGGGAAAATAGCATAGCCGTAAGCACTGGAAAATAAAGCACTGACCTGAGGTGATTTTTGGAAGTTAGCCAGACTGTCTGTATATTCGTCTGCCATTGTGTAACCTGCAAATAAGCAAGCGACCAGTAGATAAACTATTTTTTTCATATTCAACGCTCTTTATATTAAGAGAAATGGATTTAAATCCTAGTCTACAAACAAGCATTTAGGCAAATAATAGTATCTGCTTTTATACTCTATGCGCAACAGCACAAAAAACCAAATAACGCGCGACAAAAACCTCAAGCCATTGAATAAATAGAGGTAATTATGCCGAGCAAGTGAAGAAACACCAACATATATTATTAAAAATTACACCTTTCCCCAGATACGATTAACTAAACGCAGATGCAAGGTTATCTCTTCTCTGTCATGGTAAAGGTGTTTCGCCTGTAGCTCATATTGCAGGCCGGCGTCTGTTATCAGATCGGTTAACATTTTAATATCTTCACTGGCCTCCTGATAACGTTTTTTCATCGGCAGTTTAAGGTTGAAAATAGCTTCCTTGCACCAGCCTTCGATCAACCACTTCGCCATCAGTTCAGCGACACGTTTTGGTTTTTCAATCATGTCACACACCAACCAGTCAATATTTTTACGCTCAGGCTCATATTTAAACCCATCCACCTGGTAATGGGTTACTTGACCGCTGTCCATTAAACTTGCCGCCATAGCACCATTATCAATACAGGTAACAAATAAGCCACGGCGCACAAGCTGATAGGTCCAACCGCCCGGAGAGGCGCCTAAATCGACAGCGCGCATACCTGAATGGAGACGAGTTTGCTGATCTTCCTCACTCAAAAAAACTTGGATAGCTTCATCAAGTTTAAGTGTGGAGCGGCTTGGCGCTTCACTTGGAAAGCGCAGGCGGGCAATGCCCATATAGAATTCGCTACGGTTGTGTGGCACAGAAAAGCCGATATACGCGGATTGGTTATCTAAAAAGCACAAATGGTAACAAAGCTTTTTACGGTTCTCCTTGCTGGTCAAACGGCTCTGTTTCTTCAATGCCTGACGCAGCGGTACGGTAAATTTACGGCAGAAAGTAAGCAGGGGTTTGGTCTCATCACCCTCTGGCGTTTCAACATAAAGGTCGCCGCCTAAAGGCATATCAGCGGTCACCTGCAAAATAGGAGTGATACGATCCTCAAGCGGTAAATCTTCAACAAATGCCTGCACCGCAATCAGTTGACGGGCAAATATCAGCTGCTTGTAATCGATGCGCTGCAACAACCCTTCCACCTCGCCAGGGTTATAACAGTGGTAAAAAACATAACCGCTATTACGCTTCGTTTTCACAAAGCCAAACACCTCAAGAGCCGTTGCCTTATCCTGTATTTCGTTTGCGCAATCATTTTCAAAACCAGGGCGGCAATACAATAAAATCCCTAACATACTTTCCTCTGCCGCTATTTAACGACGCTTATCTTTAAATTATTCAACTGTTTGTTAGTAATAATATTTCATTCGCCCATCAATGCATTCTCAAAACCAGGGCGGCAATACAATAAAATCCCTAACATATTTTCCTCTGCCGCTATTTAACGACGCTTATCTTTAAATTATTCAACT
>Ga0075011_10000781_pt1 | contig 16863 bp, 19 predicted proteins | sample TARM_MetaG_T_14_FD_72354 | JGI IMG/M metagenome (GOLD analysis project Ga0075011, IMG submission 72354) | Freshwater microbial communities from Pennsylvania, USA, analyzing microbe dynamics in response to fracking - TARM_MetaG_T_14 | ecosystem: Environmental > Aquatic > Freshwater > River... | reverse complement strand
CATTATGCCCGGCGAAACCTTTGTCTATCGTTTTACGTTAAAGCAAAGCGGCACGTACTGGTATCACTCGCACAGTGGCTTTCAGGAAATGACCGGCATGTATGGCGCGCTGATCATTGAGCCAAAAGAGCAGGATATTATCCAAGCTGACCGCGAATATGTGGTGCAACTATCTGACTGGACCGATGAAGATCCACATACGGTGTTTCGCAAATTAAAAGTACAAAGTGATTTGTATAATTTTAATCAGCCAACGGTGCAGGACATGCTGCGCGATATCACTGACAGAGGGCTGGACGCGGCACTGGCGAAACGCCAGATGTGGCAGCAAATGCGGATGAACCCCACCGATTTGGCGGATATCTCCGCGGCCACTTTTACGTATTTAATGAATGGCAGTTCGCCGCTGGCAAACTGGCACGGCTTATTTAAGCGCGGTGAGCGTGTGCGGCTGCGTTTTATCAATGGCTCCAGCAACAGCTTTTTTGATGTGCGTATTCCCGAGCTTAAAATGACTGTGGTGCAGGCTGACGGCCAGAATGTGCACCCGGTAACGGTGGATGAGTTCCGCTTTGGCCCGGGCGAAACCTATGATGTTGTCGTATCGCCGCAAGCGGATGCCTACACCATTTTTGCCCAGAGTATGGACCGCAGTGGCTATGCCCGCGGTACCCTGGCCGTGGCTGAGGGCTTGCATGCGCCTGTGCCGGCGCTGGATCCGGTGGAATGGCTGACGATGGCTGACATGATGGGCAATATGAACCATGGCAATACCGGCGGTCATAGCGGTATGGCTCACGATGCTGCAGATCACAGCAGTATGGATCATAGCCAGCATGGTGCTATGGCTATCGATCACAGTCAGCATGGCCCGGCGGTGCCTTATGCCAAAGCCAGTTCAACTGTGCGTCATGCCAGCACCGAGTATGGCCCGTCGGTGGATATGCGGGTGGATATGCCAAGAACCAACCTGGACGATCCGGGCATTGGTTTGCGCAATACCGGGCGGCGCGCGCTGACCCTGGCCGATTTACATTCGCTGGACGGTATTATTGAGCCGGGCGGCCCGGAGGCGGAAATTGAGCTGCATCTGACCGGCAATATGGAGCGCTACACCTGGTCATTCGATGGCTTAGAGTTCAGTAAAAGCACACCGGTGCATATGAAGCACAATCAGCGTATCCGGGTGATCTTGCAAAACGACACCATGATGACCCACCCGATGCATTTGCACGGTATGTGGAGTGATCTGGAAAGTGACAACGGTGCCGTACAGGTACGCCGCCATACCATTCCGGTGCAACCGGCGCAGCGCATCAGCTTTTTAACCACGCCGCATGATGTCGGGCGCTGGGCCTGGCATTGTCATTTATTGTTCCATATGGATGCGGGTATGTTCAGAGAAGTGGTGGTGTCATGAAAACAGCCAACGTAACGCTAACCTTGTCGCTGCTGGCGCTGGCCTGTACTGTGGCGCTCAGCCCTGGCGTGGCAGCTCAGAACGCCACTGAGAAACCGCCGGTACCAACGCACAGTGGCATGGACCACAGCAAAATGGACCACGGCAAAATGGATCATAGCAAGATGAACCACGCTGAGCAGGCGGTTGACCATAGCCAGACGAACCCTAGTGACATGGATCACAGTCAGATGGATCATAGCGGCATGGACCACAGTAAAATGGGCCACGCTGAGCAGGCCGTAGACCATAGCCAGATGGACCACAGCGAAGTGGACCATAGCAAAATGGATCATACCGAGATGAACCATAGTGAAATGACCCATGCTGAGCAGGCCGTGGATCACAGCAGTATGGATCACAGCACGATGAACCATGCCGATATGCAGATGCAAGGCGGTAAGGCGCCGGCTAATGCCCGCGATCCACATGCCTACTCCAACGGCTACACCCTGACTGACGGGCCCTATGGCATGGCCGATTCACGCCATTTAAAGCACGGCGTTGAACATCCACAGTGGTCCGTGCTGGGCGAACGGCTGGAATACAATGCCGACAGTGAAGCTGGCGAACTGGAGCTGCAAGCCTGGTATGGTACGACCTATGATCGGTTGGTGCTGAAAACCGAAGCTGAAGTCAGTGAGGGTAAGCTGGAAGAGAGCAGCACCGAGCTGTTATGGAGCCACGCGATAGCAGCCTATTGGGATGGTCAGCTTGGGCTGCGCCTGGATCAGGTTGCCGATGGCACCAACCGGCAGTGGTTAGCATTGGGTGTGCAGGGTTTGGCGCCGTACTGGTTTGAAGTGGATGTCACGGCTTATCTGGGCACTGGTGGTCGCACCGCGTTAAGTGCCGAAGCGGAATATGAGCTGCTGTTAACGCAGCGCCTGATCCTGCAGGCCCGGGCGGAGCTGACAGCCTATGGCAAAGACGATGAGGTCAATCAGCTGGGTAAAGGCCTGTCTTCACTGGGGGCAGGGCTTCGGCTGCGCTATGAATTCTCCCGCCAGTTCGCACCCTATGTCGGGGTAGAGTGGCATAACAAATATGGTAACACGGCAGATTTTGCCCACCTGCAGGATGCATCGACAGCAGAAACATCCTGGGTTGCCGGTGTGCGTTTCTGGTTTTAATAGATCAGAGTTTTAATAAATAAGGTGATCAACATGAAAAAATTAATCCCGCTGCTTACTCTGCTCTGTTTGGCGTTTGCCGGGCCTGTGCTGGCGCATGTTAAACAAAGCGGCTCGGTGCCGGCGGATAACGCCATGCTAATGCAGGCACCGGATGTACTCAGTATCAGCTTTAGTGGCCCGATCCGGCTGACGAAAGTCACGCTGTTGCACGATAACGGTAACACTGTCGATTTTGGCTTTACGCCCACCGCTGTCGCCACGCAGTTTAGCTGGCCGTGGCCAGTGCTGGAGATCGGTAGTTATCAGGTTAACTGGGTAGGTTTGGGCGAAGACGGTCATAAAATGAAAGGTGATTTCAGTTTTATGCTCCACGCCGGCGCTGACGCCGGGGTGAAAGCTGATAGCGCGCACGCGCATCAGCACTAGATGGCTTGAGATTGGCGATGTTTAGCGATACCTGGGTATTAGCCTTATTCGCCCACAAGCTGCTGAGTTATTTAGCGGTTAGCGGCAGTATTGGTGCGGCGTTTTTGCTGCAGTTGCCGGCGCTGGCTCAGCCACCGTCTGATAGCCTTGCCTTTCGGCTGTGGTTAAAACGCCTTGTACTGGGGTGGTCGGCCGCAGGTATGGTGCTGGCGTTACTGTATCTGCCGCTGCAGGCTGGTGCGCTGGCCGAAACAGGCGTAGCTGGCATGGCCGACAGGCTGATGCTACAGATGGTTTGGCAATCGGCAATGCGCACCCAGCTGCTTTTATGGTTATGCGGTTATGCAGCGCTGTGGCTTTGGGCCCGGCGCGTTAAACACAGCGGCAACACGGTGAGCATTGCGCTTGTTAGCCTGGCTGCGTTTTTGCTGGCCGGCAGTTTCAGCCAAACCGGCCATGTGGCCAGTTTGGCAGGCCTGTGGCAGCTGTTACTGACGCTGCATGTGCTGGCAATAGCGGCCTGGGTAGGCTCCTTGCTGCCGCTGTGGCAAAGCTGTTACCGCTTGGCACCAGACAGGCTGCTGGCGCTGATGCAGCAGTTCGGTCAGGTTGCGCTTTATCTGCTGGTATTGCTTATCAGCTGTGGCGTATTGATCTTACTGCAACTGCTTGACCCACTTAGCCAGTTGTTTGTAACCGATTATGGCCGTTTGCTGCTGTTTAAGCTGATGTTGGTCGCGGCCATGTTACTGCTGGCCGCCTGGCATAAATTTAAGCTGGTCAACGCGCTGGCGAAGCATCAGAACAGCCGCTTGCTGGCACGGTCTATTTTTATCGAAATGCTGTTGGCGCTATTGGTTCTGGCAACCAGCAGCAGCTTTACCACTGTGGTGGGCTTAGCACATTAAGCCTGCTTTATTCTAATAATTACAACAGGATACCTAATATGTTTCGCAATAAAATTCAAACCTTGTCTGCCATCAGCCTGGGCCTGGTGTTGCTATGCCCCGTTAGTGTGCAGGCGCACGGCAATGAAAAGCATGCCGCCCCGGCCTTGTTTGTCGGCGAAAGCACCGCTGCCGCTCAGGCGGTAAAAGCGTTTCATCAGGCGTTACGCGCTGGTGATGCCAATGCTGCCCGCGCCATGCTGGCAGATGACGTACTGATTGTCGAAGGTAATGGCGTAGAGCGCTCGGCAGATGAGTATGCCAGTCACCATATGCTGGCCGATATGAAATTTATGGCGGCGGTACAGGTAGAGGCGCTGGAACATCAGACCAAGGTGCTGGGCAAGGTGGCCTATTCGGTTAGCCGCAGCCAACTGACTGGCGACTATAAAGGCAAGCCGGTTGACGTTATCAGTAAAGAAACGCTGGTGCTGGTAGATAACGGCGACGGTTGGAAGATCGTGCATGTGCACTGGTCGCACTAAGGCAACAGCGGGAGAGCACTATGAAGTTAACTCTGATAGCGGCAATGCTGGCAGCCACTGCGCTATTGGCTGGTTGTAAAGACGCCGGCCCGGCTAAACCGGAAACTACAGCTTTGTCCGACAGTGCTGGCAATGCGGCAGCACTAACCCTCACGGTATACAAAACGCCAAGCTGCGGTTGCTGTAAAAAGTGGGTATTGCACCTTGAACAGCAGGGAGTGGTTGCACACACGAAAAATTATGATGATTTAAGTGGCATTAAAGCCCGCTACGGTATCTCACCACAGTATTATTCCTGTCACACCGCCGTATCGGAGCAGGGCTATGCTTTTGAAGGCCATATCCCTGCTAAATACATCCGGCAATTCCTCGCTGAGTCGCATCCGGATGCGATTGGCCTGAGTGTACCGGCGATGCCGCTCGGCTCACCGGGCATGGAGGTCGAAGACCGCTTTATGCCGTACGACATTCTGCTGCTAAACAAAGATGGCAGCGCCAGCGTCTACGCCCACATCAGCGATGCTTCGATGCAGTAGCCAATAATAGGCGCTTAAAAAAACACCACTTTTAAAGTGGTGTTTTTTTATTGAAGCACGATAATGTCAGCCGGGTTTCGCCAGTTGCTGCAAGATATGGCAATGTGGGCTGCCATCGCCCCGGCAGCTGTCCGCCAGCTCCGTCATCACCTGCTGCATATGCTGCAGCTCGGCAATTTTGCCGGCAATTTCATCCAGGTGTTGCTGAGCCAGCTGTTTTACCACCCGGCTTTCACGCTGTGGGTCTTGCCATAATGCCAGCAGCGACTGGATATCGTGTAACGAAAACCCCAGGTTGCGTGCCTGACGAATAAAACGTAGCTGGTTAATTTGCTCACTGTTGTAAAGCCGGTAACCGGCATCAGTGCGTGGTGATTTTCTCAGCAAACCGGATTGCTCATAGTGCCGGATCATTTTGGCGCTTAAGCCACTCTCTTTTGCCGCATCACCAATGGTCAGTAAGGTCGCCATTTGCTGCTCCTTGTTAAAAAGACATGCGTTGCAAACGCAGGGCATTGGTTACCACCAGCACACTGCTACAGGCCATCGCTGCGCCGGCAATCACCGGGTTTAAAAAGCCCAGCGCCGCCAGCGGTATACCGATAGTATTGAAGGCAAAGGCCCAGAACAGATTTTGCTGAATATTACGGTAGGTTGCACTGGCGAGCAGCAGTGCTGTCGCAACCAGTTCCGGGTCGCCACGCATCAGCGTAAATGCAGACGCACTGACCGCAACATCGGTACCTGTTGCCATCGCGATACCTAAATCAGCTTGAGCCAAAGCAGGGGCATCATTAATGCCATCGCCCACCATCGCTACTTTATAGCCTTGCTGCTGATAGGCCGCTACAGCTTGTGCTTTACCCTGCGGCAGCACTTCTGCGTTAAAGTTATCCAGCCCCAGCTCTTTGGCAACATACTCGGCGCTGGCCGCTGAATCACCCGTTAACATGGCAACCTGAATACCGGCAGCTTGTAACTTATGTACCGCATTTTTTGCCTGGGCTTTGGCTTTATCGGCAAAACACAGCAAACCGAGTAATGTCGTGCCCTGAGCAGTTTTCTCTGCCAGCCAGGATACCGAGGCGCCCGGCACTGCGATAAGGTCTTGCGGTAATGTCAGCCCCATCTCTCTCATCCAGCTACCTGAGCCCAGCATTACCGCACGGCCTTTGACGTTAGCTTTCACGCCTTTTCCGGCCACTACAGCAAAATCCGATACTGCCAATAAATCGACATTGTGGTTGATAGCATAGCTAACAATTGCTTTGGCCAGTGGGTGTTCGCTGTACTGTGATAACGCATAGGCCAGTGCGGCCAACTCAGTTTCGTTGTTAAGCGCATTCAGCTGCGTTAATACGGGTGAAGTTTTAATAGATTCGTTAACAAGACTTGAGAACATTCGTGAGGTCCCAGTCTGTACATCCTTGATGTCGTTGCCGCGACGATCTTGTCAATACTTTCGTGGTACCCCTGTATCTCGTTGATTTTAATTGAGGTAATGAGCATGGCAACATATCGCTAGTGACTTAGAACTCCCCCTCTTATAGCAAGTATTTTAGCGAGCCATCAAGGTAAAAAAGGCGATTAAATTCAAATTTTTTTGCATGCCTGTTTCAAGAAGTAAATCGGAATTAGTTTTTTCTATCTAATAACCTCCTCAAATTTAACGCCGGATTTCGTGAGGGAACCCTAAACTCTTATTTTATGCGTCAGCCATAAAGTTATTATTTATTGATGCAGTTATTGATGCATTTATTGTGGTATGCTTTTACTGTGTACTGAAATTACAGGTTTTAAATAAAGATGCCTAGCTCAGTTATTGATGCAATTATTGATTTTTTGCGGCGTGAGCCAGCGAGTTCAAGCGAAATAGCCAGCTTCTGTGGTTGCGATCGCTCAACGGTGACACGTCATCTGAAGCTACTTGAAAAACAACTCGTTACGACAGGCCGTGCTCGCTCTACACGTTACTACCTGCACAAAGGAAAAAACTCTGAGTTACCAATTTATCGGGTTTCTGAGACTGGCCAAGCAGAGCTTTTCGGTACTATGGTTTCGGTGATGCCGCAGGGCTACATTGTAAAAACACATAACGACGCCGAATTTTGTTACTACGATGATTTACCTTGGTGGTTGCAAGACTTAAGACCTCAGGGGTTTCTCGGTCGAAATCTAGCCAAGACTCTTTTCAGAAGAGGGATTGTTGATACTGAAGATATTACTTACTGGAAAGATCAGGATATTTTTAACGCCTTATTGCATGCTAAAGGTGATACACCGGGAAACTTCTTGATCGGGACCTTAAGTTATCAGGAATGGCTACAGAATGAATCGATAGTAAGAACTGAAGATGATTTTGTTATGCTGGCAGAGCATGCCATGTCAGGAGAGGTGGTGGGCTCTTCCGCCGGTGGCGAGCAACCTAAGTTTTGCGCTTTCGTCGATAATAAACATTTTCTGGTGAAGTTCACTGAACCGGTTATCAACGCGAATAGTCAGCGTTGGGCTGATTTATTGGTGTCGGAGCATCTTGCTCTAAACACCTTAGCGAATAATGGCATTCCAGCAACCTGTTCAAAAATTATCATGCTTGAACAGCGTACATTTTTAAGTTGTGAGCGTTTTGACCGAATAGGCGAAATCGGACGCAAAGGTCTGGTCTCTCTGCGTATGGTAGAGATGCAATTTGTCGGCAAGCCAGCAGAGTGGCCAGTCATAGCGATGCATTTGCAGCAGGAGAAACAGATCACTGCAGAAGATGCAGATACCATCTCAGTGGTTTGGTGTTTCGGCCGTTTGATTGGGAATACCGATATGCATACAGGTAATTTATCTTTTTTGTACTCAGCAGAGGGGACACTTACTCTGGCGCCTGTATACGATATGTTGCCTATGGCCTTTGCGCCCTTAAGAAGTGGAGCCATGGCATCACACCATAAGTTAACGGTTAACGCGATAGCTCAGGGCAAACACTGGCGACAAGCTTATATCCTGGCTGAGCGGTTTTGGGACGACTTAGCCAATCATGTTGAGATATCCTCAGATTTCAGGCGCGTCGCTGAATCGATGCGACTTGAACTTAAGGCTCTAAAACCGTTGGTTGATAGGATGGCATGAATAATTTCTGTCAGCCGCCGATGACATGACGTCTGTTGAGAGTAAGAAATTCTCGGACCAATTGAACAGGCTCTGTTCACTATTGCAGCTAGCCTAAGAAATTTCATCCAGCATAGCGCCATACCAGGCTAGCAGTTGTTGATAACATGAAAAAGATTGCTCAAGTGCGTACTCTCCATCGTTATTGATATCCACGATAGAAATTCGATATTGCTGACCCACTCGGCCAACCCTTGGTAATGATAGTAGAGAAGGACCAGCATCGCGCCATCTTAATAGCTGCTGTTTGAACTGCGACTCATTGACAAACCGGATATCCATACAAAACTCTGCAAGGAACGCTATTTATATTAAACGTAGTTAATGAACGTTGATATCGCAAGTGTTTTCTATGAGGGTACCTCTGGCACTGACTAAAAACGTAATCTTTCAAAATTGGTTGATGCCCACGAAGCTTTCTTACACCCCAAAAAACGCAGATTCCCACTTAAAGTTCAAGCAAAGATGCAGAGCAGGGGCAAAACGAGGCGTAGTGTAATTTTGTCATGCTTACTGTAATCGTTAGGTTTTATTATCCGCAGCCAGACCAACAAGGCCTTGTCAGTTCTTTGGAATGGAATAAGTTCCTACTACATGTGCCACGGGGTCCAGTGATCCTTCCGAAAATAGAGACACCTCACCAACGGCTAACGAACGACCAACCTTCATAAGTCTGCACTCGCCAATGATGCGAGCCTCGGACGAAGGTTTACGCATAAAGTTAATTGTAAGACTGGTCGTGACTGCTAGTGGCACAATGCCAATTTCGCCAAGGATAGCGACATACAGTGCAACATCGGCAATCCCCATAAGCACTGGACCAGAAACAGTACCACCAGGACGTAACTCATCACTTCCTATATGATGAGAAACCGTCGCGCAGCCATTACCAACAGCCTCGACCACGCACTTACTCTGCGGAAACTCTTTCGCCATGAAAGTGGCGACTTCTTCTTTTGTTGCTGGCATAGTCGTTCTCCTGAACTCTAACGCAAAGTTTAGGGCGGCTGGAGCTAAGTATAAGCCGTCCCGTTGTTAGAGCCATTCTCCATTGTTGTCACCTTGTTCTTGTTCAGCTTTAGGTTCTTCAGTTTTCATAATTCGCAACTTAATCCCGAATGCGTTAAGCACACGAAACAGTGTATCAATGTTAAGGTTTTTTTCTCCTAACTCAATATTGTTATAGGTTTGTTTTGATACCTCACATAGCGCTGCAGCATCTTCCAGAGTCAAACCTAAATGAGTTCTGTGGTGACGAATATAGGCTCCCAGAAGAGGCATATCTACCGGTTTTTCAATGTCTGGTTTAGGCGTAACTACAACGGTACGTGGCATTTTTAAATCCTAACTGTAGTGGCTCGCAAACATAATCCCGCAAGCTTGATTACATCCGGTTTTCCCGACTCAGATTAATTGATAATAAGCCAAGTGCTCGGCTCACAATCAGTGCCAATGAGATTTGCCGCTGTGCCATCGGGCTTGAATTCATCTAGCTAGGCTCACATTAGGTACCAACAAATGACTTGAGTTGCGTAAGTACGGTTTTCGTCATAATGTCCATTTCTAACAGTCTCTCCAGCGTATCCATGACCATCACTTCGTTTTCAGGTTGAATGTCTTCTGCAAGCCACCGCTCACATTGCTGCTGAAATAAACTCAGCGAACCCAGCTGTTCCTGGTAAGCTCTTTCCGTTCTGATTAGCTCACAGGCCGAAAACAAAAATGGATTACCCTTTGCTTTCTCCAGGTTGAGGGTCTGCTGTTGGGTACTGCTGTGCACTTCCTCAACCATTTGAACAAGTAAAGGCAGCATGCTAATCGGCTGCCACTGTATCTTTTCAGACATAAAGTTCCTTTAAATGGGCAGCCCAGCTTCCCGCAAGTCCTGCGTAATTTCTTTGACCCGATTAGCATCCAACTCACCTTTAAAAAATTTCCGAAGCTCAGCCGGTTTGTAATGAAACTGATCCACCAGTACTTTTTCGCTGTAGCCATGCCGGATAAGACGTGGCTCTATATCATTGATCCGTCTGGACAGGGTTAAATCCAACACGTCAACCGTGATAGGTTTCACACCCACATTAAAACCTTCTTCCAATGCCAGCGATAAGTGTTGCTCAATTTGCAATGGTGTCGTCAATCGCTCTACCAGGTAGTCGATGGCCTGTTCCTCGATGACATCTGTGGGTTTGGTTTTATCATCTGTGCAATTGTCCAGCAGCCAGTACACGTACTCGCGCAAGTTGCCCTGCATAGCATCTAATGACACGACAATGGTCCGATAACCTACTTCTTCCATCGTTGGGCCTTTTAAGTCATTTTTTAGCTTTGGATGACCGGCTAATAAAATTGACAGTTTGCCACCACCGTCTCTGATCACTTCCATCAACCGTTTTAATCCCGTCAGCGTACGATGATGCAAATCATGGGCTTCGTCCACTAACAGCACCACTGGCTTTTTGACATCCTGAATTAAGTCGCGTAATTCACGTTCCCGCTTCTCGCCGAGTTTGGGTACCCGATAGTCTTTATCTCCGCTGACATCATAAAACAGAGCGGTGATCAGCGTTCCAAGATTGGTCTTTGTCTTCTCGACAGACAACGATTTTGCAACAATGACTTTTTTCTCTTTCGCCAGTAAGTCTTGCAGTCGTGATAATGTCGTGGTTTTACCGCTGCCGACTACACCGGATAATGCAATCAGCTGCCCCTCAGGGATCACCTTTTTGAGCTGATTAAAGATCCGCCGCTGGTGCTCAGTTTCGAAATAGTCCGCGTCCCGAAAATACTTAATAATGCCGTAGTGCTCCATGACTTCAAGTTGCATGAGTGCTATCTCCTTTTGGATGGAAGTACGATTTCAGTCGTGCCATGACAACGGATTTTTCCAATGTTTCATCCAAAATGGCTTCTATAAAGTCCCGATCTGTTTGGCTTAACAGCGCCAGTGGCTTACCGAGATAGTCTGCGATGGCGAGCTTTGCTTTGAGTACACTTGAGTAGCTCAGGTCGTTATAAGGATCAGGGTCTGCAAACGGTTTATCCGCAATAACATTCACGGTTTTAAGCATCGTTTTGAGGATGGCCACATTTTGCTCGTCCCCAATATCCCGCAAGCTCAGCGACTTTGCCAAAGTTTCTAATTTATCTAATTTTTTCTCAGCCTGAGTCTTTTTAAATTTCCGGTACCGGTAGAGAGGAATAGGACCGCTGACTGGAAGATATGCTCCGTACCGCTTGCCTTCATGTTCAACAAATAGTTCGTCGTCAAACAGCCCCCACCAGAGTACAACCCGTTCACCGGCAAGTTCCGGACTGATTTCATAAACGGTGCCATCGACGCTGATCCTGGCATCAATGCCGACAGTACGTTGCTCCGGTTCTCTGGCAAATGCACAAAATCGCTCCCAGCTGCACATGCTTTGAATACCAGAAGGCGGAATATTGAGTTGCCAGTCCTCCATGCGGGAATGAGTCTCTAAACGGTGCGAGTGGTCGTTATATTGCTTTAGGTATTCCCGCAGCATGTCATTGGCTTCGACCTCATTTTTGGGTTCCCGCAGGTGATAGAGCACTTCATGGCATTCTTTGACTGTCCGAAAGGCTCGCTCGACTTTGCCTTTTGAACGGGCAGTTTTGCGCCTGTCAGTGGCGCTTGCAGGTTCATGGACTTTCAGCTCAACGCCCAAAAATACCATGACATTGCGAAATACACGGCTTTTAGCGATGGGACCATTATCCAGATAGATGGTTTTCGGGATACCACGGAATGGAAACTCGCTGTCAGACTTCGCACTCATGGCATTGAACAAAAACAGTAAGGCCGCTGGCGTATCCTCGCCATAGACGTTCCGATATTCCTGATAGCAAACCCCGCTGCGGTCATCGACCACGCTGTAGAGCATCAGCAGCGGCCTGCCTTTTTGTGGATCAAACCAGAGCGGTTCCTGCACATGCTTCAAATCAGATGGGCTTAGATCGAATTGCCAGCATTCATTGCTATATGTGGCTTGGAACCGGACCGCAGGCGTATCTCTGAGTACTTGTTTCGGATTAAAACCCCATTGCTGCAGGTAACGATTGACGGTTGCTTTGTTCAATCGTCCAACCGGCACTTTGATGAACCCATAATCCGAGCCAACACCTGTGCGCTCCAGCAGTGCAATCGCATTGGCTGTTGAAAGATGACGGCCATTTTTATTCATCGTACGGATCTTCAGCGCCGCAATGATTTCGCAATACTGTTCCAGTTCAGCCTGCGGAATGGCTCTGGGTTTACCCGCATCGCTGCGGCGGATGGATTTTGGCTGGTACAAATTGCGTAAGTGTCGGTACAAGGAACTTTCTGAAATGCCGTAGAGGGCTGTGGCCTGTGCAATGATGTCACGTCGCTGAGCACAGCGCGGCGGTAAGCCTTCCAATCGATGGTAGAGATCAATCAAAACTTCCTGTGCAATGCCGCGCTTCGCTGAGTTCATGGCATCACCTGAGCCCAACACTGCCAATACCAACTCCCTGAAGTCGTAGGTATTTATAAAGAGTGGTCTTGGAGATATTGAGCTGTGCGGCAATTTGCTGCGCACTGAGACTGCCTTGCTTGTATAATGCTTCTGCCGCTATTGCCACATTTTGGGCGTCTTTGCTAAGTCCTGCTGGTCGCCCTCCGTTGCGTCCGCGTGCCCGAGCCGAAGCCAATCCTGCTTTTGTGCGCTCCCTAATCAAATCCCGTTCAAATTCAGCGATGGAGGCAAACACATTCGTGATGAGACGCCCTTGTGGCGTGGTGGTATCCACTGGGTCGTTAAGACTGCGAAGGCCAATCTGCTGTTCGGTCAATTGGTTCATCAAATGCACCAAATGCTGTAACGACCGTCCGAGCCGGTCCAGTTTATATACCACGATGATGTCGCCAGCTCTGAGCTGACCAAGTAAATCATCAAGGCCAGGTCTTTTGGTTTTTGCGCCGGAAGCGATATCTCTAAAAACACGTTCACAACCGGCGTTTTTGAGCGCGTCTTCCTGCAGGTCAAAACTTTGCCCTTTGGTGCTGATCCGGCAGTACCCAAAAATCATCAGATAACCCTGAATCGTTCATTTAATTGAATGAAAGAGTATGGTTCTGAACGCTGATTTCATCAACCAGTTAACTGAACGGTTTTTTGAGAATTTTTTTCAGGGTTGCATGCACCTCTTGTTGGTTCATAAATACGTTCATTTTTATGAACCAAAAGAATGAGGATCGATTTTAAAGAAGATTGTTTTATTTTCAGACGAAATTAGGCCAGTGTTATCAACTGGCCGTTGTCAATTTCATCCAGCACAGCAGGACAACTCATTCACATCTTTGTGAAAGGTTTGAGCGCAGAGCTTGATCCCTTCAACCATGGTCAAATATGGAAACAACTGGTCAGCTAACTCAGTGATAGTCATCCGATTGCGGATAGCTAGAGCTGCAGTTTGGATCATTTCTCCGCCTTCATGGGCCAAAAGTTGTGCACCAATCAGTCTTCCTGTGGTCTTTTCAATCACGAGCTTGATAAAGCCGTCAGTTTCGAAATTGGCCAGTGCTCTGGGTACATTTTTCATGTCGAGTACCCGGCTGTCCGTGTGAATACCCTGCTGTCTGGCCTCAACTTCCGTCAGTCCGACGGTTGCAACCTGCGGATCGGTAAAAATGACCGCCGGCATCGAGGATAGGTCAAGTTTACTCTCGCCACCGGTCATATTCATTCCTGCGCGGCTACCCGCCGCCGCAGCGACATATACAAACTGCGGCATAGTGGAACAATCACCTGCGGCATAAACCCCTGGAACGCTTGTTTCCATCATCTCGTTAACGATGATCGCCCCGTGTTTGTCTGTCCTGATCCCAACTGCATCGAGGTTAAGACTGGCTGTATTTGCATGACGCCCTGTGCATATTAGAAGCTTGTCACAGCGTAAAGTGCCTGCATTGGTTTTCAAGGTAAACTGCCGTCCGTCATGGGAAACATGTGACGCCTCGGTATGGTTTAGAACCCTGATACCTTCATTCTCAAAGCAGTCTGTTAATTTTTCACCGAGTAACGGCTCATCGCGATAAAGAAGCGTGTGTCTGGCCAATAGGGTAACGTCACTGCCTAAACGGCGATAAGCCTGAGCAATTTCCAGCGCAACGACAGAAGATCCAATGATGACCAGATGTTCTGGTAGTTCAGTCGCAAACAGCGCTTCAGAAGAAGTCCAGTACGGGGTTTCGCTCAGACCTTCAATAGGTGGGATGGTCGGGCTCGAACCGGTAGCAATCAGCACCTTGTCAGCGTGTATTTCTTGTTGGGAGCCATCACTTTTGCTGACAATCAAAGTGTTCGCGTTTTTGAAAGTCGCCCAACCTTTTATCAAACTCAGTGCCGGATTGATATCCAGAATATTTTGGTATTTTGCCACGCGTAATTCTTCGACAAGCGCTGTTTGTTGCTCAGCCAACAGTGCGCGATTGAGCTGGGGTGAATGATTTGCCAATCCGATAAAAGGATTGTTTCGTTGTTGCTGCGCCAGTTGTGCGGCGCGGATCAGGATCTTGGACGGGACACAGCCGACATTGACACAGCAGCCGCCAATAACATCCGCACCTTCGATGAGCGTAACCTTAGCTCCTCCGTCAGCAGCTTTAATCGCACAGGCAAAAGCACCAGAGCCACTGCCAATGATCACCACCTGTTGTGGGCTGATATTTTCTGTATTGCTGAGATTAGTGTTGTCAAAACAAGTTTGAGGTTCTGGATTGACTTGTGCAGCATAACCCAGAGTTTTAACCGCCTTGACGAGATCCGCCACACTTACCTTCCCGTTTGTGGTGACCGCTGCGCTGGCATTTGCATAGGAGATCTCAACGTTATTCACTCCTTCGGTCGCATCGAGCGCATCTTTAATATGGGAGACACAGCTTGGGCAGGTCATCCCTTTTATCGATAACAAGAGCATTTTCGTTCCTCAACAGCACAGATGTATTTTCTGCGATTGTTAATTATTGCAAACCAACAAGCTCAGCTTATCGCCGAAACAGTGTCCGTAATCGTAGTAGTCTTTCCGCGCTTTACTCTTTGACCGTTGACGGATAACCCGCGTTAGTGGTGGCTTCAGTCAGTGCTTTCACCGTGGTTTTTTCGTCATCGAAGGTGACTACTGCTAACTTGGTGTCAAAGGTGACTTCAGCTTTACTGACGCCCTCGACATTTTGTAAGGCTTTTTTGACCGTAAACGGACAAGTGACGCAGTTCATGGTCGGAACTTCCAACGTAACCGTTTTCGTTTCGGCTATAGCGCTCAGGCTGGTCAACGTTAGCAAAAACAACAAGGTGATTTTCTTCATCATTCGCTCCAATAACGTATAAAACGTTAACAAAATTGAGGGTAAAAAGTATTCAGGCGAACCAGACAATCCAATAATTGCTGGTGACTAACATTAATGCTGTGAGTGCTGATAACCAAAAGATCACCTGCCTGCGTTTTCGCACTTGGGGAACTGCACAGACTGTTCCTGGAGCGCACATGTCAGTAGGTCGATAGACCTTCCAGCCAGCAAATCCAAACGAGGTTAAAACCAGCAGAATAAAAATAGGGCGATAAGGTTCTAACATGGTCAAATGACCAATCCAGGAACCACTCACCCCAAGTAGCAACAAAACGAAAGGACCGGCACAACAAACGCCTGCACCAATAGCCGCAACTATTCCACCGATAACGGGGAGATTTGACTCTTTTATGGACACGTTTTACTCCTGGGATTAGAGCTATCGGTGTCAGTGTAGATGCCGTACCATAGTACGGAGTCAAGCCCAATCGGTGGGTTTAGTTGTTATGTGGTTGTAGGGATTCGATAATGGGGCAATGGGTCTGATCCGGATTGGATGCGCATTGGCTCAGCAGGTGATGAAGAACAAGTTCCAGACTCTGCAGATCTGCAATCTTTGAGCGGACATTGGCAAGCTTGAGTGTGGCCACGTCCTGAACGCCCTGACATGGGGTATCATTGAGTGTGAGCAGATGATGGATTTCTTCCAGTGTGAACCCTAACTCCTGCGCCCGCTTGATAAATCGAAGCCGATTCAGGGTAGTGACAGGATACCGGCGAAACCCCTGTGTCGGTTTACCAGGCTGTTCAACAAGACCGCGGCGTTCGTAGTAGCGGATAGTTTCAACGTTAACGACAGCTGCATTAGCTAATTGGCCGATTGTATACAAAGTTACGTCCATTTACCGTACTTACATACGGTCTATTATAATCCAAAATTAGCCATCAATAACATTAGTACGAGATTTTGCTTCCTGAGGATTTCGATCAGCTATAACGCTGTTCATTGATAACCTCAATGCTGGTTGCTGGTCACGGCAACTCCAACATTTGTAAATTTATGCGACTGTCCACTGAGCATAATGAATGACAACTGTAGCCAGTTAATGTGAGCCGATAAGGATAAATTCAAGCTCGTTATTAATTCTGGATATCTCATTAGCAGTGATTGTGAGCCGAGCGTTCGGCTTTTTAACAGTTAATCTGAGTCCGAGAAGCCGGATGTAATCAAGCTCGCGGTATTATGTTTGCGAGCCACTACAGATAGTAATCGTCTGGCGACGTAGTGGGTATCGACAAGTTTGACAAGACTCCTCCTTCTTCTAAATGTTCAGGCCTTCACCATATCCCAACCATTACGATGGGCGTTGGGCTACTATGCC
>Ga0075011_10000780_pt1 | contig 16875 bp, 13 predicted proteins | sample TARM_MetaG_T_14_FD_72354 | JGI IMG/M metagenome (GOLD analysis project Ga0075011, IMG submission 72354) | Freshwater microbial communities from Pennsylvania, USA, analyzing microbe dynamics in response to fracking - TARM_MetaG_T_14 | ecosystem: Environmental > Aquatic > Freshwater > River... | reverse complement strand
ACGCTCGAGGTATCGAAGGTGTTGGTCTTCGGGTCGTAGTCGGTGGGGGTCGCGATCACCACGAAGTCGGCATCGCGGTAAGCAGCCCCCTTGACCAGGGTCGCGGTGAAGTCCAGCTGACGATGGGCCAGGAACTCGCTGATCTCGACATCTTCTATGGGCGAGCGCCCTTCGTTCAACATCGCGACCCGCTCGGGCAGGATATCCACCGCCACGACCCGGTTGTGCTGGGCCAGCAACATGGCGTTGGAGAGGCCGACGTAGCCGGTACCGGCAATGGTAATCTTCAAAACTGCTCGTTACGGTTCACTATTTTTCCGTACCGCGTCCCAGGATCACAATGACAGGGTGACGCGATATTTCGTTATATGTGACTGCTCCCCGCCCTGGCGGGCGAGGCTTCCCACTTCTCAGGCAGCAACCGGCGACATGCCGGATTTACGCGAGCCTCCATGGGCAGAGACGGACAGCCCTTCCGCCTTCAACTGGATAATGCCTTGGTGCTTGATGTTCAGCGCAGCGTTGATGTCGCGGTCGTGGAGCGTATGGCAGGCAGGGCACTCCCACGACCGGATGTGTAACGGCATGGCGTCCACCTTGTGTTGACAGACATGGCAGGTCTTGGAGCTGGCAAACCACGGGGCAATCTTGACCAGATGCTTGCCCTGCTCCTTGGCCTTGTATGCCAGCTTGGTGGTCAACGCGTGCCACGACGCATCGCCGATGTGCTTGGCGAGGCGGGCGCTCTTCATCATATTTCGGACCTTCAGCGTCTCGACGATCACCGCTTGGCTGTTGTCAACGATCTGTCGAGAGAGCTTGTGCTGGAAGTCGTTGCGGGCATTCGCCAGCCGCTCGTGCGCCTTGGCCACCAGCAGCCGCGCCTTGGCGCGGCGCCGGCTGCCCTTCTGGCAGCGGGAGAGCGCCTTCTGCTTGCGCCGCAGGTTAGCGGCGGCCTGACGAAGAAAGCGCGGGTTGGCGGTCTTTCGTCCGCGAGAGTCAATGGCCAGATGCGACAGCCCCATATCGAGGCCGACGACCTTGGCGGCGTCGACAGCCTTCAGCGGTGCTGGGGCGGCCTGCTCTGTTTCGTAGAGCAGGGAGGCGTAGTGTTTCCCGGTGACCGTACGGGTCAGGGTGATGCTTTTCAGTCGGCCTTCTACCTGTCGATGCATCCTGGCCTTGATCGGCCCGAGCTTGGGCACCTTGATCCAGTCCTCACCGACCTTGACGCCGACGCAGTGGTAGCTGGATTGCTTGCCCCGCTTGCTCTTGAAGCACGGATAGCCAGCCTTTTGCACGGGGTCGAAGAAGCGCTGGAAAGCATGGTCGAGGTTCAGGCACGCCTGCTGGAGGGCGATGGAATCGGCATCTTTCAGCCACCCATACTTGCGCGACTTCTTGGCCACCGGCAGCAGCTTCTTGATGTCATGCTTGGCGCTCAACGACTGGCCATGGCGTTGGTAGCGGTGGGTCATGATGCGAAGGCCGGCGTTATAGACGAAACGCACCGCGCCGAACTGGCGGTTCAGGAACGCTGCCTGCTCGCTCGTGGGGTAGAGGCGTATCTTCGTGGCCTTCAGCATGGCGCGTCACCAACACATGATATACATACAGTGTATGCCGCCAACCCAGCAGTGCTATCGCACTGCCCGCTTGTATCCCCGCCCGAGTGGGCGAGGGTTTACGCGGATTATTGCTAACCCGGGATATCTTCAGCCCACAGAGACAACCGAATTTTGTCACCCTTCAAGGTGAGCTGCCCGGGTTCAAATCTGTCCCCACCAACCACACAGCCTCCTGCTCCAGCGCAAGGCCTTGGGCCTGCATGGCACGCATAAGGGCTTGAACTTGCGGGTCGTCTTCCAGGGATTCCAGACGCTGCCTGGCGGCGTGGAACTCCCGGGCGGTGTCCTGCCACAGGCCGTTGCTGCCGAAGCGGGTGAGCCGAATTTGCCACTCCGGCATCAACCAGAGACGGACGCTTTCGCCCAGCCGGGCCTTGAGGCGAGCGTAGTTGAGCAGGCCGACACCATCGTAGTCGGGAAAGCACCATAGCTCCGAGGCACGCGGCTGCTCGGCCAGCCAGTCGACCAGCGCGGTGGGAAGCTGACCTGCATAGTAGGCGATACTGCTGCCGGTGTTGTTCTGGGCAACACTCTCATCAGGCAGCCAATCGAGACGGTCGAAGAGCGCCTGGTTCTCCACCAGCCACAGCGGCCCGGGGGCTCGCCAGGAACTGCCCGTCTCGACGGCCAGCACACCAGCGCCCTGCTGGTCGGTGGCCTGGCGCAGGTCGAGGCAATGACCGGCCTTGTCCTGCCAGATCACCTCGCCGGGCCCAGCCTTGAGCAGCAGGTAGTGCCGACCGTGTCGGTGGTAGGCGCCCTTGCTGGAGCGCGTACCGGCGATATTGTTCGCCCTGTCGGGCAAATCCTCGGGCAGCGCGTCTGCCTGGATCGGCGTCAGGTCGCGCCAGTGGCGCTCGACGATGGCCGGCTGCAGGATCACGAAGACCACGCCGCGGCCGCCGGGACGCATCTGGACACTGCCGGTCTGGCTGGCGAAGGCCTCCAGGGCGCGGCGCTGGGCTGGAGTCAGGGCCGAGCCCGCCAACCCCGTCTCGGCCTGGCGCAGCTTGCCCAGGGCCGCCCGGAGGCGCTGGCTCACAGCCGCACCTCGTCGAGGGCTTCCAGCACTTGCCAGCTCTGGCGGCTGATATGGTTGCGGCCGTTATGCTGCTGGATGGGCACGCAGTAGCGAGCCGTGGTCAGTGGCGCCGGAGAGGCAAAGATCAGCGCGAAGCCGAATTCATGGGCGGTGTCGATCAGACTGGTCTGGTTGCGGGCATCCAGGGCCAGGGCCTCGTCGAGGTAGCATAGCGCCCGCAGGCCATGCCGCTGGTCCTGCATCAGATGCAGCATGGCCAGCCCCGTTACCAGCTTGGCCATCAGCACGGTGCCATTGGAGGCAGCGCTGTCGATGTCCTGGAAGGCCTCGGCCGGCTGGTCGTGCTTGCCGACCAGGAACTCCAGTCGGAAGAGGTCGGCCACCTTGAGCCCCTGGCGGGCATTGCCTTCGTCGATCAACACCTGCTTGGCGCGCTCCAGGCCGGCATCGTCGAGCACACTTGCCTGGTTGAACAGCTCGAAGCTGTCACCGCTTTCCACCTGGGCGGCGGTATCGATCAGGATGTTGATGGCCTCCACCAGGTGGGTCTCGTCCTGAGGGTCGATCTTGAAGGTTTTGAGATCGGAGAGCTGGTGCACCCCGATCAGGCGATTGAACTCACGCATCTTGCCCTTGAAGGCGAGCAGGCCATCACGCAGTTCGCGCAGGCTGGCGGTGACATTGACCACCGCACTGCGCGCCTTTTTTTCCAGCGCCTCCTTCTCCTGAGGCAACTGCTGGCGAAACTCGATGATGCGCTTGAGTTCCTGGTCGTGGCTGTCGCTGTACTGGTATTTGGTGAGTCCCGCCATGTGCAGCTCACTCAGTCCATGACGCAGGTTGCGATCCAGATCCAGCAGCTGACGACAGTCGCCCTGGTAGGTCTGTAGGCGGTCGGCCAATTCATCAAGCGACCAGTCAGTCTCGCCCAGCCAGACATGATGATCGAGCTCGGCCAGATAGGTAAACGGCTCGCCAGTGTCGCCGCGCTGGTGGCGAGCCCTGTCGATACGCTCATGCTGCTGGCTCAGCTGCGTCTGAGCACGGGTAACCTCGTTGAGCCGCTCGCGAAGGCGGTCGGCGGTCTCCTGGGAGCGGTCCAGGGCATGTTTCACCTCGGCAAATTCGGTTGAGAGAACCGAACGCTGGGACTGGCGCTCCTCGGCCGCCGCGCATAACGACTGCAGGGTGTCGAAGTCCTTCAGATCCTGCTCGATCCGTCGCACCTCCGCCTCGCGCTCGGCCTTAATCGCCAGGGCCCGTTCCATCTGCTGCGCGGCCTCTAGTTGCCCGGTCAAGGCGTTGTGTTGCTGATCAACGTCCGCCAGCCGCTCATCAAGCTCGGCCTCGCCGAGTTGGTGATGCTGAGGCGAGAGGCCAGTCAAGGAGACATCAAGGCCCTCCAGTGCCAGGCGGTCCTCATGCCCTGCCAGGGTCTGGCGCAGTCTGTCGACATCGAGACGGAAGTCCTCGGGGCCCAGCGTCATGACCGGGGCACTCAGCACCCGGTTGAGGCGATCCAGCGCCTCAGCGGAAAGCACCTCGCCGAGTCGACGGTAGAGGTTGTCATCCAGATGGCGTTGCTGCTGAATCAGTGACTCGCGATCCCGCGCCAGGCGCTCGAGATCGCGCCGCACCGCTTCGGGGCGGCGTTCGCTAGCCTGGCCGATCAGGGTGGTCTGGGCATCGCGCTGCTGCTCGGCTTCAGCCAGCTGATCCGCCAGTTGGCGACGCTCATGAATCAGGGTGAAGCGTCGGGCCAGCTCGGCTTGCTGCTCATCGGCGCGGTCGATAGACGCGAGCTGGCCCTCGAGCTGCAGCTTGCGTTCGGTCAGTGCACGGTCCTGGTTCACCTGCTGCTGCTGTTCCTGGCGGTACTGGGCTTCCTGGTCGTCGAGGGCCTGCCGGCGCTGCTCGTAATGGGCCTGCCAGGCGGCGAGCCCCGCCTCGATGCGCGGGCGCCAGTCGATCAGCTTGCCACGCAGGCGCAACCGCTCCTCGTAAGCCTCGGCCAGGGCATCGATGCGCTGGCACTCACCCAGGGTAGCCCGGTACTGGGCGCGCTCAGCATTGACCTCGGCAAAGGCCTTATCCCACTCCTGCTTGAAGTCGATGTTGGCGTCGGGGAGATCCCGGCGAAAGATCAGCAGCAGGTAGTGCTTGACGTCGGCAGAGCTCAGCTTGTCCAGCCGCAGGGTGCGGGTCAGCACCTGCTGGAAGGCCTGGGCATCGGCGGCATGTTCCAGGCGAAAGACGGTGAAGTCCGGCTCATGGGCGGCGCGTGCCCGGCGCCCGCCGTAGATCAGCTCGCGAAACTCGCCGGCGTTGTAGCGAAACACCGACCGGTCGCGCTCGGCCAGTTGGGCCACCAGCTGCGGCTGGCGCACCAGGGTGCCGTCTTCGAGTCGATAGTCCTCCAGCTCCAGGGGCCCCTGGTAGGCGAAGTACTCGTACTCGTGACTGACCCCCTTGCCGACACAGCCCAGCACCACGGTACCGCTCTGGGGCAGGCTCACCTCCAGCAACAGATAGGCGCTGTTGCCGGGAAAGTAGAAGCGACGGGTCTTGTCGAACTCATGGGCACCGAAATCCATGCGCCGCCGATCGATGATCAACAGGAACTGCAGGGCATTGATCAGGCTGGTCTTGCCGGTGTTGTTGGGTGCGATCAGCGAGACCGAGTCATCCAGCGGCAATTCGGCACGGTCATAGCCGGCACTGCCCAGCAGCACCAGGCGCTGAAAACCGTACTGCATCATCGGCCGCGCTCCTCGTCATCCGGACGGTCGTCTTCCTCGTGACTGGGCACAACAGTCTCCGCCCTTTGGGTCTCGGCCGCCAGCGCCTCGATATGGTCGAGATAGCGACAGACTGCCGGCAGCAACTGCCAGTGACCGCCCTCCTGGCGAGCAAAACCGAAGCGTGCTGCCGTCTCCAGCAGGCCCCAGAGTCCCTCGATATCCAGGCCTTCGGCGGTGAGCACTTCCTGGTGCTGCTCCTGGACGCGGGTCAGCAGGGCACGATCAACTACCCAGTCGCCGAAGCGCAGCAAAGGCTTACCAGCATCGGCCTGGGTATCGAAGATCACCATGAAGAGCAGCGCCAACTGGCGAGTGGCCTTGTTGACCGTGCTGCTGGCTTCCTCGGTATGAAACCAGGCAAAGCCGCGGCCATCGATTCGCAGCTCATAGCCAAGCGCACCGAAGAGCGTCTGGTAGCTGGCCTGCTCGCGTTCCAGCTCGGCCCAGAGCGCGGGCTCGGACAGGCGGTTGAGGTGCCGGCCATTGCTGAACAGGCGAAACAGTTCCGCCAGCTGGGGCACACGGTCGAGATCGATGGCTGTCATGAGGTCGAATCGGTGGTCAAGTCGCTGGCAGCGTCGAGGGACTGAGGCGTCATGAGACGATGAGGATAATAGTGCACGCGATGGTCACTCAAGTCGGTACTGGTTGGGGCATCCTGCAAGATGGATGACCAGCGGTTGTCGCGGACCAGGTCATGATAGAGGCGTAGCAGGACATTGTCGGGCAAATGCCCATAGCTCCGGAGGAGCCAGGTCATCAGGTTATCGACGGGAAGCGCCTCGAGCAGCTGAGCCCTCAGGGCAGCCTCGTCTACCCAGGCCGCCAACTCGGCGGGATCGCCCGCCTGCTCCTCGGGAAAGGCCTCCACGCGGGGCACGAAATCCCGGGCCTCGGCCATCAGGGTACGTATTTCATCTCCCACACTGATGCGGCGACCACGTTCCTGGCGCCACAGGGGGATGCGACTCGGCGACCCCGTCCTCTTGATGGCGCGGCGCAGGCCCTGCTTGCGCACCCGACCGAGCACCTGGCTGATAGACGCGGAAAGCGCATTGTGCTGCCGGGCCTCCTCACGCAGGGGCAGCAGGGTATCGGCACATTGCTGGGTGACCACCCGGCCCAGGCGGCGCAGCTCCTTGGCCTGGTAGCCGACCTGGCGCAGCTGCAGGCGATGGCTGTAGAGCGCCCCCTGTACCGACAGTGCCTCGCTGGCCGCATCCAGCGCCTGCTCGGCCGCCTCCAGATAGGGATAGAAGGTACCGGCCAGGCTGCTGTCCATCATCTCGTTCATCGGCTCGACGTACTGGTCGTAGGCCTCCAGTACGGCCTGGTAGCGCTGCGAGATCGGCATGGCCGCATCGCTGGCCTTGGCCTTCTCTGCCAGTTCCAGAATGGCATGCCGATCCTGGTCGAGTTGCAGGCTGATCTGGCGAAACAGGTCGGCCAACCGAGCGGCACCACGGCGCATCCGGTCATGATCCCGCTGGGCAAGCCCCTCACTCAGCTGCGCAGTGGCCTGCTTGATGGCCTCGACCCTCGCCTTGAGCACGGACGACAAGCCGAGTTCGTGTTCACGGGTCAGCCCGCGCACGAAGTCGAGCACCAGGGGATTGAGTTGCAGGCTGCTGGAACGACTCAACCACTGCAGCACCTCGGCATTGCACAGGCTGCGCAAGATCCCCGGCGCTTCATCAGCTGCGGACTGGGGATGCTGCTGTTCGATGATCGCCAACACCTGGCGCTCCTCGAAGGCCGGCAGGTCACGCGAGAGACGGCTGAGGCTCTCGATGACGTCCCAGTACCGATGCAGATGGAAGACAAGACTCCTGGGTGTCGCCATGTGAATATTCCTTTCAAGGCCATCCCGGCCATTCGAGTTCTGGTTCAGCGCGCTCGTGAGTGATCGGTATAGTCTTTGCAAGAAGCAGCGGCCCCCGAAATTCGGACCAGGCGCCAAGCGCTGATCGGCCCGACCTGGAGACCGTGATCATGAGCAACAAACGTCGACAGACCAGCAGCGAGTTCAAGGCAAAGTGGCCCTCGCCGCGCCGAAGGGGAGTGAGACAGCCTCACCCCTGTCCTCCCGCAGAGCCAAGCCCCGAGAGGGCCTCATCCAGGGCACGCTGAAAAGCAGTATGCCGCGGATAGTGCTGCCTCACCTGCAGGACCAGACGCTCGCCCTCTGCCGGCCGTCCCATGGCGATAGCCGTTTCTCGGCATAGCGCTACGCAGGCAGCCGCTCTGGGGTAGGCCTTCCGGTGCTGGCCGGCAACGATAGCGTGGCAGCGCTCAGTTGCCGTCTCGCAGCACCACAGCAACCAAGCCTTGGCCTCTTCCGGCGGAAGCGGGGACTGCTGAACAGCCATCCGCATGGCCTGGTTAAGACGATCCGCCATGACACTTCCCCTGTCACCGGGATGCGCTGCAACCAGTTGTCGCCACATGGCGTGAGATGCCGGACCGACCTCAGCGACAGGTCGTGCTGCCAGCAACGTCGGCAGACAGGCGAACAGCGACCAGCTCGGGCTATCGCCCAGTGACCATCCCAGGCTATCCGGCCGGGAAGGCAGCAGCGCCTTGGCCCGCTGCACCTCGCCGGTCAGGCACCAGGCCAACACGGCGATTGCCCCCCAAGGCGCAAAGGACGAGGGCCGGACCAGCCACTGATCCGCACTGGCCAGTCGATCACTCGGGGCACCTGCGGCTACCACCGGCGTACGGCTGACGCCGCCATCGTCTAAGCCGCCCTGCTGCGCCACTAAAGCCAACCAGGCAGCCGCTTCCCTCAGCCGCCGATGACGCGTACTGCCTTCCGGGCTGGCATCATGCAGGGCAAGTACCCACTCAGGCCCGGGCTTGGCCAGCAGGGCCTCGAAGGCGATGGCTGCCGCCTCGGGAAGCTCGAGCCATCGCAGATCCTCCTGAAAGCAGTCGGCAAACTCGTGCCAAATCCCTGCCCCTCGAGAAAAGTGCGCCTGCGCTTCCTGCCAAGCCACTGCCGCCTGTGACAGATCGCCCTGCCTGATGGCTCCACCCACCCAGTCCAGCCACAGTCGGGGAAATTTCACCCCCACCCGCCTGGCCATGGAGGCAATGCCCTCGAGGCCCTGGCGGTTGGCCAGGGCCTCGCGCAGCCATGCCAGCTCGAGCAAGGATTGCGGGACTTGCAGCCCGCCCACCAATCGATCGAGGAAGGCAGTCCAATCGGGCAACGGCGGCGAAGCCGCCCCTGCGATCTCACGGAGGCTGCAGAAGCGCGCTGTGAACGCAGACACGCTTCCGGAAAACCCAACGCCACTGGCCGCCTCCAGCATTTCCTCGACCCGCTGCGCAGGGGGCGTGCTCAGGTAGACCGCCCGGAGATAGAGCGCCACGTGCTCCCGGGCGATGGCGTCATCGATCTCTTCCAGGCGGGGAGAGTGGCCGTATTCGTTCTCGATATCCACCATCGCCCAGATCGCTTCATAGGTCTCTCGGGCAGCTTGGGAATCCGCTTCGTGCAGAAACGTGGCTGCCGCGTCCAACAGATCGAAGAGATCGGCCATCACCGGCTCGAACGGTCCGCAGCCCTCATCGTCATCGACATCGCCCCACTCCGGCTCGGCCCGGGCGATGGCATCAAGCCGTGTCTGCATCTCGGCCAAGCGAAGCGACAAGGTATCACGATCGACGGGGGTGAAGGCGGCCGGCTCCTCCTCGACCAGGCAGTGATGCCGCAGACGCTCCACAAACGCCTGACGCTGGCGAGGATGCGTATCCTCGGCCCAGCGCTGCAACACGGCACGCAGCTGTTCCGCGGAGAGGGGAGCCAGAAGCGAATGAATCTCTTGGTGAAACTCATCCGTTGTAAGCATCGTGGCCATCTTTTTAAACCCATTCATCCAAACCGTGGCTGTTGTCACCCGGTGTCTCATTCGAACGGCAGCACCCCGACCCGTTCCAGCTGCTCAAGGAAGCGTCCCTTGCGACGATGCTCCGTCACGATCCGTTCCAGACGCATCTGGAACGCGGGCAACTCGCCGCGCTCCTGAGCCAGTGCCTTCAGATCGCGCAGAAGGTTGGCGGCGACCTCGTAGCCCTTGGGCTTGCGGGTGGCAATCTCGCTCAGGGCCGCTTTCCAGGCGCGTTCGCCCAGCTTCGCCACCCGATCGATACGCTGCCGCCTTGCCCTCTCCATTGCCACCTGCTGCTCGGCCTCGCGTCGCGCCTTCTCGTCCAGATAGGCCTGCCGGTGGCGCTCATGAGAGGCATTGGCCGCGATGCGCAGCTCAGCAACCGCACGGTGCGCCACCGGCTCTGCCGTCATCCTCCGCTGAAGGCGATACTGCAGTTCGGCACCGACGTTTTTATCACCGGCCAGCAGACGCAGGAGCAGCGCTTCCTTCTCGGTCTCGGCAAGGGAGGCGACAAACGATTTCCTGTCGGCATTGCCGGGTGAGCCGGGCCCGCACTCGGCGGCAGCCTCAAGCAGAATCGGATCCAACCCGATAAAGTCCGCCAGAGCCTCCTGGCTAGCCGTCAACGGCCCGATGCCGGGCAGCGGCTCCACGCTATCGTCTTGAATCACATCATGCTGGACTAGCCATAGCCAGCACAGGTAGAAGAGCCGCAGGTCACCGGCAAGCAGCTCCTGACGCAGCCCGGCAAGGGCTCCCATCCAGCCGCGGCCATCGTCGAACTCAGCGCACTCGGACGATTCCTCATCGTGCATGCCGAGCTCGATCAGCCACCCCTGCGAGGTCTTGCGCGCCTCGAACCAATCACTCTCATTGAGGCGGAACCGCGTGAGGTCCTCTGCCGAAAGCGCCGAGGCTGGAAGGCGGATCAGCAGTTCTCTGCTGCCGCAGTTAGACACATGTACGTGCAGGTCGAAGTAGCGTAGCAGCAGCTGCGAGGGGATCGCCTTCAGATCGCCCCACTGGTAGTGGTTGGTGAAGCTGGTGCGGGTGATTCGTGCACGGGACGAGATCGCTCGCAGATCATCTTGGTCCTTGTCACTGAGCGGACGATCCACCGCCAGGAACTCATAGTACTGGTACTCACTCATCGCCATCGGGTCCTTGGATTCACCGGCGGTTCTTGTCGATCTCGCCCTGCAGCGTCTGCATCAGCTCCTCGATGCTATGGATGCCCTGCGCCTTTAGCGACTTTTCCATGTCGAGGGGCTGCGACATCGCCGGTAGCACCTTGTGTGGCTGACGGGGAGCATCACCCAGGCGACGAAAACTCGCCTGGAAGGGCTTGAGCATGTCGGCAATCTCGTCCTCGTCCAGTGCCTCGGGATAGAATTCTCCACCCAGTGCCTCCAGCAGTTCCTGGCCATAGGCGTCCTTCTCACCGCCCGCCGCCGCCTTCAGGGCCGCATAGCCTACTGTGCCGCCGATATCCTCGGGCGGACAGGCCATGGCGCCGTCGATCAGCCGCGGGCAGGGGTTGGTCTCCTCCAGCCCCGTCGCCTCGACCACAAGGCGGTGCTCCCAGCCGTCGCCAAAGTCATAGAGGTAGTGGAAGGTGCCATCCTGAGCACGGGCCGCGAGTGACTTCAGTTTGGCATTGCGTGCCAGGGCGATGGAGCGATCGCTCCATTCATCCGGCTCGCCATAGTAGCGACCATTGCACTCGAACTCGTAGAGATGACAGTCACCCCAGCCCATCACGTCCTGGATAAGCTCATGGAGACGATGCAGGTTAATCTGCTCGGGCACCACCACCCGACGCCAGACCAACGGGTCGGTGTCGAGCAGTTCGATACGCAGGCGAATATCGGGCATAGAAGGTCTCCGCCAAGGAAATGTCTGGCGCCATGGTAGCGCGGCTCTCCGCCGGTTCCAGCCCCAGGTTCAGGAGATTGTGAAAGCGCAGGCACCGAAGTACCAGAGCCGCGTGCCATCCCCCTGCATGCCAGGCGGAGGTGCTACCACCCTGTGAGACACAACCACAGTGCTCGAGGCTTTACACCCCCCATAGCCGCTGCTACTGTATGAATGTCGAGGCGAAAATCTCGGCCGGGCGTGAGAACCCGATTCAAATAGGCGCACCAGCGCCCCTAGAGTTCGGCGCATTTTTTGTGCTCGACTCTGCATATGGTGGCTGGTTGTGGGCAGGCTTCGGCCTGGCCGGTTTCCTATTTGACCGGTTTCTCACCCCGCAGCCGGCCACCTCCAACTGTGTGAGAACAGTTGTTGGTGGCTCCAATCAAATAGGAGCCCCACCTATGGTCCACCCGACCGCTTTCCCCTATCGCAGCAATCGCCGCGCGCGCGCTGCCGCTCACCGCGCCATGGCCATGGCTGCCCTGGCGTCCAACAGCAGCCTGTCCGTCCGCTACCGCCGCTATCACGCCCATATGCGCAAGGCCGAAGCCCTCGCGCGCGCTGCCGATGCCACCGTCCCGGAGGCAGTGCAGGAGGCGAGCGAATGAGCCCGCGCGTCGATCCTGCGACCACCCTGCCCACTCCGAAGCACCGGCGCCATGATCCGCTCTCGCGCATGATCGCCGAGGCCCTCGATCATCAACTGCTCTGCTGTGCAGAATCGGGCAATCCCTTCACCACATATGAGACCCGCGACCAGCTGCTCAAGCAGCCGGAATTCGAAAACATTGACCCGAACCTATTGCGCTTCAGGGTTCGCGACCGCCTCAAGACACTGGAAAGGCATGGCTTGGTGGCACGAGTCGGGGTGCGCGGCAAGAACCGCGGACTCTACCTCATGCAGCTGGACATATCGGTAGATCCGTCGGATAGCACGCCCCCTCCCCCTTCGTCCACCCAACCACAGACGGTTCCATCGAAAGCGCCTAGCCGACCCCTACTCGAACACCTGGAGCAGGAACGCCACTACCTGCAAACCGCCATGCATGCCGCCGTCAGCGAGGCAGAACACTACCAGCAGCTGATCGTGTCATTTCCCGACGAGCGTTCGCAGATCGCCCCACTACTGGAGGCGGCCATCGAGCACAGTGGCCGCCTGAAAGGCCAGTGGGATGCCAACCTCAAGGTCCGGCAGCGACTGACAGATCCCGAAGATTGTGACGTGTCCCTGGGTCAGGAGGGGCGCTCATGATTCGGCCTCCCACACCACGCCAGGCGTCACGCCCTGCCCTTCCTCCGCTGCGCCCCTGGCAATCAGCCTGCCTGAAGCAGGCACTGGCTACGCTGTCACCGCAGCATCCGCACTTTCTGTGTCAGGCCACGCCCGGTGCCGGCAAGATGCGTCTCGCCGCCGAGCTGGCCAAGGCACTGATGGTGCGCGGCGATATCGACTATGTCGTCTACTGCGGCCCCACCCGGGCCGTGGTTCAAGCCGCCATCGAGACGCTCTACACCGTCACCGGAAAGCCCATGCACGGCCAGCTGGGTGCCGCCGGCGCCGGGATGACCTACCAGGCCCTACCGGGACGGCTGGATGCCCTGAAACGTCTGGGCCAGCAGCATCGCGTGCTGCTGATCTGGGACGAGAGCCACCACGCCGCCGGACACCTGGGCGGAGAAGGCCCGAACCAGTGGGGCAGCACGCTGATGGCGCTGGAACGCCATATGACCTGCACCTTGGCACTGTCAGGCACGCCGTGGCGCACGGACGGAAGCTGCATGCCGCTGCTGCGCTATCTTGAGGTGGCGGATGAGACCCAGACCACCGGCGCGAGCCCGGACGCCTCGGTGGGAGCGATGAACGGCAACGCGGCATCCGGCGCCACAGGGGCGCAGATCCTGCGGCCGGACTTTGTTTATACCTTGCAAGAGGCCATCCGGGATGGCGTGTGCCGCTACCCGCGCGTGCAGCTGGTAGACAACCGCGCGATCGAACTCAGCAGCTTCCATCCACGCACCGGCCGTCAGGAGACCCACCGCTACGCCAGCATCCCCCAGCTGCTGCGCCATCCCGCCATCGACTATGGCAGCCTGGTTCGGCTGGATGCCCCTATGCAGCGTCTGCTGGCTCTCGGCACCCAGCAGCTCAACAGCCTCCGTCAGCAGGACCCGCAGGCGGCTGGCCTGGTCGTCGCCGCCGATATCGAGCATGCCGAGGCGGTGACACAACATCTGGAAGCCGAGGGACATGAAGTGTGCCTGGTCACCAGCCGTGACCCTCTCGCTCACGCTCGTCTGAACACCTTTCGCCAAGCCAGTATGCCCTGGCTGGTGGCAGTGGGCATGGTCGCTGAAGGCGTCGACATTCCGCGCCTACGGGTCGGTTGCTACCTGAGCCATATCCGTACCGAACAGCATTTCCGCCAGGTATTGGGGCGCATTATCCGCCGGCAAGGGAAACGAGACAGGGACTGTTTCTTCTACGCGCTCAACGACACCCGACTCGCGCAGATGGCACGCCGCCTTAGCGACGATCTCCCCAAGGATCTGGCCAAGGTTTCGTTGAGCGCCGAGACTACGACACCCATGGGTGGGCACGGCACCCCACCGCCAGGCGACTTCCCCACGACGCCTCACACGCCGGATAGAGCTGACGTACCGATGAACGATCCGTCTGATTCTGCCCCGACCGATGGCAGTGTCTCGGTGGCCATGGGGGCGCCAAGCCCGGAGAGCACCATCAGCGTGGCACCCGATGTGGCGTTTTCCGAATCGTTCTTCGAGCGCCTGATTGCGCTGCGGCTGACACCCTGAGGGAGGAGTCGATGATGAAACAGAACCCATCGCGCCAGTCGCTGACCCGGCGTCGGCACAGCCCTTATGACCAGGGTGCCATGACCGCCCCCGTGGAAGGGTTGTCCCGGGAAGCCCGGCGCCTGCTGTCGGAGAGCGTATCACCCAACACGGTGCGCGGCATGCGCTCGGATCTCAAGGTCTACCAGAAGGCCGGCGGCGTGCTGCCGGCCACCGACGTGGATATCGCCAACTTCCTCTCGGCACAGAACAAGCTGGGCAAGAAGCCGGCCACCATCGAGCGCTACGCCAACTCGCTGCACATGTGGCACCGCTATCACAACCTGCCCTCGCCGGTGAAATCGATGGCGGTGCGCAGCGTGATTCGCGGGATCAAGAAGAGCCGAGATACCCGTCAAGCGTCGGCGCCGGCGCTGCGGCTCGCGGAGCTGCATCGCCTGCTGGAGGTGGTCGATCGTGACACGCTACACGGCCTGCGCGACAGCGCCTTGTTCCTACTCAGTTTCTACGGCGCCTTTCGACGCAGCGAGGTCGTGGTGATCGCCTGCGAGGACCTGGAGTGGCGGCCAGAGGGGGTGATCGTTACCCTGCACTACAGCAAGATGAACCGCTCTGGGCGCATCGAGACCAAGAGCATCATGCGGGCCCCACCCGGAACGCGCTACTGTCCCGTGGGCATGCTGGAGCGTTGGCTGGCGGTGTCTGGCATTCAGAAAGGCGCGATCTTTCGGGGCGTGACCCTCGGTGGGCGGCTGGGCGCCGGGCGCATGACAGCCAACACCCTGGCGGTGCGAATGAAGAAGGGACTGGCGGCAGCGGGTTTGCTGGAAGAAGGCTATTCGCCGCACAGTTTCCGGGCGGGCTTCATTACCGAGGCCCACCTGCGCGGCAAGTCTGATGTGCAGATCAAGCGGGTCAGTGGCCATCGGGACCAGCGCACCTTCGAGCGCTATATCCGCATCGCGGATGCGTTCGAGAACCACGGAGGCGACTTTTTCGGCCTGTGAGCGCCAGACCGGCGTTCACCAGCCATCACGGTAGCGCATCGGCGGGCGGGGCATCTTCCCTGCTCGCCCTCCGGGGCAGCCCCGCCGCTTGCGACGCCCCGCATGCTATCCTCACCCGAACACGCTCTCCCACGCCGCTGGCTCACAGGAGGATGACTTGACCGCCACCGGGAAGAAACGCTTACCCATCGGTATCCAGACCTTCTCCGAGATCATCGAAGGGGGCTACTACTATGTCGACAAGACCCCGGCGATCGAGCGTCTGGTACAGCAGAACAAGTACTATTTCCTCTCCCGCCCACGGCGCTTCGGCAAGAGCCTGCTGCTGGACACCCTCCGCTGCCTGTTCGAAGGTCGCCAAGCGCTGTTCCAGGGACTGTATATTCACGACCGCTGGGACTGGGAGCAGACCCACCCGGTGGTTAGGCTGAGCTTCGGCAGCGGCGTAATGCGCAACCGCGAGGAGCTGGACGAACGCATCCGCCACCAGCTTCGCAAGAGTCGCGAGTCACTAGACCTGCCTACCACTCCGAAAGCAGACATTCCCGGCGAGTTCGCGGATCTGCTGGAGCTGGCTCACCAGGCAACCGGCCAGACGGTGGTCGTACTGATCGACGAGTACGACAAACCCATTCTCGATAATATCCTTGATCCTGAGCGCGCAAGAGAACTTCGCGAGGGGCTGAAGAACCTCTACAGCGTATTGAAGGATGCTGACCCGCACCTACATCTGGTACTAATCACGGGTGTTTCCAAGTTCAGCAAGGTAAGTCTGTTCTCGGGGCTTAACAACTTACGTGACATTACACTATTACCAGAGTTCGCAACGATCTGCGGCTATACCGACGATGACATCGACAGGGTCTTTGCTCCAGCCCTGCCGGGCCTGGACCGTGAGGCCATTCGTGAGTGGTATAATGGCTACCGCTGGGGGAGCCAAGATGTCATGTCAGTGTACAATCCCTTCGATGTGCTGCTGTTGCTGCAGAACAGGGAATTCGGCCCCTATTGGTTCGAGAGCGCCACACCGACGTTTCTGGTGGATATCCTCAGGCAACGGGGAGTTTTCACGCCGCAGCTCGATCAGTGGGAGACGGAGTACGAACTGCTCAGCCAGTTCGATGTTGATGACATCAGTACCGACGCCCTGCTCTTTCAGACCGGCTATCTGACGGTCCAGAACGTCGAAGAGCCCATGCTGGGCTATCGCCAATATACACTTGGCTTTCCTAATCGAGAGGTAGAGACAAGCCTGAATCATGCCCTCCTGCCTTCCTTGGGCGTCGAGGATGGTCCAAGTCATCGCCGCAGCCTGTTCAAGCACTTGCAGAAGCACAACTTGGCAGGCCTGGAGGCACACCTCAAGGCGCTCTATGCCGGCCTGCCTCACGACTGGTACCGCAACAACCCGATCGCTAAATATGAAGGTCACTATGCGAGCGTGTTCTACAGCCACTTCGCTGCCCTCGGCGTGAACGTCACGGTAGAAGACGCCAGTCACCATGGTCGAGTCGACATGACCGTCGATGCCTTTGGCCATCTCTACCTGTTCGAGTTCAAGGTGGTGGAGCAGCTGCCCGAGGGCAAGGCGCTGGAGCAGATCCAGGCCCGCGGCTATGCCGACAAGTACCGTGCCGCCGGGAAGCCAAGTAAGTATCCCCCGGCAAAGCCGGGGGCTTTATATTGTTAGCCCCTCAAAGGGGCAAGAATCTGAGCCGCCTGAAGGCGGCTGCCTCACATTCCAAACTTGAGCTGATCATAATGCTC
>Ga0075011_10000778_pt1 | contig 16916 bp, 13 predicted proteins | sample TARM_MetaG_T_14_FD_72354 | JGI IMG/M metagenome (GOLD analysis project Ga0075011, IMG submission 72354) | Freshwater microbial communities from Pennsylvania, USA, analyzing microbe dynamics in response to fracking - TARM_MetaG_T_14 | ecosystem: Environmental > Aquatic > Freshwater > River... | reverse complement strand
GCCCTGGGCGCCGTAGAGGAATTGGTTGAAGTAGCACTTGAAGGTATTGATGACGATGGGTGGCAGACCTTGCTGCTCCATCTTCAGGGCGAAGGGGCGGAAGAGAGAGGACAGCCTGGGGTCGTCGACGCTGACGCAACTGAGATCCTGGGCCATGGAGGCTCCTTGTTCGGCTCGGGTTCATGATCGAAATCGGATGCCGCGACAGAATTGATCGCGGTTGGATGTAGAGCATAGTGCATGTGGCTCAATTCGTCCATAATCGCGTGGACCGTATGAGGAAATATTTTCGGACAGTCTATAAGCCGCCACTCGCGTGGCCGTCACGTCCGTCTCTATTTGGGTCTGGCGGATTGACGCATTTCGGCATGGAAATAACCAGTCTTGCCAAGGATGGAGACTGTTCCATGCGCAGATGTCCTCCGATACGCTCCACGAGGCGCAGGCATATGGCCAGGTTCATCTCCCCATCCTTAAAGGGCATGATCAGGCGGTCGTGGTCGGCGAGCGGCGTGCACACGGGTGCCATGGATATGTTGACATGAACCAGGGAGTCCGATTCCGAGGCTGTGATGTGGACAAGGCCGGACTCTTCGACGATGTCGGCCCCGTGCCCGATCAGATAGATGAAGATGCGGAAGAGGAATTCCTGGTCGGCCAGTACGGGTGCGAGGCTGTCCTTCAAGTCGATGCGGCAGGTGACGGATTTGCGTTCCAGGCGGCTTGCCAGAAGCTGCATGATGAAATTCACGGTGGGCGGCAGATGGCAGCAGGCGAGGGTCAGGCCGATGGGTTCGAGGTAGGTGTTGAGGCGCTGGAGCAACCGTTCGAGTCGGTTGCATTCTTCCAGTATGACCCTGGTCTCCGTAGCCTCGGGGTAACGGCTGCGCAACTGCCTGGCAAAACCCCCGAGAGAGACCAGGGGGTTGCGGATTTCGTGGGCCACCTCCTCGGTCATGGCCCGCAGCATGCTCAGCTTCTCGTTCTGCAGCAGGAGGCTGTCCATATAGGAATTGTGTGTCACGTCCACGATCATGCCTTCCACGCGGGCAGCTGTTCCGTTTTTCGCCGTGGAGGCGGCGATGGACTGGACCGAGAGGTAAACGGGGTAGCCCCTCTTGTGCAGGAAACGGAAGCCCAGATGAAGCTCTGCGGCTTCCGGTCCGAGGCTTTTTTTCAGTGCCTTCAGAAAACGTCTGCGGTCTTCCGGAACGATGCGGCGCAGGAAGGAGCGGGGTGAGATGAGGATTTCCTGCGGGGCGTAGCCCAGAATCTGTTCCGTGGTCTGGTTCAGGAATTCGAAGTCAAAATGGGAGTTGATGATGAAGATGATGACCGGCAGTTTCTGCACCAGCCGCAGGAGGTGGTCCTGGGTGTCGCGGACGCGCCGCTGCAAGAGGGACTGAGACAAGCAGTTGCGCAGTCCGTTCATGAACACGTCCATGCTTGCGATGGGCTTGGTAACATAGTCCCAGGCTCCGGATTTGAAGGCACTGATCGCGAAGCTGATGTGCGTGTGCGACGATACGATGATCACCGGTATCGACGGTCGCTCCATTTTCATGCTGCGCAAAAGCTCCATGCCGTTGTCGCCGGGAATACCGAGGTCAAGCAGCACCAGATCCGGAGCCTGATCTCGGAAAAGGCGCATGGCCAGCGCGGCGTCGGCCTCGATGACCAGGAAACCATCGGCTTCAAGGTTCCGAGCGAGATCGGTCCGCAGGGGCACGTCGTCTTCGATGATCAGGATGGACTGGGGCATGATCCCGGCTCCGTCGATGCAGAAGTTTTGGGGCAGGGCAGGGTGATGTGGAAGATATTCGTGGGCGCGGTGTAGGTGTAACCCACGCGGCCTTTGTGCAGTTCCACGATCTGCTTGACGAAGAACAGGCCGTGTCCGGACCCTTCGGCATTCTCCGCGTCGCTGCAGCGGAAATCCGCATCGAAAAGCCGGGGCCGGTCCTGGCTGGGTATCTCGTGGCCGGTGGTCGAGACGAAGAGTTTGATCCCCGGTTGGCCGGGACCAAAAGCCTGGGGGGCGGATTCCCACCCGTACTGGACCAGCTTCAGGGTTCGACCAGACTCGTCCGGCATGGCCACAGTATATTTGACCGCGTTGGCCAGCAGGTTGGCGAAGACTTGGGAGATGAGCCCGAGGTCGGCCTCCAGGGTGATGTCCTCGTCAATGCGCACGTCCGGTGCAACACGGATGGTGATGCCTTGGGCGTTCAGGAGCGGTCGGAAGCGGTCCAGTTGCGGCTCGAAGACTTCGCTTTTGAATTTGCACGGGCGCAGCTGCAGGTCGTAACTGCCTTTCTCGAAGTGGCTGCGCCGCAGCAGGCTTTCCAGAAACAGGCTTGAGAGCTGGAAGCGTCGGGAGATGCTTTTCTGCTTCGCGCCCAACTCCTTGATCAGTTCCGCAAGATCACGGCGTATCTCCCGGTCGGGGGAGTCGGCGCGCAGGGGGGCGAGCGCGTCCGCCTTGCGCGCCAACCGTTCGATATGACTTTCCATTTGCAGGAACAGCAGCTTGAAATGCATGTTCGGTACAATGACGTTGTGGCCGATGTCGCGCACCAGGTTGTTGATGAAGGTCAGGCGCTGGCGGTTGCTGATGGCGATCTGTTTGACGGCCATGAGCCGGGCGGCGCTGCGCGCGTAGCGCAGGTAGAAGGTTTCTTCGGCAGGATCCACGTCCTTGTGCAGACAGAGTATGCCGAGCAGCTTGGGCTCCGGCCCAGGCTCGCAGATGGGAACAGCGCTTGCGCCGTGCAGGCGGATCACGGAGTCGGGGGTCGGACAGGCCGGTTCGGGAAAGTTGACCAGCGCGTTGCCCTGGGTACTGGTGGTCCGCCGCAGCCGCAGCGTGCCCTTGGGATCGCGCATGTACAAGGACGCCGGCGTGCCCAGACAGACGTCGGGCACAAGCACGCATAGCGATTTGAGGTCCCGCAAGGATTCGAATTCCAGGCCTGCTTCATAGAGGAGGGTCAGTGCAGCGCTGCGCGCTGCAGCGAGGCCGTCGCTGGGCACAAGGGCCATGCGCTCGAGAAGAAGAGCCCTGATGTGTTTTCGGTCGGGAGGAGAAGAGTGCATGGTTCATCCTGGGTCGGCGAATTTTATTCCCGCATAGCCCAGGACGAACCCTGCTGCAATCAGGGTTTGCGCGGTTTGGTGCGCCCGTCGTATTTCTTGGGGTCGAGATTGTACTTCTTGATCTTGTAGTTGATGATCCGGTAGCTGGCCCTGAGCTCCCTGGCCACCTGCAGCATGTTGCCGCCGCATTTCTGCAGGGCTTCGACCAGGATCTCCTGCTCGAACTTGCCTACGGCCTCGCCAAAGGAGAGCTGGTTGTCCGTGGCCGAGCTCTCGGCGGTCTGCAGGGTCGGGGGCAGGTGGTAGGTGCGGATGGCCTCCTCGTTGCAGATGAGTGCGGCGCGTTCCATGCAGTTGCGCAGTTCACGCACGTTTCCCGGCCACTGGTACTGTGTCAAAAGGTCGATGGCGGGCATGGAGATGCGTTTTATGTTCTTGGAGTATTCCTTGGCGAAAAACTCCAGGAAGTATTCGGCCAGGGGCAGGATGTCTTCCCGGCGTTCGCGCAGGGGCGGGATGAAGATGGGGAAGACGTTGATGCGGTAATAGAGGTCTTCGCGGAACTGGCCGGACTTGATCAGGTTTTCCAGGGGCTGATGGGTTGCGCAGATAATGCGCACATCGACCTTGATGCTCTTTTCGCTGCCCAGACGCTGAATTTCTCCTTCCTGCAGAGCGCGCAGCAGCTTGGACTGCGCTTCGGGACTCAGTTCCCCGATTTCATCCAGGAACAGGGTGCCGCCATGGGCCAGCTCGAAGCGCCCCTTCTTGGTGCCCACAGCGCCGGTGAAGGCACCGCGCTCGTGGCCGAAAAGCTCGCTTTCCAGCAGCTCCGACGGCAGGGCGGCACAGTTGAGGCGGATGAGGGTCTTGGAGCGCCGGGAGCTGGCGTTGTGGATGGCCTCGGCCAGAAGTTCCTTGCCTGTGCCCGACTCGCCACGCAGCAGGACCGAGGCCTTGCTTGAAGCGACTTGCATGATCTGGCCCATGACAAAAGCCATGGCCTTGGACGTGGCCACGATCTTGGCCTGGACCATGGCCGTGTCGCGATCCAGGCTCTCGCCCAAAAAGCCCATGGACGCCCACAATTCTTTCTGGGCCATGTTTTCCTGCAGATAGGCGGTCTGTCTGGCGATGACCGCAGCCAGAACCTCCAGGAAGGCGCAGTGGACCTGCAGCACCTCGGGGGGCTGGCAGGGAATGTCCGCGCTCAGGACCCCAAGGGCTTCCTGCACTCCGTCAGGATTGATCCTGGTGACCGGCACGCAGATGAAGGACAGTTCGGAGAGTTCCTTCTGGGTCCGTCCCATGGCCTTGTTCAGGAATCGCTCATCGTGCTCCATGGCCGCGATGATGATGGACTTGCCGCTGTCGAGTACCTGCCCGGTCACGCCCTGGCCCGGCATGTATGTGGCTTTGACGGGTCCCTTGTGTCCGTAGGTGAGATCGAAGCGGATGGTGTTGGCCTTGGGGTCGAAGATGGCCAGGGCCATGCGCTTGTACTTCATGGCCTCGGCGGTCATGCCCAGCAGGTTGTCCAGGCTCGACTGCAACGGGCTTAAGGGGTCGAGGTGTTGTAGCGTGGTTTGCAGCGTTTGCAGATAATGCAGGAATTCGGCGGTCATCATGGTTTGTTCCCAAATCGTTTTCGGGGCTTGGGCGGACTGCGGTCGGCAACCGCCCGTGGCTCTTTAGCCGGGACTGTGGTGAACGGGGGACCTGCTCGCAGGTCCCCGTCAGATCAAGGTCTGCCTAGGATTTGGATTTGAGCGAGCCGATCTTGTAATCAAGAAAGGCCTCGTTGCCGCTTTCCTTGGTTTTGAGGGTTTCGTATTCGGAGATGGCCAGATCGATCTGCCCGGCCTGCTCTGCGGCGAAAGCCAGATTGGCGGAAATGGCCGCTACGAATTCCTCTGAGGCATCTTTCTTGAGGGCGCTCAGGATGTCCACTGCCTTGGCGGGTTCGCCCCCGAGGATAAGCGCCTTGGCTTCGCCCAGACCTGCGATGATGCGGGTGTCGGCGTTCTGGCCCACGGAGCGCCAAGCGTCCGCAGCTTTTCCAAACTCGTTTTGATCCATGTGGATGCGGGCCAATTCGAGCTGGGCCGCCGTGCGCAGGGTTTTGGGTCCGGACTGGGCGAAGGCCTGTAATTTTTCGGCGCGGGCGCTTAGGTCATCGGTGGTCATGATGACGCCAAGCTCGCTGACGGCCTTTTCGTGCTGCGAATCCTGGTAGGAGTTCACCCCGGTGTAGACCGCTACGGCCGCTACGATGCCGCCGACCGCGATGCCGATGGGCTTTAAGTTGTCCAGAATTTTTTTCAGTACGGGGTGGACGTCGGAGTCCATTTCCTGCTCGATGGTGTTCAATATATCGTTTGTCGGCCTGCGTTCTTCCATGGATGGGCTCCTTTGATTCGAATTGCCATTATTGTAAAAGCCCCGTCTGTGTATAGGCAATCGCGAAAAAGGTCAAAGGGAATGCGTGGGTGGAAAACATGCCGGAATAAAAGGATTTTAAAATCGGAAAAAGGGACTTGGAGGAAGTATTCTTGCCTGCGCCGCGCCATTGGTATAATCTTTGAAAATAAAATTTTTCGCCTTTGGATTTCTTTCAACCGCAGACAGGAGCCAACGATGAATCTGGAATCACACATGCGCGATCTGGCCGCCGCGGCCAAAAGCGCTTCAAGGAAACTGGCCACGGCCACGGGACTTGAGCGCAACAAGGCGCTTCTGGAGCTGGCCGACCTGCTTCACGAGTCGCGCCGGGAGATTTTTGAGGCCAACGCTCAAGACCTTGACGCCGCGCGCGCCGCCGGGCTGGATGAGGCGCGCATCGACCGCCTGCGCATCACTGACGGCGGAATCGATTCCATGGCCGGTGCCTGCAGGCACGTGGCCGCCCTGTCCGACCCGGTGGGCGAGGTGGAGGGCATGGTCAAGCGTCCCAACGGCCTGCTGGTCGGGCGCATGCGCGTCCCACTCGGTGTCATCGCCATCATCTACGAATCCCGGCCCAACGTGACCATCGACGCGGCCATTCTCTGTCTCAAGGCCGGCAACAGCGTCATCCTGCGCGGCGGGTCCGAGGCTCATCATTCCAACCAGATCCTGGGAGGCCTGCTGCGCCAGGCTCTGGACGCGGCCGGGCTGCCCGAGGGCTGCGTACAGGTCGTGCCGACCACGGATCGGGCCGCAGTCAAGCACCTGTTGGCCCTGGACGAATTCATCGACGTGGTCATCCCCCGCGGGGGCGAGGGGCTCATCCGGGCCGTAGTCAAGGACGCGACCATGCCTGTTCTCAAGCATTACAAGGGGGTCTGCCATATATACGTTCACAAGGACGCCGACCAGGAGCAGTCCCTGGCCATCATCGAGAACGCCAAGGTGCAGCGTCCCGGTGTCTGCAACGCCCTGGAATGCCTGCTCGTGCACGAGGGCGTGGCGCGTGAATTCCTGCCCCGCCTGGCAGATACCCTGGCTCCTCTGGGCGTGACTTTTCGCGCCTGTCCCCGCTCCTTGCCGCTCTTGGGCGCAGCGGCCGCGCCAGCCGAGGCCGATGATTTCGGACGCGAGTTTCTATCACTGACCCTGGCGGTGAAGGTCGTGTCCACACAGGCCGAAGCCGAGGAGCATATCGCGCGCTACGGATCGGGGCACTCCGAAGCCATCCTGACCCGCACCCATGAGCGCGCCATGCGCTTTTTGCGCACCGTGGACGCCTCCTGCGTGCTCATCAACGCCTCCACCCGTTTCAACGATGGCGGAGAGCTGGGCCTGGGGGCCGAGATCGGCATCAGCACCTCTAAGATCCACGCCTATGGCCCCATGGGCGTCAAGGAGCTGACCAGCCTCAAGTTCATCGTCTTCGGAGAAGGGCAGGTGCGTGGCTAGTCCATTTTCGGGGATGGTAGGCATTCTCGGAGGGTCTTTTAACCCCGTGCACAACGGCCATCTGCGCATGGCCATCGAGGCCCGGGAGACGCTTGACCTTGCACGGGTAGATCTGCTGCCCGCCAAGGTTCCGCCGCACAAGGGCGCGGCCGGCCTGCTCGATTTCGATTTGCGCCTGGCCCTTTTGCGCCTGGCCGTTGACGGGGTGTCCGGGCTTGACGTGTGCGCCTTGGAGGGCGAGATGCCCGTGCCGTCCTATTCCCATGCGACCCTGACCCGCCTGCAAGAGTTGTTTCCGGACACGGGTTTTGTTTTTGTGCTTGGCAGCACGGATTTTTTGACCCTGCCCGATTGGCGAAAGGGTCTTGAATTACCGCTCTTGAGCGACATCGCCGTAGTGGACCGCCTTGGCCTTGGTCAGGACGCGGTGGACCGTTTTCTGGACACGCACTGGGATTGGCGAAAGGAAGGGTCGGGAGTGCGGCGCATTGCCGGGGGACGCAGGGTCGTGCTGGCGACCATGGCCCGCCTGGATGTCAGCGCGAGTCTGGTGCGTGAAAAATTCTGCGCGGGGCTTGAAATCAGCGGCCTCGTACCCGATGCAGTCCGGGAACGGATGCTGGCCGAGCCGCATGTGTTCATGGACTGCTGGAACCTGTCATCATAAGAGAAGGAGGAATCGTGGTTGGACATATCGTGATGTGGAAACTCAAGGAAAGGGCCGAAGGCCGCAGTGCGGCGGAAAATGCGAAGATCATGAAGGACATGCTCGGGGCGCTGCCGGGGCTCATTCCTGAGCTGCGCACCCTGGTGGTCAGCACGGACATCTTTGCCTCGGCGCCGGAGACGGACGTGGTCCTGTACACGGTCTTCGATTCCTCCGAAGACCTGCAGGTTTACCAAGTCCATCCGGAGCACAAGAAGTGCGTAACCTTTGTTTCCGCCGTGGCCGCCGAGCGGCGCGTGGTGGACTACGTTTTCTGAGGTTGGTTCTTAAGGGCTGCAACGAAAAACCCCCGCTTTAAGCGGGGGTTTTTCGTTGGGCTCCTAGCTGGCGAGCAGGGCCACCGTGATTTGCTTCTTGCCGAACTGCCTGGCCTGGTCCGTGTCCGGAAAGAAGATGTCCATGCGCTGGGTGTAGCGCTTGCTCATCAGGTCGGCGATTTCAAAGATTCCGTGACCCTTGACGTAAACCTTTTTGCCGAAGACCCAGCCCTCATCGAACAGGTCGCGGCTGACGGCAATGATGCCGGGCCGGACCTTGCCCATGCTGGCCGTGGTGAACGGGTCGGGGCCGCATTCCTCGATGGTCGGGCTGTAGGCCGTGACGGTCACTTCCTTGACCCACATATTTCTGAGCTCCGCCACCTGGCGGGCCAGTTCCTGTCGTTCCTCGTCGAGCGCCATTATCTGGGCGTCGTAGTATCCGCTTGCTTCCATCCTGGTTCCGTTGTGGGCAGCGAAGCCCACCAGGCCTGAAAGCATGACGAAAAAAAGCGAGGTGACGACAAATGCTCCATGACTACTCATGTGCGTACCTCATGCTGTTTGGGGTGGTTCTGCCGGCGACGGGAGAGGGGAGGGTGAGCCGAAGAGGATGGAACGGGAAAATGCCGGCCGCATGGAAACTAGAGTTCATAACAGTGAGCCTCTTTACCTGATGAGATCCTGAGATGCAACCCCCCAATGTCCGGCCTGCTCAGTTGAGGTGTCCCGGAATAAAATATTATTTATTCCGGGATGTTATTTTTTATTCGGCAGGAGAGGGCGTAAAACGCAGAGCAAGGGAATTGATGCAGTAACGCAATCCAGTGGGGGCTGGTCCATCGGGGAATACATGGCCCAGATGGCCGTCACACACGGCGCAGAGCACCTCCGTGCGGACCATGAACCACGATCTGTCCTCATGCGTGGCGATATGCGTTTCACCAATGGGCTGGAAAAAGCTGGGCCAGCCCGTCCCGGAATCGAATTTGGCGTCGGAGCTGAAAAGCGGATTGTCGCAGCCGGCGCAGACATAGGTTCCTTTGCCGTGATGGTTGTTGTATTCTCCGCTGAAAGCGGGTTCGGTGCCTTTTTGCCGCAGCACCTGATATTGTTCGGGACTCAGGGTTTCGCGCCACTGGTCGTCGGTCTTGGTGATTTTTTCCATGGAATGTCCTCCCATCGGCCACATCAGGATGAGGGCCAGGATCAGAAGCGAACGGATTGTTGTGCGAGGGTGCATGCTTTCTCTCCTTTTTCCAGGCAGGTAAGGCCTGTGCGGGACCTGTAAAGGAGCTGGTTTCTCTCGGCGGCTTTTTATGTTAGATTCCATCAACCCCACGACACATACAAAGAGTTTTGAGGAGGCATGATGACGAATCCGGACAGCACCCAGCACGTCCAGTCCCTGAAAGACGATATACAGCGGCACGTGGCCCTGACCCTGGGCAGCGACCCCTTTCCCCCGCGCAAGGAACGCTATTATCTCGGCCTGTGCTACAGCGTGCGCGACCGCCTGCTCGAAAAATGGCTGGAGACCCAGCGCTCATATTACGACTCCATCACCAAACGCGTCTATTACATGTCTTTGGAATTTCTGCCCGGGCGTTTTCTGATGAACTACATCCAGGCGCTGGGGCTTGAAGAGGAATGCCGCGAGGCGGTGCGCGATTTTGGTCTGGACCTCGACGAGCTGCTGGAAGAGGAATGGAATCCTGGTCTTGGCAACGGTGGTCTGGGCCGGTTGGCCTCATGTTACATGGATTCCATGGCTACATGCAGGATTCCCGGATACGGATACGGAATCCTCTACGATTACGGCATTTTCTACCAGACCATTGTGAACGGATATCAGCATGAGGGCTGCGACAACTGGCTGCGGCAGGAGTCGCCGTGGGTGCTCAGGCGCGGACACTTCATGTTTCGAATCAATTTCTACGGGCGCAGCGAAGCCTACGAGGACAGCGCCGGTCACGAGCGCTTCCGCTGGGTGGATACGGAGTCGGTCATGGCCATGGCCTGCGACATAATGGTGCCCGGCTATCAAAACGCCCATGTGGTCAACATGCGCCTGTGGAAGGCCATCTCCACCCGTGATTTCGAGCTGGAGCATTTCAATCGCGGCGATTACATCGGCGCGGTGCAGTCCAAGGTCGAGAGCGAGAACATCTCCAAGGTTCTGTATCCCAACGACCAGAGCCCGCGCGGCAAGGAGTTGCGGCTGCGGCAACAGTATTTTTTTGTGGCCGCGACCTTTCAGGACATTTTACGCCGGTTCCGCAAGAACAATTATTCCTCGTTCGACTGCTTTCCCGATCAGGTTTCAGTGCAGCTCAATGACACCCATCCGGCCATCAGTATCGCCGAACTCATGCGCATCCTGGTCGACGAGGAGGCCCTGACCTGGGAGTCGGCCTGGTCCATCTGTCAGAAGACGTTCTCATACACCAATCACACCGTGCTGCCCGAAGCTCTGGAAACCTGGTCCGTGGAGCTCATCGGACGCATGCTGCCCCGGCATCTGCAGATCATCTTCGAGATCAATCGTCGCTTCCTCGAGGATGTGGGCAAGCGCTTTCCCGGCCGCGTTGACCTGCAGCGCTCCCTGTCGCTCATCGCCGAAGGTGGCGAGAAGCAGGTGCGCATGGCCCACCTGGCCATTGTCGGCAGTCACACGGTCAACGGCGTGGCGGAACTGCATTCGCAAATCCTGCAGACCCGGCTATTCAAGGATTTCCACCACCTCTATCCAGGCAAGTTCACCAACGTCACCAACGGCATCACCCCCAGGCGCTGGCTGATGCAGGCCAACCCCGCCCTGTCGGAGCTCATCACCTCCGTCATCGGCGACGAGTGGACGCACGACCTCTCAAAGCTCGCGGACCTGACCGCCTACGCCGAGAATCCGGAATTCCAGCAGCGCTGGCAGGAGGTGCGCAGACGCAACAAAAAGCTCCTGGCCCGCTACGTGCTGCGCAAACTCGGGGTCGGCATCAACCCCTCGACGCTTTTCGACATGCACATCAAGCGCATCCACGAGTACAAGCGGCAGGTGCTCAATGTCCTGCACGTCATCACCCTCTACAATCGCATTCGCTCGGAGAGTCGCGAGCACCATGTGCCGCGCACGGTGTTTTTCGCCGGCAAGGCCGCTCCGGGCTACGTTCTGGCCAAGTTGATCATAAAACTCATCAATTCGGTGGGGCAGGCCGTCAACGGCGATTCGGCAGTGGGCAACCTCTTGCGGGTCGTCTTTTTGCCCAACTACTGCGTTTCGCAGGCGGAAACCCTCATCCCGGCAGCGGACCTGTCCGAGCAGATCTCCACGGCGGGCATGGAAGCTTCCGGCACCGGCAACATGAAGTTCGCCCTGAACGGGGCGTTGACCATAGGCACTCTGGATGGGGCGAATATTGAAATCAGGGAAGTGGTGGGAGAGGACAACTTCTTCCTTTTCGGCCACACGGAAGAGGAAGTGCAGCATCTGCACGCCAATGGGTACGACCCCGTGCGCATCTACGAGGACAATATCGAACTCAAGAAGGCCCTGGACATGATAGCCACCGGGTTCTTCTCGCCGGAGGCTCCGGACCTTTTCAGGCCCATTGTGGATTCGCTCCTGGCCCACGGTGACTATTACCTCGTTCTGTCCGACTACGCGCACTACATGGAGGCTCAGGCTCGCGTTTGCGCTGCCTACGAGGACACCCCCCGGTGGACGCGCATGTCCATCCTGAACACCGCCAACATGGGGAAATTCTCCAGCGACCGCTCCATCATGGAGTACGCCAAAAACATCTGGAAAGTGTCCCCCCTGGCCTGATTACGCTGCTCAGGCGCCTTGGCCCACCTCCAGTATGGACGCGGCCCAGGCGCCTGCCTCGCAGTGCACCCGGCTCATGGTCTTGCGCTCCAGATTCAGATCTTGCAGCACCCTGCCCAGGCTTTCTTCGTCGTGGTCCTCAAAGGCGAGCATGAGCGTGATGAGCGGCATGTATTCCGTGGTGTTTTCGCCGCGCAGAGCCTTTTTTTGTGCGTCGTTCAGCGGCAAAAAGGCCAGGGCGTCGGCCATGGGGATGCCCAGGATGGCGTCGAGGAGCGAAAACATGCCCAGCAGAAACATCTCGTCAGGTTTGAAATCCCAGTAGTCGTGCCCGGCCACGGTCTGTTCCAGAAATTTTCCCCTCCACAGCGACAGATGGAGCAGCTCCGTCTGTACCTCGCCTTGAGCCATGTCCGCCAGCAGCACGGCGCGCAGCCAGTTGCGCACGTTGATCCAGCCGAGGAGGGTGATGGCCTGGCGGATTGAGTCGATCTTGCGCATGAACCCGAAGGTCGGGGAGTTCAGGTAGGTCAGCAGGCGGTAAGACAGGCTCACGTCGGCCTGGATGGTTCGGGCCAGACGGTCGAGATCGGGGGACTCGTCTTCGATGACGCGCAGGATCTGCAGGCGCGAATTTTGGTGCGAGGACAGCTTCTTGCCGGGAATGATCTCCGGGGTTTTGAAGAAACGCCCCTGAAACAGGGTGACGCCGAGGCGTTGCAAACTCTCCAGCTCCTCCCTGGTGGTCACGTTGCGCGCGATGACGGTTTTGCCGCCCGGGATTGCGCCAAGTTCTGCGCCAAGATCCGGGGAGGACAGGCACAGCACTGCGGCAACGTCCATGATCTCAGACGCGGGCGTGACGCGTGAGTTCCATTCCAGGGCGATGGTATGCCCGTCGGCTGCCATCTGCTCCAGGGCCGGCACCAGAACCGGGTCGTTTTGTTGCTCCGCGCTGATGAGGATGGCAGAGGATTGGGAGGGAAAGGCGTAGGGGACCTGCTTGCGAAGCTGCTCCCTGGTGTAGGAAAGCAGGATTTTTTTGTTGCGGGCCAGGATGGTGTTCAGTCCGATGTAGTCGCCGGAGATAACCGCTGCCCCTACGTTCGTCTGGGGTGTGTCTGGCTGCGGGTCGGAGGTCAGGCTCGCGGTGGTCTGGATTTCGTAGCCCCAAACTGTCTTGGCCGCCGTGAAAATCGGGTTTCGGGTCAACAGGTGCAGGTTGGTCGGACTCGGTTCAGCTGCAGGCATGGTCAGCTCCAGGTTGGAGTGGTGGTGTGCCCCCGATTCTAGCAGGTTCGCCCGCATTTTTGAACTCTTATTTACGGTTCTGTTTCAGAGTTGACATTTATGTGCATGCTTCGCGTAGCCACTGCGACCCGGATTGTTTCGCCACCCCTCACTTCCGCGTATACCCAGGCATGACGCGGCACGGGATGGGATGTCCACGCTGCATGATGATTTGCAAAATTGTAAATTTTTTCTCGCTATAGTCGCCCTGAACGGGATTGCATATTTCAAAAATGTAATCTATTTATTTCCCGCATTGAGCCTGTTGAAATATTTCAGTTGGTTGCATGTGTGGCATCTGAATTGCTTTAGCCTGATTGAATGTGATCACGGATTAACGTCTAAAAAAGCATACATTAACTTGTCCTGGAGGATAACATGAACGGAATTTCGGCCCGTCGGGACGCCATCAAGGCCATCACCGATTATAAACCCATGCACGCCCCCCTCAACTTCAGCGAAACTTCCATGACCGAGATGTTCGGCTCCAACGTGTTCAATGACCAGGTCATGCGCGAGCGGCTGCCCAAGAACGTCTACAAGTCCCTGAAGAAGACCATCGAGCTGGGCGAAAAGCTGGATCCGTCCGTGGCCGATGTGGTAGCCAACGCCATGAAGGATTGGGCCATCGAGAAAGGCGCCACACACTTCACGCACGTGTTCTATCCCCTGACCGGCCTGACCGCTGAGAAGCACGATTCCTTCCTGTCTCCCGACGGCAAGGGCGGGGGAGTGGCCGAGTTCAGCGGCAAGATGCTCATCCAGGGCGAGCCCGACGCCTCCAGTTTTCCTTCCGGCGGCCTGCGGGCCACGTTCGAAGCCCGCGGCTACACAGCCTGGGACGTGACCAGCCCGGCTTTCATCCTTGAAAACCCCAACGGCACCTTCCTGTGCATCCCCACGGCTTTCGTGTCCTGGACCGGAGAGGCCCTGGACAAGAAGACCCCGCTCCTGCGTTCCCTGCAGGCGCTGAACAAGCAGGCCAAGCGCGTGCTGAAGCTTTTCGGCGTCGAGACCAAGCTGCCCATCACCTGCTACGCCGGACCCGAGCAGGAGTATTTTCTCATCGACCGCAATTTCGTCTTTGCCCGTCCCGATCTGCTCATCGCCGGTCGGAGCCTGTTCGGTGCCAAGCCGCCCAAGGGCCAGGAGTTTGAAGACCAGTATTTCGGCGTCACCCCGCGTCGCGTCATGTCCTTCATGATGGAAGTGGACCGCGAACTCTTCAAGCTCGGCGTCCCGGTCAAGACCCGTCACAACGAGGTGGCCCCCAGCCAGTTCGAGATCGCGCCTGTCTATGAGCAAGGCAACCTGGCCACGGACCACAACCAGCTGGTCATGACCGTGCTGCGCAGCGTGGCCAAACGTTACGGCATGGTCTGCCTGCTGCACGAGAAGCCCTTTGCCGGCATCAATGGCTCGGGCAAGCACCTCAACTATTCCATCGGCAACGACGAGGTCGGGTGCCTGTACGATCCCGGCGACACCCCGCACGATAACGCCCAGTTCCTGGTCTTCTGCGCCGCCGCCATCCGCGCCGTGCACAAATACGGGCCCCTGCTGCGCGCCACCGTGGCCAGCGCTTCCAACGATCACCGTCTCGGTGCCAACGAGGCCCCGCCGGCCATCATGTCCGTGTACCTTGGCGAGCAGTTGACCGACGTCTTCGAGCAGTTCAAGAAGGGCGAGGTCAAGGGTTCCAAGAAGAAGGCCGTCATGAACATCGGCGTCGATGTCCTGCCGCCTCTGCCCATGGATCCGGGCGACCGCAACCGCACCAGCCCCTTCGCCTTCACCGGCAACCGCTTCGAGTTTCGCGCCGTGGGTTCCTCCATGTCCATCGCCGGTTCCCAGGTGGCCCTGAACACCATGATGGCCGAATCCCTGGATTTCATCGCCACGGAACTGGAAAAGGCCACCGGCGGGAAGAAGACCAAGCTCAATGAGGCTGTGCAGGGGCTGCTGCAGAAGATCATGCTTGAGCACGAGGCCGTCATCTTCAACGGCGACGGCTATTCCGAGGAATGGCACAAGGAAGCCGAGAAGCGCGGCCTGGCCAATCTGAAGGCCACTCCGGACGCTCTGCCCATGCTGTCCGCTCCCTCGACCATCGAGCTTTTCACCAAGTACGGCGTATTGACCGAAGCCGAACTGCGCTCCCGCGAGGAAATATATCTGGAGCAGTACTGCAAGACCGTCGAGACCGAAGCCAACCTTGTGCTGCGTATGGCCACGACCGTCATCTTCCCGGCCTCTTTTCGCTATCAGAGCGAATTGGCCACTGCCTGCGCCAACCTTCAGGCCATCGGCAAGGAGTTCGGCACCACCACCCTGGATCAGCTGACCGCCAACCTGCGCGGCATGCAGAAGGTCACCTACGAGCTGGAGGCGCTGCTGGAAGCCGACAAGGGCGCGACCACCCTGGATCACGCCAACTACTTCTGCAAGACCATCCTGCCCGCCATGAACGAGGTCAGGAGGCATGCCGATCTGCTGGAGACCCTGGTCGCCGATGACCTCTGGACTCTGCCCAGCTACCAGGAGATGCTCTTTATCCGCTAACCCTTTTCCGCCGAACCGGCCTGTCGAAGCGCATCCTCCCCTCGCCAGGTTTTAGCCGAATACCGGCCGGTTCACGGATTTTTCAGGCCGCCTCCGGGCGGCCTTTTTGCGTCGTGTTGACGGCGGGGAGTCGTGTGTCTAGATATCTTTCTCTATGCAGACCTATCGCCTGATTTCGTGCGGGGCTGCATAGCGCTTTTTTAAAGTTCTGTTTACGTGCATGGTGCACGATTTCAAATGACCTACAGGAAGATTCGATGAAGAAATACGACGTGTACGGCATGGGTAACGCCCTGGTGGATATGGAATTCGAGGTGCCCGACGCCTTTCTGGAGACCATGGGCGTGGAAAAGGGGTTCATGACCCTGGTCGATGAAGAGCGACAGTTCGAGCTGCTCGAATATCTGCGCAGCGAACGCAACGTGCGTTCGGGTGGAGGCTCGGCGGCCAACACGGTCGTGGCGAATGCCTTTTTCGGCGGAAAGTCTTTTTACACCTGTCTGGTCAGTAGCGACGAAATGGGCGATTTCTACGCCCAGGAACTTGCTCACGCCGGGGTGGACACCAACCTGGCCGAACGCCGCGCCGCTGGGGTCACTGGCAAATGTCTGGTCATGATCACGCCCGACGCCGAGCGGACCATGAACACCTATCTGGGCATCTCCGAGTCCCTGTCCGTGGCGCAGCTGTGTCCCGACGAGCTGCGCGAGTCCGAGTTCCTGTATGCCGAGGGTTACCTGGTCACTTCTCCCTCGGCCCGGCCCGCCGTGGTGGAGGCCATGAACATTGCGCGTGCCGCCGGGGTCAGAACGGCGCTGAGTTTTTCGGACCCGTCCATGGTCAAGTATTTCCGTCTGGGCCTGGATGAGATTGTCGGCGAAGGGGTGGATCTGCTGTTTTGCAACCGCGAGGAAGCCTTGCTCTGGGGCGAATGCCGCACTCTGGCCAAGGCTGTGGACGTGCTGCGGCAAAAAGCCGGGGCCTTCGTGGTCACCCTGGGTGGGGAAGGAGCCCTGGTCTTCGACGGATACGCCGTGCACGAAATCGCCCCCTGCCCGGTCACGCCCCTCGACACCAACGGGGCCGGTGACATGTTCGCCGGAGCTTTCCTGTATGGCATCACCCACGACATGGGTTACGTCCAGGCCGGTGAGTTCGCGAGCCTGGCAGCGTCCAAGGTGGTTCAAACCTTTGGCCCCCGGCTGAGGCCCGAGCAATACGCCCAGATTCTGGCCGAATTCCGGGCCCGGTAGCAGGGCATGTT
>Ga0075011_10000777_pt1 | contig 16919 bp, 11 predicted proteins | sample TARM_MetaG_T_14_FD_72354 | JGI IMG/M metagenome (GOLD analysis project Ga0075011, IMG submission 72354) | Freshwater microbial communities from Pennsylvania, USA, analyzing microbe dynamics in response to fracking - TARM_MetaG_T_14 | ecosystem: Environmental > Aquatic > Freshwater > River... | reverse complement strand
GCGGGTTGTTGTGGGTCCACTGGCCCGATCCCTGGTGGAAGATGGTCCGGTAGGAGATGAGGATGTAGGGGAATTTCCCGGCGTCGGCCTCGTATTCCGGTGCCAGGCCTACGCGCGGCATGGCCTGGTTCACGTCCTCCAGATCTTCCCAATACAGATGGACCTTCTTGCTCGGGGTGCCGAAACCGTTCTGCTCGTATTTGCGAAAGCCTGTGGTTCCGGGCGACCAGATCCCGCCCATCTCTTGCAGCCTGCCCACAGACAGGCCAAGGCCCGCCAATTGGATGTCATAGTATTCCAGGTCGTCCTTGAAGGCGAAGTACTCGGGGCACAGACGCTTGCCGAGTTCGATGAAGACCTCGTTGGAGTGCCTGCATTCGCCCGGCGCTTCGACCACGGGCTGCCGCAGGGCCACGCCGTGACCGAAGTTGTACCACCACGGCATGTAGAGCAGCTCCCAGCGCTCGAAGTAGCTTTTGTCCGGAAGCACATAGTCGGCGTACCTCGCGGTATCGGAGAGCATGATCTCGTAGCTGACCAGCATTTCGAGCTGGTATTCCCCTTTGTCGTTCGTCATGGTCACGGCCTTGCGCCATTCCTCCTGGCCCATCTCGGTCAGGGCCGGGTTGCACTCCGCCGTGATCAGGACCTTCAGGCCACCGTTCTTGATGGCCTGGGCCTCGTACCAGGTCGGCTCCATGATGAAGGAGTACTTGCCGAACTTGTCCTTGTCCGGCCCGGTGCGGTGCCACCCCTTTTCCGCCAGGTCCGGGCCGGTTGGGGCCGGAAGGACCGGAGAGAGCGGGGTCAGGTCGGGCAGGGGCTGGCCGCCGGGGTTGTCGATGTTGCCGGTCACGGCCAGGAAGTTGGTCCAGGCATGGCCGAAGTCCAGGGCCTGGCCGAGCATGATGCCCTTGAAGCTGTCCACGCCAACGGACGGGGCCGAGGCGCACATTTCGGCCAGCTTCACGATGTCCTGGGCCGGGACGTCGCAGATTGTGCTCATGGCCTCGGGAGTCTTGTCCGCCAGATAGTCCCGGAGTTTTTTGAAGTCGCCCTCGCGGATCCAGTTCTCGACGAAGTCCTTGTTGTAGAGCCCGTTCATGACGATGTGATGGGTCATGCCCGTGAACAGGGCCGTGTCTCCCGAAGGCCTGATGGGGATCCACCAATCGGCCTTGGCCGCGTCGGCGGTGAAGATGGGGTCGATGACCACGAGGATGGCTCCGCGATCCCTGGCGTTCAAAATATCGCGGGGCACGGCCGCGTCATCGAGGCAGCCCATGGCGTGGCGGCCGGCCAGGATGATGACCCCGCCCCTCGGCACGGAAGCGAAATTAGGCGGGATGTGATGGTTGGGCACGCCGCCCATGGCCTTGATGCAGGCCAGGATTTTGGCCGAGTCGCAGTGCGGCAGGGCAGTGTTGATGAAGCCGCCGTAGGCATTCAGGAAACGCCATTTGGGGTCGGTGATGGAGTGGGGGAAGAAGCTGGCCGTGAGCTTGTGCGCATCCCCGCGATCGCGCAGGTCTGAGAGCTTTCCGGTGATGGCGTGCAATGCCTCGTCCCAGGAGCAGGGCTCGAATTTGCCTTCGCCGCGCTTGCCGACCCGCTTCAGGGGCCGGGTCAGGCGGTCGGGGCTGTACTCCAGCGAAACTCCGGCCATTCCCTTGACGCAGGCCTTGCCCCTGGCCCTGGGGTTGCCCCGGATTTCCTTGAGCACCCCGTCCTCGACCCGGGCCAGAATGGGGCATTCGGCCTTGCAATGGTAACACACGGTGGGAATCCATTTACTGTCCATGTTTTTCCTCCTTCGTGTTTGACCCGGGAATGGGCCCGGATCTGCCCGATATCGGCGCTGCGGCCGGGCATTCATCCGTCCGCGCGACCAGCACCCGCGCGCCGAAGAAATGATGCAGGGACATGACGGCAAGCCCGGCCGACATGATCCAGAGTCCTGCGGTATAGACGCCCTCGCTCCACGGTTTGGCGCACATGAGCAGGGACGCGAGAACGCAGATGCCCGTGCCTGCGATGTCGGGTTTGTCCATGCCCAGGTTGAGCCATGATCGTGGACAGCCCTCGTCCGGGGCCGGACATTCGAACCAGACGCGGTTCCAGACCACGGTGAAGACCACGGCCAGGACCGCGCCCCAGGCCATGTGCAGGGGCAGCATGGCAATCGGGACCGGCAGCGGCAGGATGGCCGGGATGGCTGCGGTGGCGGCGGCCGGGGGATGGTCGGCGTCCAGGATCTGCATGAACACGGCCGAAAAAAAGACGGCCAGGCCGAGTTTGGCGGGGATGGCAAGGCCTGTGCCGCCAAACATCGCCTCACCTGCCGCGACGCCCAGCAGACCGCCCACGGCGGAGATGAAATGTCCGACGATGACCGATTTGGGCCGGGCCACGCGCAGGTAGGTGCAGGTTGCGCCGATGAAGCAGGTCGCGGCCAGGGGGGGATAGAGCACGTTGACGCCGGTGGCATCACAGGCCAGGGCGATGAGCGCCAGAAACAGCCCCGCGCCCGTGGAACCCCACAGGATTCTCGACAGGGAGATGACTCCGGGCCGATAAAGGTCCCGCCTGAATTCGCGCCTGCTTGGCAGCACCAGCCGGATTTCGATCATGGCCTGTCTCCGTCAATATTTTAAGGACGTATAGTAATGGCCCATACGATGATTATTCGCCGTACGTAAAGGCGATTGGAAAAATTATCGGATTATGGGGTTGCGGGGAGTTCCAAGAGATCCGAAGTTATGACGGGAGAAATGCTTCTTGATGGAATAGAAAAAGCAGCGCCATGTGGCCATGGGCTGCTTTTCTTCTCGGATGATTGCGCGGTGATGTCAGAATTGGTTTGGTGCAGGGCAAAAAAAAAGTACAGGCCGTAATACGGTCTTTTAAATTTGTCGTTAACGTCCAGAATCAGACAACGTTCAGGCCGCCCGGAAATTTTTCCTTCTGGCGGAGGCCTCGGCCATTTCCAGGCCGACTCCGTACCTGCTCGAAAACAGGCCTTCCTGCGGGGCGCACCAGCGGACCATGCCTACGCAGTAGTTTTCGCCGAGCCGTTGCGAGTTTTCGGCTCCAGGGCGGAAGAGGATTTTCACTGGTTCTCCCCGGGTCAGCGGATGATCCATCTCGATCATCAGGCCTGTGTCGCTGTAGTTGACGATGCGGGACTCGAACGGGCCTTTGGACGATGCGTACAGCTCCACGCTGCAACGCTCCAGGCTGGCCTTGCGTGGCGATCTTCTCTTGTTGATCATGTCGAATCCTCCCGAATTGATCTGAATAGTGTCATACATTTAAGTCGGACTGCAGCTTTTGTCCAGTCCTGTATGACAAAAACGTCACTGTTGCGCGTTCAGATCTTGGATGAGTCTGATCACGGCCAGCTCCTTGGCCTTGGCCTCCACGTCCACGGTCATGGTTCGGCCATGCCAGCACTGCGGAATATCGGTCAGGTCGATGTAGTCGGCGTGGGGCTTGGGGTTGGCGTTCCATCCCTCGCGCGGGGATGAGATGTGGCAGTAGGGTTCGCGGCCGCGCCACGTAGCCGCCGCCAGGTCCGTGGCCTCGCAAACGCCCAGGCCATCGGGATTGCAGCGGTGATGGTGCGCGTCGTAGACCAGCGGCAGGCCAAGCTGCGTGCACAGGGGCAACAGGTCGGCCACTGTGTAACTCACGTCGTCGTTCTCCACGCTGAGCCGCGCGGCCACGTTTTCGGGCAGGCGCTTGAAGACCTCGGCGAAGCGGGCCAGGGCTGCGGCCTTGTCCCCATAGACCCCGCCGCCGTGGATGTTGATGACGTCCGCCCCGACCATTTCGGCCAGCAGGGCGTGGTATTCCAGTTCGCGCACGGAGTTCTCGACCACGTGGGCATGGGGCGAGGACAGGACCACGAACTGGTCCGGGTGGAAGCTCAGGCGGATGTCATGCTCCGTCGCAAACGTCTTGACGGCGGCCAGGCGTGCGGAAATTGTTTCGGCCTGGTGCAGGTCTCCCAGGGCGTAGCCGACTTCAGGGTGGGTCATGCGCGGAAACAGGGGCGAGGTGATGCGGAAGGCTCCGATGCCCAGCCGCTGCGCCGCCCGCACGGCCAGGAGCAGATTGTCCGCATTGTGCAGGCAGATGCCTGATACCTTGGCCAGGGCAGCTTTGCGAGCCATGGCGCCGAGAACCTTGGCCGTGGTGGCGCGAAAGGAAATTTTTTCGGCCACGAAGAGGCAGCACAATCCGAAACGCATGATGTTCCTTGATGGTGAAAAGAATTAATGTACCACGGGCAACTCGGCCCAGGATGTGGTGTAGCTGGGGGAGCGGCGTTCCTGGCGCATGTGCCATTCCTTTTTACCAAGGCCGGAGGCGGCCAGGGTCAGGGTGCCCCGGCCATGGACGGTGTTGATGCGGTCCATGACCCGCATCAGCCTGTCGCGTCTGGTTTTCTCCTCTCCGTGGGGCTCCAGGAAGGAGAGTTGGCGGCCAGTAACCGGGGAGAGGTCCAGGAGGATCACGCCCGCTTTCTGGTATCTGTATCCCGGCTTGTGGATGTCCCGCAGGATTTCAAGGGCCGGGCCGTGCAGGGCCAGGGTGTCGGCCGTGGGCGCGGGCAGGGCGCGGCAGCGGCTCCCGGCGTACTGGGGCCCCGGCTGGAAGCGGTTTGTCTCCAGAAAGACCTGCACGGCTCCGGCCACGAGGCCCTTGCGACGCAGTTTTTCCCCGGCTCGCTGCACGTAGGCCGAGACCGCCTCTTCCAGGCTCGTAAGGCTTTCGATGCGCGTCCCAAAGGAGCGCGAGCAGACCAGCGACCGGGCCGGAGGCGGGGCGTCTTCCAGGGTGATGCACGGGATCTGGCGCAGCTCCAGCACGGTGCGCAGGCCGGTCACGGTCAGGTGGCGGCGGACCCAGTCGTCGTCCCGACCTTTCAGGTCCAGTGCGGTATGCACTCCGCTGGCACTGAGACGCCGCGCGCTTTTGCGGCCGATGCCCCAGATATCGCCTGTTTCGAGGCCCTGCAGGACCCCGTCGATATCCGCCTCGTCCTCCAACAGGCGCACGCCGTCGCCGCTTTCCTTTTTGGCCAGCCGGTTGGCGATCTTGGCCAGGGTCTTGGTCCGGGCGATGCCCACGCAGACAGGGATGCCGGTCCATTGCCGCACTGTGCGTCGGATTTCACGGGCTGTCTGCAGTAGGGAGGGGGCATTCAAGCCGCGTAGCAGCAGAAAGCATTCATCGATGGAATAGATTTCCGTTTCCGCTGCGAAGCCTGCCAGAATGCGCATGACCCGCGAGGACATGTCGCCGTAGAGGGCGTAATTGGAGGAGAAGACATGCACGCCGCTGCGGCTGAAAAATGCCTCGCGCTTGTAGGCCGGTTCGCCCATCACGACGCCCAGGGCCTTGGCCTCGCTTGAGCGGGCGATGACGCAACCGTCGTTGTTGGAGAGCACGACCACGGGCTTGCCTTCAAGGCTCGGGTCGAAGACCCGTTCGCAGGAAGCATAGAAATTGTTGCAGTCGACCATGAGGTAGAAGTCGCGCATCTAGAGCTTCCGCACCACGCCCGTGACCACGCCCCAGACGTGCAGATCCTGCTCCGCGGCCACGGTGATGGGCTGGTAGCGGGGATTTTCCGGGGCGAGCAGGGTTTGGCCGTTTTTCATGACCAGGCGCTTGACCGTCAGTTCCCCGTCCAGCACCGCGACCACGATTTTGCCGTGGGCGGGATGCTCGGAGCGGTCCACGACCAGGACGTCGCCGTCGCTTATGCCCGCGCCGGTCATGGAATCTCCGCTGACCCGGACCATGAATGTGGCGGCGGGATTACGGATCAGATAGGTGTTCAGGTCCAGGGCCGTTTCGATGTAGTCGTCGGCCGGAGACGGAAAACCGGCCGAGATGCGGTCCAGGTACAGGGGGGTGCCGTGGTTCGATTCACTGACCGCCCGGCCCAGGATTTCGACTCGGTCACGGGGTGAAGGACAAAAATCAAGAAGGTTCGTCATGGGTAAAGCATTGCCCCCCACCCTGGCTTCCGTCAACGTCGAGGTGCGCACGCTGCCCCAAAACGGCGATCGTTACTGCAGAAAACCCGGACCCTCACGCACGTAAAAATACGCTTCGGCCCTGGTTTTTCTTTGTTCCTCGCATCTCGCCATTTTGGAACAGCCTGGACATTTGTAATTTTTCAGCACTCAGTTAGGAGTGTTCCGGACGAACACGAATGGGGGGCATTGCCTGCTCCCAGGGAGAAACACATGACCATCACCGCCTGCACCCTCGATTGCCCGGATGCCTGTTCCCTTGTGGCCGAAAACGGTCCGGATGGCCTGCGTTTGCGTGGCAACCCCGCACATCCTTTCACTCGTGGTTTCGTCTGTTCCAAGCTCGACGTGCACCGCAGGCGATTGGCCAGCCCGCATCGGTTGCGCTCCCCCCTGCTCAAGGTGAACGGGTCCTGGCGGGACATCGGCTGGGACGAGGCTCTGGGGCTGTGCGCCGAAAAAATCGATCTGTATCGGGCCGAGCCCCGTTCCATTCTGCATGTGCGCGGCTCGGGCAACCGGGGGGTGATCAAGTCCCTGTCGAGCCTTTTTTTTCGCCGGCTGGGGGCTTCGGGCCTGCACGGATCACTGTGCGATGAGGCCGGAAACGAAGCTTGCTGCAGGGATTTCGGATGCCTGCGCCATAATGACATAACAGACATCCTGAACACGTCGGCGCTGGTTAACTGGGGGCGCGACCTGGCCCGGGGCTCCGTGCACACGGCGGCCATGGTCCGGCAGTTGCGCAAGAAGGGCGTGCCCGTGGTGACCATCGCTCCCGGAGAGGACACGGCGCAGGGCTTCACCGATCATTTCGTGCGCATCCGGCCGGGTACGGACCGTTTTCTGGCCGCCGCCGTGCTGCGCGAAGTGCTGCGCCGCGAGGGCATCGCGCCGAAGGTGGCGGCAAGCTGTCATGATCTGTCTGGATTCGAGGAACTGCTCGCCGGTTGCGGCCCGGAGCTTCTGGACTGGTGCGGGGTGCGGTCTGTGGATGTGACCCTCCTGGCGGACCACTATGCCGGTCCGGCACCCGTGGCCACGCTGCTGGGGTGGGGGCTGCAGCGCTACCGTTTCGGCGGCCAGAGCGTGCGCTTCATCAACGCGCTGGCCATGCTCTCGGGGCAGGTGGGCAGAAGTGGCGGTGGGGCTTACTATGGTTTGAGTTCCATGGCCAATTTCGACCAGTCCTGGACGGCGCAGACTGCGTATGGGCGGACCTTGCTCAAGCCCAACCTGGCCCGGGAGCTTCGCCGCTCCGACCCGCCCGTGCGCATGGCCTGGGTGGAATGCATCAATCCGGCCAACCAGTTCCCGGAGGCCGGCGAGGTCGCTGGCGCGTTGGCGGCTCTTGATTTCGTCGTCCTGGCTGATGCCTTCATGACTGACACGGCGGAGGTGGCGGATTTGATTCTGCCCGTGGCGCTTATGCTCGAACAGGAGGATGTTGTCGGCTCATTTCTGCACGAGTACGTGCAACTGAGCGCCAAGGCCGTGGAACCGCCGACGGGCGTGCGCACGGATTACGAAATACTGGCCGACCTGGGCCGCAGGCTTTCTTCCCCCGTGGCCCTGCCCGAGCCGGAAGAGGCCCTGGGTGAGGCGCTCAGGTCCAGGACCCTGAACACCAGTCTCGAAGAACTGCGCGGGAGCGGCTATATCCGGTCCACGCATGGGTCGGTGGCCTTCGAGAACTTGCGTTTCGGGCACAAGGACGGGCTCTATCGCTTGCCTTTGCATCTGGACCCTCCGGTCTTGGCCGCCAAGGACTATCCCTTGCAGCTCTTGACGCTCATCAACCGCCGTTTCGTCCACTCCCAGATTCTGCCCGAGGACCAGGTTGGGCGGCCTGTCGTGACCGTGCATCCGCGCACTCTCGAAAGTTTCGGACTGATCCCTGGCATGGCATGGCTGGTCACGGACCTTGGGCGCCTTGAAGTCCACATCGCGGCGGACGAGTCCATGCATCCGGACTGCGTGGTCTATCGGCGCGGGCCGTGGGTCGGGTACGGGGGAGGCGTGAACCGCATCATCAGGTTCGTGGAGACGGACATGGGCGGGGTCGGCGCATACTATGAGCAGCGCTGCCGCCTGGAACGGGATCAGTAGCGGCCGTTTCTTGCGGCCGCTGTCTTTGCGCTTTCTCTGTCCAGCATTTCCGCGATGGCATTGAGCAGGTTTCTGATGTCGACGGGCTTGGCCACATAGGCGTTCATGCCCGCCTGCAGAAATTTTTCCCGATCGCCGTCCATGGCGTAGGAGGTCATGGCGATGATGGGGATGTTTATCGCCTCGTTCCCGACTTCGCCCTGACGGATGCGGCGTGTGGCCTCGACGCCGTCCATGACCGGCATCTGCACATCCATGAGCACAAGATCGAAGGCCTCGTTTTTGAGGGCCTCCAGGGCCTGTTGCCCGTTATGCACATGTCTGACCGTGGCTCCGACAGCCCCCAGAAGCTTCATGCCCAAGATGCCGCTGAAATGGTCGTCTTCGGCCATGAGCACCTTCAGGCCGTCCAGGGAGGGGGCGAAAAAGGACTCGCGGTCAGGCGCGGACGCGGTGTTTGGTGCGTCAGCGCCGAAGGTGACGCTGAAATACATGATCGTGCCCGCTCCTGGTTCGCTGGCCACGGAGATGTTGCCGCCCATGAAGTTCACTAGGCGTTTGCAGATGGACAGTCCAAGGCCCGCGCCCTGGTAGCTGCGGGTGTAGCCTTCCGTGACTTGGGAAAAGGGTTTGAAAAGGTTGTCCAGCTTGTCGTCGGGGATGCCGATGCCGGTGTCGGCGACTGAGAAAAGCACTCGGCATTGGCCTGGTTGCAGGATGGGCAGAAGGGATGCTTCGACGGTGACGGAGCCTTCGGAAGTGAATTTGAGGGCGTTGCCGACCATGTTGCTCAAGACCTGCTGCAGTCGGGTCGCGTCGCCGAGCACATTTTTCGAGATGGCCGGGTCCATCTCGAAACGGAGCTCAAGACCTTTCTCTCTGGCAATGGGGAAGAACAGGTCACTGGTCTGGCGCAGTACTTCGGACAAATCCATGGGCGCGCTCTGGATGGTGAGCTTGCCCGCCTCGATGCGCGAGAGGTCGAGGATGTCGGTCAAGAGGCGCACCAGACGGTTGCAGGACTGGATCGCCGTGTCCGTATAGTCTTCCTGGACCGCAGTCAGTTCCGTGAGTTGCAGGAGCTGGAGCATGCCCATGATCCCGTTCAACGGTGTGCGCAGTTCGTGACTCATGTTGGCCAGAAATTCGGACTTGGCGCCGTTCGCGGCTTCGGCCAGGTCCCTGGCGCGCAGAAGTTCCTTTTCAGCCAGCTTGCGGTCGCTTAAGTCCAAGGCGATCTCGATGCGCGCGAGGCGGCCGTCGATCCAGGGGATGGCTTGGTCGAAGTTTCTGTACCATTTGCGCGTCACGGGGTTGAAGCATTCCCACACGACGACCCCTGCCGAGCGGCCGTGTTCGTCGAGCAGACGGCTGCTGGTGCAATGGTCGCATGGAGTGGGCTCATGGTTGAACGCCACGTGGCAAAGCTCCCCGGTGCAGTCGCGGCCGAAACTTTGTTTTATGTGCCGGTTCATGAACAGGACGCGGTAGGTCGTGAGGTCGGCCACGTAGACGTTCACAGGGAGACTGTCGAGGATGGTGGTAAGGGTCCGGTTGGTGTTGGCCAGCTCATCTTGCGCCTGTCTGCGGGCGATGGCCGCGCCCAAGCTGGCGGAGACGATGTTCAATACATGCTCCTCGACGGGCGTCCAGCAGCGTGGGGAACGCACCGAGTCGAAGCCGAGAAAGCCCCACAGTCTGCCGTGCAGCTGGATGGGCACCACCAGGATGCTGACGATGCCCTGCGGTTCGAGTATCATTCTCTCCGTAGCGGGAAAATCGCTGACCAGTCCCTTGATGGATCGGCCGTCACGCAGTTCCGCCAGCCAACGGGGCGTGACTTCGTTCATGGGCAGGTTCTGGAGGTCGGGGTTGTCGAGCTGGACGGGGATTCCCGGCCGCGCCCATTCATATATCTGGCTGGTCAGCACCGTGTCGGACTCCCCATCCGCATGGTTTCTGAAGACGTAAACCCTGTCCGTGTCCGTGCCAAGGCCCAGGCGGGCCAGGACCCTGGCCATGGATTGTTCCAAATCCGGCTCCAGGAGAAGTTCGAGGGATGTCGCGGCCGCGAGTTCCAGAGCTTTTTCTCGCAGGAGCGAGTTTTTTTCCGCCAGTTTGCGTGATGTGATGTCGATGAGCAGTCCTTCGAGGGTTTCCACTTCGCCGTCGGGCGCGTGCAAGGGGATGCCCACTTCCCAGACCCATTTTGGCTGTCCGTCGGCGGTCGTGATTTCAAATTCGATCTGCACCGGGGCGCGTCTTTGGATGCCTTTATTCCAGTTTTCCCGGACTTTCTGCCGGTATTCGGGAAGCACGAGGTCGTTGAATGAGAGCCGACTGCCGCACAGCAATTCCTCGCCGCTGTATCCCGTCAGGCCCAGGCAGCCTTCGGAAACGAAGTCCATGCTCAGTTCACTGTCGTTGCGGCGGCGAAAAGCCATGCCCGGCAGGCTGCCGACGAGCAGAGACGTGCTTTCTTCCCTGGCCCGCAGGGAGGCTTCCCTGCGTTTGGCCTCGGAAATGTCGGCGGTGAAGGTCTGCGAGTGCGAAATGTCGCCGTTCGGGGTGTATGCGATTCTGGTGCTTCCGGACACCCAGATGATCGACCCGTCCCTGCGCGTGAGGGGCAACTCCCGGCTTGAGGGGGACGTGCCGGCACCATCATGGAGGCTGGCGATGGTTTGAGGCGCGTCAGCCAGCAACTCCTCGGGCGTGTCGTACCCGAACATCCTGGCCAGGGCCGGGTTGGCGAAAAGTATCCTGCCGTCGGGCGCGGCCATGGAGAACCCGACGGGAGCGTTCATCAGCGCGTCGCGCAGGTGTTCTTCTCGTTCTTGTCCGGTATTTCCGGCCAAGCAGCAGTCATCCGAAGTGAGGTAAGAGGGCATCCACGACTCGCAAACGTTATGGTTCGGTGGTTGTCTGGCAACTGGATTTCATGAGCGATACTGGAATCTTGATCCGAAAAGCAATTCAAGACCCGTGCCGGGAAGATCAAGTTTTTCATTTTGTTTCATCATTTTCGGAAAATATCAATCAGCGGCCAAGTTTTCCGTCAAAACAACAAAAAAAGGGCCTGGATAAACATCCAAGCCCTTTGATTTTCCGTGGTGGAGATGAGGAGGATCGAACTCCTGGCCTCTGCATTGCGAACGCAGCGCTCTCCCAGCTGAGCTACATCCCCAGGCGTGGGAAGCCTGATAGGGGGTCCGGGGTCTGTTGTCAACAGGCGGCCGTCTCCTTTTAATTTAAATCAGGTAGTTTTGCAGGACCAAGCCCTGCGGAACCGGGGCCTTGTCCTGGTAGATTTCCCAGTAGGTCTGCCGGGCCCGGCCCAGGGCTTGATACATGGGATGCTCCGGCTGGGCGCGCATTTCCGCGCATGGCGCGTTGTGCTCGTCGACCATGACCAGTCGTTGGGCGCGGTTCAAGATGCCCGCCGTGCCCACGGAGGCGATGGCCGCGATTTCTCCGGCCTCGGCCCGGGCGATGAGTTCGCCGTAGGTCATGTCCCGCTCCTCCACGCTCACCTTTGCTTCGCGCAGGATGGCGCAGATGCCCTGGATGGTCACCGAAGGCAGGATCAGCGGGCTCTCGGGGATCTTGACCACCGTGCCGTCCGTCAGGGCGATGAGGCAGCAGGAAGAATCCCACTCCGTGACGCGGCGGTCGCGCAGGGGCAGGTCCAGGCGATCGTCCAAAAACAGGGCCGAGCTGGCTTCGGGCAGGATGCTGCGGGCCTCGTCCACGGCCTTGACGCTCAACAGATAATTGACCCCCAACTTCAGGTTGCCCGTGCCGTTGGCGCCCACGGCCCGCACCAGATGCGGCACGACCACGCCGCTGAAGGGCTCGCCCATGTAGCGATCGTAGGTGCAGGTGACCATGCGGATTGACGGGCTTTCGGGAAAGGTCACGCCGATGGACCGTGATTCGTCCACGGTGAAGGGGCGAAGGTAGCCCTGACCTCCGGACTCGCCCATGTAGTGGATGAATTCCGCCAGTTCCGGGCTGCGCAGGTAGTGCAGGATCATGCCTTCCAGTTCCTCTTCCGAGGGCACCAAGGCCTGCTGAGCAGCGCCCAGGTTGAAGGAGATGGAGCGGCGAAAGCGCTGCAGGTTCTTGTGCAGATTCAAAAACTGGACGTGCAGGCCGCCATCTTCGGCCGGACCGACGAAGTAGCGGATGCCTTCGAAGGCCAGGCAGAGCCCGTAATGGATGGAGCGGGACACCGCCGGAACCTTGTCCGCCATGGGGGCCATGGCGAGGGACTTGTCGTGGAGCAGGTAGCGCGACTGGAAATCGGCCCATTTGGTGCCTTCAAATCCGGCCATGAGTCCTCCCTTGAGGGTGGTGAAGGTTAAGGTTGCGTGCGCAACGGATAAAGCGGTTTCGGACCGGCTGCGTCTCGGTCGGGCTCAGCGTTCGTTCACGATCAGGCTCTCTGCGCGACCCTGGGCCCGGGTCCGCCCGCGACGTAGGTGTGCAGGGGAATCTTGCTGTCCGGGCAGTCGCAGCGGTCAAGGATGGGCGTCAAAAAGCCCCAGCACAGCTCCACGGCGTCCTGCCGCCAAAACAGGGTCTGGTCGCCGGTTATGCAGTCCAGCAGAACCTTGGCGTAGTCGTCCAGGCGTCCAAGCCCCGCGCCCGCGCCGTAGGAGAACTCCATGGATTGTCCCTGCAGGCAGAGCGTGGAGCCCTGCCCTTTGGTCTGGACTTCCAGGCGGACCACCTCCTGGGGATGGATGCCGATGACCAGACGGTTGGGGGGGATGATGTCGCCCTGGGTCTTGCGAAACATGGAGACCGGAACGTTTTTGAACTGCACCGTGATCTCGGTGTGCTTGGCCTCCAGGCGCTTGCCCGAGCACAGATGAAAAGGGACGCCCTGCCAGCGCCAGTTGTCCAGATAGACCTTGAGCCAGGCAAAAGTCGGCGTGGTCGAGTCCGCAGGCACTCCCGGCTCCTGCAGATAACCGGGCACGGCCTGTCCGTCCGTCATGCCCGGTCCGTACTGTCCAAGGATGAGCTGTTCGTCCAGGCGCTCCAGATCAAGAGCGCGCAGGGCCCGGAAAACCTTCGAGCGTTCGTCGCGAACCAGCTCGGCCTGGAACAGGGACGGTGGTTCCATCGCGCACAGGGAAAGCAGCATCATCATGTGGTTCTGGAACATGTCCCTGAGCACCCCGGCCTGATCGTAGAAATCGGCGCGGTGGCCGATGCCCAGGGTTTCGGCGGCGGTGATGCGGATGTGGTCGATGTAGCGGCGGTTCCAGACCGGCTCGAAGAGGGCGTTGGCGAAACGCAGCAGCAGCACGTTCTGCACCGTCTCTTTGGCCATGTAGTGGTCGATGCGGAAAATCTGACGCTCCTTGAAATAGCGGTGCAACACCACGTCCAGTTCCCGCGCCGTGGGCAGATCGCGGCCGAAGGGCTTTTCCACGACGATGCTCACGCTTCTGTCTTCCTCTTCGCGGCCCAGGCCGGCTTCGCCGAGCATGGTGGCCAGGGGGATGTAGGCGGCCGGGGGCACGGCCAGATAGAAGAGCCGGTTCCGCGGACTCTGCTCGTCGAGTTCGCCAAGGGCCAGGCTCAGGGCGAGGCCGGATTCGGGATCGTCGGGGTCCAGGCGCAGGTAGCTGATTCGGGGAACCAGGTCGTCCATGCACGCCCTGGGGATGGCCGAGGCCAGTTTTTCGTCCAGGAGTCCGGCGTATTGCCGGGTGCTCAAATCCGTGCGTCCCACGGCGAGGATGCGTGAGTCCCTGCTGAGCAGTCCGTTTTTGCACAGGGAGGCCAGGGCCGGGTAGATCTTGCGCATGGCCAAGTCTCCGGTGGCGCCGAAAACCACCAGATTGACCGGCGCGGCCTGGGTCGGAGTTGGACAGGATGATGTCATGGGGCTCCCGGCACGTGAGAGGGTTTGCAGCGCTTAAGAATATCAGGACCAAGCCAAAAGGCAAGCCTCTGGTTTTCCAGGCGCTACCGGCCCGGGACCTTTAGCGGAAAAAGAGGGCGACTCCGGCCAGGGTGACCAGGGCACCGACGAGGCTGCGCCGGGAGACCACTTGTCCACATATGGCCGCCAGCCCCAGGGCGAAGAGGGGGCTGACCGAAATGAGGGTTTGGGCGATGGCCGCGCCCGTCAGTTTGAGGGCAGCCTGCTGGAGCCAGATGCCCAGGAACGTGCCCAGGAAGACGGCCAGGGTGAAGAAGGCCCACCCGTTTTTTGCCGTGCCGATGGCCCGCCAGGTGTCGCGTCGCAGCACGATGTCGGGCCTCAGAACGGGCAGCACGGTCCACAGCACCAGGCTGGCCGCGGCCAGGCGGATGAGGGCGGCCCACAAGGGGGTGATGTCCGTGCTGACCATGACTTGTCTGGACATGACCATGCCCCCGGCCTGGCACAGGGCGGCCATGGTGGCAAAGCCGAGGCCCGGCAGGTGCAGGCCTTTTTGCTGGGGCTGGTGTTCTGTGACCACCCAGAGGATGCCGCTCATAGTCAGGAAAATGCCCGTCCAGGCCCAGAAGCCGATGGCCTCGTGCAGAAAGAAGAGGGCCAGGACGCCGGTCAGCGGCGGGGCCAGGGATTCGACCAGCAGGGTCTGGCTGGGGCCGACGCGTTTGATGGCGGAGAAATAGGCGCTGTCGCCGATGCTGATGCCGACAACTCCGCTGCCCGCCAGCCACAGCCACTGGGAGGTTGTCAGTTCCGGGGGCGCGTCGCCAAGGATCAAAACGGTCACGCTGAGCATGGCAACGGCAATGGTGCCCTTGACCAGATTCAGGAACAGGGCCGGAGCCCGGTTGCCGGTGCGGGCGTAGATGATGGTGGCTACGGCCCAAATGAAGGCCGCCGAAAGGGCGGCGATTTCCCCGGCAAAGGGCATGGTCGTCATGCCTGGGGCAGAAACGAGGTCTGGTTGGCGAAGAAGAATTTCGTGTCAAAGGGCCCCATGCTACCGGTCTCGGCCATGAGGGTGAAGTACTCCACGCGGCCGTAGCGGCGGGTCAAATCCTCACGCACGCCCATGCGCTGGTAGTAGTCGGCCTTGCGCATGGGATGGTCGCTCGTCGTCAGGTCATAGACCGCGTCCTCTACTTCGGCCCAGGCGTGGACCGCCCAGCCGCAATCGGCGGGCACCCAGGCATGGACGACCTCGGCCAGTTCGCTTTCACTGCAAATTTCCATGGCCGCTGCAAAACACTGTTCCCTGAAATGCATGTTCACTCCTTGCTGGTGGTATCCATGAGGGCTGCGCCCAAGGCGTTGCCGACTTCGTAATGTTCGGGAAAGACCGCCGTCGTGCCGAGCTTGGCGGCGACTTCCGGCAGCAGGAAAGGGGCGGCCGCGCCGATGCCGATGATCCGTGGACGGACCCGGACCGTGATGTCGAGCAGGCTGCCAGGGTCGGGTTGATTCAGCAACCGGGCCAGGGCAGGGCCGACTTCCCGATTGCCGAGGGCGCCAAGTATGGTCGCGGCGATGGTGTCGTGGGCCATGTCAAGCACGCGTTCGCAGAACGCTTTCGGGGCAATCCCGAGCAATGCGGCCAGCACCTCTGCGCCATGCAGCGCGGGAAGCTTGTCGCCCAGGTGCAGACGGTCAAGGACGTGCAGGGCGTCGGTGGGCGTGAAGCCGCACGTGATGACTCGCCGCGCGGCCTGTAGCCGGAGAATGACCTTGTCGAGGCTTGATTCGGCCAGGGCCAGTTCCTGCCGCAGGCGCGCCGGCGTGGCTGGGCCGTTTTCGGCGAGCCAGTTCAGGACCTGGTCGTTACCGGGGTCGACTCCTGGAGCCAGTTGTACGCACTGGGCGCAGAGGTCCGCGCCGAGCCAGTCCCCTGATCGGGTCACGGCCTCCAGCGCCGGGCCATCAAGGTGTAGATGGGCCTGGGACAGGGGCACGACCCGGGCGGGCCCCAAGAACATCCTGTTGCTTTCGATGCGGGCCAGACTGTCACCACCCAGCCCCACGGTGTACATTTCCACGGCCCGCACGTGGGTGCGCCAGGAGCCGATGGTCATGCCCTCCTCGCGCACCACAGGACGCCCGTCTCTGATCAGGGTGATGTCCGTGGTGGTGCCGCCCACATCCACGACCAGCGCGGTCTCGTCCCCGGCGGCATGGCCGCCGAACAAGGCCGTGGCCGCCGGGCCGCTGGCCACCGTGGCCGAGGAATTGCGCACGGCCTCCTGCAGGTTCATGCTGCGGCAATCGCCGCGCACGATGCGCACCGGGCAGGACAGGCCGAGGCTTTCCATGGAACGGGCGATGCTGCGCAGGAAATCCTGCATCACGGGCAGTAGGCGGGCGTTCAACACCGCCGTGGCGGCGCGTTCCTCCATGCCGGGGCGGGTGCTGGCTTGGTGCGAGCAGAAAACGGGTTTGGGATCGACAAGGTCAATGGCCTTGGCCGCGACCAGTTCGTGGGTCGGGTCTTCGAAGGCGAGCATGGCGCAGATGGCGTAGGCGTCCACGCGGCCTTTCATGGCAGCGATGCCGTCGATCAGAAAGTTCATGCCCAGGGGCTCTGCTTCAACCCCCCGGGCTTTGTGACCGCCGGGGATGAAGCGCATGTCAGCCGCCGGAATGCGCAGGCGTTTGTCGTGGCCGATGATGAAGAGCCCGACCTCTGCGCCCTTGTCTTCGACCAGGGCGTTGGTGGCCAGAGTGGTGGACACGGTGACAAATTCTACACTTCCGGGGTCCACGGCCGAGGCTCGAAGCGCCATTTCCAGGCTGCGGCCGATGCC
>Ga0075011_10000775_pt1 | contig 16944 bp, 14 predicted proteins | sample TARM_MetaG_T_14_FD_72354 | JGI IMG/M metagenome (GOLD analysis project Ga0075011, IMG submission 72354) | Freshwater microbial communities from Pennsylvania, USA, analyzing microbe dynamics in response to fracking - TARM_MetaG_T_14 | ecosystem: Environmental > Aquatic > Freshwater > River... | reverse complement strand
CCAAAACCCTGAATCAGAGCCCAGAAAGAGCAAAGGCCCGCATCACTGCAAGCCTAAGTCATTGATCTATATGGTGCCGGCACCAGGAGTCGAACCCGGGACCTACTGATTACAAGTCAGAGGGCCTATGGAAACCCTCTGATTTACCAAGCATCACAGAGCTATACATATTAGGGCTTTCAGCCTATTCTTGTCTTTACGGGGTTACACGAAAATCTATCAATTTTGACCCAAAACGTAACCCCAGTGTAACCCCGGCGTAACCCCGAAATCGGCGAGGAAGGCATGAGCACTGAAACACACATTTCTTTCAGCAAGGAACGGCTCACATCCCTACCGCAGCCTGAGACTGGCAAACGTTCCACTTATCACGACACCAAGATCCAGGGACTTCAGCTCCGAGTTTCGTCCACCGGCATCAAAACCTTTTCGGTCTATCGCCGCATGAAAGGAGGCCGGCCTGAGCGAGTCACCCTTGGACGCTTCCCGGCAATGACTGTCGAGCAGGCTCGCAAGCAAGCATCAGCAATCAATGCCGAAATTGAAGCCGGAGCAAATCCGGCGGCAGCCCGTCGATCAATTCGCGAGGAGCCGTCCTTCGGTGAAATGCTGGCCGAAATGCTGGAAAGGAAGAAAAAGCGGGACGGCTCAACGATCACCGAGCGCACCAAAAAGGATTATCTGGACACTGCGCGCCTGCACATGACGGCTATAGCCAACAGCAAGCTTTCACACATTGCCCGCTCAGAGGTGAAGGCGATTCACACAAAGGCCAGCAAGAAAAGCGCTCGTCAGGCTGACAAGGCTGTCGCCATCATTTCGTCGGTGTTCAACTACGCAGTCGATCATGAGTATTTCAGCGGCACCAACCCGGCTAGCCGCATTCAGAAAAACCCGGCCCCATCGCGTGACCGCTTCGCCCAGGCCAGCGAGCTACCCTACCTGTTCGCCGCTATTGCCGAGTCGAGCCTGAGTGACTTTTTCCTGCTGTCACTGCTGACTGGTGCGCGCCGCTCAAACGTACAAGCGATGGCGTGGCGCGACATTGACCTGGAGGCCTGCGTCTGGCGTATCGGCATGACCAAGAACGGCACGCCACAGAATGTCACCTTGTCTCCAGAGGCCGTGGCAACTCTCAAAGCCCGTAAACGCACCACTGGCAATTCACCTTTCGTTTTTCCCGGCGAGGGCAAGACAGGCCATCTGGTCGAACCCAAAAAGGCCTGGGCTGCCGTGTTGTTGCGCGCTAGCCTGCGTCGCCTGCTCGACTACCTCGTAGGGCTAGGAAAGCTGACTACCGATGAGCGCCAGCAAGCTGATAAGCACGTTATGACGGCGCCAGCAGCCGCAGCCAAGCGATATAGAGCAATTGCCGATGCTCTGGAAATCGACCCAGCAATCTATGACATGACCGACCTACGCATTCACGACTTACGCCGCACCCTTGGCAGTTGGCAAGCCAAGACCGGCGCATCCCTGGCAATCATCGGAAAGTCGCTGAATCACAAGACCCACCAAGCGACAGCGATCTATGCCCGTCTTGACCTCGACCCCGTGCGGCAATCCGTCAATACGGCGACGCAGGCGATGCTTGAAGCCGCAGGTGTTAAGCAGGCCGCAGAAGTGGTGAAGCTACCAAAGAAATTTGGACAATAAAAAAAGCAATATCCCGACTGAGTTATCGGTCTATTTAGGATCGCACCCGAGCAGGGGGATCACAACCTGGCGGTCTTGTCGATCAATTCTATGAGTGCGAGTGCTCGGAGATGCGCGTTATGGCAGTCGATGAAAATGAAGAGCAAGCATTGGGCATAGGTTTTGATCCAGCCCTGGCTAGACAATATCGTAAGGAGCGATTGGCGAGGCCGAAGCAGTGGAGCCCAGGCGTAAGAATTCAGTCGTCTGAGGAGTATAACCACTATACGAATCAGCTCGCACGGCAGTTACTGAAGACCCTAACCCTGGAGCAAATGGCAGTCATTACTGCCCAACACATGATTTTTGCAGATGAGTTGAAATTTGTACTGGAAGAAAATGAGGCTGATATGGGCACGGCTTATCAAGCAATTTTTGCCGCAGTAATTCAGGCCGCAAGAGAAGCTGTGTTGATCGGGACTAAAGCAAAGGATAGGCAATCTGTCGAAAAAAGAGCAGCTGGTGTACGCAAGAACAAAGCGGGGGTTAAAGCTTACGCCCGAGAACTTGCATCCAAGAAATGGGATAAGGACTCCCAGCAAAAAATCAAGATCGGGAAAATGGCACAAACCGTATATGACGAGCTTCGAAAGTCCAGTTACAGTAAATTAGTGGTCAGCGTTGGCGCAGTGCGAATATGGATTGCTCCCTGCGCTCCGACCTATGCAAAAAAACCAGGGCCTCAAAAATGATCTAATTTGACAATCGTAACGAATGATCAAATACCCGTAACGATTGGAATTTTTTTACTATCTGCTTGCCCGCAGCATGACTCCACCAAATCACAATTGATGGAGTTGTACTGATGATCCTTAAAAAAGACTTAGATTTAGCGATTCTTAAGGCCGAGATTGAGCAACAGATTGCTGAACAGCTCGGCTTTAATCCGAATAATCCGCCTGTCAGCGTAGATGAAGATCAGGCCGCCAAGGTGCTGGATAATAAGCCTAATACCCTGGCTGTGTGGCGCTCAACTGGTCGCTATAGTCTTCCATATATAAAAGTCGGACGCTCGGTAAGGTACCGCATCAGCGATCTGGCAGAGTTCCTTGCTCGCCGCACATCAAGCCATACTGGCGAGGTGCTCTGAAATGAAAAAGAGCTACCTTCTTTGCCAGCAAGGCAGCCCGTCGCAAGGCAATTCTACCACTAAAGTTCCGTCCAAAATCGAACGCATCCTGGCGCACCTGATTACAGGTAACAGCCTTAACCGCTTTGAGGCTGAGCGTCTGGGCGACCATTGCCTGAACTCGACCATCTCGGATCTTGCCAATGAATACTCGCTGAATGTGTTGCGCAGGCCAGAAAAAGTACCAAACAACTGGGGCGCACCCTGTCGGGCTGTTCGTTATAGCTTACCGCACAGCGAGCGTGACCGCGCCGAACTCGTTCTTGAACACCTCCAAAGAACCAAGCGGGAAGGCTAACCATGAATCTGACCAACCTTAAAGCACCCCTCTATCGTCTGCTGACAAACAGCTGGCTTGAGGTAATAGCAAGCTTGATGCTGCTGCTAATCACAATCACCTTGGTGATCTGGGGGTGAGTCATGGCAGCACTTTCAATGGCCAAATCAACTCGGCAGGACGTCCATGCCAACCTACCGCACATGGCAGAGTCTCCAGCACACATGGTCTTGGACCGGCTGCAGAAACCTCACAAGATGGGCAAAGGTTGGCAGGCACATTGCCCAGCCCATCAAGACAATTCACCTTCCCTGAGCATTTCAGAGGGCGATGATGGTCGACTGCTGCTGCATTGTTTCGCTGGCTGCGACTATCGGGACATCATGGCCGCCATCGGACTGGAACCAAAGGACGGCTTCATCGAACAGCAATCACCAGTCGCCCGCCTGGAGTATCGCCGCAAAAGCATCATCAAGGCGCGAGACTTTGAAAATGTGGTGCTGAATGCTGGAGGCAATGCGGATAGCCTGTCCGACGAGGACGTACAGCGTATAGCCTTAGCTCATCAGCGCATCCAGCAGGCTGATGTCGACCTGGCTGATATTGACCAGCAGATCAGCCAGCACCCGGGTCAGCCTGGCTGGCAGCACCCGCTAACTCGCGTGGTTGAATTAAGCGACAAACCCAAACCACCCGTTTGGCTGCTGCCTCATTTCATCGCTGAAGGCGTGGTAATCATTGCCGGAGCACATGGTGTAGGCAAAACCACTGTTCTGTTACCGCTGGCAATGGCTGTCGCAGGCTTGCATGAGCCGGGCTATCCCCTAGCGCCCCGTGAGTGGCGACATGTTGTCTACATCACCGAGGATAGACCGCAGGCTGAACGCATCATTGCAGGTTATGCGCCGAGCATAGGCCTCACGCACAGAACCGTGGCCGAACGTCTGCATGTCGTGGAAGCTGCCAGAATGCCCGCTGATGACGTGGTGCTGGCTGCCCCGTGGTATCAGGACAACTACACGCGAACCGTTACCACCGTCAGCGGTAAAGCCCTAGAGCTGCCACCGCTTGTCGTGTTCGACACCAAGGCCGCCGTGTTTGAGGAGGAGAATGAGAACGACAATGCCGAAGCCAGCAGGATGATTGCTGCTATCAAACAGCGGTTTGCCGGTATGCCAACCTGGGTTATCGGGCATGTCAGCAAAGGCGACCTGTCACGCGATGGGGCCAAGTCTGGAATGCCTACGCTTCGCGGTGCCAGCGCCTTTGAAGGTGACGCCAATCAGACCCTTTTTCTGGTGAAGGAGCAGGACGAAACCCGCTGGCTGGTACGCGGTAAAACTCGCTTTGAAGCCAAGTGGGATGAATTGCTCATCAAGACCTATAGCACCAGCACAGTGGCGCTGAACGTCTTTGATGAGCCAGAGGAGCTGACCCTGAGATGGTCCATTGCCAGCCCACAGAAAAAAACCAGGCAAGAGATAAGCGCCGAGGCCACGGAAGAAGCCAAACGCAAGCAGGAGGCTGACAAAAAGCTGGAAATGATCGACCTGATAAACAAGACGTGCGCAGAAGGCGAACCTCTAAACCGAACCGGGCTCGCACAGGAAATCGGCGGCAATGCCAAGGCCACCAAGGATCTGATCAGCGAGATTATCGAGCTTGGGTGGGCCATTGAAGTATCCGTACCACCTGAATTGCGAACGCACCCGAGGCGCAAAAAGTTCCTGGTAGGCCTCAGCAACGGCGAGCGCGAGCAATACCTGAAGGAGCGCACCATACCGCCTGAGAAGCTGGAGATCCCAGACACTTGGAAGAAACAGCCGAGAGCGAGCAAGGCAGCCCAGGCAGATGCCGACAATCAGCTGGAAGGCCGGCCATGAGTACCCATTTCATCCGTTCCCACCCGGAACGAATGAACACGATTTTGCAGCGCGGAGCTGATGACCGGCTGAGATATTTCATCCGTTCCCGTTTCATCCGTTCCCTTAAGAGAAAATTTATGGAACCGATGGATGGGGGCTTACTTTGCCCTCCATCCTGCTTCCGTTCCCGCTGGCCAAAATTCAGAGAGAACGGATGGGAACCGATGGGAACCGATGAACTGACCTACACATCACTAACCGAGCCTAATAGCAGATGTAGAGTAATCGAGGTACCCGCGCCATGAATGAAAAAACCAACCCAGACAAAGACGCCAAAGCATTAACTAGCAAGCGTGTTGCCCAGAAGCTAACCACCCCGGAAGTGCTCAGCGGAGCAATCATCTCGGTCATACAAAAGATTGATTCATCTCATATCAACGAACTAGCGGATGAGCTCACAGCCCAAAGCACCCTTGTGCATGGCAACGACATGCGCAGAGCTGAAAGCATGCTGACGGCTCAGGCCCATACTTTGGATGCTTTGTTTGCCAAGCTGATATCCAAAGCGTTGTCCTGCGACGACTCCGTGAGGCTAGAGCGACACATGCGGCTGGCGCTGAAAGCCCAAAGCCAAGCGAGGGCAACCCTTCAGACCCTGGGCGAGCTGAAAGCGCCTAAACATGTCGCCTTTGTTCGCCAAGCCAATATCGGCAACCAGGTACAGGTCAATAACGATACTGCATCGCCTGCGCCCGCGCGCGGGAGAAAAAATAAAAAGTCGCCAAACAAACTAATGGAGGTTCGCAATGACGAACGGCTGGACACCAGAGCGACGGGCACGACAGGCGGAATTGATAAGGCAATGGCAGCCCTGGAGACACAGCAGCGGACCGACCAGCGCCGAAGGCAAGAGCGCGTCCTCACGTAATGCCTGGAAGGGTGGCATTCGGCCTTATCTGCGCAACCTGAGCCGGATGCTAAGTGAGCAGGAACAATGGCGACGCACACTTTTGAGCAAAGCAGACCCGCCGGACGATACTGCTGACTAACACAACAGAGCGACCTGGAGAACACCGCGAGGCCGCCCCCGTGCCAGTATCAGGGCTTAGTAACTGACTATCTCGACCGCCCATTTCTCGCTGCGCGGTCTTGTCTTCTAAATGGGCATTCGTTGGATTGCGCCTGATGCGATATAGGCTCAGGCAGCCTCAAGAGTATATCTATCAGCCATAACCCGCCCCTGATTCTTGGCAGCTTGGACTATCACAGCCCAAATTGACCAAGGTCAGGGGTTTTTATTAACTCCAAACATTTATGGCTCAAGACACTTTTCAACCTTTACCCGCCTCCACCAGCAGGTCATCGACCGACCTTGCCACGACGTATCTGGGTGGATTATCGATCAGCGCCAATGCCTTGAAATGCGCTTTGCCACACTCAATCTTGGCGCTCTCCTTGTCACGCAGGTCATCAGTAAACAGGCTGCTCTTGGTTTCCACCACGAAATAGAGATGCTGTGTCCCGTCTTCCTCAACCAGTACGGCCCAGTCAGGGTTGTAGCTCCCCAGCGGAGTGGGCACCTTGAACCAGCCTGGTAGCTTTGCATACAGCTTGATCGCGTCGTTCTTCTCCAGCGCGTCGGCAAAGTCTCGCTCCGTCGTCGAGTCGTACACCACATGCTCGTAGATCGACTTTTGGGTGTCCATCAGCATGTTCTTGAGATAGCCAGTGAGCTCTTCTTTGTCGAACAGCTCCTGCGCGTAGACGTGCTGGTCGCCCAACTTCTGGTATTTGATGCCGTCGACCAGGGCCATCCGTTTGCATCGATTGATGGTCTCGGCAGCCAGCTCGATGAACTGCTGCGGGTTACGCTTGAAGTCGTCCAAGCGCCCACTTCCGGTCAGGATGCTGGTGATCGTGCGGCGGGTCAGATGGGTTCGATCCTGCAGGTCCGTCAGCAAGTCCGGCAGCTCAATATCCGTTTCATCCAGCACCACCGTCGCTGCACCCGCTTTCTCGGTCGCTTGAACGCCCGCCTTGCCAATGGCGATATCGGCCTTCCGCCATTGCAGGCGCGCCTTCGCAATCGCAGGTGCCTTTTGCAGAGCGCTGATGCAATCAGTGATCAGCTTGGCGTTGTCAAATTGCACGCGATAGGTGGTCTGATGCTTGATGCGATCCCATAGCGCCTTGAACTCGTCACTCAGGTATATCGCCTTACCATCCTGGCCTTTGCGCAGTGGAACCTGTTTGCGATCATCGGCATTCTTGATCTCCAGGCGACCCGACACCTTGCGTAGCACTTCGGCAATCTGACCCTTCTGCGCGTCAAACTCGGCTGGCAGGGCTAAGGTGCCGTCTTTGAGCGCCACTTTCAGGGAGTCCTGCACCTTGCCCTTGGCATCAATGTGGCCAGCGGCCTTCAAATGCTCCCATAGTGCCTTCGACTTCTCGACACCCAGAGCCACAGCCTGACCGTCAGCCCCTGCTACTGCAATGGCCGCAAACTGGTGCTGCTCAACGATACCGAAGCGTATACCGGTGTCTGCTTCGATTTCCTTTTGCAGGTTCTCGGCGAACTGCTCGTAGTTCTCGGTCGCAATCACAGTGAGCGTGTTGACGTCGAAGCCCCGCACCCGCTCCCCAGATTGATTGACGCACAGGCGTAGTCCGCGACCAATGGTCTGACGTCGCTCACGCTCAGACTGAATGTCGCGCAACGTGCAGATCTGAAACACATTCGGGTTGTCCCAGCCCTCCTTGAGAGCCGAGTGGGAGAAAATGAACTTGAGCGGCGTAGCAAAAGACAGCAGCTTTTCCTTCTCCTTCATGATCAGATTGTAAGCACGCTCGGCATTCTCACGGTTGCCGGCATTGTTCTCGGCGGTATCAGTCCAGCCGCCTTTCTTGTCGATGGAGAAATAGCCGTTATGCACATCCTCAGCCGCCGTATCCAGATCAATCTCGGCAAACAGGCTCTGGTAAGCCGGCAGCTTTGCAGCACGCTTGTATTCCTCTTCAAAGATGCGCGCGTAGTCCCCTTTGACCGTGTTGCCGTCCGCGTCGTACTGCCGGTATCGGTCCACCGCATCAATGAAAAACAGTGACAGCACCTTGATGCCCATGGGCCGCAGGCGCTTTTCCTTGTCCAGATGCTCACGGATGGTGCGACGGATCATTTCGCGTTGCACGGCCAGCGCATCCACGTCACCGTGTGCCTGACCCGGCGACAGGAACACCTCGCCACCCGGGTAACGCAGCTCCATGAACTCCTCACCTTTGGCCGTATTGATCTCGCCAATACGAAAATCGGCATAAATCGGGCGCTTGCCCGTCTGCTCCAGATCGTCACCATCCTGGACAGTCACCTCCTGCCGCTTCACGCCACTGGCGGTAGCCACATCCAGCTCAACCCGGGCACTGATGGTCCCGCGCTTGTTACTGGTCGATAGCAGCCGTACAAAGGGTTTATTGTGAGCTGCCTCAATGGTTGCCGAGGCCACTTCAATCTGTTTGACCAGCTTGCGCTCATAGGCGTCGACCGCGTCCAAGCGATATACCATGTGGTGCTTGTCCACGTGGGTTGCCGAATAGCGCAGGGTGCACAGCGGGTTCATCGCATCCAGGGCTTCCTTACCCGCGCCTTTCAGGCCGCCGTCCACACTCTGCGGCTCATCGACAATCAGAATGGGCCGAGTCGCCTTGATCAAGTCGATGGGCTTTTCGCCGCCGGTCTTCTCGCTGTCCTTGTAGAGGTTATTAACGTCCTTCTTGTTGATGGCACCGACCGTCACCACCATGATCTGAATATTTGAACTGGTGGCAAAGTTGCGCACCTGCCCGAGCTTGCTGGAGTCGTACAGGAAGTAGTCGAAGGGCACCCCGGCGTAGAGTCCCTTGAAGTGGTCCTCGGTGATCTGCAGGGTCTTGTAGACACCCTCCTTGATGGCTACCGAGGGCACCACAATCACGAACTTGCTGAAGCCATAGCGCTTGTTCAGCTCGAAGATGGTGCGCAGATAGACGTAGGTCTTGCCGGTCCCGGTTTCCATCTCCACGGTAAAATCACCGGACGCCAGCGCGCCGGATGGCGCTAGCCCGCCACGCAACTGAATGTCGGCCAGATTCGTGTGCAGCTCATCATCCAGCAGGGTCAGGCGGTTACCCACACCCAGATCAGACTCAGCCATGCCCAGGGTCATTTGCTCTGGTTGCGTGCCCGGAAACAGATCCGGTTCTGTCGGCGCTGGCGCCTTCATCGTCACTGTGAACTCGGTGCGGCATACTTCCTGACCACGGAACAGGTCGCATACGGCCTCGATGGCCTGCATTTGGAAGTCGAGGTTCGGTTCAAAATGGAGCTTCATATGCCTACACTTCCTAAACGTAGTGGAGTCGCTGGACTCCAAAAGAACGGTAGCGGAGCCTGCTTCTGGTTTCAGACTCCACAACTTGGTTACCTAGCCTGAATCATTCTATTTGCAGTCACGCGCAAAGCATTTCTGGCTCGCAAAAGGCTTGGAGAGCGCTCCGCTGCTCTTTCGGGGCACCATTCATTTTGAATCCAGCTTACTAAGCGGCGGTTATAACCAATGCCTTGACTTGCAACAGCCCCTTTTTGAGCAATTAAGTCTTCCTTTACAGCTCGGGGCGCTTTTTGAGCAAGTCTGAGTAAATGTTGCTTGGGGTCAGGCAATTCATCTGGGCCTGGGGGAGGTTTTACGTTCATTCCAATCAACCGTTTCAACGCTTCATGGTCAGCCAACAACCATGATTCAACCTCTCGCTCAGCGACCCGGAGTAGCAAGTTTTCTGGACAGCGCCGCTCAGCACCCAACCAGTCTTCCAGTAAAATTACCGGGCAGGCCACTCTATCTAAATCTGTAAGAACGATTACAACACGGTGATTGGCCATCTCTCGCCATTTATCCATTCCTGACCGCAAATAACCAAAGCCTTGCTTGCCCAGAAGCATCGGCGGAACTTCTGTCATCACTGGCTGCTCAGCCAACAACCGCAGCATTACAGCTTCACTGAGCTCATCCTCAGTTGCCACTGCAAGAGGCATCATTCCCAAAATCCAAGCTGGTTAACTGAACTTGGCCGCGTCTTTGGTAGCACAACCTCAGCCACCGAGAGCCCTGCCTTAAGCGCTAAAGCTTCATCTTCCTGCAACGTTCGCCCAGTTGAACCATCGGCGCTGGTTTCGAGCAAAATAACACCCCGTCCATCGATTCCAGGGTTGCTAAGTAGAGCGTGGCTATGTGTACTGATAACCACTTGGCGTCGTGGTTTTTTATTCTTTTGCAGACGCTGAATAATCAAGGGTATTTCCTTTACCACGGCATCATTTAGTGAGATCTCAGGCTCTTCAAGAAGCAGCATCGAGCTTCCATCCAATAATGCCCACAACAGTCCAAGTAAACGCAAAGTACCATCAGAAAAGTGCTCCTCCGTTTGCCATCCTGCATTAGGCCGGTGATGCGCATATAAAGCCTCCAGATGCGGATGACCGGTATCATCCTTGGTGAACCGCAGCTCCTTGAATTGCGGCACAGCCAACGTTAAAGCCTCACTGATTTTCTTTAACCGCGTGCTTCTAACACGCTCCGTCGTTTTAGCGATCCGCTCCAGAAAGCTCTGACCAAATGGGTCATTTTCTAAAGGGCGCCCGCCTAACTGATCTGCAAACTTCAATAGCTGTGGCACCAGATGCAAATAGGTTATTGATCCGAAGAACTCTGCAAGCTCCCTGAATTCTGCATTGGCAGCAATTTGCTCAAGGCGGGTTTGTGTCAGCAGTACAGAGTCCTGCTTATCGGATTGGTCAGGCCTTGAAAATAGCTGTTTGCCTTGATGCCAGACTTCTTCCTTCGATACCAGGATACGTTGTGCTCCTGTACCTTCGGGCCTGAATCCGAGCACATAACGCCAATTTGGCACTTCGTCATCCGGCGAATCCGACAGCTCCACATCAATAGATACTTCCGGGTCACGGCGGGCATGGAGACATCGCAGCTTACTTATCCCACCTCTCGCAAGTATTGCGGATTGCAACCCACCACCCGCGGGTTTACTGACGTCTCGTAAAAACCGAAAAACATCCAGCAGGTTCGACTTACCAGAAGCATTTGGACCAAGTATGTAAGTAACGTCGCGCATTGGCGCATCAAAGGATCTAAAGTTTCGCCAATTCTTGAGTCTCACTCGCGTCAGTTGCATAAGCATTCTTCCTTTATAGACTGCGCACATTCTGGATGCCGTGCTGTTCCAGAATGGCGGCGAGGTTGGTCTTGGCGATATCGTTCTCAAAGGCGCTGTCGCGGAACACGCAGGTCGTGTCACCGGCGGGCGCCAGTTCCTTGTGCCAGTCGATAATGCCTTGGGCCAGAGGTTCTACCCGCTCAGCCGTAATCTGCTCGGCAAGGCAGGCCATCAACACGCCGCCACCCACAGAATGCACCTCACGGCCCGCGATGGTGCGCTGCTCGATGGGCACGCACAGGTCGAGGCCTAGCTTGAGAAGCAGTTCGTAAAGCACGTCCGCCTCAGAGCGACCTTCGAGCACATGATCCTGGTGATCCAACAAAGAGGCTTCCAGATCCGCCGGGTTGGGGTTCCAGGCGCGGATGTTGGAGTGGTCGAGCTTGAAGACGCGGAAGCCGGTATCGCCGGCAAACAGCAGATTCTCTGCCTTTACCTTGGCGGCAGCGCGGCGAATTCGCTCTTTGGTGAGCTCGGCTATGGTTCGGGGTTTACCGAGCTTGTCACAAAGCGCCGCTCCAACTTTCTGTGTCTTATCCGCAGGGTCTAGGGGTTCCGGCAACTGAACGCAGATGAAGCGGCGAGCCTGTGAGTCGAGTGCATTCTGCTGCATAACCGCCTGCGCAGTAGCACCAGATCCTGCAAAAAGATCCATCACAACATCATTACCGCTTGACCCTAGAAGGATGCAAGTACGCAGGAAGTCGATCGATTTCGGGAAATCGAAAACCTCGCCAGGCAAGAACTCCTTCAAAGCTCGTTTGCCGCTATCGGTTGAGAACTCGCCACCAATCCAGAATGACTTCGGCAGTGAGGTGCGCTCAACTGCGCCCTCGTCATCCTCGTCTTCGTCAGCTTCATCATCAATGGCGATAGACGCGTCCAGATATACGCGATGCTCAACATCTAGCCTACCAGTTCGACCAGAACGCTTCGGGTGCATCCAGTCCAAGTGCTTTTTAACCCTATCAATGCCCCACCGCCAACGTCCTTCTGTACCATCTCCGCGAACTGGAAAGATTTCCACATCGCTCAGCGTCATCCGCTCAATGGTCACCCGTCCTGATTGCTCGTTCCAATAAATTGGGAAGAACATATTCTGTCGGTCTTCGCGCTTATCTGGCCCTCCGCGCTTTCTTAGATCTCTGAGCGCGTATTTTTTACCATTTTCGTCCGTATGCTTAAAGGCGGCTTTCTGTTCGTCGGTCAACGGTAGTCCGTTCGAAATGAAAGCCGTCCCAGCATAGATCAAGACATACTCATGGCAGGCAGCGACGTGCTTCTTGTCGTTTCGCCCCTTCATGTTGTTCACGACGCTGACAGTCGCGACAAAGTTCTCCTCACCGAAGACTTCGTTTGCAACCATACGTAGGTTGGTAAGTTCACGGTCGTCGATGGAGATGAACACCACGCCGTCTCTACGTAAAAGGGCTCGCGCAAGCTTCAATCTCGGATACATCATGTTCAACCAGTCGGTATGAAACCGCCCGCTGGCTTCGGTATTGCTGCTGATCTTCTGCCCGCCCTCCACCTGTCCGGTCAGTTCCAGATAGTTCTTGATGTTGTCCTGGAAGTTGTCCGGGTACACAAAGTCCTTGCCGGTGTTGTAAGGCGGATCGATATAGATCAGCTTGACCTTGCCGGCATAGCTTTTCTGCAGCAGCTTGAGCACTTCGAGGTTGTCACCCTCGATCATCAGGTTCTGGGTGGCGTCCCAATCTACGCTCTCGTCCGGGCAGGGTCGCAGAGTGCCGGTACTCGGTGTCAGCGCCAATTGCCGCGCGCGGCGCTTGCCATGCCAGTTGAGGCCGTACTTCTCGTCGGCATCGGTGACGGTCTGGTCACCCACCAGCGCCTTGAGCACATCCACATTCACCGCCTTGCCGTTCGGGCCTTCAGTAATGAGGTCCGGGAATAGCGCCTTGAGCTGGTCGATGTTGCCCGCCACCAGATCAGCCGATTGAGCCTCGGGGCCGCCTACTTCTATTTTCTTCATGGTCATAAGGTAAATTCTCAATAATGTCAGCGCAAAATCAGGCTTCGCCTGGACCGCCCATTTGACGGTCAAATGACTGACGAATAAGTCCAACGGCGTATGGCAACTCTTCAAGACTTGAGAGACCCAGTTCAACATCGCCATTACCCCAACGACCAAGATTGGTCACATCCCTAGCCATCCCTTTGGGATCATCTATATCGCTGAACGGCATGTTCAATGACAAGCGCAGGCGCTTACTCTGGGGCACAACATCCACAAAATTGGTTTCCGCTTTGTATGCCACGTAGAGCTTCAAAAACTCTTCGCTGATACAAGGATCGAGCTCAAGAATTGCCTTGCGCAAGGCTTCGAACAGTGTTTGCACATAGCCGCTCGCAAGGTAGGGGTGGTCGTCAATGCTGTAATTCTGCCCGATAGAAATGGTCGGCACTGGACGGTAGGCATTAAGCGTATCGCTATCCAAGAAGGGGGCGCGCCAAACCTTTACAGCCTCTTTGGCAAGACGCTCTGCGCGGGCCTGGATGGCATTCTCGTCCCACCTATCCAGCATCGCTGGCTCCTGATTGATATTCAAAGGGCTAAATTTGAAACCAATCATTTTCCCTTCATTATTTGTCACCTCATCGCGCTTGTAGCGGAACGGATAATCACTGTACTCACTGTTATAGGCCGTTAAAGTCAGATTGCCCAAGGTATGCAGCCATGTCCTCTGGATACGCTGCCATTCAGGCCCAAGCTCCTCTTGCCATTCGACGCAAAGCGCTTCGTTCTGGGGCAGGATATGCTCGATGGTGTAGTCTTCTACGACAATTCGCTCCTTCCGACCGTGATTCTCCAAGCGGCGCAACCAGTAGCTACGACTGCGGAAGTTGTAGAGGTCGCGGTGTTTGATTTCCTTCTGAAACTCTTCGTCGTTCGGGAAGCGACGATAGGACGGCATCAACAAGAAGGCAGCCTTGACGCTTTCCACATAGCGGTCTTTTTTCAGAGTACGACTCAACCCGGCAAACGTTTTGTTGAGGGAGTTTGTCGGAATGGCGCAAATAGCGCGGCGGAACACATAGCTTTCGACGATGCGGACGATAGTCAAAAGCTCGTCTGCGGCCAGTCTTTCTTGCCTGTAATCGTGGTAGACATCCAGCAAGAACGGATAGGCTACATCCACCTTCAGTTCGCGCAGGTCTTGAAACGCCTGCTTCAGTTGAGACATGTTTTCCGCACCCAGTGCCATTGCACAATAATAGCTGGCAAAGGCATGGATGTCGGACACCAGCTCGGTGGTGTCAAGGTTGCTTAAACGGGCAAATTCTTTGAAAGCCGCGTAAACGTCTCGGATATTGGGTATTTCACCAGTCTTGGCTGTCAGGTAGTGGCGCATGAATGGATCAAAATGGGCAACATAGGCCGCCTGACCAAACGCCTTCTCCATTGGACGCCAATAGCTTGTGTACAGCTCTGTTTGAAGTTTTGGCTCCAGCCCCATCAGAATGTAGTTACGAATCAGATCGGCCTGACTGAGTTCAAGACCGGTTGAGTTCATGCTCTCGAAAATAAGCTGCGGGTTATCCTGCGACCGATCAAGTGAAACCTCAACGATCATCAGCTTGGCCAACCCTTGGCAGACAGCCTCAATTTCATCTTTATGGCTATCGATAAGGGACTGGAACAGTTTGTAGTTCTGATCGATACGGTTGCTCGCCTCTGTCGGCATTGGCGCCTTTTTGAGTATGGCAAGCAACGTATCCTTGTCTGTCTCAGAGAGAATGAGCTTGTAATGGCGCTCACCTTCCTCGTCAGGATTCAGAAGAAAGTAATTTCTCAACTTTCGCGCAGAGAAAGTGTCCAGGATCTCTGGGAGCTGGTTATTCTCGAAATGATCAGCCAACGCAGCGATTAGCAAAGTGCTCGTTGTCAACCGCTGCTGGCCATCTATGACAAGCAGAGACTCCTGTGTGGTTACCGTAGAAAGCCCGCGCTCCACATAAACGATGGAGCCAATAAAATGGCCATTGATCTCTTTGTTGCGGCCCGCACGTAGCAGATCCCACCAAAGCTGCTGGCACTGGGTCTCTGTCCAAGAGTAGTTTCGCTGGTAAATAGGAATGACGAACTGCGGAGATTTTCGCAGAAATTTTAGCAAGTTAGCTTCCGTCGCCTTCACTTCATAGTCCCCTTCAGTTTTGTCTCTTCATAGATATTGTTCGATACGCTGACGCTCAGCCAGAAGAGCCCTCAATTCCAGATTTATTGAAACCTGACGTGCAAGTTGCTTTTCCTTCGCTGCTTGCACCCGCAAGCGGCTGATTTCAGCCTCAAGCCGCTGACAATCCGCCAGGGCTTGCCGACGCATTGCCGCCTGTTCCGGGGTAGTCGCTGCTTGGTAACTTCCGGTCAACCTGGCTGCGAGCAAGGCCTGGACGCAATCAACCCAGCCTTGATAGAGGGCGTGCAGATGCACTTGCGGTTGCCGCGTGACATGACAAGACGCGATAAAAGCCTGTTCGTTATAGGTTTGTTCGGCAAGCTCAGGAGCAGGGATTGATAGTGTCACCGAGACTAGCTCACCGTCGAGCACCACTTTGTCGGCCACGTTCTGTGCCCAGCGCTTGTGTGCCAGCGACAGGGTCAGCGATTGCCCGTCACTTAGCAGCAAAAAAATCGGATAAGGAACGGCCCGGTGAAGAAGCTCTGCAAGCCGCGAGAGACTTGCGGCTTTAATGAGACCCCGCATGGTCACTGCCAGCACAGCGATCTCCAGATATTCTCGTTCAGTGTCGCGGTAGTCGGGGACGCCAATTGTGCCTGGCTTGAGCGCAGCGACCCACTGGACCATTTCAATGGTTTCGGTAATCAGGCGCTTGTCTGCCGCAGTGGGGGCGCCGTTCTCCAGCAGAAGTTTCTTCGGCACGCGCTGATCGACCCGACAGCTCTCCGGCAAGCCCAAGGCCTGAATAATCGTTTGTGCCGATACACCTACTGTGGAGCTGACCGTCATGCCGTCTCGCTCTCTGGCAGGATCACCATAAAAGCCACCACCTCAAAGTCGTTGCTACCGGCAAACTCGCCTTTCATAGCGTGGGTGCCGCCCGGCGTGAACAAGCTAGCGACGGCCCGCTCCTCATTCTTGCCGGCGACTGATGCAACTGCTGCCGACAGCAGCTTCTGGGCATTCCGCATGTCTTCTCCCTGCCCGGTCGCCTTATCAAAACAGGCACAGGCCCCCATGTCGGGTGTTTCACGCCCCAGCGCAAGGCGTTTGAGACGATCGAGGATACGCTTGGCTTGCGGGTAAGGTAGCAATACAGCGCCATCGTCACCGACATGAACAAGGTAGTGCGGCGCCAGCGGGTAGTCAGACTCCTTGGCTTTATGGGCTGCCGGACCACAGGCTTGCAGACAAAAAATCACGCCAGGCGCTATGTCTGCATCCAGGCTGGTGGTGACCGCATAGGCGCCGAGGGGTTGGGTGTCGAGTTTGCCGGGGTGCGCCTTCACATACTGCGCCAGATCGATGCGGAAGTCGGTCAGGGTCAGGTCGGTAATCGACACGCCGTTGGACAGGTCCTCCATGTCGATGACCGTATCCTGAAGTTTCAGCAGTTGCTTGCGCCGGTATTCCAGATCGTTCATCGGGTTGCCGGATTGCTGTTCAATCAGGTTTTCCTCGCCGGTGGCAGACACGTCGAGCAATACCATGCGGCCGCTGACCCGCTGC